>Ga0224511_10000018_pt1 | contig 131772 bp, 132 predicted proteins | sample SF_May12_sed_USG_2_FD_169988 | JGI IMG/M metagenome (GOLD analysis project Ga0224511, IMG submission 169988) | Sediment microbial communities from San Francisco Bay, California, United States - SF_May12_sed_USGS_8_1 | ecosystem: Environmental > Aquatic > Marine > Sediment | place: USA...
TGCCGGCCCTTCACCCATACCTTTGATACGCGCAGACAACAAATTGTTATAAAGTGAAGCGTTAATTTTATCATTTGTTGGATCTTTAAAATAAAATGAAGCCTGGGCATTAGTGGTACCAACAAGAATCTTCAAATCACCGGCAGAGGGAATTTTACTGATAATATCGCCCATGTATTCTGCGTACACTTTTGTAACTGACTCATCTATAGAATCGGTGATTGAATTACTACCTTTAACTATATCATCCATCTCTATTCTCCTAAATTACAATATTACATCAACGTGAACTTTCTCAGAACGAGCAACTTCTTTCTGTTAAGATAATTGCCAACGCAGCATCAATATCTCCATGCCGTAGTTAATTAAAACAACATTTATCACTGACACAAAATATTAAATATGCTTTAACTACCACATCATCTGGAATGAATTAATGTCGATTAATAATGGTTGAGCATAGACAATTATCAATAAAACAAAGGTCTGCAGTAATCCCATACTTTAGTCTGCATTGATGGTGGAATGGTATATTTGTAGATTGCAAAGAATAAGGCCAACCTACGGATGGGCTGTTATCTGACCGGAACAATACTATTCATTTATAACAAACGTTGTGTGGATTGTAAAACAACCACAGCAGCCATGGATTTTTAAGTCTAAATCAGTTTGAATCTGTGAAAACACATTATCAAAATATACTGCATTAATAGACCTGCAATTTTATTATATTTAGATACAAGTTAACCATAGGAGAGAAACAGGCCCTTCTTTTTTGCCTCCATGGCTGCCTGCGTCCTGTTACTTACCCCCATACACTTAAAAATTGATGTAACATGCATTTTCACAGTAGCTTCTGCGAGTTTAAGTCTGGAGGCTATTAATTTATTGGAACACCCTTCAACTAACAACTCCAACACTTCAAATTGTCTGGGGGTCAAATTTGTTTTATTTCCTGATATCGTGTTTGGCGGCATATACACACCGCCGGACATAACCAGTCTTAAAGCACTTAGCAATACTGAACCAGACGTGTTTTTTGGTATATAACCAACCACACCAAGCTCCAGTGCATTTTTAACGTCTCTATTGATTTCTGATTTTGCAAGAACAACAACAGGTACAGAAGAAAATTTCTTCAACATCTCACACAAATCGATTTTACCATCACTATCGTAGCTATCAGTATCCAGCAACACCAGTTCGACAGGATTAACAGATAAATTATAACTTAATGCATCTTTGCATTCTGAAACCTCAATCACATTCACGTTGTCATTCAGGTTTTTCAGTATGTACTTCAGCCCATCACGAAACAGAGGAAAGTTACTAACAGTCAATATATTCATTTAAATTCCTTGTTTATCTAAAACTCCAACATTCAAACCTCATTTGTATCTAAAATTAATTACCACAGACTTGCTTGCTGCGTTCAAGTTCAGATTTAGTATTTCCAACATTATTATTAATAACGCCGAGTTCACATCAGATGTGACAGCCATCCTGTTATTGCTGTCTGTAGTTATCATCAGCCAATTGACAATCCAGAGGTCACTGATGCACCTACAGTCCTCCTCATAACAACAAGCGTTGCTTTTATTTACCCGGACTGCCAACCATTTGCTCAACCCAGCCGATGCCAACCTCTGCGCCATTGTCCGAATAAATCCTGCTTGCACCTTCGTATATGGGTGCGTCAAATTCTGTTGACAGTACAGTGATACAAGTGTACTGACTGACCACCTTGATGATAAATGTCAGGTCCTGATCAATTCCAGACGCCTCAACTTGTCCTGCACGTCTGGCATATGCTGAAAGCGCGTAACGTGCCTGAGACCAGGCCTTGACCGTCACTTCAATTTCACTGGCCCATCGCTGTGGATCGGGTAAATCCCCAATGCTCCGGATTTGTTTCATATAGCGAATTTGATAGTTATTATTTTCCGGATTCGAGTTCGGCTTTCCAGCCGCAGCCTCTGACGGGTTCAGCAGATCAGATATTGTATAGGCTGAGTGTGTATCAGCGTTATCATCTCCCAATAATCCGGTATACAGGTTCATAAAACTGACTGGAGATGCATCGCCCTTGTTTGTATCATAATCCGCAATGCGACGTGCTTCCTTCCAAAAAGCAACAAACAACAATGTTGATCCTGCATAAGGCCCTTTGGTCAAAATGACAGGCAGCCAACAACCCAGGTACAGTTGCGAGTTTTGTTGATCTGCTGTTGATGTATCAGCCGCGAGCTTACTTGCTGTTTGGAGAAGGTGATCAGCCAAGTGTGGTTGCCTGACACCTTGTATTTCCTCAGAAAGGATACTCTGTATTTGTTGCGGCCCCAGAGTTTTTTGGACTTCGACCAAAGTACTGCCAAGCAGCGCATGGCCCTGGCTTTGGCGTGCGCCGGTTGCTTCAAACAGCGCCTGTCGATCAAGCCAAATATAACCTGAATTATCATTGCTGCTTTGGAAGCTATAGTTTTTCTCAAACCCTTCTAGCTCCTCCCACAACGACAACGGCCAACATTCAGTGTGACGTGTGAATTCAATAGACCAGCCTGTGACTCTTAAACGTGGTTGCGCATATTCAACAGAGCTATTCGCTGGAGATTTTGGCTGAAGAATTGGATCGATGCCAACATAAGAACCCAGTCCCTCAGGGATAACACCGCGTTCATCAATCAAATTGACATTGAGAGAATATTGATATGGGGCAACTTCACCTTTTCCTTTTTCCGAATACTTCCATAGCCAGGTACTGCCTTGCCCTTTCAATGTGTAAGCCCCGCCCGGCTGACCGAGTTGTCCGGTAAACATGGATGCAGATTTTCTACTCTCCGCTGCATTGTAACTCACCTGGATGCTGGTTTTCGATAATAAATCGACGTTGATACTGTACGCTTGATCCTGACTAATCACTTTTGCAATGCCCGTGGAGTTTATCACTGATTGCACGATATTTAGAGGTTCATTTCCGCCATATAAAGATGTTGCGTGAAAATTATCCCCCGCTGAACCAAATGTAAAATCAAAATTTATTACAGTCAGTCCTGTATCTCCCAAGAAACCGCCGGGCTCAATAAAGGTTAATAAAAATGAATGGTCCGTTTCTTGATCATCCTGAAGCAAACCCACGTAAAACCACCATTGAGATTCCACATCATGCAGTCTTGATAGTGCAGAGGGTATACTCAAACCATTGATATTACCGGTCGGATATGCAAAACGGATATCAGGCCGGGTTTGAACCGAGCCGGGGAAAATATTGTTTTTGGCCTGATTGATAATCGTTACTGTGACAGGCGGGTTGCACTCGGTACAGGGTGCGCCGTACAGGGTGCGTGTACCACCCGGCTCAACCAGAATGTTGATCGCACAGTTATTGTATGACGGATTGTCCCACTTGCAACCAATATGATTCCAGGTATCAAAACCAACCTGACAATTGACGGCTGTACAATTCTCGTACGTCACTCCAATGGCCCCGGTGCGATAAAGCCGAGGATCAGGCGCCCAGCCGAAGCCGGTACCCGTACCAATGAGAACACCCTGTTCATCAATATCATTACTGACAGATATATTGGAGGCGGTACACTCAGACAAACTGATATCCGCTCCCCAGACACTAAAGCCGGTACTCAGTCTATCTTGCGGATTGATAGCCCTGATATTGTCAACAGTAGAATTGCTGATCAGGATATCCACACCATAGATTTCAATCCCCGTGGCTTTGGCGCCTGTATTAAATTGTGTAACACCATCAGTGACGTCTTCGACAGAGAAATTATTGACTTTCACATTGGCGCTTAAGAATACCGACATACCATGGCAATCATCGCAACTGCCGATAATATTTTTTGCTGAGCAACTGTCGAATTCAAGATTGTAACAGGATATAGGATAAAAACCCAACACGGTATGGCCCATCCTGCGAATACTACCGCCGAAATGAGATTGCAACATGCTTGCATGGCAATTTGCGGTAAAAATATCGGAGGAAAAGCAATAGCTAAAGCCCTCCACTGGCCCGTCATAGTTATATATATCACTCGCTGTGCAGTTTTCCAAAGTGCCCGACAGGGTGTTAAAAAGCATAACACCTGAACAGCTGTCCGCTGATGTATAAAAATACTGAAGCTGGCAATCTTTAATAGTTACATTTTTTGCCATAACCACCTGTATGCCTGCCGGAAAAATATTTCGACTATTGTCATTTCTGTATTCCAGGCCGCTAACGAATATCTTTTCTATAGTTAATTGTTCAACTAATGTTGCCTGAATCCCATACAAACACATATTGGTTAGTGTACCATTTTTTATAGTGACTCCCGTTGCGCCATAAACAAAAATGCCGGCAAGGGACAGAGAACTGTCCTGGATAAATGCATCCAAAACGCAATTATTCAAATCCAGTGTAACATCACTGGAGACAATGGTAATAGCAGCAGCTTTATCCGTAACAGGCGACCATTTTAACCTGTTGGGACCTGACAAGGTATGTTTTTGTGGCGCAAATACATAGGTACCCGGTTTATCAATTATAATACCTTCCGGGGGTATCTCGGTAATCAGGTTCCCTGACTGGATACGCGGCCCAGCCTGATCTATCAGTGCCTCAATGATTTCAAGGATGTCATCGGAAATATCATATATCTCCAACATCTCATGCAAAACATGCCCCAAACCAGCAAAGACATTATTCGAAAATATTTTGTCAGTGAACTCGGCTATTTCTTTAGATACGGTGTATAACGTAAGTCCGTTTTTTCCTTGAAGTTCCTTTTTTGTTTTCATTATCCAACTCCTGATGGATTTGCAAGTTATGGGTGAATTTATTGCATTACCTGAGCATGCGATCGGAATATTTTGTTGCAATACCCACAACAGCAAGTTTCAACAAAAAACATTTTTAAAAATACAACGGCAAGTTAATCTGAAATCAACTTGCATATTATTCTCTATTAAACACACAGTAAAAAAATTATTATTATGATCCTTCCCGTAGCATTCATACTAATTCATAATCATTTATTTACCACTGTTAGATTTGGTGATCAAAACCAGTCAATATTCAGGAATTGAAAAAAATCCTGGATAATTAAATGCGAAACAACGCAGTGCAATTTGACAACACCGTATTTTTCTACTTACGGATATACCCTCACCACAAGTATTGTGCCGACTTCAGACTATGTTTGTGGAGATCAGACAGATAACCAAGATAAAATTTCGGCAAGCGTATCGATGTCTTTTTCCACAGGCTGCAAGATTACACCGATATAGAAACAGAAAGATTGATGGGACGGTTCAATTCCCGCTCAACCTGAGCGGCTGCCAGTTACAAACCACAAAACAGAAGCAGATATCGCCGGCAATGAACAAGAGACAACAAAACAGCAGTGGCCCCTGATTTATTCATACAGAAGAAAATAATGCAACACTGGATTTCAATATCCGGGCTTCGCCAATCCATGGCAACACCCCTGCGTTGTATCTCCTGAATTAAGTATGTAGTACCTTTGCTATAACACTTCCCAACGCCTTCGGTTCTTTATCATTGCGATGCTCGAAGGCGTGTCTCGCCCATTCAACCAGTTCCACCTTGTCTTTTTGAAAGATCATCATATGAGTGGAACCACCAAATTCAAAGTGGCCTATCTCCGTGCCCCGTGTAATCGGGACCGGTGTGCTGCCCTCGGGGACGATGTAGGTGCTCGGTTCGATGACACAGGTGGAGACTTCCACCATGCCGATACAAACCAGCGCAATGTAGCCGCATCGCTCATGCTCAAAGATGAAAATGGCGCGCGCTGCAACATGACCCAGATAGGGTTGGGATTCTGTTCCTTCCCAGGTGCCTTCATCTTCGCCCTGACCGGGACGCTGGGCGAAATAGGTGCCCGGTTCCACCCAGGAACAGACGATCTTGCCATCCAGCGGTGCATTCCAGCGATGGTAATGGGTGGCCGATAAAAAGCCCTGATACAACTGACCACCTTCAAACAGTTTTGCCCACTGTTGTTTACCACCGAAGATATCCAGCAGTGAATAATTCACATCCTTGACCCAAAAACGGCTTTCCAGTTTGAGTTTGTCGGTATGTTGCCAGGGTGTAGTTTCACAACCGATATTAATGTCTTTTTCAGGATCGCCCTTAAACGGTCTGGCCCCATCAACAAACAGACGAATGAAAAAATCATTCCATGAGGCATAGCCATAGCCCGGCAGGGACTTGTCATACACCATGTCGGTCCAGACACCGGCATCCCATGCCGCCTGACTGATCCAGGAGCCCGGTTTTTCCGGATCAGCGATATCCAGCTTGTCGAGGGATGCGCTGCTCTTGAGGAAGGTATTCCAGGCATTGAGAATATTGCGGAACTGCCCGTTAAAGGACTCATCATGAAACAGGGCCAGACCGGCTTCGGTCGCCATGGATACAGCCAGAAAACCATTCAATGGCGTGCCTACCATTTCCGTGTTGTTAAATCCCGGCGAGGTAGTGATAATTTCATTGATCACTTCAAAAAAATTATCATATCCACCGATCCATAACTTGTCGCCATCGCTTTTAATTTCTTCTCTGGTCTTTTTATCAATCCCGGCAACGTAACAATTGGCCTGTTCTATCATCAGGTTCAGCCACATGCGATATACGCTGTTTGCCGTTATCTGGTTTTTGAAATCCTGTACCGCCGGTATCAGAGGCGCCAGTGTACCGGCCTTTCTCTTTGCTTCGATTAGGTCACGCAACGGGATGAGAAATTTGGCGGTGGCCCAGATCCGGTTTGGTATCCAGAACCCCATTTGAACGGGACCGGCTTCAGCCAGTGTCAGTAAACTCATGTGATTCTTGTTTGCCATCACTTGCTCCCTTGTTCGGCTGATAATGACAGGAGGCAGGTTGCAAACGGATGCAATATATCCATTCTGCGACGTCAGCATTCGGCTGGTTATTCGGAGCACAATGCCGGCCGGACGTTCCCACATACCTGTATGTTTACAAGCAGTATAGACAGGAAAAGAAGGCGCAATAGGTATCTGATGAAAAATTAAATATTGTGATGGTTAATAACCATAACCAGTATGAAAAATATATCCTATAAAATGACAGGTATCGCCAAGTTTACCCAGTAAAGTTCATTTATGGAACAGTCGAACAAAGGCTAATCCAGGCTGATTTTCAGCCCCATTTCTTTTTTCATATGCAACAATGCCTCGGCATTACCCATGGCGTCATCGACAGGGTTATGTGTATGTGTGGTCTTGCGCAGATGCTTGAAGTTACCGAACATGTCTTTTGTCATACCCTTATACAAAGAACCAAGATTGGTTGAACTGAAACCAAAGGGATTCTGCTCCAGAAAATGAATAAAGTACCAGTTGATAAACTGCCAATCAAAGCCGTTGTTGTCACTGAAGAACATCGGACGTGATTGACTGTTATGTTTTATCCAACCCAGAAACTCACTCATCACCTGTTCCGGATCATCAAACTGCATGGTCTCTTCCCGACTGAAACCGGATACGTTCAGGGCGTCAGGCAACCATTTATCACTGATCGGTTTTAGTTTGCCGTAAAAGGTCTTGTCGAGTTTCTCATCGACGATCACCGCACCAAATGAAATCATGGAATAGTCACCGGGAATCGGTCCGTCACTTTCCACATCCACCATGATAACAGTCATCCTGTTCTCTCCTATTCAGATTATCCACATAACTGTTCAATGTCTTAATCCGCCACTGACTCCGGATCTGTTTCTAACATGCGCAATTCGGAAATCACGCCATGCGCGATATAAAACAACTGTGACAAGTCATCCTGATCATTGCCGAACACCTCTTCCTGCCCGGAATACAGCTGCACACCGTTATAGGTCAGAAAATAGAACCTGACCTCACCGTCTGCAGGGACAGGGAAATCAGTGACCGGCTTTGCATGGGTGTAAAACGCCTGTGCCGCACTCAAAAAATGACCGGCAACCTCACGCACACTGTCATGCTCACCGCCGCCGATGATTCCGCCACCATTGCTGAGATAAAGACTGACGGTTCCCTCGGCCAACACCAGCAGTGTGTATGAAAAATCACTATAACCGGTCTCCATCACCATGCCCCATACCGGGTGGCCAAAGTCTGCTTCGGCCAGACCGATATCAGCCGGGTCGAGATGAAAAATTTTATCGCGCAACCCGACGGTACCGGATTCTTCTTCGTTGAATTCTGTCATCTAAATTTCCTGCTTCCCTTCTAATAAAGTATGCTGCACTTATTTCAGTCGTTTGTTGTATAAGTCGCTATAGTTTTGGTTTTGACAGCTCACCCAACAATGATTTATCCGGATGGAAGACCACCCATTTCCCCTTGCGCCGGACAAATCCGGTATCAGTGATCGCATGTGACCACTGGTTCTCCGGGTTATTCATGATCTCCAGTACTCTCCGCAGCCCCTCCTTATCTTTCGAACCGGTGATCATGACAAAGTCACGGGTGGGAACGTAGACCACCAGCTCACCCTTTACAGGAAACTGTTCTTTGGTCCATATGTCGTCCAATAACAAAAAGGAGGCTTCATACGTACCATCAGCGACCAGAGCGGATACATGGGCCGGATCGCCTTCCAGTTTGAGTTTGGGAAAGGTGGTTTTGAGATTATGCAGGGCAATGTCTCGCAACTCGCTGCGTTTTACCCCGACCTCTTTTAAATCGTCACCGTGTATAAATCGGATCGCTTTCGGTGTGTCAAAGGCATAGACCACATATAACACCTCATTCAGCTTTTCATAAACAAACCCTGCACCGGCCTTGCCTTTTTTGGCTCTCTCTTTTGTGATCTGCTGTATTTGCCGGATATAAAGCTCATCCTTGATCACAGGAAAAATATTTTGTTTGGTAAATTTTTCGTCCGCCAGGTTGTTCGACAAGAGAATGGTGCCGACATAATTCTCGAGGATAGATGACAGATTTTCCGGCGCATTCCGGTAATCCGTATAGGCATTGTCAAGATAGGCGGTGATTTCTTTCTTGTCGGGCAAGGTGACAGCTATTTCCCCCTCGTCGACAAGTTTCATTTTGATGCCCGGATATTTTTCTGTCGCATACTTGATATACTGTCGGGCAAACTCATGCTTGCTCATGAGTTCAGCCGCATAGCCGGGCAGACAGACAACAAACAATAACAGGGTAAACAGACGCAGCTTCATATCACCTTCCTTGCTAAATCCACATTGGCAGTATACCGGGTCAAACTACGGCAAAAAAGTATCCGCATGCGGTCAACCACCCATTCCAGGCTGATCATGATGAAAGCGGCATGAAACTGGTTAAATTTTCACCGGTTTAACCGGCCGGTTGCACCATTTCAGCGATTGTACTGAATAAACCCGTCACGGAATCGCAGCCGCAAATACCAGGCCACTTCGGTATTACTGTTCAGTTTTTTGAACAGGTTCGGGTTAATTTCAATCTTGTGCAAAATACCGCCCAGTCGCGCATGTGCGCCATCAAAGGAACTGATATCGATCGGCGCCCCCGTATCAAAATACTCGAAGCTGTAGATCTGTGTCGCCTTGTCATTCGCCTGCGTCGTGACCAGCACAGCGGGATTATCTTCTGAGGCACAGATCTTGTTGAAACAGGGTGAGGCTTTCGCTTTAACCGGATGCCAGGGCTGGATAATCAGTTTTTCTTCCAGCACCTTGAGCTTGTCTTTCAATTGAGCAACCGTCAGTTTGTTATTTTCCAGTTGTATTGCCAGGGAGATAAAATAGATATAGCGCAAACGGGCAATCATATAGCGTTGACCGGGGGACTGACGATTGATCAATTGGAAGGCCGCCTGTTCCACTTTGGCCCAGTCATTTTCCTTGATAGGCTGAAAGACTTTATTCAATTCATTGGCTGTGATAGTTGCTGTCGCCGCCAGGCCTGACGCGGAAATGCTGAACAGCCCCAGGATCAGACTGACAGCACATATACGGGAAAGTGATTCCATCATGACTCCTTGTATCATCGGCCAAGACGAATTAACGCAATTTTGATTGTAGTTCATGCATCAACATTATCCATTCTTTATCATTTGCTTCCTGCCATAACTGGGCCAGTTCACTGCGTTTCACATCCATGCAGATGTTCAATGCCTGCAAAGCACTCGTTGACAATGCGGGTTGATAACCACGTCGATTTCTCTTCGCCCATGCAGCTATTTCCTTGGGCAGCTTTTGATATTTACCGGTTTTTAATGCTGCGGTGATTTCCGCTGCTGCAACAGCTGCGTCACAGAAATCAACATCAATATAGCCCTTTTCCGGCACCTGTTTAAAGGCATCATATAAGGATGCGACCGAACTTGTTGCGGTGATATTTTCACCCACCCAATCCCATGCACCGTCATTATCAAAACTGCCTGCTGCCCAGGTTCCGGCCCATACCGGCGCAGAAAGCAAACCCAAAACAGTCACAACGACCAACTGCAACAGTCTGTGTAAATAAAGTAAATCATTTCGCATCAGAACTATACCTCTCCATCTGTCAGCCACGGTCAAGGGGTTCTACATAACCGTCAATCCAACTCACGCTGTATCAGCATTATTACAACGCTTTGCCGTCAAACACCTCAACCTCCAGTGCAAAAATATCAACCGCATCAATGCAGCCAAGGTTGACCCGGTAATGGCCTGGTATGCGGAAGGTTTCATGAAAGGGATAGATACCGCAATGCTTGCAAAAATAGTGCTTGGCCACCTTGTTACCGAACTTGTACAGGCCCAGGGTATCGTCACCGGCTTCAATATTGATCTGGTCCGGGGCCAGCACAAAAGTCGACATCAGTGCGCCCTTGCGTTTGCAGATGGAACAGTTGCAGCGCAAGCCTTTGGTGATGGTGTCATGTTCAAAGGAGAATTTCACTGCGCCGCAATGGCAGGTACCGGTATAGCGTTGCATGATCGATGCGTCCTTTTGTTTAACCTTTTAACAAACCATTCGCCAATGCCGCCGCCATGGCATAAATAGGCAGCGAGGGATTGACGCCGATACCACTGGGAAAGAGGGAGCCATCCATAACATGCAGATTGCGCAGATGATGATGACGGCCGGTCAGGTCGACCACACTCTGTTTTGGATCAGCGCCCATGGCACAGCCCCCCATAACATGGGCGGAAAACACCTTGGGACGATGTGGCGCCATGGTCAGTTGCGGTATGGCCTGTTGTGCGGCCGACAGACTTTTATACCACTGCGCCTCACTGTGAATGGGTATGGCCTGTGTCGCACCGGCGGCAAACTGCACCGCCAGCATGGAACCATAGGCATGACGTATCGCACGCCAGTAATAATCATTCAATGGATAATCCAGCACCGGTGTACCGTCACTGTTTAGCTTCACCGTACCACCGGGACTCTGTTCATGAAAACCGTCACGCAACAACGCAATCAGGGGAAACATATTGGAGAAGATCGCCATGTTATCGGCATGTTGTTGGCCAAAACTGCCAAACACCGTGGAGGACAATGCGGGTAACATGGGCACGGTCTCCAGCTTGTAACCCATTTCACCGGTCACCCCGTCACGCCAGAGAAACTGGTTACTGTGAATCGTCTGCGGCGCACCATGAAAGGAATTCATCTTTTCCGGCATCACCGCCGCCGTGGCCAGGGTCAAATGCAAAAAGGTGCGCTTGCCTGTAAGCTGATGGGGATCAGGTAATTGTGAGCGCAACAACAAGGCCGGTGATCCGATCCCGCCGGCGGCCACCACAATCTGTTTGGCGCGGATACGCACCTTCACACCACTGGGATCAGAACCCCGTGCATTCATGGCCGAGCATTCCACTTCCGACACCGTATCACCCGTCGTGATCAAGCGTTCCGCACGTAAACGGGTATAAAGCTGTGCACCGCGCTGCAAGGCCGCCGGGATCGAAACCTGTTGTGTGGATTGTTTGGCGCCAACAGGGCAACCCACATTGCAATAACCCAGATTGAGACAACCGCGCACGTTGCGTGCAATGGTTTCATAATGCCAGCCGAGTTTCTTCGCACCATCGGCAAAGGCCGCGTTATTCGGATTGTGTATCGGCCATGGCGTGATATTCAGCAACTGCTCGGCATAGCGATGCCACGGGTCCAGTGTTGTCAGATCATGTTGCCAACCGTATTGTTGACGCCAATGCGCCAGGGTCTGTTCCGGAAAACGAAAACAACTGGTCCAGTTCACCGTCGTACCGCCACCCACCGCACGCCCCTGCAAAATGGTAATCGCCTTGTCCACGGTCTTGCGTGCGGCCACTTCATGATAAAGATTGGGATAGGCCTCGGACTCGCGCATGTGAAAATCATGCATGGTCTGATACGGCCCCTCTTCGACCATCACCACCTGCCGACCGGCCTCCGCCAGGATCTGCGCCGCAATACCGCCGCCGGCACCGGTACCGATCACCACCACGTCGGTTTCCACCACGCGATCTTTCTGCAATGTACTGCAATCCGTCACTTGCGGATTCACACTGTCAGTTATTTGTGGATTCATTTCAGTCGTCATCACAGTTTCGGCGGTCCCGGATAGGCGATACGTTGCCAGGACAAGGGATTGGCATACCAGACACCGATAATCAGATCATGCAGGGCGCTGTACCCGGCACGTAATAAATCAAACCGGGAGGTCTGCCAACGGTTCAGAAAATCGTGAATCGTGTTGCTCTCTGCGGTCGACCAGGAAGACCAGACTCCGGTCAACGCACCGCGTGTCAGCGGCGACTTCAATAACCATAGCAATTGGCGAATCTCGCCGCGCACCACCGGCGGGAAATAGGTCAGGGTGGTATCAAAGCCGGTCATCACTTCCTGTATTGCCTGCTTGCGTTGCGTCGCATCAACCGGCAAGGCCCCGGCCAGCATCACCGGAATGACCGCCAGTAACAGATCCCGTTCCCCCTGTTGCAACCACTGACAATCGGTACAGGCCTCATCCCGACTCGCCCACCAACCGGCAAAACCCAATACGGCCGCGCCGGCCAGACCGGTTTTCAAAAAACGTCGACGAGAAGGGTTAAAATCAGCAGCCATAGAAAATTATTTGGTTAAAGTGTAAACCTGCATCCCTGTTTATTATTCTTATTGTAACCGACAGAGTGTCGGAGATTTACCGGTGATAATCAAGCACAATAGTGCAGCATCACACCGAATCATCACCGGCTTACCCATAAGAAAAGAATCAGTTTGAGTGTGACCGGCGCAATCATGCGCCGGTCGTTGTTTCAGCTGTCAGGTCCTCCAAAACCCTGCTGACTGTTGTTTCCCAATCCGCGACCGGTGTTACCCAGTCCGGTGTGATATCAAGGTTGGGTTGTTCACCAAACAGGTATCGGTGTTCGACACAATGTTTGATGTAATCCAGCACATCCAGTCGATCATCAATGAAGTAATTAATACCCAATGCTTCACAATGACCGGCTTTCTCATCCCGACGCAGACAGAATCGTACATGCGCCGGTTTCAAGCCGGTCCTGGCATAGAAGTCATGGTGTTCCAGCCAGAACCAGGTCTTGCGTTGCACACCCGGTCCCGCCTTGGAGACCAGCCAGACATTCTGCCTGCCGAAAGTTTCGACCAGCCTGGCCACCCCTTCAAAGGCACCCGGTGAAGGCGGTGTCGCCATCGCCTGTTTAAGGTCACCGGACAAGAAAGTGGTGTCCGACTTGCCACCCGCTACCGGCGACATAATGACCTTGCCGATATCGATCCCGATTCTTTGTTGTGTTTGTGTTTGCTTGTTCATGGCGGGAAGCATAGTCGCCGGATATATAATCTGGAACTATTTAATAATTATTATCTATAGTTTATAGTTATAGCTATGCGTAGCGAATGGCTTGACTCTTTTCTGGTTTTCAGTGACTGCCTCAACTTCACCCATGCGGCCGAGTTGTTGCACATCTCCCAGCCCGCCCTGCACGTCAAGATCAAAAAGCTGGAAGACCATGTGGGCCTGCCCCTCTATCGCAAGCAGGGACGACAGCTATACCTCACACCACATGGCGAACAGATCCGGGCCTTCGCCCGTGAAACACGGGAACGCAGTGATCTCTTCCTGGCCGGGTTGCGTGACAACAAGCAGCTGGAGCCACTCAAACTGGCCGCCGGAGAAGGGAGCTTTCTCTATTTGTTGGGACCGGCCATCAAGCACTTTCGCAAGACAGCAAAATTCCCGTTAAGTCTGGTCAATACGCGAGGTACCTCCATCATCGACGCCTTGCGCAGCGGACAGGCCCACCTCGGTGTCTCGGCCCTGCAGACCGTTCCAGCAGGGATAAAGCAAACCCGGCTCACTGTCGTCGATCAGGTGGTGGTCATGCCCAAAGCACACCCGCTGGCGAAAAAGAAAACCATCAAACCAGTCGACCTGCACAATGAACCGTTGATCATCCCGCCCCGCCCCCAACCGCACCGGGAAACCATCGAACAGGCATTCAATACAGCAGGAGTCTCACTCAATGTGGCACTGGAAGCCGGCGGTTGGGAAATGATGCTCCAGTTCGTCAATCTGGGCATGGGGATCAGTATCGTCAACAGTTGTTGTCATATTCCATCAACACTGGCAGCCAGGAAAATAACCGAACTGCCGCCACTGGTGTATCACATTCTTGAACTCAGGGATGCCTGGTATAAAGAAGCGAACAGGGAAATGATCGCCGCACTGAAAAAATACGCCGATCACTGGAAGCAATAAAGCTCAAACATATAACCGGTTATTAACAACAAACCATCCCCCGTCGAACAGTTTGTCTCATACTATAATACCACAACTTTATTAAGATAAAGTTAATAAAATATACCAGCTTTACTAAAACCTCCTTTGTGATCTATGTTTAAATCTGCTTTCCAGCCATAAATTTATAAAAGCTCAAGAGTCTGAACCAGCACTACTTCATATAAGATAAGTGACTCGGAAAGCGTTTCGCGTTCTATCGTATTCTATAGTTGTGTTTTTCAAGATCACTCAATCAGCACAACAACAGTGATGCCTGATGAGTATTGATCATATTGTGAAAATCATTTCACTCAATATGACATGTTGATGCAATAGACACAAAGCCTTCTGTATTGAACATATTTATTGTTTTATCAAGCACGTCGCAGTTATTAAGTGTTAGACAGAGAAGCAATCATATATAAGAATCTTGCATATAAACAAAGGGACAAATCCACAATGACACATCCGAATATAAGTAACGCATACATATCACTCGGCAGCAGCATGACTATTTTTACAGACAAAGACCACTCTGCTGCAGGAATACTTGACAATCCATCAAACACCAAAGCAACCATTATAACGCGTGGCTTGTTGAACGTATTATTGAAAATATTCTTAAAACCGGACCTTAATACCGACGATTTACATTTACCGAAAGTCATTCAACTGCTTCAGGCCAATATGGGAGAGGAGTTTTCGAACATGGGGGAAACGCTGGCCGCAGAACTCGCCCATAAAATATATAGTGTCGAGATCGTAGCGAATCCGCCTGCTGTAGGTACGCTCCTGCATGGCAAGAATGATACGGAACACTATTCTCACCACCTGAACGGTATAAAAGCCTGGATGCCGGTCGGTAAATTAACTTCACGTCAGATCGGTAATCACGTTATAACACTGGTTGAAAATCCGCAGTCACTGAGTGGTTCAATACAGGCTTCCGACTCACTTGATCTTGTTGCGATGACACCTTACGGGGCAATGGGACTACAATCGAGTCGAGGCAATGGCTGTGTAGCATGTTCCGGCTGCAGTGGCTGTGCCTTATGCGTGATTTGCGCTGAAGTAAACGTCGATGCAGCAGCGGCATCAGCAGTCGGTCTGGCTGGGCTTGCAGGCATTTCAGGGTGATCTTATGCAAACAGAAAAATTATATTATCCCAAACCGGTTCCAGAACTGGAACTACATGTTACCGCCAACATTGGTTGGGTATTATGGCCTGTTGCAGGAGAGTTTCGTGAAGGAATGAGTTTCAGCACGCATGATAGATACGAAGCAGATGGTTATATCCTGGATTACCTGTCTTTATGTAATGGGTTGCGATCAACCAAAGATATCGAGGATGCCATGGAGCAACAAATCGGTCCCGTACTGGGCCCGGCTTTTGCAGACAAAGCATTGGAAATCAGCCAAAAGAGCGGTTTCGTGGAGCTACTGGAAACACCACTCACTAAGGCATCTGCGATAAAAATTACAGGAGACAGGAAAGGTTTTTTTCCAACACACTCCACATTCGAGATCATCGAGACCTGTAACTTTACCTGTGATCACTGCTACTACGCATCATCACCACACAAGACAGGACGTATCAGTCTGGAAGATGCAATTGCAGTAATGGACAATCTTGCTAAAAATGGAGTTCGTGTTATAGAGCTTACCGGTGGTGAGTGCACAATCCACCCTGATTTTCGCAATATCCTCCAATATGCATCTGATACATTTGACCTGGTTGCCGTCATATCCAATGGTTTCCAGTTTGGGACAGAGTCGAGTGAACTGGCTGATTTTGTCAGTTCTTTGCCAAACGTTCTTGTTCAAATCAGCATTGATGGTATGAAGGAATGGCATGATGAATTTCGAAAACACAAACATGCATTTCGCAATGCGACCAGGGCCGTCTCCCGTTTCGTCAAGGAAAAAGTCCCGGTGCGTATAGCTTGCTCAATATCAAGCGAAAGTGTAGACCAGATAGAACCGGTCTATCGACTGGCGAAAGAGCTTGGCGTTCCAAATGTTTCATTTTCTCCGGTAGGCACCTTGGGCAGAGGATGCAATATTTCAGACCCCGGAGCAGGCAGCAGGGAACTGTACCACGCCATAGAAAGCCGCCTCGCTCCTTTTGCCGGTGATCCTATACTTGCGCACGGAACCGAGCCGAATGCCTTGCAACGCAACTGTGGGGCTGGTTGGCGTTCTGTTGCAGTTAATTATGATGGCGATGTACGCGCCTGCAACTATTCACGCGACTCAAAAAAAATGGGTAACGTCCTGCATGAAACATATTCAATGATTTTTAGTCAGAAATCCGGGTTCCTGTTTCATAATGCCATGATGCCAGGCGGCAAGGAATGCAAGGACTGTGCTTATTTTCATAACTGCCGGGGTTGTTTCGTAAAAGCATTTATGACTTCTGAAACGATACACCCTGAATGTGCATGGAGGAAACAGTGGTTTGGTGATATGTCTCTGGATCTCGACCCGGCAAGAACAGCAGCCGGCAATTCAAGAGAAATATTACTTGAACTACCCCAGCGACAGTATACAAAAACAATTTGCAGCGACTGTCAGTGCGAGCATTGAACATAACCACAAATCAGAAAAACGCACCACAGGCAGATAAGGCAGGTGATATGCTGTTCCTGCTTTAGTGCATGTGGTGCGCGAATTACATCAGACAAATAAAAAATATTTGAAGTTATCAGATATTTGACGAACCATCGTTTTAGTACGTCAGATTCCCATCTTTATTTGAAATTCCATCCAAAGAAATTTTTGTATTTTGGCTACTTCCACTTTGGGTTCTGCAAAATGCAGTTATGTTTACCTTTTGCGTATTAACCACTTCAATATTGATATTCCCGCAACTTTTCTGAAAGTTGCTGGGCGACTTTCCAATATTGGTTAATTTCCCATTATTATTCGCAATCCCGACAAGAATAATGCTCGAAAAGTTCGGCGAACCGTCCGCTTTCAGGCAGGTTGCCTCAAGCACTGCATTCCCGCGTATATATGCCATCTTTAAATTTGAGCAAGAATTCTGAAAATTGCTGTCTGCAAATGAAGCAGATGCATACATAGAAAGACCAATCACGATAGACATAATTCCTGTTTTTCTCATTACAAATTCTCCAGTTAATTAATACCCTGTTTATAAAAACGTATATATTGCGCCAGGCAAGATCAGAGTAGATGGAGAAAATCAGGTTGCATACCTGTTAAGATTTGTTATTTTATGTACCAAAAATGTAAGACTACTTTTCAACCTGTTACCACTCAATGAGTTACGACGTTCTACAGAAAAGTGTCAATCTCTTGTCAGAATATTTTTCTGACAAGGCTGTTTGATATAGTGATGACCGTTATCAAAGCATGCCGGCCGGGAGTTTATACAATGTCAGTATTTTTAAAAAACCGATCACGAAAAAGGCAGCCAATTCCTTCCCCCCAGAGTTGCCCAGACTCCGAAGCAGGGGGTATTCATAATGGAGCCCAAGAGGTTTAATAAGCAGATAGAAGGTTAGGAAGAGGAAAAATAATCACTATTTTAAAAACAGAATTTATTCAGCAGCGCGCAACTCCAGCAGGCCGGAACGGATCACCCGCCAGGCGGAGCGCATCAACAACACCACCAGCCCCATCGCCACCGCAATATCCGGCCAGCCGGAACCGGTCAACCACACCGCCCCCGCCGCGACAAACACCGACAGATTGGAGGCGATATCATTGCGTGAACACTCCCACACCGAACTCATGTTCACATCCTCATGTCGATGCCGCCACAACAACCACAAACAGGCGCCATTGGCCAACAACCCCAACAGGCTCATGGCGCCCATCACTTCAAACAGGGGCGTACCGGGCACAAACAACCGATAGATAATCTGCCCCGCCACCACACAGCCGGCCAGAAAGATCAAACCACCCTTAAACAACGCCACCCGCGCCTTGGCCGCCGTCCCTTTCGACACCACATATAAACTCAAGCCATAGGTCAGCGCATCACCCAGATTATCCAGACTGTCCGCCAGTAACGCGGTCGAACCGCCATAAAACGCCGCCCCCGCCACCAGCAGAAACATCACCGCATTAATCACCAACACGATCTGCAACGTCCCCCGCTGCCGCTCATGTTGGGCATTCAACGAACAATCGTCATCACAACAACCGGACATAATCTTGCCTATTGGTTAATATAAAAGGGAATATGTTTAATATTATAAAGAGTAGAACATTACTCTACATTTTCGTAGAGCTTGCTAATTTTGACGCCCAAAGCTCGAGCAATAATCGCGGCTTCCTCATCAGTGATTCGCCTGACCTGTGATTCTATTTTGGCCAACGTGCTTCGGCTGATATCCCAGCCTTCCATATTACAGCGAGCAGCCAAATCCTCCTGAGTCAGGCTCTTTGATTCACGAATAGTGCGGATTTGTGGTCCAATCAGGTTCATTTGCATTGCTCCGATATCGGAGCTTGATTTTTACAGATATTCTTGCGAATATTGCTCCGATAACGGAGCAATCAAAAATAATGGCAGAAAATGACCAACCAGATCAGGACAGCTTGTTGCAGCACCTCCTCGACTGCTTCCAGGAACTGGAATATCTGGAACAGGAAATCATCAACCTGAGAAGCGACTGGCAGACTGAAAAAAGCAAAGAACACCCTGATAAAAGCCGGATACACAAAATCAGCCAACGGGCGGTGGAAATACGGGCGAGGATCGAGGGTGTGGTTGATGAATTAGTGAGGTTGTATAGTGAATAGAACAGATAGCACAGGTCTGCTCTGTAATGATTGGATTTTCTGGGTATCAGGTGATGGCTGGCGCCAGGAGCGGTCAGTCATTATTCCTGGTCTGTCTCCTGGTATTATTATTGATTATTATCGTTTTATATCCAAAACCTTTATATTCATTTGAAATTTTGCATGGCGTAGAAGACAATATCGACCAAAAGAACCAGCCGACAGAAGGGTGTTCATTAATGCCAATAACGTGCAGGGTAATGTTGGTGTTTTTGTGGGACCAGCGGGCACATTGGTAGAAATACAGGCCATCATCGTAAGTATGTACTGAATCCTTAACTCGCTTAAAAGATGCACTTCGCAGAGATTTTTCCGTTATAGCCTTAATGTCGCCATACTTACGCATACCCAGTTTGTTTGTCGATAGAATCCTGTGAATTTTCATGCTTTTTGTACACAATTTACGTGGCATGAACACATCATATCCTTTGCATAAATCCACCGTATCATTTCTCGTTTGAGAAGCAATACCGCTTTTCTTCAGGTTCGATTGAATTACTTTAACCTGCCCCTCCAGTGGACCTTTATTGACTGGAGCGGCAAAGGAGACATTGATGCTAAATATAAGAACATTACAAATAATGAATAAATTAGTCATAAAGCCTTTGGTATGTGTCATTAGAAGATACCTTTTAAATCAATAAGGTAGATTGTACAGTATTTAATCCCTCCGTCACCTTTTTCATTATCACTCACCCGTACTTGATCCAGGTTTTCTAATACTGATTTTCATTAGCTCTTCCTCAGCAAAAGGTAAGGAATCCGGGTCACTTTTTGCTCTCTCTTCAATTTTTCCTCTGTGAGTCCATCTGCCTCAGTAAAATCGATATCACTGTTATCTACGGGCTTATCTTTGGAATGTTCTGTTTGAATAATTTTACCCATTTCAAACACCCTGCTCTCTCAGGTTTTCCAGATCATCCTTCAAGTCATCAACATCATATTTCAATACGATCCCGTATTCTGCCAAGAGGTCCAAAAACGCAGACTGACTCATGTTTGCCAGTCTGCTGGCATGACCAAGTGACAACTTCTCCTGGTCGTAAAGCATCAATGCCAAAAAAGTCAGCATTTCCTGTTCGGACAGCCCACTGGCCCTGGCGATGGTTTCCGGTATCCCTATGTACATATCGTTTCACTCTTTAATGGCAATGCACCACGCCGGTTTTGTGGTCCATGTGACAGCATAACCCTGCCGGTGAGCTTTTGCGACAACCGCCGCCGTGGGCCAGTGCGACGCCGGTGATGGTGATCATCACCAGAGCAAGAAGTAGTTTCTTCATGGTGCCACCGCGCTGTTTATCGTTGGTGTATTTTCCTGAACTCGTTCCCATCCCTGGCTCAGTATACCCGTCACATGCTGACAGGTTAAAGCCAAACCATCGATCCATTCTGGTGCATTAGAATATGGTTATTTATTTAAGTGTATTTTTATTATGCTTGTTGTTACTCTTTATGACAGGTGTTAATTCGCATTCGAGTCTCGAGCAAAACATTCAGCGGTGTGGTAGATGTTGGTTGAAGGTATTCGAGTGTTGGGGTTCGATCCTCACCCCAACCTGTGGTCCTCATGGCTTATTCGGCTTTCCCTGCTTTACATTAAAAACAGTATCAAAAAACGGTTTTGATGCCTGACAAAAAGCATTTAGGTCATGATCCTTAATTGTTTGTTTATCATTTTTAAATTGCACTATATACTTCAAAACAGCTTTAACTTTTTGTGACATCCCCCATGCCCCACCACCTAACATGGTTTTTTTACATTTTACCGTGTCAAAGTCAAATGCAACCGCATTAAAATGACCAAGTACTACAGAACATTGAACACAACATGATTTTTCCTCGCATCCAACTTCGATCTTGAAATCGCCACTAACGATATTTTTTGCAAATTGTTCCTGAGATATATCAAGACTTTCGCAATACTCAATCATGTTATGCAGGGCTGACATTTCAGCGTGCCCCATTCCACTGCCAGTTTTTCCTTTTGGGGCATAAATCTGCTTATCTTTATGATAAAGTATCATGCCCACCTGACATTTAGTAGAACTATCGTTCTTAATTTTTTTACCCAAATCAATACTTTTATAATTATTGTACCCGTCAGTAACAAATTTTTGTAAACTAATATGTGGACTGAACATGATTACTCCTTCTTTGTTATATTATCCTGCTTTATTTCTCTTCCTGATTTTCACTTTTTTTAACTCTTCTCCCGTGAAGGGTAAGGAACCCGGATCTATTCCCCACCTTAAGATTAAATGTCACATAGCCCTTCCCCCCCCCCTGTGGGGAGAAGTCAGGGATGAAATACGAAAAATTATTTTACTTCATCTATCACCCACTTCACATCTTCCATGAATGGATATTTAGGGTCAGTGTAAAAACTCCAACGTCCGCCTTGGGTCGAAAACAGTCGCTCAAACCCTATTGTTCGTATCTGCAATAGTATACCCACCTCTTCTTGTCAGGATAAAGCTTAACCTTCAGTTTGCATCTCAGCATTAGAATATCCTTATTTGTTTAAAATTATTATTGATAAGCTTGCTGCTACTCATTATGACAGGCTTTGTTTTGGATAGACCTGAATGAAATTCAATCATCGATTAGTAGAGTCGCAGAATGATACGAAGAGATTTAATTTTGCACCATCAGGTAAGTGATTAACAAACAATCCATCCGCGCTTTTATTGTCATTTGCCACATCTTTATTAATACTTTCATTTTATAAGTTATCATAAATTCAGTCATCAATTATAAACATTTGAGAATAACAAAATATTATTAAACAATTATGCCAATTCTACCAAATCAATATGTTTATAATCTATAATTTGTATGAAGGATCTATTTCTTGTGCGGTGCATTTTCACAAGAAAAAAGCGTCACAGTGTTCACATCAGTTCAGTCCAGTCGTACTGTTTTCTGTGCTTGAAATATCACTTATAAAGTATTGTTTTTGTTATCTACACACTTATTTATAGTGGAGTTCCTGTTTATTTAGTGTGATTTCAAAATATCAATATCAGCTACATTTACCAAGCAAGGAGAGCGTGATGAAAAGAAATCATTTCAAACCATTAAATGTTCTGTTGTTTGTTTTTCTGTGTGCACTTGTTGAGTCATGCAACAAACAAACTGACTTCACTGTATTCGACAAGAATATTGCAATAAGTAACGCACCAATATATTCAGCTCATGACAAAAGATTTCTGCAAGTAACCAATCTAAAGACGCTTGATTATGTTTTGGTTCACAATCTTTCTGATAGTGCAATGTTGTCGACTACACAAGCAGTTCTTGGGAAAAATTCAAAAATCTTGCAAGCGGGAAAATTAATATCGATATATTTTTATACCACCAATACCAGCAGAAAAATACCAATATCTCGCGATCTAACACATGCACTTAGTATAATTGGAAAAGAAGAAAATGGACTTAATCATTATTACTTTGAAAAGCAAGCAGATAATACCTTTAAACATATTCAGACTCTACATATAAAACTTGACAATTTATTGAGCATGGATGAAGTGCGCATGTTGCATTTCGCATCTACCACCGGCACACAGTTACCTGAAAAATCAACTGTTTTCGAGCTTCGTTCAAGTCAAATCACGTTGGTTCCACCGTCAACCATGACCAATACATCTCTAATGAAAACAATTTTATTGGATCTGGATAGAAATAAAGGATATCAAACAATAGGATTATACGGTGATGAACTATATCGAGCACTAAGAAAAGATGACGCTCCAGGCAAAGGAAATTGCGGGAATGCGGAGAATTGCCCCCCTGGTGGGGAGGGTACATGTGTCCCTGTTTCAACCAGTGACGGAGCTGGATATCAGTGCATTAAGGGCGGCGGTGGTGGTTGTGTAACTGCAGAGTTACCAATAGTTATTCATCGAATGAATTTTAGAACGAGAACGCCAATTAATTTTGTTGCCATTCATTCATTCAGAGACAAATTCTTATCAAAATCATTGGCCGGCAAGAAGTACATTAGTTATATGTACATTTTCTCACAATTTGCCAAAAGAGATATCAATTCAATTAACAAATACATTGCAATAATCCAGCCTCTACAGGAAAGCATTACAAAAATCATGTCTGGAAATCACACTGACATTGTTTTAACAAAAGAACTAAGCCGACAGGCAAAAGAAATTATTCGTTCACATAGAGAAGTTAAGGACAAAGATTTCCAAAATATTTTGAACATTATGGAAAAAGACATAGATCGTTTAACTGGTCTGAATAAAACAAGATTTATCAGTGAGTTTGAAAACACAAAATAAAATCAAACAGAAAAACTCTAATCAAACTCATATTCTAGACCAGTAACATCCTGGACGGCAGACTAAGGAAAATCTGCCCAAACCACCTGTGTTCTGCCGACCGATCACTATCCAAAACCAACAACGTGGACCGGTTTTTACAACCATACATGAAAAAATAAAAGGGGTCGGTGACAAATGCATCTCATTCTCATTTACACTTTTCAAATTCTTGGAACAGTATACCTATTAAAAATCAATATCATCAGATATTGCAATGAAGCGTGAGCCGATTTGTGTCTCTGTTAATGCAAGTACAACTCTGATCAAACCCTGACTACGCTTCATTTTCGACTTTATAAGGTTTCATGAGTACAAATTAAAACACCTTCACCAAACTCCTTTACAGCAAGTTCTTTTAGCTTGTCGTATACAAGAGATATTTGCATAATATCTTCCGCGCAATCGGCCTGCTCGTCCTCATCTGCATCTTCATCATCAATCACTTTTCTGCATTGTGCCTCAAGCTCTCTTAATGCATGTAATGTGTATCTGGCATTCCCTTCTGTTAGTTCCAGCGTAATTGATTTAACAGTTGACTTCATATTTATACCCTTTGGATTGTCCCATCTTTTTTAACTTTAATATATTTCGCGCAGCTAACACCCATTTTCTCAAGCAAGCCCTTATACTCATCCAGGGGCATATTCTTAATCGGGCACAACATATAATGGCCAGGCTCATCATTGACCAACTTTAGATTCGGTACAACTTGTGTATTTTTGTTGAATTTCCATGCAAAGCCTGTTAGCCCTTTCTCCAAAACTTTTTCCATGGTATATAAACTCACCCCCTTGCCATTAGCGACGATCATGGTAACGCCATTTACATTATAAGTATCAACTTGCATATTGGAGGATATTTTCTCTGACACCGTTTGCAAAGTTTATTGGCACTCGTTTACTCATTGTCTTTATTCCTCTTCCTGATTTTCACTTTTTTTAACTCTTCTCCCGTGAAGGGTAAGGAACCCGGATCTATTCCCCACCTTAAGATTAAATGTCACATAGCCCTTCCCCCCCTGTGGGGAGAAGTCAGGGATGAAATACGAAAAATTATTTTACTTCATCTATCACCCACTTCACATCTTCCATGAATGGATTTGAAAATATACACAGAAAAAAAAGAAAAGTATTACAGCCAACTATAACAGGTAATGATTGTTTCTTGAGCAAAAATGCTCACGAGACATAACAGCCTGCTTCGTTATCAGAAAAATATTTAATTCAACCTCTTTATTAATTAATCTGAAACTGTTAGAAATACAAGCAGATCATGAATATCGTAAAATTCACCAATAACATCCTCAAGTCAATTCTCGTTTTAGTATATTAGGTTTTGGAATAGATATAGTTCGTCAGAGTTTGTTAATAGACTTGTCGGTGGTTTATCGGAAATTTAACTCGCGCAATTATAGTTAGCCAAACAGGAAATAAAAATGACGAGACATCTGTTATCTGGTCAAATATGGTCGCGGTTAATTTCTGCTTCAAATATAAGAATAAGTTACACCTGCGGTGATATAGCCGATCTATTAGATATTAAAAGCGATTAGAGGGGACGCAGCACTTTACTCATCAGCATAATGACAGTTTATCGCGCGTGATGGCGGAGAAGAAAACGTAAATAGGTGTCCGGAAAATATTTGACCACTTCTCAGAAAATTTCACTTATTATCCGAAACCGACAGCTAATTTTGTGGAGTCACGAAAATGAAATATAGATTATATGTTTTTGTTTGTTTATTAACTATGCCGACGTTATCAAATGCTATAGAGATAATCTTTGATTTTGGTATTCACTTTGGTGGAGATACCCTGTCATATCCGAATGGAACAACAACCTCGATAGGGGCTGGTGACTCGTTTATGGGATCAGTAGGACTTAAGATGGATCTTACAGACGAGATTATGGCTGAAGTCACTTGTGGTATAGATATGATTGGTACGCTAAATGCATTTACGGGTATACTTGAAATATTTTCAACCAATGATGAAAAAACTGACGAAAATGAATCACCTTATCTGCTGCGTGATGCCTGTAATGCTTTGATATTATATAAATTAAATGATACCTATAGAATAGGTGGAGGCGTCACCGCCAGTTCCATAAGTCTTTCAAACCCCACTGGTACTAGTGAAACTGATGTCAGCTTTGACAAATCATTCGGCTTTCTGATCGATGGTCGCATTTATTTTGAGAAAACAGAATATGTCGGGGTCCGCTTGATTTTTATCGACTTCTCGAGACCCAACGATAGCAGAACCTATAGTGGTAATAGTATCGGCCTGACGTATGGTTTTGAGTATTAGAAAATGCAAATTAAAGGAGTCGTAGTCCTTTAAAGTCAAAAAAATCGGAAAACAGGTATTTCTGATACGTTAACCATCATCATATTTCCAGCGGATTGATCGCAAGACTGGTATTAAAAACAACATCAGTCAATCCGTTCTTTTCTATCTCGGTTTTAAATGCCTCAGTACAAAAGACGTTGGCGTATCCGTCACAGGAACTAGTGAAAACCAGGATCCTGTCATCTATCTCATTATTTTTAAACACCAACCTGGCAACACCCACTTCCTCGCCATTTGAACTGGCATTTTCACTTTTTCTCCCATCAATCAGCCTGTCCTCAATCAGCATCAACGGGGTCAGGTCTTGCAATGACACATGATCAGCATCAGGCACCGGAATGCAAAACCAGTCCCTATTTGGTAAGTACACCCCGACACCAGCCGGTTACACCGCATTAAGAAACAGACGGAAGAAATAAGAGAGAATCGGGAACTGGCGGGACTGTTGGAGAATCTCTACACAGACATGAGCCGTTACCTCTGAACAAACCCGAGGAACGGCGAAACAGACAGGCACCATTCCCTCCTTGAGACGATTCCCATCTGTCCAAATCACCCAAACGCGTTATAATTGAAGGTAACCAAGATGCAGACAATTTCGCGATATTGGAATATTTCCATATCACAACCTAAAGTAAATTCTTGTTTTAGTTGATTAAGAGATTGTTTGGCATAGGTATATTACGATTCACGAATACAATATCAAGGTTGTTATATTGAATTCAGTATCAGTATATAGTCAGGTATAAAATAAGGAGATAAAAAATGAACCAGGAACGCGATTTTAATGAAAAATGTTACGAACTGCTTAACCAAATACCCAAAGGTAAAGTGACGACCTATAAAGAAATGGCTAACGCGCTTGGCACCAAAGCCTGGCGAGCAGTAGGAACAGCGATGGCAAAAAACACGAATCTTATAAACACCCCCTGTCACAGGGTTGTCAGAAGTGACGGGACTATCGGCGAATATGCGTTGGGCACTAACAAAAAGTCCGAACTGCTCAGGAGTGAGGGCGTGGAAATATTGAATAATAAAATAGATAATCTGGATAAATATTTCTTTCGCTTCGATGCCTGACAAGGCGTTCATGTGGGACACGTCGAGCGATTGCTGGTGTAATATTTAATCCCCCATCTATTTTATTACAGCTTAATGTTATGTGTATTAAAATCCCGGAGTATCAACCCAATACGACTGTACATAAGTCGAAAAAAAGATGTCATGAAAATTAATATAACGATTTTGGGATAAAAAATTTCTAAATTTTTACAAAATATAAAAGCGAGTTGTATTATGGAAAAGATAGGATTGTTTATATTTTTAAGTTTATTCGGCGCGGCAATTGGGATAGGTTTAAAGGCACTAATCAATAAAAGAAAAAACGAGTCGGAAAAATAACAAGGGAAGCATCCAGACTGACCGAAATTATCAAATACCTATGAAAAATCTTCATGTGTCTGAATCAACTTTTCATCAAATATAACGCCGGTCAGTCCAAATGCGAGCTGCCTGAAGTTTTGTCCACAATACAACGTGGCACAGTAATCCAGCGGTGTGTTGAACAGCGTCTTGCCATCATCGAAGTGGTTAAAAAATAATCCCTCCGTCACTTTTATTGCTGTAATTATTGGATTTTTCAGGTTAACCAAGTAACTGCAATCGGCCAAAAGCAGACGCTTGAAAAAGATGTATTTCATTCAAGAATCACTGATTTTATCTCTCATGGATAAGTCGATTACTATCACTTTTATAGCTTCCACATTATCGAACAGGCCAGCAATATTTTCCCAGTAATTTTTAAGTTCGTTTGCTAATTCATTTAAACTCACGCGGCGTCCATTTATTTCCCATCGTTTTTTATGTTTAACGCCCCGCCAGACTAATAACATTACTCCGCATCCAGCAGTTTCCTCCCTTAAATAATCACCAGCCAACTGATTACGGAGCCGCTCACATAAATGAGGACCAGACCATTCCTTATCAAGCAACTTCAGTTCGATTGGCACAGGCGATGTTGAATTTGTATTCTGTATCCAGATATCCATGCGTTGACTATTGGCTAGCTCAGGTTCTTGCGCAGTTATATATCGATTCTGACGTTGTTGATTAAGCCAACCTGCAATCAAGTTGCGCATCTCTGGTTCATCTTCAGCGCGTTGCCAGGTTTGATATGGACTATCATTACCACGTTCAAGCCAGTTTTTTAAGTCAAGCAAGCGTCCAACTGTAAGCTCATAGAGCTGGCGATGTGTGTTAGGTTTGAGTGTTTGTGACTGATTAAAGTTGTAAACTTGCTCAACCTTCCATGGTTCTAGGTCACCATCTTGCTCTGCTTTCTTGTAGGCATGCTTATCCATCCAAGGTCGACGCTCAGGATCGGGGTGCTCCTTAATCAGTTGTTTGATAGCTGAATAGCTTGCTTTACCAGGTATTTCCAATAGGAGACTAAATAGCCTACCACGCGCATCCTGCGCATCATCACGAAGGCATGGAGAATACGTGCCTCCTCCTGAGCGGTTTATATCATCTTTTACTCGAATATAACGGTGCATCAAAACATATAATGATTTCAGATGTTCTACAGTACGGAAATGGCTAAAATAAGGCCCATTCATTTCCACATGCCTGCCACCCAATAACGTTGTGATAAATACCTGTGCAGCGTTTATAGCGTCTTCCTCTTTGAGGCCAGACAGCCATTTTTCAACTTCGAGTATACCTTTCTCAGGCTCACAATCGACACGGAGCGCATACCAGACCGAAAAACTGTCCAAATCATTATTCTGCGCTAGTTGGAGACTAGCTAGTTTTGATAATGTGGCCGCATCCGTTCCACCTTTTGCCAATATATTAAGGCAATAGTGTCGGTTAACGTTTATACGTGTGGGATTGTCCTCAGCCCATTTCAATATCACTTGAGCTATGGAGGTATGCAACCAAGGTGCATGGTAGTCCAGATCAGCCAGTATATAGTGCATCGGTTCGTCCGGGCCAGTATTCTCAAGTTCCCAAACAAGTTCCTTTATCACAGCCTGTTCGAGCAAGTCTGGGAATGCCCGATGCATACGCTCAAACCAGGGGGGAAATCCATTAAGTTCCCAGGTTACATAACGCAATGCGTGACGAGCCGTTGATTCATCCAAATAACAAGGAAATTCTGGATTCTCAGCTGCTTCCATTTCTAGACCGGCCATGGCAAAAATTAGAGAATAAGGAATACTATTGCCTTGGGCACCCTCAGACCTTAGGGGCGGCATGTAATGTCGCCAATGATTAACAGCAGCATCATGATATGCCAGAGCGACAGCTTCACCAAAATCTGGTATGAGATCCTGCCAGTTCGCGTACACCTCTCGCTTAGTTGACGCACCACGGTCCTGCAATTCGTGCATCAACCATAATTGATCATTGGTAAATTCGCCCGACTTTACATTTAGAGGGATACGGACTCGATCTGGATTTTCTCGTAACTCCGCTATCCACGTTTCGCGAGCCTGCTTTTCTCTTTCTTTCTTCTCATCCCATTTACGTTCACGTTCTGCCTCCTCTTTTTCATATTTTTGCATAGCCACTGATACTGGTGGATAAAGCAGAGTATCAAGTTGGTGCTGCAAGGTGGAGTTATCGGCCACAGCTTCTTTTAGTTTGGTTAGAATATGTGATGGTTTATCTGCTCCTGCATACACCCGAAACGCAGTGCTCAATGAGACCGACTTATCATCCTGTAGAGATCGGGAGTGCATATAGTCGCACAACCTTGGCAGGCTCGCCTCATCGAATGACCAAAAGTGACCAAGCCAGGAAACAGACCAATCGTCGGTCAATGCTTCACCTGAATGTTCCTTGCTAATTCGCGCTTGTACAATGCTGGCCCAATAGAGTGCATCGTTAATTTCAGGCCAATCAGGCACAAGTTCTCTCAAGTTATCCTTATGCTCACTGAAATCATTGCCATGCCAATGGCGCAAAGCCGGAACCATCAACATGATAGATAGAGCGGCCCCCCCCATCGCAATCGTGCTCCTCATTTCGATTAACTTTTCTACTACGTGTGTAGCTGGACCAAGTAGCCATGCATATTCCTCTGAAACATGACATTCTCGTCTTTCCACATACGGTGGCTTTTCAAGGTAGGAATGCAGGCCATTAAGAAGCCGAATTATCGGTTGTTGGTTGTCAACAATAGGTAAGTGTTCAATAAATGTGTGAATCACACCGTCAAGCCCATTGGTTTCATATCTTTCGTAAGGTGGTAATTTACCCAGGGATATCACCAGATGATCGATACTATTTGCGTCAGGCTCTGCCTCTTGAATTATTTCAACAAGCAGTCTTCGTGGAATCTTCTCATCATTATCATTAAGCTGTTGCCATAGAATGATTTTCTGCTCAACAGAACCACAAGTCATCACTGCCCGGGTTGAAGCTATTCTCGCGTAGATACCTCGTGAACTATCAACTGCAATGTTAATCAAGTGGGGAACACAGCTAACCATTTCTCCTTGCCAAACAAGCCTACCAAGAAAGAAAATAGCATCATCATTGTTACCATATTTTCTGATAAGCTTCTGTGTGTCTTCAGAGAGATCAAGATTTGCTATCCGTGCTATTGCGCTATTATCTCGCCCTGAACGGTCATCATCAGCAGCAACTATTCGACTAACGATATTCATTAAGATCGCACGCCTTTCTGGTAAAGGAAGCTGAGATGGATCGCCATCTTCAATCGCAATTTCAGGACATATTTCCAGTGCCCTTCGACGAATCTCGTCATCGAATAATATCAACCATGGCAGTACAGGCCGAAGGCGGAGTGTAATGATTTTTTCCCCATATTGTTCACGGAAAAACAGAGTTTCTACTGAATAGCGGCTATTACCTGTCTTCAATAATTTGTCAAACCACTCAGCAGCAAGTAATTCTAGTATTTCCCTGTTCCGAAAACGTACAGCTCCATATATAACATCGTTAAAAACGCCTCTTTCCATTAGGGCGCGCACATCCGCTGGATCCCAATCCGCAAGCACTGAATCTGCATCAATACCCGGTTTTATGGCCAATGCATCTGGTACATTAAGGCCTGCCTTACCAGTCAACACCACCGCGGCGGCCAAACGACGAGCGCCGTCTTTTGCAGTTTCAAGATTCAAAGGCTGACGCTGAGCCCGATCACTGTTATGTTCGTCTCGTAATCGCTTACTGATATTATGATGGAATAATTCTAAACGACTTCCCAGCTCTCCATCATCACTCCACTTAGCCAATATACCTTCAAGATCAAAAGGTCGACCAGCCAGATTCCAAAGGCCAGTACGATCAACTTCACGCAACAAGCAATCTATATCACTCGCTTCACGAGCCATGCAAAAATGTCGGATTCTTTCTTGATCTAAGGGACACATTTTATATATCGTGAGCGCGCTTTGAGGGCCGGATTGCTGTTCTTCTTCGCTACCACCACCTTCCTTTAGCGCAGGAAGATAAAGAAGCTCATCTAACAGTCTTCGGTCCTCCTTTGGACGCCAAGCATAGGGGCGACTGGAGAGGTAAATGTGAGCTCTGTGTGCACCTTCTTTTATTCCATGGGCAAAACGACGAAGGGCTTTTTTAAAGTCTCCGGGATTTTCCAGACGGGATTCGTCAACGGAATCTAGGAAAAACCATGCTTCTTCTGTTGATTGCAGCCAATCCTTAAATTTGGTTTTATTACCAACTTCAAATGCATTATAAAAATCGACTTCAATGTCTTCAATACGAATAAAAAAGGATGGCCTACCCTGACTAGCTAAGTCACTCGCTCGCTGCAGTAATTCTTCAGTTTTACCGGCACCGGCCTCAGCCAAAATGACAACTCGAAATTCACGGTCAAGATCTTGCCAAGTCTTTGATTCAGAGAGACCCCAGAGTGAGAGAGCTTCTTCACTTTCTACATCTTCTTGGGTTTTAGCGACAGGCGAAAATTGTCGTTCTAACGCAACATATTCTTCCATCTGAAATCTCTAATCTATGTGGACTTTAACGAGAGCAGTTTGTATTTAAATAATATTTTTCCATTCATATTCAGGGACCGCTTCGGGTCGAAAACAGCCGCTCAAGCCCAATCGTTCGTATCTGCCACAGTATACCCACCTCTTCTTGTCAGGATAAAGCTTAACCTTCAGTTTGCTTAACAACATTAGCATATCGTTATTTGTTTAATTATATTATTGATAAGCTTGCTGCTACTCATTATGACAGGTTTTGTTTTGGATAGACCTGGACGATATTCGACCATTGAGGCGTTTTTTATTCTTGATTTCTCTTCATCAAAAGTGCAAGTTAACCGTGATAGCCGGTCGTTCATACAATCCCGGCCTGAACCAGTCTGTGCATGCAAGTCTGGTCAATCACGGTAAAACTGATTCCATTGAACATCACTGGAATCATGCATCAACACCAGGGAGCAAGGATGGTCGAAATCATCTCAGGTATTTTCTTTTATGCCAGTGTCATAGCCATTACTTTGGCCTGTGGGAGGTGGTTGATGAATTCGATTTGCCAAAATGGCTGTTGGTTATTCCGTACTGCCTCATCGGTTATGCCTTGATACTCAAACTGTTTCCCGATTTATGGCTGTTTGACAAACCGATCAATATTATCAACCCCAAAGATCTTCGATTCCTGTTTAATGTCATGATTCTGACAGACAAAACAGCCCCCGCCATATTGACGTTATTGGCTGCGGTGGTCGGGATTTTGTTGCTTGGTTTTTCGATCAGAACATGGATAAAGCTGTTCACCCTGCATTTTATCGTTTGTACCTTACTGGCCTTCCTGTTTTTCCATTATCTGGGGCGTGGTGAGGCTGTGATTGGTGGTTATCAATATGGAACCAGCCAGTATTCGCTGCTTGTTCTGCTGCTCTCTGTGCTGCTGATTGGATTGCCCAATGCGATTCTTGTGTCCTGGTCGCAGTTGTGCAGGATGGAAGAGCTGAGAATTGCCTACGGCGTGGGTATTGCCGCCAAAGCCATTCTGATTTTCACTGCTGTGCCGGTGCTGTTCTTTTGGGTGATGCACATTCTGACGGGTTTTATGTCCCGCACCATCTTCCAGAATTTTTGGCCGGATGTGGGTGTAATCGCCGCCGGTTTTGGTCTGATGTGTTATATGGGGCTCAATTTTTTCGATGTATTTACTGAAGTGCTGGAGGAAAGTCCGCTTTTTAATAAATAATCAATGGGTTTGTCCAGCAGTCAAGGTGTCACCACAACGATTGCCGATGATTCAATTTGTTGCCAGTTGCCCCATTGATGTTGCAACACCAGTTCGTATTTGCCCGGTTCTGTAAACAGTGCTTTACCGAGAGGCCAGTCGACCTGCGGTGTGGTTTCACCGGCCGGCAGGTTATCCCATTTAACCGGCATGGCGTTGCCCACTTTCAGGTCGAAAGCAGGTGACGGTGTGCCATTCACCAGCAGGCGAACGCCGAACAGGTGTGGATCAATCGCAGTGTCTGTTGTGTTGGTGGCGGTGAGTCCGAGGCGAAAGCGATCCCGCTCCTGCATGGAGAACCGTGTCGACGTCACCAGCAGGTGAATTTCGAGGGGGCTGTTCACGCCTGACACGCCACGTTGTTCAATGTTGTTGTGCTGTTCACTACAGCCACTACTGATCACGCAACTGCATGCGCCGATGATAAGCAACACCCTTGCACGCCATGACCCTAAACCGAAAAGCACTGTGTTTGATTCCACCAGTCAAATCTCACTTTTTGCCGACTCACGTTGATGCCCCCGCCTTGGTGATGGTCATGGTGCCTGCGGCATTCATGGTGAAGCGTTGGGTGGTATCGGTGAAGTGGCGACCATCCGCCGGTGCCTCCGTATCCAGAATATACTTGTTGGGAATATCCCATTTGAATCCACCATCCGAGTACGGACCGGCCGTTGAATGCCAGGCACAGTGATCCCGATCACTGTTGTTGGGTCCGGCTTCCATTTTGTTGGTGTCATCGACGATTGCGTAATCCGGGTTTGGATCATGATGCAGGGTTGCATCACTGTATTTTGTAAAGAACCCGGTTACATCTGTTGCCGGACCAGGAACTTCAAGCCATTGCATTGCGCCAAGACAAACATCCGATGGCCCGAATGTTACTTCGGTCCGCATACACGCACCACCTGCCCCAACCAGCGCAGCATGACTGTCAACATTGCGCATCGAAATACTGTTCGGCTTCACCACTGTCACTGTTTTGGTGACAGTCTGGCTGCCGGCGGTAAGGGTGATAGTGGCATCTGTGTTTGCGGCTGTCGCCGGTGCCGTCCAGTTAAATGTCGTTGAATTTGGTCCACTGGCTGTCCCGATCGAGGCAGTCCAGGTACCGGCCACACTGCCGGTGAAGACCACGGTTTCGCCAACGCCGATCCTGCTTCGGGTATTGGCCGCACCGGACGGTGCTGCCTTCACACTGCTGCTGGTAATAGTGGGTGCAGCTGGCGCTGGAGCCGGAGCCTGTTCTTCCTGTGGTGGTGGCTGTTCTGCCTGGACCGGTGCCGGCTCAGCCTGAGCAGGTGGCTGTTCGGCCTGAATCGGTGCCGGCGCCTGTTCCACTTCCGGTCCGTCTCCTCCAACAGGCCCATCTTCTTCCATGGCATCATAGGCATTTGATCCTGATGGCAGTGCTGCTTTTGACGCGCCATGACTGTTATTCGCGGCGCGGACATACCACGGCACGGTACCATGCTTTGGCGCTGTGCCACGGTTGTTCCCGAGGAATTGCCTGTTGGACCGGGTTCCGCCTGAGGGCTTCGCACCGGTTTGTGGCAGCGAAGATTCTTGCCGGGAACTGGTACTATTTGTGTGCCCGAAATGTCGGGCCGTCGTTGATGCCTGAAATTGTGCCGGAGTTGCACGGGCAGACAGTCCCGACTGAGCGGTGATGTCTGATGGGGATTTCCTGACTTTTTTTGCAAATGATCGCATGTCGAATCTTCCCTAATATCAATAACAGTTTTAACAAACCGCAGTACTGTTATAAGTATGATATAACTTTTGTGGCATCTCCATCGAAATACCGGATATTTCACTCCGGGAATGTTATACGCTTAGCAATATTGTGCTGTATTAAGGATTGCCGGCAATAGTAACAACAGCCGCTCCGCCATCACCGCGCCTCTTTGACACGGAAAATCATCACGTCTCATTATAGAGAGGAAAGAAAATTGATGATATTTGTATTTTTCCTTTGTCTGGCAAAATCCATTGCTGTTTTACCATGGTTATTTTTTGCACCGACAGGAACACCCATTCCATGTAAACGAATCACCGTATCTTCTTTCCATTTATCGACCATGTAGGATCGGATCACAGCCATGATAAGGGTATCGCCATCCCTGTTTCTATATTCGGTATCAATGCCTTTAGCCAGGATTTTGTCTGCAATACCGGCCCGTGAGCGTTTTTCCGTCAAGCGTTGTTGCTTGCTTTTGCTCTCGCCACTCATCATGTTCGGCATGGAGATGACAACAGAAACCGCGCATTCAAACAAATAGGCATTTCTGGTTTTGTCATCTGTGTGTACATCAGCAATTTTCAATTTTCCCTGCTTTGCCGCCTGACACTGTTCATCCGGCAATTTATCTGCAGCCACAGAACTTGCCTGCAGGCTCCCGCATCCGAACATCCCCATGCTGAGGATCAGAATAGTGAAAGGTCGATGGCAGATATTCATAATATGTCCCTTTATCCGGTACCAGTCTGTGCGGCAGTGTACCAGATGGCCGGTGACCTGCCTGTGTCTTGAATTGTTTGCTGCTGATCCATTTCTTTTTGTGTTTGACTTCGATGTTCGCACCACTTCGTGCGCCATAGACTTTACGATAAAAATATGTAGCCAATGTCTGTGCGATGCCGGGCTTTGGCGTGTTAAATTCATTGAAGGCCCGCCAGCAGTATGGCTCTGAAGCACATCAACGGCGGCAGAACACAGTACTCACTAATATTAGAACATACTTGTATCCGTCACCGGTTTTCTTCGCCGTATAGCGGTCCAGGTAAAGTAGACCAAGCACCGGCAATGCCGGTATACTGGCTGTAGTGTGGACTTACCGATGCCTGTCCCGCATTCCAGCAAATGAAATAAAGTTGGCGAAAATTCAGCCAGGGAACTCACTACATGAAAACAGCAAACCTTGCCGCTCTGTTAATCCTTTTACTGTCCGGCCTGCTGCCGACCACTGCGTACTCTGCCGATAATGTTGAACAAATGGTACTGGGCAACCATGTCATGACGCTGCAATGGCTCACCAACCATCGAGGTATCGGGAAAGCAAAAATCTACAAGCAAGAGGGTGAGATACATATCGATGGATATCAGCAAGAGAAATATGAAGGCAACACCAATTACATGCGCATTCTGGGAAAGCTCAGGATCATCAATGCAAGAGAACTGGAGTTTGAAGGCTCTATAGTTACGCAAATCAATTACATCAATGCCGGTGTTCCATATGAGCGAAATGGAAAATTTATCCTCAAGGCTACCGGGAAACGGAAATACTGGCGCATGCAAAACATGGAGCAGCCCGATGAAGGGCATGTCGTAACCGACTACATTGATATCTTTTTCGAAAAATTCAAATAGGCGTTTTCACAATAATTTTTGTGGTATTGGTATCAGCAGAGTCAGGTATTGCAATGACACTTAAGCCGTATACAGTCACCGGCAAAGCAAGCCCTGATCTGCCGGCGGATTGTCACTATCCCGCTGCCTATACTACTCCTGAATATTATAATTCCATTTTCTCAAAGACGCAGTTAATTCTGCACTTTCGGAAACAGTTCATTCAATATCGTAATACGGTTTACATCTCAACACGCAATGAATTTTCAGGCAAAACGACATGCTATATATTAATAAAATACACCGGAATTTAGTGGTTATATATTATCAGTATAGTTAATACATACAAAAGGAAAAAGCAATGAAAAAGTTCTCTGTCTTTATCGTCTTATTTTTTTCATTAACACACTTTAACACCGCTGTCGCCCAAACTGACACGTTAGAAGCCAGAACCAAACTCGCAAATGAGTACTTCCGGATCCTTCCCATGCAGAAAATGATGACTGATATGGCAAAAGAAATTTCCAAACAACTTCCGCCGGAACGCCGTGCAGAATTTGAAGAATTAATTATCAAAAGAGTAAGAATCCAGCATCTGGAAAATGAAGCAAAGAAAAGCCTGATAAAACATTTAACACAAAAAGAACTGGAGTTATATGTTGAATTCATAAAACGCCCGGAAGGCAGATCCGCCATGGATAAAATGAAATACTATATGGCCGATTTAATGCCGGTTATTCAAGTTGAAATACGCAGTGCCATCCAGGATATGCAGTCCGGTAATAAACAAAAAATTAAACAATAATCCGTGACACACCGGGCAATGGAATACCGGCGGCAGTGTACTCTATAACACTGTATACGCCGGTTATTCTGATATAGGTATACTGTCCCCCGAATCCAATATCGTAATACGGTTTACATCTCAACACGCAATGAATTGTTAGGTAAGATGTAGTATATCAGAATTTACTAATAGATCTGCCGGGGTTTTATTTGTAAATTTTGTACATATAATTATAGATAGCGTCGCACAATAACGAGTTATCTAAATTGAAAGTTACAGATTACACAGGAATATACGGCAATGGTACGACGGCAAAAATAGATGCGCATGGGAATAACATTGCCTTTGCTTGTAGTGAATGCAGCCACCCTGTCCTGGCCATTGTTCGCGATCATCAGAGAGGAAGCTCACGAGACAACCCTGCCATTTGTAAAGGCTGCGGTGAAACATTTCTGGTTGAGGTCAATGTAAACACTGACAAGGTAATCGTAAATCGTGTATCAGAACTCTGACAAGCCGGCAAAACGTGCATGGATGGACCGACAATCTGCGGCTGCTCCTTATTTAGGCGTCAGGCGCCATCCCACCATAACCTTCCACCTCCTCACTTTATCAATACTTGCCCTGCTGCTGTCGGCGTGCGCATCAACAGAGCCCATGGTTATCAACCCCGAATGGCGCGAGCAGGCGCAGGTTCGATGGGATGGGATTCAGGGGCCCCTTGATGCATTCGTCTACCTTCGAAACGGCAAGAAGTACTGCGCCGTCAGGTTCTTTGACTTTCGCGGTGACTCTCACGGAAATCGGCTTGGCGAAAAGACTTCCGCAACCGCTAAATATGAAACAGTATGTCAACCCCGTGAGGCCGGCCCAAAGCTGTTGTCTACAGCAAAACGCACGAACGGCGATGTTCAATACATCATCCCCCGCTGTCACATATCGGGCAGTTGTAATTTCAACGATCTCGTACCGGCAGTGGTCATCTTGGGCGCAGAACGCCATGCAGTTGTATGGCGACCGCCCAATGTGCTGACTTTCCTATCAGCAGAAGTTGGCCAGCCCTTTGAGTACAGAAACACGCTGGAAATTGCAGCGACAGCCGTATTTCAAGAGTCAGCGATTGATTTTGCTCATCCCAAACTCCAGTGGTACCAATATTCACCGCGACAACGCAATGCAACCATCAGCCTGTCCGAGTTGCCGGGAATAGAGCAGCAACCGGTCGCTGCTCATTAGCCATGATGCCTGTCCCTGCGGTCAAGTTCTCACCCTTGGCCAAACGGGATCAAAACCGGGTTTTAATGTACATATTAAAGGTGATTTTGGAAAAAATTTGCCTGTTTAACCAGTAAGTTGAAACTGTGTTTATATTACCGGCATATCGTCCTTCCAATACAAAATGAAAGTGCTGCATTTTATTGGTTCACAAGCACTTTGGTATTGTTTAGCGGGATCATGACCAGATCTATGATTTGTCCCTGGTGCGTTGATACGGAATAGTAAAAAATGAGTTTCAGAGCGAGAAGGGTTTATCACTTTGTGATCTTCATGGCCATGACAGGCATACATGAAACCTTGAGGGCAGATCCTCAGGATGAAGTACGTCAATTACTTTCATCCTGGATTGATTCAAACCGAACCCCGGGAGTTCAATATATCATTGCTGACAGTCAGAGGATCATTTTTGAATTCAACGCGGGACTTGCAGATGTTGATTCCAGGCGACCGGTAACTGCACAAACCACCTTTAACGGGTATTCAATAACCAAAACATTCACCGCAGCTGCCGTGGTAAAGCTGGCGATGGAAGGGAAAATTGAGCTGGATGCCCCGATCAAGAAATACCTCCCCCGGCTTCCCTATACCGGTTCACCCACAGTGCGTCAGACGCTGCAACACACTGCAGGGTTTCCCAACCCGAATCCGCTGCCCTGGATACACTTGGCTGCTGATCATGACAGCTTTGACGAACAAACGTTTATAAAACAGGTGATCGCGAACAATACAAAGCTTAAATTTGAGCCGGGAAGCAGGTTTATGTACTCGAATGTTGGATATCTCATGCTGGGGCAACTGGTCGCAACAGTAAGTGGTCGCTCGTTTGAAGACTACGTGATGCAAGAAATTATAGCCCCCCTTGCGCTGACCGGGCAGCAAACTATTTCCTTTCGACTTGATCGCCCTCATGACCACGCTTACGGTTATATACGGAAATGGCATTGGCTGAATTTTTCCCTCGGTTTTTTTATCGATAGACAAACCTATCTGACGCGGGCAACAGGAGGTTGGACACGCTTCAACCACTTGATGGTTAACGGCAAAGCGTATGGCGGGTTGGCAGGAAACTCAGCCGGCTTTGTTCGGTATCTTCAAGCTATTTTGCAGCGCAAAGCACCTTTCAGTGAGCAGTTAGTCCAAAATTTATGGCAAGTGGGTACAACCAATACCAATCAACCTGTCCGGACTGCGCTTTCCTGGTTTCATGGCAGTCTGGATGGAAAGCGGTATTTTATGCACTCCGGCGGCGCCGGCGGGTACTATTGTGAAATGAGAATATATCCGGATATAAACCGCGTAAGTATGATCATGACGAACAATACCGGAATTTCCAGTCAAGGTTATCTTGACATAGTTGATCGATATTTTCTGAAATGAGAGCAGAACAATGCTACAAAAAAGAAGCAGCAGGTTGATGATGACTTTTGCCGGAGTATTCTTTGCGCTTGTTGTATTGGTATTTTTTGCCGGCCAATATGCGCGTTGGCATTTGGCCAAGACGTTTCCAGCTCCAGGAAAAATGATTACCGCAGGACAGCATAAATTGCACGTAAACTGTCAGGGCCAAGGTTCGGTTGTGGTGATACTCGAGGCCGGCTTAAATGATTTTTCTATCCATTGGCACCGATTGCAACCACTACTTTCGCAGCATGCCATAACATGCTCATATGATCGAGCCGGTCTTGGCTGGAGTTCTCCGAGTAAAAATCAAAGCACTTTGCAAAACAAAGTGAATGACTTGCGAGTTGTAGTACAAACAGTTGGTAACGGGCAGCCTGTGATACTTGTGGGGCATTCTTTTGGATCGATGGTTGCGCGCCTCTACACCCAGCAATACCCAGAAAATGTTCGTGCACTGATTCTCGTTGATCCGGCCAGTGAGCATATGGCTGAGCATATTCCAGGGTATAAAGAGGCTATAGAATCAGCGGCTGCGCAATTCAAAGGTCTGCGGTCTATTGCCTCACTGGGGCTGATGGCACTGGTGACAAACACTATTCCCGCTGACTTGCTGGAGGGAGAAGCGCTTGCCCGGTATCGGGCGGTTCTGGCTTCCGGCTCGTTTTTTCAGGGCGCATTTGGCGAAAGTAGCGCAATGCTGGATAATCTCAAGGCCATGCAACAGGTCAGGAGAGCACTTCCGCCTGCCATACCGGTCGTTATCATAAGTCGCGCAATAAATGCCGGGGCTAAAGACTATCTTAATAAAGGGATTCCTGGTCAGAATGGCGTGTGGGAAGCGTTGCAGCAAGATCTGGTGCAACGCCTCAATGCAACACATATTCATTCCACTCAAAGTGAACACCGTATCCAGATTTCCGAGCCTGATTTGTTATATCGAAATATTCTACCATTCATAATCGAGTAGTTTATGTGTTGAACTTAAGTGGTCACTAATTCCAAATCATAAATCCGGGGACCGGATCCCAACGCAAACGGGGTCAGGTCTTGCAATGACACGTGACCAGTATCAGGCACTGGCACTGCAAGACCTGACTCTGCTGTTTTTCTTTAAGCAGTGATCGGTGGCCGTTTGTCTTTCCAGGGTTGGGCCTGTTCCAGTTGTGCCGCCAGACGCAGCAGTGTGGCTTCGTCGTTGTTGCGACCAACTGCCTGAATGCCGACCGGGATTCCATCAGGTGTCCAGTGCAGCGGCAGGCTGATACCGGGTTGGCCCGAGATATTAAACGGGTACATGAAGATGCCATTGCTCATGATTAAACGGTTGTAGGCGAGCAGGTCGGTCATGGTCATGTCATAGTAACCGAGGGGACGCGGCAGTTGCGGCATGGTGGGGGTGATATAAACATCATACTTGTGCAGGTCTGATGCAATATTACGCGAGGCCATTTTTACCGCCTCGATGTCGTTGGCATGTTGTGGTGCGCTGAGACTGCGGCCGTAGGTCAGCATGGACCAGAGTACCGGTGCGACTTCGTCTTCCCTGACGTCATGCCCGACAAACTGTTTCAGGACATTGAAGTTATCCACCGTAACGGCGGCGGTCATGCGGGTATAGGCCTCCCAGATTGCCTCCGCCTCGAAGTTCATGTTGTGTTCTTCCACCTCATGCCCCAAATCAGCCAGCAATTGCACTGTATTTTCCACTGCCTTGATGCATTCCGGATGGAGAGTCTGTCCGTCCGGGGCGGTGACGGTAAAACCGATTTTGAGTTTGCCCGCGCCTTTTTTGGTTTGATCCAGGAAGAAACCCGGTTCCCTTGGCGGTGCCGCAAAGGAGTCGCCGGGCAAGGTGCCATAGATGGCATCGAGATAAGCGGCGGTGTCTCGCACCGTGCGTGATACGCAAAGAAACTGTGCGGCTCCATGCCAGTAGTCGGCCCAGATCGGTGCAAAGGTCGCGGTACCGCGGGAGGGTTTCATACCAACGATACCGTTGTTGGATGCCGGTACACGGATCGAACCACCCCCGTCGGATGCCTCGGCAATAGGTACCATACCGGTTGCCACCGCAACCGATGAACCACCGGAGGAACCACCCGCTGTGATGCCCTGTTTCCACGGGTTGTGGGTGGGGCCGTACATGGCCGGCTCAGTGGTCAAGGCCCATCCGAATTCCGGTGCATTGCTTTTCCCCACCAGAATGAAGCCGGCTTTTTTTATGCGGCTGACAATTTCCAGATCCACCGGCGCGATAAAGTCCTTTAGGTATAAACAACTGTTGGTGGTGGGTTGTCCTTCCCACATGGAGGCCAGTTCTTTCAGGAGGTATGGCACCCCCTTAAACGGACCATCCGGCAGCGGCCCCTGCGCGATGGCCCTGGCGGCATCATAGTTTTTGTGTACTACTGCGTTTAATTGTGGATTAAGTGCTTCAATGCGGCGAATGGATTCGTCAACAAGTTCCAGTGCGGAAACCTCTCCCTTGTTGACCATTTCACCCAGCCCTACCCCATCCAGATTTGAAAAAAGATCACTGATGTCTTTGCTCATGATTACCCCTGTTAATATTAATTTAAGTTCATGCAACAACCCTGGTGACGCAACACAAAAATAATAAAAAACAGATGTAGTTATTTATATTATTGAAGACGATATTATGTCTTGACTTGAACAACCCCCACGTCATCAGACAATAAAGCACAGACAATTCAGTATTACCAGTGTGAAACATGTTTATTTGCACGGGTAATTAATGCGGAACTTAACCATATCTGACAGGTAGGCTATGGCGATTAATTTGAAATTGATTTACGCAGAATTGATTGATCGCAACAATCAGGTGGATGAATGTTGCATTATTGGCTGTTATCTGACCGTGATACGTTTTTTGGCTGACACCTTCATGTCTTTTTCACCATACTCCAGTGACAGCCAATATTTTTGTCCGGGATTAAGCTGGTAGAACTTGCCGAGGGGAATCAACACTGTGATGGATTTTCCTGGGTGCAATTCAACCGGTTGTGGCAATACCGGTGTAGCCCATGTCTCTATAGTCTGTTGTGGCAGTTGCCTGCCTGATTCTTCCGCTACGGTTATTGAAAGATAGTGAAAAGATATGAGCATGGATGTTTGGTAGACTTCGAGGGACCATGGCCATTTCATCCCGGGTGATGGTCTGCCAATGTTGGGGTTGAAAACCCTGATTGTGTTTTTTGTGGGATTATGAATCAGCAATCTGACAACAAACTCATCAACGCCGGTTTGATTGGCAGGTATTTCGATGTTTGCTGTGAGCGATGACACGGGATTGTTACCTGCATGCTGAACAGCACATGCCGGAATGAAGAAAAAAAAACAGGTAATTATGTCTCTCCACCTTTTCATCACACCTTGTTCCTATGATGGATTGGTATACTCTGCGGATGAGGTTGTGCAGTCTGCATTGGACTGTGGATTACCTGATGTTATTGTTCCTCCTGCAGGTGTGCCATGGTAAGCACGACCAGCAGCAATGCATCTGTTAAAGAAGTCATTTGCCACCTGGTGGGGATTTCCACCCATTGCTGAATGCAGGGCTGCCGAGGCCTCTGCCTCAGTTGCACCTTGATAGGTTGTACTCGCCGCGCTTGCTGCCGTCATGCGCGTATCCCAGGAAACTACAGAAGCATTAAATGCTGCGAGATGATCAGCCGCATGATGATCTTCATGCCGACGATTGGCAGCAAACATCTCAGCGTCAGTAGGCATGCCAATAGCACGAAATGTCGTATTGCCTGCACCTGTACATGCAGCCAGAGCAGGGAATTGGGCACCGACAGTTGCTTTGGGCACATTCACAGTCCAGGGACCGTTTGCCAGCACGGTTTCATCAAAACTGCCGTCATTGGTTGGAACTGTCGAGATTCTTGCATTAAAACCACCATTTGCCGCAGCTGTAACGGAAAGGGTCGGGCTGTTTATTGCAGCACGGGCATCTGCTGTAGAACTGAGAATATTGCCATTCAACACTGGCAAAGTGACACCTGCCGGTCCAATGCCGAGTGCTGCATTTGCCAGATTGTTGACCTCATGAACCGCTCCGCCCCCCAGGTTGCGGCTCGCTGCACCACACTGCTTTTCGCTGCTTGATTGTCTGCTGAGGATATATTGGGTTCTTTTTTTGTTGTTTGCGAACGCATTATCCCGTTATTTTTTGTTGCATGGCCCTGCTGCACCACATGTGTTAGTTCATGTGCCAACAAATGTTTTCCCTCGGAGTTTTCCGGGTTGTACATACCTTGTCCGAAGTAGATATGATTTCTATAGGTAAAGGCCTTTGCAGAGTATTGTTTGCTAAGCGTCCCGGCTTCTGCATCCCGATGGATACGCACTTTGGAAAAATCAAAACCAAACATATTTTCCATGCTTTTACCCGTTTCTCCCGCCAATGCTTCGCCACCTGAATTTGTCGGGGATAGATCGCCGGCCGTTGAGTTAACTGCACCGGTCTGCGGTGAGCTGAACGCAGCGGTACGGAAGATCATCTGCTGGTAGGGCTTATCCTCTTCTTCCTGCCCTTCCACTGCTTGCCGGGCAACAGTGCCTGTTCCTGCGCTAATGGATATGGATTGTCCCGGTGGATTGTTTGCTTCGTCCTCTTCTTTTTTACAATTACTGCACATACGCTGGACTGTGCCAGGGTGAGCACCACCGGAGCCTGCATCCAGTTTCATTATATGATCAGCAACTGTATCGGCCTCCTGTTCCAGTCGGTCGCCGGGGGAACTAACCAAAGGTTTGCGCTGAACACCGGGTGATATCACGGAAAGATTTGCAAAGTGATAGTCGTAATTTCCTACTTTATTTGATGGTTCAAAATCGCCGGTTTTATCGGCCGTCAATACAGATGGATTTGACAGGGATTGAGAAGTATTGCCAAGCGCCTGTCGCTGAGGAACGATCATATCCTGACTTGCAGATGTCGGACGTGGATTGTAATTTGATTTGTGTGGATATGTTCTCATACTGACTGACTCCTTTCAGGATGTTTTTCAACACCGGAAAACATATTACCCGACGCGCATACTTTAAATTAGTATATGACACATATGCGCAGATTTCATACCTGGAATCCGGACTGCAATAACGAACCATCCCCTCATCTCAGTGGAATACCGTTCTGTTCACCCGAATTGATACGAATTCGGGCAGGGAGAACCGGGCAGCCGTGCAGGAAAATCCACCCGCAGAGATATCCACCGGGGCCAAACTCCGTCTATACTGTGGTCTTTTGAAAGATTGTGAGTTGCATGAGGCCAATAGCACAAACACTCTCATGACTCGACTGAATTAACGTTCATGAAAAATTAAACTGCTGTCTTTTAACTGAATTGTCCGTTTATGCCAACACGCCGTTTGCCGATTTTACTGCTTACTATTTTCGTTTTGCCCACCTGTACCCCGGCGGCAGAACCCGAGGCTGCACACCGCACCATCCAGTTTGGCTCGGAAAAAATTCTCAATGCATGCTGGAGCAAGGAACAATTGCGCGGTAAACCTGCAGAAAAGACCATCACCTATCGGCAAAGTCGCGCGGGCAAGGGGCCGCCCCCCGGTTTACCGCTGCGCACCACCCTGCCGGCGATCCCGGCCACACTGGAAGGTTCTATTCGCTCTGTCGTGTTGCCGGACCCGGATAAAAAACTGGTCGCGCTGACCTTCGATCTGTGTGAGCGGCAGGTGGAAAAAACCGGCTATGACGCGGCTGTTATCAACTATCTGCGCGACAACAATATTCCGGCAACTTTTTTTATCAGCGGCAAGTGGATGCGCAGTCATCCGGCCAAAACCAAACAACTCATGGCCGATCCCTTGTTTGAAATCGGCAACCATTCCTGGAATCACCCGGTGTTGTTTGATGTCACCGAACAGGAGTTCAGGAATCAGGTACTCTGGACCCAGGTACAATACGAAACTTTACGTGAAGAGTTGAAAACCACATTGCCGAAATGCGGCCTGCCTGCATCAGAGATAGATAATATTCCAAATGTGCCGGTTATGTTTCGTTTTCCGTATGGTGTCTGCCAACAAGACATGTTACAGCAAGTGCGCGATCTTGGCCTGACATCCATTCAATGGAATATTGTGACGGCCGATCCCTGGAAGAAGCAGAGTGCGGAAGGTATTGCCGATATCATCCGGCGACAAATCAAACCGGGCTCGATTATTATCGCCCATGCCAACGGCCGGGGCAGAACAACGGGTAATGCCTTGCCCATTATCATTCCCGAGCTGATTGAAAAGGGTTATCAGTTTGTGACCGTGACACAACTGCTGCAGGCAGGTAAAGTGATGGCGTCGGATAACTGTTATGAACTCAAACCCGGAGATAATCTCCGCTACACCAAAAAACGGGAAAAGACGCCGGAAAAACCATGAACGATCTCCAGATTAAACCTGTCCGGGCTGACATCGCTGCCGTATTTGCCGAGACATTGCCCACATTAACGCCGTGGCGTGAACTGGGTTATCAGGCCGACACCCTGCAACGCTATCTCGCACAAACCCAGGATGGTTTTCAGGCGCTCTGTCTGCATGCCGGCGACAAGCCGCTGGCGGTGATGACCATACGCACGCCGTGGTTGCGCGGTACACTGATGGAATTACTGGCGGTCTTGCCGGAACATCAGGGCCATGGCTATGGCAAGTGGCTGATCGACTGGGTGAAAAATTCAAGCATTGAGCAAAACAGACATAATGTCTGGACGCTGGTCTCCGCCTTTAATCACAGAGCGATCGCCTTCTATCATGCACAGGGATTTGTTGAAGTGGGTACGCTCGATAATCTGATTGCTGAAGGTCAGGATGAAATTTTTCTGCGTGCGGTCATTAAATAATCGTGCGGCCTATACTTTGCCTTCTTTCATCTCCACCGCTCTGGCATAGAGTTTGTTTTTCTTTACCCCGCTGATTTCGGCGGCGGCAGCGGCGGCCTGTTTCACCGGCAGGTAGTTCAACAACACGTTTAATGTTTGTTCTGTTTCCGCATCGATCAGATCCGGATCACGCGGGGCGGCGCCGGCGACAACCAGCACGATCTCCCCCCGTTGCTGGTCCTTGTCCTGTTCAACCCACCGGGCCAGATTTTCCAGACTGTCGCGCTTGATGGTCTCAAAGGTCTTGGTCAGCTCCCGGGCAAGGACGGCTTCTCGTTCCCTGCCAAAAACCTCGCCCATGTCCCGCAGACTGTCCAGAATACGATGGGGGGATTCATAAAACACCAGGGTGGCGGTTTGCGAGCGGAGTTGCTGCAAGACTTTGCGCCTGGCTGCCTGTTTGTTGGGTAAAAACCCCTCAAAACTAAAGCGATCTGTGGGCAGGCCGGCTGCGGCCAGGGCGGCCAACAGGGCGCTGGCGCCCGGAACCGGGATAACCCTGATATTGTGGGCCTGTGCCTGGTTAACCAGATGGTAACCGGGGTCACTGATGAGCGGGGTGCCGGCATCGGATATCACCGCAATTGACGCCCCGTCACGCAGGCGTTGCAGGAGTTTTTCGGTCATTTCACGTTCATTATGCTCATGATTGGCGATACAGTGTGTCTTGATACCGAAATGACTGAGTAATTTCTGGCTGTGGCGGGTATCCTCGGCGGCAATAAGGTCAACGGATTGCAGAATCTCCAGGGCGCGTTGTGACAGGTCGCCCAGATTTCCGATGGGAGTTGCTACAATATATAAATTTCCTGCTGGATTTGACACTTCCACGTCCTGACCAGATACTGTATGGCTATACCGAATAATTACATTAACACGACAGAATGATAACTATGATATTACGCAGCGTACTGCTTGTATTGCTTTTTCTCGGCCTCGCTTCCTGTACCACTGTTCCACGGCTCACCAAACAAGCCCTGGATGAGGCGGAAGACCATTTCAGCCGGGGCAACTATACCGAGGCGGCGAAGATGTTTAATGGTATGGCGGGACAGGCTCCATCCAACCGCCGGGGTGAGTTGCTGATGCGTGCCGCCGCCGCCATGGCCAAGGCCGAATTGGCCCCACAGGCGCGGGAAACCCTGGGTGCTGTCATTCTGGACAAGCGAAACCCGCACCAGGTCTTCTTATATAATCTGAGTCAAAGTCATCTGGCCCTGGCAGAACGCCGACCGGCCGATGTGTTTGGTTATCTGGCCGGCCCGCCACCGGTCAACACCAAGAAGCTGTATGTCGCAGAATATTTCCAGTTGCGCGCCGACGCCTACAAGATGCAGGGTAATCGTCTGGAAACCGCCCGCGAACTGGTCAAACGCGAGCAATTTCTCACTCTGCCTAAGCGTATCGAAGACAACCAAAAGGCCATCTGGGATGCGCTGTCCACACTGACCACCCGCGCCCTGCAACAATTACGCACTTCACCGCCACCGGATGTACTGAGCGGCTGGATGCATCTGGTGCAGATCGCCAAATCCTATCAGCTGGATCCCGCCCGGTTAAAACAACAGGTGGAGGCATGGCGCAAACTCTATCCCAAACACCCGGTGAGTAATGAACTGATTGCCGGACTCTCCAACCGCAAGGTGGAAGATGTGGCCCATCCACGCCATATTGCCCTGCTGTTGCCGTTCAGCGGCAAGTTTTCCCGTGTTGCTGAGGCCGTCAGAGACGGTTTCCTCGCCGCCTACTATTCATATGAAAACCGGGAAAACCAGACAGTCCAAATCTATGATGCAGGCAGTGACCCTGAAAAAGTGGTCGAAGTGTATCAACGAGCCGTGAAGGATGGCGCCCAGTTCATCGTCGGCCCGCTGGATAAGGATGCAGTAACCCGACTGGCCAATGAAGCACCCCTGCCGGTCCGTACCCTGGCATTAAACTACACCCAGGATGATGCCTCGGCACAAAACCTCTACCAGTTCGGTCTGCTGCCGGAAGAGGAAGCCCGACAGGTGGCGGAACGTACCTGGCTGGATGGCCATGTCTATGCCGCTGTACTGGTCCCGGAGGGTCCGTGGGGTGAACGTGTCTTCAATGCCTTTAAGGAGCGTTGGGAATACATGGGCGGCAAGATTGTTGAACACCAAACCTATGATTCATCAAAAAACGACTACTCCAAGCCGATTAAAACGCTGCTGGATATCGACGAAAGCCAGACTCGTTCCCATAAACTGACGACCGTATTGAAACAGGAATTGAAGTTCCAGCCGCGTCGACGCAAGGATATTGATTTTATTTTCCTGGCGGCATTCCCGCAGCAGGCCCGCGCCCTGCGTCCGCAGTTGAAGTTCTTCCATGCGACGGAGGTGCCGGTATACGCCACTTCGCACATTTTTACCGGGAACCTCAATCAGGAGAAGGACCGTGATATGGATGGTATGGTGTTTGGTGACATGCCCTGGGTACTGGCAGAGACCACCTCGCACCGCAGTCTGCGCTCCGATATCGAAAGCCAGATTTCCGAAGCCGGTAACAGTTTTCAGCGCCTCTATGCACTGGGCATTGATGCCTTCAACATCATCGGGGCACTCACTCCCCTGCGCCAGTACTCCTATGAACGTTATGATGGGGAAACCGGCAGCCTGAGTCTGGATGAAAAACAGCGCGTGCGCAGGCAGTTGACCTGGGTGAAGTTTCGCAGCGGACATCCACGCATGGTGGATCAGGCTTCGCGGTAATCCGGTGGTCAGTCCCTCGCAAGCTGTCGGCTATCACGCCGAAGATACCGCCTGCCGATTTTTGCAACAGCAGGGGCAGCAGGTCGTGGCGCGTAATTTTCGCTGCCATTACGGTGAACTTGACTTGATCATGCAGGATGGTGAGGTGCTTGTCTTTGTGGAGGTCCGTTTGCGTCACAACCGCCGCTACGGCAGCGGGGCAGAGAGCGTCACCAGAACCAAACAGGCAAAAATCATCGCCAGTGCCTTATACTATTTACAACTCAATCCGGCTCTCGCCGATCACCCCGCCCGCTTTGATGTGGTGAGTGTCGGCAGCGATCCGGAGAATGAAATCAACTGGATCAAAGACGCGTTTACAGCCTGACGGTATTACTTATGAGCACAGATGCAAATATTGAGTCGATTTTTCACGCCAGCATCAAGACCAAACAAAAAGCGGTTGGGGAACTGATCAAGCCGATCAGCGATGCCATTGGTTTGATGGTCGGTCAACTCGAAGCGGGCAACAAAATTCTCTCCTGTGGCAATGGCGGCTCCGCTGCCGATGCCCAACACTTCTCAGCAGAGTTACTCTGTCGCTTCGAACGTGAACGCCCCAGTCTGCCCGCGATTGCCCTGACCACAGACACCTCAACCCTGACAGCAGTCGGTAACGACTACCACTTTGATCAGATCTTTGCCAAACAGATTTCATCCCTGGGTCAGACCGGCGATGTTTTGCTGGCCATCTCGACCAGCGGAAATTCGCCCAACGTCGTGGAGGCCATTAAAATGGCCCAGCAACGCAACATGCATGTGGTCGCCCTGACCGGTCGTGACGGCGGCAAAATCGCCGGTTTGCTCAGCAGCAGTGACGTGGAAATCCGGGTGCCTTCTGATGTCACCGCCCGTATTCAGGAAGTCCATCTGTTAACCATCCATTGCTTCTGCGATCAGATTGATGAAATCATGTTTGCCAATAACTAGCGCCGCTGCTGTCCGCCATCCAGCGCGTGACAGCATGAAATCGTCGTTCTGATCATGCCTGCACCTTCTCCACTGCCTGCTGCTGTAGTAAAGCAACTGCGTGACCTGTTGGGTAAAACCGCCGTGTTAACGGAGGAATCGGAGCGATTTGCCTACGGCTACGACAACAGCCGTCGCCAGGCCATTCCCGATGCCGTGGTGTTTGTGGAAAGCCATGCCCAGGTGCTGGAGATCGTTCGCCTGTGTCATGAACATCACATACCGCTGATTGCCCGCGGTCGCGGCACGGGAACGACCGGCGCCACCGTCCCCACCAGAGGAGGGATTGTCCTCTCCACCGAACGCATGAATAAAATTCTGCGTATTGATACCGCCAATCGATACATGGTGGTGGAACCGGGAGTGATTAATCAGGCAGTACAGCAGGCTGCCGCCAAGCACGGCTTTTTCTGGGCGCCTGATCCGGGCAGCAGCAACTATTGCACCGTCGGCGGCAACCTGGCCTATAACTCAGCCGGCCCCCGTGCGGTGAAATACGGGACCCCAAGGGAAAACACCCTGGGTTTGCGCGCTGTCACCGGTGCAGGCAAAACGATCCGCACCGGGGTCTACACCACCAAGGGGGTGGTGGGCTATGACCTGACCCGGTTGTTGATTGGCTCCGAAGGTACACTGGCTGTCATCACCGAAGCCACACTGAAACTGCTGCCGCTGGCGGAGAGCAGTCGCACCATGCAGGCTGTCTACACCGATATTGATTCTGCCACCGAGGCGGTGGCGGCCATCATGGCCCAACCGGTCACCCCTTGCGCGCTGGAATTTATTGATCACCAGGCAATCGAGATGATTCGTGGTTATTCCAGTGTCGAACTGCCGACCAAAGCCGGCGCCATGCTGATGATCGAAGTGGACGGCTCATCCCACAGCATTGAACATGATGCCGCCTGTCTTGAAAAAGCGGCCACCACCACCGGTTTGCTGGAATTTAAAACAGCACGCAATGCGGATGAAGTGAAAGCCCTGTGGGAAACCCGCAAGGCCCTGTCACCGGCCTTGCGCAATGTGGCGCCGAAAAAGATCAATGAGGATGTGGTGGTGCCGGTCGCCCACATCCCCGCTCTGATCCGCGGGCTGGAAAAACTGGCGCAGGAATACGGCATTACGATTGTCAATTTCGGTCATGCGGGTAACGGCAACATCCACGTCAACCTGCTGGTGGACCCGGATGATCCGCTGCAAATGAAAAATGCCAAGCTGTGTCTGGATGAGGTCTTCGCGTTGGTGCTGAAACTGGATGGAACCTTGTCCGGTGAACATGGCGTGGGACTGGAAAAACAGGCCTATATTGATCGGGAAATTGATCCGGTGACACTGGATCTGATGCAGCGTATCAAACAGCAGTTCGACCCCAACGGTATTCTGAATCCGGGCAAGATGTTCCCGCCCGCCGACAGTTAAACGCTCAACAAACGCCGGTAGCGTTCGGCATCATCCCCGCTGAAACAACAGGCAATGATCCGCGCGAATCGGTCGGCATATTCGCGCATCACAGCCACAGCGATTTCAGCGGCCTGTTGTTTGGGAAAGCCATATACCCCGGTGCTGATACCCGGAAAAGCGATGGAGTGAAGCTTGTTCTCCAGCGCGATCTCGAAGGAGCGACGATAACAGCTTTCCAGCAGGGCCGCCTCACCGTCATCCCCGCCATTCCAGACAGGTCCCACCGTGTGGATGACATATTTGGCCGGCAAGCGGTAACCCCTGGTGAGTTTGGCTTCCCCGGTTTTACAGCCATGCAGAGTCCGACATTCAGCCAGCAAATCCGCTCCGGCCGCACGATGAATGGCGCCGTCCACACCACCACCGCCAAGCAATGAACTGTTGGCTGCATTGACGATGGCATCCACTGTCAATTTGGTAATGTCACCCTGATGGATTTCGATCATGGAACGGCGTGCAATTACTTGACGAGTTTCAGCTTGGGCTTTTTGGTCTTCTTGCCGGCGGTATTCGGGCCGTCACCACCGCCATTCTCCGCCTCGTTAAAGACCATACCCTGCCCGTTTTCCTTGGCGTAAATGGCCATGACAGAGCTGACCGGGAAAGAGACTTCGGTTGGATTGCCGGAAAAACGGGCGCTGAACATGATTTCGTTGTTACCCAATTCGAGACGAGACACGGCGCGTGGTGCGATATTCAGGACAATTTTGCCATTATCCACATACTGGAGCGGTACCTGAACCTCATCATTCTGTGCATTGACCAGAACGTAGGGTGTCATTTCGTTATCAACGATCCATTCGTAGATTGCGCGCAACAAGTAAGGTTGACTGGGTAACATAGTGTGCTCGCCTGGGCTGATTTCCTGACCCCTATTTTTATCAAAATTTGGCCATTCTGGACAGGGGTGATTATCAAGGAATGGGAAATTTTCCGGCCTGAAACAAAAACGGCCCCTGGTTCGGAGCCGTTAAAGTGCAAAATTACAATGAGTTACGCGCTCTGACGCAGTTCCTTTTCACCTTCGGTCAGACTGGACTTGAACGAATCCCGGGTAAACATCCGGTTGGCATATTCGGTCAGCGGCCTGGCCACGGCAGGCAATTCAACCCCCAATTGGGGCAAACGCCACAATAACGGCGCCAGCACACAATCCATCAGGGTGAACTCATCACTCATGAAAAACGGTTTCTGATCAAAAACGGGTGAGGCGCTGACCAGGCTGTCCCGCAATTCCTTGCGCGCTGACTCAACATCATCGCCGGCCACAATCCGATCCACCAGCGCAAACCAGTCACGCTTGATGCGGTGCAGCATCAGGCGATTACGCGCCCGGGAAACCGGGTCAACCGGCATCAGGGGCGGGTGAGGAAAGCGCTCATCCAGGTATTCCATGACAACGCTGTAATCGTAGAGCACCAAATCGCGATCCACGAGTGTCGGCGTTTCATTGTAAGGATTGAGATCCTTCAAGTCTTCAGGTGTGTTATTGATATCAACATCCTGCACTTCAAAACTGATGCCTTTCTCCGCCAATACGATCCGTACGATGTGGCAATACGGACAGGTATCTGCGGAAAACAGGGTCATTGCCAAACGTCTGTTTGCCATTTGCGCCATAATTTCACCTTACCAAATTATCTTGCCTGCAGGGAATGGACGGGGTTATCACACCCCGTCCGCTGACTGCTGATCTAGTGAATGTCTTTCCAGAATTCTTTCTTCAGTGCATAGCTCAGCACGCCGAAGATCATCAGGAAGAGAATAACCCAAAGACCAACTGTCTTACGGGTTTGCTGGGCCGGTTCACCCATGTAAACCATGAAGGCAACCAGATCGCGCATGGCGTCTGCGTATTCCGCTTCAGTCAGTTTACCGGGTTTGACCATTTCGAGCTTTTCAATAACTTTCTTTTCCTTGCCGTCGTGGCCTTTTACCGTCTTGTAAACGGCTTTTTTCAGCCCCTGTAATTCCCACATGACATGGGGCATACCGACATTGGGGAAACGCTGGTTGTTGACACCATACGGACGCGACTCATCGATATAGAAAGTCATCAGGTAGGTATAGAGCCAGTCTGCGCCACGAGCACGCGAGACCACGGACAGGTCCGGAATCTTGGTGCCAAACCACTGTTTGGTATCGCTGGTGCGCATGGCAACATCCATCAGTGAACCGATCTTGGTGGGTTCGCCATGCGGCTTTTTGGAATAATCCGCAGTGAAGATCAGATTCTCGAGGACCTGTTTTTCACTCATCCCCAGATCCTCAGCCATGCGGTTATAACGCATGGCTTTGGCGCTGTGACAACTCAGACAGTAGTTGGTGAACAATTTGGCGCCGCGTTGCAGCGAGGCCTTGTTGTTCAGGTCGATGTCAACGTCAAGGTTGTGCATACCGCCACCTGCCGCCAATGCCGGCGCAGTGATCACACTCAACAGAAATGCAACGATTATCTTTTTCATTAGTCTGTCACCCTCTCTGGTACCGGCTTGGTTTTTTCAAACTTGGGAATAAACCACAAGGCCACGAAATACGCGAAATACAGGAACGTAAATATCTGCGCCGCCAGTGTCCTGCCCGGTGTAGAAGGCAGTACACCCAGATAACCCAGTGCAACGAAGCTGACAACAAAGACTGCCAGGGCAAGTTTGAAGCACAGACCACGGTAGCGAATGGATTTAACCGGGCTACGATCAATCCAGGGCAGGAAGAACAGCACAATGATAGCTGCACCCATCACGATAACGCCCGGGAACTGGGAACCGAGCAGCGGCGGAACCGCACGCAACATGGCGTAGAACGGAGTGAAATACCAGACCGGCGCAATATGTTCCGGCGTCTTCAGCGGATCAGCCTGTTCGAAGTTGGGAGGCTCGATAAAGTAACCACCCATCTCCGGTGCAAAGAAGACCACCGCGAAGAAGAAGATCAGGAACACCACCACACCGACGATATCTTTCACGGTGTAGTACGGATGGAACGGGATACCGTCCAGCGGAATACCATCCGGGCCTTTGTTCTTCTTGATTTCGATACCATCGGGGTTATTGGAACCCACTTCATGCAGGGCGATGATATGCACCACCACCAGCGCTGCCAGCACAAACGGCAGGGCAATCACATGGAAGGCGAAGAAGCGATTCAGTGTGGCGTCAGAAATAACGAAGTCACCACGAATCCACTCGGACAGCGGTTCACCGATACCAAACGGTACAGCGGCGAACAGATTTACAATTACCTGGGCGCCCCAGAAGGACATCTGTCCCCATGGCAGCAGGTAACCGAAGAAGGCTTCCGCCATCAGGGCCACATAGATCAGGACACCGAAGATCCACAGCAGCTCACGGGGCTTCTTGTAGGAGCCGTACATCATGCCGCGGAACATATGCAGGTAGACCACCAGGAAGAAGGCAGAAGCGCCGGTGGAGTGCATATAACGGATAAACCAGCCCCAGTTCACGTCACGCATTATGAACTCGACGGAGAAGAAGGCCAGTTCGGCGTCAGGTTTGTAGTACATGGTGAGGACGATGCCGGTCACAATCTGAATGACAAAGACCAGCAGCGCCAGTGAACCAAAGAAATACCAGAAGTTAAAATTCTTTGGTGCATAATATTCGGACAGATGCTCTTTCCACATCTTGGTGAGCGGAAAACGATCATCAATCCAGCCTAAAAGTGCAGTCAGCTTGTCCATCAGGCGGCTCCTTCAGCTGTATCCAAACCAACCAGAATGACGGTCTCACTCAGGTACATGTGCGGCGGGATGGGCAGGTTCGACGGAGCCGGAACACCGCTGTATACGCGGCCGGACAGGTCAAACTTGGAACCGTGACAGGGGCAGAAGTAGCCACCCATCCAGTCGTCACCAAGATCAGCAGGAGCCAACTCAGGACGATACTTGGGTGAACAACCCAGGTGAGTACAAATACCTTCCATGACAATAATCTCGGCGTGGTCAGTACGTGAACGGTGGAAGTTTTTGGCATACTCAGGTTGCTTGGAGGCGCCTGATTCTGCGTCAGTGAGGTGACCGATGTTCTTTTTCAGGTCATCCATATTGTCTTTGGTGCGACGCACAATCCATACAGGCTTGCCACGCCATTCCACGGTGATCATGCCACCGGGCTCAAGTTTGCTGATATCCACTTCCACCGGGGCACCGGCCGCTTTGGCGCGGGCACTCGGATTCATGGAGGATGCGAAAGGTATAATCAGACCGACGGTACCTACTGCTCCGACCACTGATGTGGCCGCAGTCAGAAAGCGACGTCGGCTGTTATCAACGCCATCTGTACTCATTTGATGATCTCCAGATACTTATAAAACCGGACAGGCAGTGACTGAAAATTGTTGTTTGTTTTGTTAATCACTGTGTTTGAAAACCAGATATTACTTATTATCTCTATGCGAACGGCGGCACATTCTGGACCAAGCAGCCTCATTGGTCAAGGGGAATATCAAAAAAGCTCAGCTATTCAATCGGTTATACAGGATTATCGATATCGATAAATTGGTGTGAAACAGCAAATTTATTGGCTAAATGTTCACCAAGTGCCTGGACACCATAGCGTTCCGTTGCGTGATGCCCCGCAGAGAAAAAGTGAATACCGCATTCACGGGCCGTATGGACAGTATGCTCCGAGACTTCACCGGTGATATAGGCATCTACACCAAGGGCCAATGCTTGCTGGATGTAGCCCTGTGCGCCGCCACTGCACCAGGCGATCCGTTTGATGGGTCGGTCACTCCCGGCAATGTACAGGGGTTCCCGTCCCAGTACTTCGCTGATGTGTGCAGCCAGGGCCGCCCCGCTCATGGACTCCGGCAAACTGCCGTGCATACCGATTCCCGTTTCGGCATCGCCGATAAAGCGCCCTTCTGTTGTGATACCCAGCAGACTCGCCAATCGGGCGTTATTGCCCAGTTCGGCATGGGCATCCAGCGGCAGATGATAGGCCAGCAGGCTCAAATCGGCCTTGATGAGACGTCGGATCCGATCCCCTTTCATGCCGGTCAGGCAGGGGTCTTCGCCTTTCCAGAAGTAACCATGGTGGACCAGTATGGCATCGGCTTGTGCAGCAATGGCGGCATCAATCAAGGCTCGACTGGCGGTAACACCACTGATTATTTTGTTGATTTGTGGCTTGCCTTCCACCTGCAAACCATTGGGACCGTAATCCTGATAACGATCAATCTCCAGCAACTTATTGGTATACTCCAACAATTCGGCTAATTGCACCATGTGATTTCGATCCCTGGTGGATATGTATTCTTGAAAACAGCAACACAGAGTGTATCGGAAAAACAGTATCATGCGAATCGGCAAATCTATCGTTTTTTTCTTTCAGTTCGCCACTGTCGGGCTGGCAGCGGCATTTCTGATCCTGTTTTTCTTCCCCAGCCTGGTGAGTAACGGACCGGGTAATGTGCGGCCGAAGATCGTCGAACTGAAACAAAGCGATCGTTCAATCACCCAGGGACAATCACAAGGCATGGTCTCCTATGCCGATGCGGTTGCCCGGGCGCAACCGGCCGTGGTCAATATCTTCACGCAAAAACGGATCGTTGAACGCACCCATCCCTACAGCAATGATCCCATGTATCGCTTCTTCTTCGGTGATCAGGGCGCCGCACCCCGCGAACGCATCGAAAACAGTCTGGGTTCCGGTGTCATTGTCAGTCCCCAGGGCTATGTGATCACCAATAACCATGTCATTGCCAATGCCGATGAGATCGAAGTTGCCCTGGCGGACGGACGAACTACGCGGGCCGCCGTGGTGGGCACGGATCCGGAAACCGATATCGCCCTGTTGCATATCAAGCTGGATAAGTTGCCGGTAATCACGCTTGGTGATTCAGAAAAGCTCCGTGTCGGTGATGTGGTGTTGGCCATCGGCAATCCTTTCGGTGTGGGTCAAACCGTGACATCGGGTATCGTCAGCGCCACCGGCCGCAATATGCTGGGGATCAATACCTTCGAAAACTTTATTCAGACCGATGCGGCGATCAACCCCGGTAATTCAGGCGGAGCACTGATCAATGCATGGGGTGAACTGATTGCGATCAACACAGCAATCTTTTCCCGCAGTGGTGGTTCACAAGGAATCGGTTTTGCCATCCCTATCAGTCTGGTGAAAGAGGTCATGACCCAGATCATTCAGCACGGTCAGGTGGTGCGCGGCTGGCTGGGTGCAGCGATCGGCGAGATCAATCCGATCCTGGCGGAAAGACTCGGAATCGATCCCCATATGGGCGCCATTGTCACGAATTTGGTCCGCAATGGTCCCGCAGACAAAGCCGGTTTGACGCGGGGTGACATTATCACGCACATTAATAACAAACCCATCAAACACATCCGTGAGCTGCTGGATATTGTCAGCCAAACCAAACCGGGTTCAGTGATTGTGATCAAGGTATACCGAAAGGGTAAATCCTTTGAAACCCGTGCCACGGTCATGCAACGACCGGTACAGGAATAATTATTCGGAAGCGGCTATTCCAAACAAAAATTGTTTAAACCAGGGAACCCGATATGACATGGACAATTATCAAAGCCAGTACACGTGAGTTTATTCTGTACTCTTCCCTTATGGTAATTGCAATACTGTTTGGGATATTCAGCCTCTACATATATGCCGGCAATCAAATATCTCTTAAAACATACAGGGATCAGGGCAAAACTCTTCAGGGTGTGATAGTTCGGCAACTCGAAGACCGCTCGAAAAATTTTGATAATTACTATGAAGTGAAGCTGGAGGGTGAATCACACGGCCAGGCTTCTGTAGTTGCCTGGCATAGCGGCAACATAGACGTGAATGAAAAAGTCATACTGCTTGTAAATGGCAAAGAACACAAAATATATCATAAGAAAAGTAATAATATTTTTCTTTTTTTTGGTATGGTATGGACCATTCCTATATCAATCTGTTTGTATATATTGCTCAAGTTCAGAATTATAAGAATCAGTTGGTATAAGAGTTTGGAGTAACAAGTAAACAGTTCTGCAAATAAGGCAGACACATCAGGCAGGTAAACAACTGGCTATGGGATGGTTAATTACAAAATACATTTTGACTGCCGCGATTGTTGTGCTGGTCTCCGAAGTCGCCAAACGCAGTGACAAACTCGGTGCGTTGATCGCAGCGCTGCCACTGGTCACCGTGCTGGCCCTGATCTGGTTGCATGTGGAAAACCAGCCGCAACAAAAAATCGCCAACCACGCCTGGTATACCTTCTGGTACGTGGTCCCCACCCTACCCATGTTTCTGGTGTTTCCATCCCTGCTGTCACGACTGGGTTTCTGGTTAGCACTGTTTGCCGGCGTTGTGATCACACTGATCAGCTTTGGTCTGTTTGCTTTGTTTGTGAAACGCTTTGGGATCGAGTTGTTGTAATAACTCCACAGCAGCTTATTGATGCATGATTTTACGCACTGCCTGCGCCAATTCGCCAACCCTTGGCTCACGAAAGATCGAATAGTGATCACCGCTGAGAATGATCTCTTCAGCGCCGTACATGGCCACCTGATGCCAGCTGTCCAGCGCGGCGAGTCCATGCCCGTGTTTATCCACGGCCCGGATCAAAACAATCTTCGCAGCGGTCCTGACCGGTCGATAGTGACAAACCAGTTGCATGTTATCCCTGAAGGCCGACATAAAACGCAGCGCCGCACCACTGTCGAAATTGTCCGGGGTGATGTGCAGTCGGCGCGCAACAGTCAGGATCAATTTTAACCGCAGTTGGGCCGGTAACAGATACAGCAAGCGCAACGGCAGGCGTTCCAGCAAGGTGATGTTATTATCAAACAGCCGCCTGATCAGTTGCTCCAGCTGCCGGCAGGTCTCAATCTGATGTGTCATAAATTCCGCCATGGGCAAACGCATCCCCTGAAACTGATCGGCGACCAGACGCAGCATCCACATGACTTTTTTCTTCACCGGCCGATCTGTGCTTGTGGTTTCAACATTGAAGCCTTCCGCAATAAATCGGATCAATGAGCTGAGCGAGTTATGCATCGTCCGGCGGGTATACGCCTGTCGATCCAGATCGGTGGTATCATTTGGATAAGGTGAAACTGTATCAAACATGATCACCTGCGCCACTTCCCGCCCCGCCCTGATAAGAGACTCCGCGACCGCCAGCGCGTTTATGCCACCGGCTGACCAGCCGCCAATCGTAATCGCGCCATGTGGTTGTTCAGCCAGAATCAATCGCGCATAGTTCTCGCCCAGCTTTTCCAGACTCGCATCCAGTTCAGCACCATACAAGGTGGGAAACAACAAGCCCTTCACCTGACATGCAGGTTCCAGTCTTGTGGCCAGTGCTGCATAAGAAAGGACATCGCCGCCGGGCGGATGCACCAGCCACAAGGGCGGCGCGTTACCGGCATATTTGTTCAGATCAATGAAGGGTGTGGTGGGTGCAGTGCCATCCCGGTCTACGTATTGCGCCAGGCCGCGGATGGTGGGTTGTTGCAGAAAGACCGCCAGTGGCACCTGTTTGGCAAAGGTCTGCTCGATTTCATTCAGCACGTTGAAGACCAGCAGCGACTCACCACCTGCTTCGAAAAAGTTTTCCTCCACGCCCACCATATTGATCCCCAGTACCCGACACCAGATACGGTAGATATTCAGTTCAGTCAGGGTCTCCGGATTCTGCAATGCCGCCTTGAAGAACGGTTGTTCGCTGTTGGTTTCGATCACTTTGTTCAGTGCCGGCAAGGCGGCATATTTGATCTTGCCGTTGGGCAACCGCGGTATTTCTTCAATGCGCTGGTAATAACGCGGCTGCATATAGTGTGGTAACACCTCATCCAGCCAGTTGAACAGGCGGTGTTTTAACTCATCCATCTCTGCATTATCAGTGACCAGGTAGGCGACAACCACAACCTGTCCGTCACGTTCAAACGCCTGCACCACACTTTGCCGGATATCCGCATGGGCATTCAGTCGGTCTTCTATTTCAGATAATTCAACGCGGATACCGTTGATCTTGACCTGTTGATCCTTGCGGCCGAGAAATTCGATATTACCCTGTTCATCGATCACCCGGCCAAAATCACCGGTCTTGTAAATCTTCCGGGCCGGATTACCCGGTTCTGCGATAAACACGCGGTCCGACAACTCCGGCCGGTTGTAATAACCACACAGGACAAAATCAGTGGCGATACAAATCTCACCGATCTTGCCCGCAGGCACCCGGTTCTGTTGCTCATCCAGTAACAACACGTCGACATCCTGCATGGGCCGGCCAATCGGGATGGTTTTACGATGTTGATCTTCAACACTGAGCGGATAAAACAGTTTGGTCATGACGGTCTCTGATGGACCGTACAAATTGATCAGTTGTGTGCCTGCCGTGTTCTGCTCATACCAACGGGCAATATCATTGGGCAGGACCCGTTCACCGGCCAGCAGAATGTATCTGACGTTTTGAAATGCCTCTGCTTTCCGTGCATGGTCCAGACAACGACGCAATACCGAAGGGATGGTGTGGATCAGATTCACGCCGCTGGTTTTGATCCATTCGAGCATGGCATCAATATCCAAAACGGTCGCCGGATTGTCCGGCACACATACCGTGCCACCGCTGCACAACGGCAAAAAGACATCACGCAAAAATGCATCATAAAAAGGCTGGGTGAGTTGACTCACACGCAGTGTCGCGTCTGTCGCCAGGGTCTGGCGCTCCCAGGCGATAAAATGGGCAATCCCGTTACGGTTGCCGGCAATGGCCTTGGGTGCACCGGTCGATCCGGATGAAAAATAGATATAGCAGGGTGCATCCTGATCGGGAGAGAACGATAGTGGTGTGTCCGGCAGATCCGTAACCGCCACCTCATCCATGTTCATCACCTGCCCGTCTGCCGGCAAGATATCGCTCATGCTGTTAAAGGACGACAAGGAGGACTGATCCAAAATCAGGTGTTTCGCCCCACTGAGTTGCACGATGTTCCGCAAGCGGGATTCTGGCTCCCGCGTATTCACCGGGACGAAGATCACACCGGCCCTGAAGCAGGCAATCAACAAGGGAATAACGCGTAACGGATCAGCAACAAATACCAGCAAGGGCATGTCCGGTTGCATGCCGGCCTGTAACAAAAAATTCGCCAGGCGATTGGCTTGACGATCCAGTTCAGCATAACTGAGTGTCAGATCGTCACGTTGCACGGCCGGCGCCGCAGGCTGCTGCAAGGCCAACGCTGCGAATTGTTGTTCCACCGGGATGTAATTGTTTCTATTCATGGGTAATCAGGCAGATTAAAAACATCCAGCAGTACATTAAAACTCAACACGATCATCAACAGATCATCTTCATACGGGATACGCAGTTGAAAACCGGGCTTGCTGTACTGCTGTTTCAGGTTTTCGATACTGTCGGGATTGAAATAGCCCTGTCGTTTGATTCGCGCATAGGACAGCATATCATTCACCCACTCGCTGCCCTGTTGCAAAAGCGGTGGTGTACCCGCCGCATGGAAACCGAATTTTTCCCGGTTCACTATCGCTTTGGGTAAGCGGTTGGCGGCGACCCGCTTCAGGATATACTTCTCCACCCCATCGCGCACCTTGAATTGCGGCGGAATGGTGGTGGTAAATTTCACCAGATTGATATCCAGGAAGGGATAGCGGATCTCCACTGAATTGGCCATGCCCATCCGATCACCATGGTCCGCGACCAGATGATCAACCAGCCGTAACCGGTAATCCAGATAGGCGCGTTTGTTAAAGGGGTCGCGGCCCAGTAACATGTTTTTGTCCACCGGGCTGTGGCGGGTGGCGGCAAACTCCGCATACTGTGCATTCACTGCGGGTGCATAGAGTGCTGTCTTGAGTTCACTCAAGGCGTAATAGTTCTTTTCATAAAACAGATCACTGTCACCCCACAGCGCTTCGCGCAATTCTTCTTCCAATGATTGTTGCATCCAGTCATCGCTGTCGCTGTGGTAATGACCCGCATCAAACCGATAGCCGGGATAACCGCCCAATAGTTCATCCGCACCTTCACCGGACAAGACGACACTGACGCCATGTTGCTTCACCATGCCGGACAGGGCCAGTGAGCAGAGATTGTAGGATTCCTTCACGGCGCACTCACAGTGATAGATCATGCGACTGAATTCCGTATAGTCCTGCGCCAGATTGAAATTGATCCCGTGCTGCTGACTGCCGACAGCGGCGGCAACCTGTGCCTGGTAATCAGACTCATCTTCCTCCCCACCGGCAAAAGTAATGGAGTAACTATGGGGTCTTGTTGGTGAGAGTTCACTCGCACCGCAGGCCAGGATCAAAGAAGAATCCAGACCGCCGCTCAGGTAAAACCCGACCGGGACATCGGCCTGCAAGCGGTAGCGAATGGAGCGCTGCAACAGCTCATCCAGTTGCGCCATATAATCCTGCTCAGATTTGATGTGTGAATAGTTTGTCGGGTAATCCAGATCCGCGTATTTCTGCTGCTGAATCTTGCCATTTTCCACGCACAGCATGTGGCCCGGCGGCAGGCTGTGAATATTTTTAAACAGGGTCTGCGGACTGACTACACCGGGAAAACTGAAGACCTGGTCCAGTCCGGTCAGGTTGACTCCGGCAGACACCACCGGGTGTTGCAGGATCGATTTGATCTCGGAGGCGAAGATCAGCTGATCATCGACAATGGTGTAGTAAAGCGGACAGATGCCGAACGGGTCCCGCGCCAGCAACAAACGATTGCGGGTTTGATCATAAATGGCAAAGGCAAATTGTCCGTTGAGATTTTGGATAAACGCTGTTCCCTGCTCCTGATAAAGGTAGATCAGGACTTCCACATCGGATCGGGTTTTGAATCTGACCGAACGGTCTTTTAATCCCGCTTGCAACTCTTTGTAGTTATAAATCTCGCCGTTGCAGAGCAATACAATTGAGTCATCCGCTGAAGTCAGGGGCTGATCACCGCTCACCAGATCGATGATCTTCAGTCTGCGAAAACCCAGCCCGATATGCTTGCCAAAATGAAAGCCGGATGAATCCGGCCCCCGATGAACAAGGGCCGCCGTCATGCGCTCAATGACGGTCTTGTCCGGTGGCCTGCCGGATTTAAGATCGATATATCCGGTCAGGCCGCACATTTAACTCTGCTGTATTCCTGTTAAATCCTGCGGTGCTTAAAACGCAAACCCGACTTTCATTTCCACTACCCAGGCCTGTGGATACCAGGCCAGGATATCTTCCGCATCCTGGATACGGGCGCGATAAGTTGCATCTTTGGCATACTGGCTCGCACTGGTGGTCACTTCCGCCGCCACCGGTATATTTACAGTCAGCCAGTCCACAGTCACCACATAACCCTTTTGCCATTGCCACTGGTTACTCAACCCTAACTGGACATAATTGGTTCTGGTCTGGCTGGCTACCATAGAATAGGTATTGGTCACCAAATCAAAGAAGTCACTCGCCAGCTTGACGGTCATATCACGTCGGCCATAACCAAAGACCCAGTTAAAACTGTTGGAGTTGGGAAAATAACGCGCCTTGATCGTATAGTTGTCCTCCTCCATTGCGCCCAGTTCAAAAGAGAGGGCTTTTAAACCGAAGGTGGTCCAGGCATATTCAAAACCGATCTGCCAGTTTGGATCCAGGATCAGATAGGCAGACAGGGACTTGGTTGACGGGAATGGCAAGGATACGGGCGCATAACCGACATCTATACCAATGTGTGTGTTACTCCGTAAGGTTCTGGAGTCCTCCTCGGCCGATACAGACAAGGTAAACACCATAAAAAGTAAAATTCCGCTGATTATTTTCTTCATACCACTCCCCTTGCAAACTACAGTCAAATTAGACCTTACTTTTAATATATATAAATTAACTCTATCGAATTTACCCGACTGACTCAAGCAAAGACGCTTTCCGAAAAATTTACCGGATTGGCATCCGGATGCGCTAAATAAAAACCCGTCTGATCCGATACACCGGGTAACCCCACATCCATTTTAAACCAGACAATTTTACTAAGGATTATTGCCACAGCATTATGTTGCCAGAGAAAACCATGGATCAGACAAAATTATTACAACAACAGGTCAATATTCAGGAATTGCGCATCACGGGAACCCTGATGACGCTGGGCCGCGCTCGTGATAATGATATTACCATCAATGACAAATCCGTCAGCGCCCACCATGCAAAGATCATCACCTACTTCAATACATCCTATATCGAGGATCTGGGCAGCACAAACGGCATCTTGCTCAACGGTTCACCGGTGCACAAACATATCATCCATGATGGTGATGAAATTCAGATCGGCAGTTATCTGTTTATTATTTCCAAAGATCCACCGGCGTTCTTCTCCCGATGATGTTAACGGTAACAAACTGAATCGTGTCTTAACGTCCCAGCAAGCCGAGCGATAAACCCGGCCAGTATGTGATGACCAGCACGGCAAACAGCAGGATAAAAAAGAACGGCAGTGTCGCACGATAGAGTTGCATCACCGGTTTATCGAACCGATGGCTGGCAATAAACAGATTCATCCCCACCGGGGGTGTAAAATATCCCAATTGCATATTCGCCAGGAAAATGATCCCCAAGTGTACCGGATCGATACCGTATCCCAAGGCCACCGGTAACAGCAATGGAGTCATTAAGACCAGCGCCGAAAAAATATCCAGCATGGCGCCCAGAATCAGTAAAAAGATATTCAACAAGATCAGGAAGGTCAGCTCACTGGAGATATAGCTCTTGATCGTGCTGAATAATGCAGCGGGAATTTCTGCATCAATGATGTAATTGGTCGAAGCCAGGGATGCCCCGAGAATGATCAGAATGGCGCCGACCAGAATCATCGACTCACGCATCACTTTGGGCAGTTGCCGCAGACTGATCTCGCGATAGATAAATACTTCCACCACCAGGACATACAGCACGGTGACAGCGGCCGCTTCCGAAACCGCAAAAAAACCGCTGTAGATGCCGCCCAATACAATAAAGGGCATTGGCAATTCCCAGGCCCCGGCACGCAATGCCTCACGCACCATGCGCCAGGAAAATTCATGTACGGGTTTGTGTACTTCGCGATTCACCCACAAACTCCAGCCGATAAGCAGTGCGATCATCAGGATACCGGGCAAGACACCGGCAACAAACATGTCATCAATGGACACCGGCTTCGACAAATTCATTTGCTGCGCCAAAATGCCATACAGGATCAACGGCAAGGATGGTGCAAACAACAAACCCAGGCTGCCCGAGGTGGTGATCAAACCCAGATTGAAATTTTCCGGATAACCGGCATGTTTCATGGCCGGATAGAGCAAGGCTCCCAGCGCAATAATGGTCACACCTGATGCGCCGGTAAAGGCCGTGAAAAAGGCACAGGCCAGCAGGGCAACGATGGCCAAACCGGCGGGCATCCAGCCCAGTAAGGCATCGGTTAATTGTACCAAACGTTTGGGGGCCTGACTTTCACCCAACAGATAACCGGCGAAGGTGAACAACGGCAAGGCCTGCAACGCGGGCATCTCGGCCAGACGGTATATTTCCAGCGCCATCACCGATAAATCGGTATCGGCCAGATAAAAATTCAACATGGCACCGGCGGCGATCACCGCGAATAATGGCGCACCAAGCAAGGCCAACAAAATCAAAACCAGTCCTGCCAACATCATGACTCGGTTCCGCCCTGCATATATTGACGAACACCCAGCCAGACGAACAATAAATACCGCAGCGACATCATCCCAAACGAGATCGGCAGTACCGCACCGACCACCCAGGCGGGGATACGCGCCACCGATGAACCGGCTTCCAGATCACTGAGCATCATGCTGGTTGAAAAGTACGCCAGGAGACCGCAAACAAGCACAACGAAACAATCCACAATAATACCGATAATCCGTTGGACGCGTGCGGGCAGATACTTGCTCAACACATCAATGGTGATTTGTTTGCGCTCGCGGCTTGCCACAACGGCACCGAACATACCGACCCAGAGCACCATAATACGTATCAGGGTATCTGCATCGGTAAAACCGGACTGGAAAAAATTCCGCAGCAGGATCTGCATAACAGCAAGCAGGATCATTACCGAAAGCATGGCAACCAGTATGCTGTCTTCAATGATGGCGATATAGCGCAGGAATTGTCCTGCCTTGCCTGATTGTTTATCCATGCATCTGCCGTTTGTTGTCAGCCTGACGGCTACTTTGATTTGCGATATGCAGTCAGTAAACTTTCGACTTCCTTGACCATATTTTCCTTGAAGACGCCTTCTTTGATCAGTCTCCGGGTCACCTTGTCCGCCAGTTGCAAGAGTTTCTTTCTTTCCTGCTCACTCGGCGTCAGGATAATAATGCCCTGCTTCTGCAGTGCTTCCCTGGCCTTCAGATTATTTTCCCAGTTTGCCTTGCTCATCCGGTCAAAAACGGCAACCAGCACTTCCTGCATGACCGCCTGATCCGCGTTGCTGATCTTCTCCAGCGACTTGTTGGAAAAGGCCAACGCACCAAAGTTAAAGAACATGGGGAGATCAACCATATACTTGACCTTGGTATGCCATTGCAGCGCGATAGTGAACGCCGGCGGTGAACCTACCGTGGTAAACAATCCGGTTTGCAGACCGGTCAAGACATCAGTCAGCGGTAATGAAATCGGAGAGATACCCAATTCCTCAAGCAAGACGCGTGAAATCGTGTCATCTTTGGGGATCCAGACCTTTTGCTGCTGCAGCTGTGCCAGTGTATTGACAGGTTCCTGGGAATACAGATAGGCAAAACCATCACCCGCCAGTTGATAAACGGTATAACCTTCCCGTTTCAAACCCGCCAGCAAGACTTTGTCCATTTTCTTGCGGACAAAATTTGACTCTTCGTAACTGCGAAACTTCAGCGGCATACTGTAGATCATCGCTTCAGGTGCGATTTGACCCAGCGTGGTATTGGTCAGAGCCGAACCCTGTAATTGACCGATTCGCATTTTGCGCAGCACACTGGCCTCATTACCCATGATACCACCGGGATAGAATTTCAGTGTTACCCTGTTATTGGTACGCTTGGCGATCTCTTTTCCGGCGGCACGCATTTCCTGCATCCAGCTGGTGCCGTCCGGCGCCAGCGTGGCGATCTTCAGAACCTGCCCCGCCTGTGCGGCGAACGCAGGGAAAAACACAATAATAACGGCCAGCACCGATCTGAAATTCATATCCCGCTCCTAAAAATACTCTTTACCACTTTTCAATAATTCTTTTGCATGTTCCTGTGCCATCAGGTTCATGAGGGTGAGGCCGGGTTCTTTCGGTTGTGCGGCAATCACTTCATTTAACAATTTGTCATGCAGTTCTTTGTCGAATACCAGTCTGGCATAACGCTCTGCAAAATGTACCTTGCGCATCAAATCACGACCTTTGGATAATTCGATAGCACGCAGAAATGAGGCCTTGGCCTCTTCCGGCTTGCCACCCAGCGCGGCCGGCAGCAGTGTATTCAAGAGTCCCATGTAAAGGTGCGCACTGCCCATGTCATACGACTCATCCAGCTCAATCACCTTGACCATCATGGCCTTGACCTTGGGCAAATCAGCAACCGCAGACCAGTCATCCTTGTGGGCCTTGATCCAGGCCACCCAGATCACTGCCACCGTATGCAACACCGGGACATCACTTTTGCTGTTGATCCTGTCCAGCTCTGCTTTGAACTCTGCAAACGGACTGCCCAGCACCTTGCACAATGTTGGCTTTTCCTCGCACAAGGCACGCTGACTGTAATCACGAGCCCGACTGGTCAGTCGTTTGGCGCGTTGTTCTTCCTGTACAAAAATCGATGAATAGGCCCCATACAGACGGGCACCGGCCAGCAAGCGACCGGCATCATTGGGGTCACCCTCGATCAAACCATCCACCAGTAACAGATAGGCCGCACCGCCATCTTTTACTGTGGCAGGGTCATCCTGATTAAGAATCGCATTGGTCAATCCATCAGCCATTTTGCCCACACTGGTACAGGCAGAGATAACAACGGCAAACAGGACAACCAGTGCCGTTTTTGTACTTTCACGCATGCTATGAGTCATGATTAAACGTTGTATCATTGATTGTTATCTGTTCTTTTTAATCAAAACGCCTTTGATTATCGCACAATCCTCCAAGGCAACAAGTTACTGCCTCCCGGAACAGTGGATTTAATCCGGTTTACCCGCCAAATGGCGCAAGTAACCTTATTCAAATTAACACAATATACCTGAACACCGACTATTCTGTTTGATGTCGGGCATATTGTTAATCAATCGCTGCGCAGGACATCCTTTAACGCTGAGATGAGAAGCAGATTCTCTTCTTCAGTACCGATCGTAATACGCAGGTATTGATCAATCCGGGCCTGTTTAAAGTGGCGCACTATCACACCTTGTGTACGCAATTTTGCCGCCAGTTCCGCCGCATCATGTTGCGGGTGACGGGCAAACACAAAGTTGGCCGCTGAAGGCGGCAGCTGAAATCCAAGTTGCTGCAATTCCTGACTCAACAGTAAACGACTTTCGATCACTTTGTTGCGTGTGGTTTCAAAATAGTCACGATCCTCCATGGCTGCCGTTGCGCCGGCCAGCGCCAGTCGATCCATGGGATAGGAGTTAAAACTGTCCTTGACCCGAATCAGCGCTTCCAGCAGTTCAGTCTGGCCAAAGGCCATACCAACGCGCAAACCGGCGAGGGAACGGGATTTCGAAAAAGTTTGAATAACCAGCAGGTTGGGAAAACGGTCGATTAAATACACCGCGCTTTCACCGCCAAAATCAATATAGGCCTCATCAATGACCACCACTGAGTCACGGTTTTGCTCCAATAACCATTCAATGTCCTCCGGCGCAAGCAAACGGCCGGTGGGTGCATTGGGATTGGGGAAAATAATGCCGCCGTTGGGACGAACATAATCTTGTACAACCAGACTGAAATCATCCGCCAGGGGTATGGTTTGGTAAGCAACGTTATAGAGCTTGCTGTAGACCGGATAAAAACTGTATGTGATGTCCGGGAACAGAATGGGCTGATCATGTTGCAACAAGGCATGAAAGACATGTGCCAGTACTTCATCGGAACCGTTGCCAACGAACACCTGTTCCGGTTTGATTCCATAATATATTGCCGCTGCTTCGCGCAAGCGCAGGGAAACCGGATCAGGATACAGACGCAGATTATCACCCAGTTCAGCCTGTATGGCTGCAATTACCCTGGGCGATGGACCGTAGGGATTTTCGTTGGTGTTGAGCTTGACCAGTTTGGCCAGTTTGGGCTGTTCACCCGGCACATAGGGTGACAGTTCATGCACCAGCTTGCTCCAAAAGCGGCTCACCCGGCGTTCTCCTGTTTATTCCTTGATGCGAAATTCAGCGGAACGGGCATGGGCGGTCAGCCCTTCGCCACGCGCCAGGATTGAAGCCGTCTTGCCCAGTTCGGAGGCTCCGTCAGCTGAACACATGATCAGGCTGGAACGTTTCTGGAAATCATAAACACCCAGCGGTGAACTGAAACGGGCTGTCCGCGAGGTCGGTAAAACATGGTTCGGTCCGGCACAGTAATCACCCAGTGCTTCCGCGGTATAACGCCCCATGAAAATCGCACCGGCATGACGCACCTGTGGGGCAAGGGCCTGTGGGTCAGCCACGGAGAGTTCCAAATGTTCCGGTGCGATGTAATTGGTCACTTCAATGGCCTGCTCCAGATTTGCAACCCTCACCAGCGCACCTCGACCGTTTAATGAGGTTTGAATAATCTCACTCCGCTCCATGGTGGGCAAAAGCTTTTCGATACTGGCCTGCACCTGATCCAGGAAGGCGGCATCCGGCGAGATCAAAATGGACTGGGCGTCTTCATCATGCTCGGCCTGGGAAAACAGATCCATGGCGATCCAGTCCGGGTCGGTCTGGCCATCACACACCACCAGAATCTCGGAAGGACCGGCGATCATGTCGATCCCCACCCTGCCGAACACCATGGACTTGGCGGTCGCCACATAGATGTTGCCGGGGCCGACGATCTTGTCCACCTGGGGCACGGTTTCCGTCCCATAGGCCAAAGCCGCCACCGCCTGTGCACCACCGATAGTAAAGACCTTGCTGACGCCCGCAATGTGCGCCGCAGCCAGTACCAGTTCATTCAACACACCATCCGGGGTGGGCACCACCATAATAATTTCCTGCACCCCCGCCACATGAGCAGGGATGACGTTCATCAATACCGATGAGGGATAGGCAGCCTTGCCACCGGGGACGTAGACGCCGACCCGATCCAGCGCAGAGACCTGTTGACCGAGCACCGTGCCATCGGCCTCTGTGTAGGTCCAGGTCTCCATACGTTGATGCTGGTGGTAGGCACGCAGACGTTCCGCCGCCAGTTCCAGCGCCTGCTTTTGTGCGGCAGGTATCGTGTTGCAGGCCTTTTCCAATCGTGCGGCATCGATGGTCAGATCCGCCATGGAGGAGACCGAAGTACGATCAAAACGATTGGTAAATTCCACCAATGCGGCATCGCCCCGCTTGCGCACATCATGCAGGACATCGCGTACCACGCTGTTGACCTTGTCATCGGAAACACTTTCCCAGGCCAATAGCTGATCCAGGTGTGTCCAGAAATCACTGTCTTGATAATCGAGGCGGGTTATATCCGGCATGGCTAAAACTCTTTCAGGATAAAATTTACTGCTTGTTGGCCACGGCCCGTTCCATCTGGGCGATGAAATCCTTCACCATGGCGTGTTTCATTTTCATGGAGGCCTTGTTCACCACCAGACGTGAGCTGATGTCGGCAATGTGTTCCTGTGGTTCCAGGTTGTTGGCCTTGAGGGTATTGCCGGTATCAACCACATCGACAATACAATCCGCCAGTCCCACCAGCGGCGCCAGTTCCATGGAACCATACAGTTTGATCACTTCGACCTGTTTGCCCTGCCGGGCATAATAGTGACGGGCCGAATTGACATACTTGGTGGCCACGCGCAGACGGCCTTTCACCGGAACGGCATTCACCGGGCCGGCCACCATCAAGCGACAACAGGCGATATTCAGGTCCAGTGGTTCATACAAACCTTCACCACCGTGCTCCATCAGCACATCCTTGCCGGCCACACCGATATCGGCGGCGCCGTACTGCACATAGGTGGGCACATCCGTGGCGCGGATAATTACCAGTTTAACGTGCTCAAGGTTGGTATCCAGAATCAGCTTGCGACTGGTTTCCGGATCATCCAGCGGCGTAATGCCGGCCTGAGCCAGCAACGGTACCGTTTCCTTGAATATGCGGCCCTTGGACAGGGCAATGGTCAATGTTTCACTCATAACAGCTTAAGATACAGACTTGCAGGTAGAAGACAAGCGGAGAATCCAGTCATCAGGGTACCCGGTGGATGTGTGCCCCCAGTTGTTGCAGTTTCTCCTCGATCAACTGATAGCCGCGGTCAATGTGATAGATGCGCTCCACCACCGTCTCGCCTTCGGCGACCAGACCGGCGAGGACCAGGCTGGCGGAAGCACGCAGGTCAGTGGCCATCACCGGTGCGGCCGTCAGTTTCTCCACACCGCTCACAATGGCGGTATTGCCCTGTAATTTGATCTCCGCCCCCATGCGATCCAGTTCCTGGATGTGCATAAAGCGGTTTTCAAACACGGTCTCGGTAATCGTGGAAGTACCCAGCGCCACGGCGTTCAAAGCGGAGAACTGGGCCTGCATATCAGTGGGAAACGCCGGATAGGGTGCAGTGGTGATGTTCACCGCCTTGGGGCGTTTGCCTTTCATATCGAGGATGATCCAGTCCGGGCCGATTTCAATCTCTGCACCGGCTTCGCGTAATTTGGCCAGCACGGCATCCAGGTGTTGGGGGGCTGCATCCTTGACCTTGATGCGACCACCGGAGATAGCGGCCGCCACCAGATAGGTACCGGTCTCAATCCGATCAGGCAACACGGTGTAGGAGGTCCCGCTCAGGCTCTCGACACCTTCAATGGTAATCGTGTCAGTGCCTGCCCCCGTGATCTTTGCGCCCATGCTGATCAGGCAATTGGCCAGATCCACCACTTCCGGTTCGCGGGCGGCGTTTTCAATGACCGTAACGCCATCAGCCAGACAGGCGGCCATCATCAGGTTTTCCGTACCGGTCACCGTCACCAAATCCAGCACCAGCTTGGCCCCTTTCAGGCGTTTCGCTTCGGCCTTGATGTAACCGTTTTCCACCACCACATTCGCCCCCATGGCCTGCAGCCCCTGGATGTGCAGATTGACGGGACGAGAGCCGATGGCGCAACCACCCGGCAGGGAGACTTCCGCCTTGCCGTATTTGGCCACCAGCGGTCCCAGCACCAGAATCGAGGCCCGCATGGTCTTCACCAGTTCATACGGTGCATACAGCTCTTTGATGGTAGTGGGATTAACTTCAATACTGAGTTTTTCATCAATCGTCAGATCCACTCCCATGCGACCCAGCAGTTCCATGGTGGTGGTGATATCGTGCAGGTGTGGCACATTGTGGATGGTCATGGGCGCGTCAGCCAGCAAACTGGCCGCCAGGATAGGCAGCGCGGCATTTTTGGCGCCGGAGATACGAATCTCACCGCTTAACGGTGCGCCACCTCTAATAATCAGTTTATCCATGCTTGGTATTGTTTCTTTATTATGTTGTGCGTTGTTATTGTTTCGACATGGCTGGTTCAGGAAACCTGAAGTTTTTTCGCCGTTGCCCATTTTTCCGGTGTATAGGTCTTGATCGACAGGGCATGCAATTCGCCGCTGGTGATCCGATCATTTACCGTGGCATAGACCAGTTTCTGTTGTTGCACCGGTGTTTTACCGGCAAACACCTCGCCGATAACGATAGCATCAAAATGGCTGCCGTCACCCTTAACCATCACCTCACAGTCGGGTAACCCCGCCAGGATCAGTTGTTTTACCTCTTCCGGGTCCATGCTGCTCTCCTCGAATACGTCTGCAAATTCAGATTCTGCCAACAAAAAGAGGCGGTATTCTACCGGGCATGGGGCAATTTCGATACCTGTTTTACCTGACCGGACCGGAATCCGATCACGTCACGCGGATAATTCCACTTATTCCGCAAGGGGAATAACTGACTCCAGATCGCTCACTTTGATAATGTCCAGCATCTGCTCAGGCAGGTTCCGGAACCGAATCTCCAGAGCGCATGCCCTTGCCTGCCGCATCCAGTCGATTAACAGGGCCACTCCCGCACTATCGCTGCGGCTCACACCCTGCAGATCAAACAACAAATTTTCTCCGGCGGATTTAATCACGGCAGAGGATTCCCGCCACAGTTTCGGAACGGTCTGCGAGTTCAGTTCGCCAATCACATTCAGACGGTTATCCTGCTTTTCTATTCTTGCATTCATGTTACTTGAGTCCGGCCTTGCGATTATGTTGTTCCAGTCGTTCAATCAGTGCATTCAACCCGGTCTTGGTGACTTCGGAGGCAAAGGAGGTCCGGTAATTGGCTATCAGACTCACCCCATCCACCGACACGTCGTAAACTTTCCACTGATCTTTTTTCAAATGCAGTGAATACTTGATGCTGATCGGCGCCTTGCCCGACTCAATGATCTCGGTCCAGACCGTCACATCTTTTGTGGCGGGATCATCCCGCAACGGCAGATAGCGCACCTTTTGTTCGGTGTATTCCAGCAACGCCACGGCATAGGTCCTGACCAGGGTATCCCGGAAAGCGAGTACAAAACGCTTTTTGCCATCAAGGTCAGCGGTACGCCAGTGTTTGCCCAGCACAGAGCGAGACATGGCGATAAAATCAAAGTGCGGCAGCACAATATCACTCACCATGTCATAGATCAGTTGGGGATTTTGTTTTAACGCCTTTTGTTCGGCACGCAGCCTTTCCAGCATTTTGTTGCTGGTGGCCTCGACCAATTCTTGTGGTCCGACGGCCGCCCCGGCGTGGCTGTACGAGAACAACAGGACACACAGCAGCCCCGCACTCTTCAGTAACGGCATACCCCAACCCCGAGGCATCACTTTTTCTTCTCCTTATCGGCATCGCCTTCACTCAGGAAACGCGACACAAACTGGCCAATAAGTTTTTCCAATACCATGGAGCCCTGGGTCAGTTTCAGCTCGGTGCCGTCCTTTAGAACCTCTTCCTTGCATTCTTTATTTTCGTTGCCGGCGCTCTTTTTACCTTCCAGTTCAGCCAGCAAGGCATCGTCGCAATCGCTGGCGCCGGAACCGGGTTCCAGCCCGATGTATTTTTCACCCAGCAGACCTGCCGTGTAGATGCTGGCGGAGGTGCCGGACGGCAGGGTGTCGTAATTCTTTTCTATACGCATGGTCACCACCGCCTCGAGGGAGTGTTTGTCGAAACTGATCCCGGTGACCCGACCAATCCGTACCCCGGCCATGGAAACCGGCGAACGCACCTTCAAACCACTGGCATCCTCAAACCGCGCCGTCACGGTATAACCTTCATCATTGGAATAGGAACTGAGATTGCTGACCTTCATGGCCAACATGAACAGTGCCGCTGCACCGGCCGCGACGAATATACCCACCCAGATTTCCACCATTCTTGAATTCATTGTTCAGATCTCCCCGAACATTAATGCAGTTAAAACAAAATCCAGCCCCAACACCGCCAGGGAGGAATAAACGACAGTGCGTGTCGTGGCGCGACTCACCCCTTCCGAGGTGGGAATGGCATCATTACCTTCAAAGATGGCAATCCAGGTCACCACCACACCAAATACCATGCTCTTGATGACACCATTATAGATATCATCATACATATCCACCGCATCCTGCATCTGTGACCAGAAGGCGCCGTCATCCACACCGACCATGCCGACACCGACAAAATACCCACCTATCACACCCACCGCACTGAAGATGGCGGCCAACAGAGGCATGGCAATTACTCCGGCCAGAAAGCGCGGCGCGAGCACCCGACGAATCGGATCAATCGCCATCATCTCCATGGCGGACAGTTGTTCGGTGGCTTTCATCAAACCGATTTCCGCTGTCAGGGCCGAGCCGGCTCGCCCGGCAAACAACAGGGCGGTGACAACCGGCCCCAGTTCCCGCACCAAACCCAGGGCCACCACCACACCGAGTGACTCTTCGGCACCGAAATCCACCAGGGTGTTATAGCCCTGCAGACCCAGCACCATGCCCACAAACAAACCGGAAACGATAATGATCACCAGCGACAACACGCCGACAGAGTAAATTTGATAGACCACCAGACTGACGCGACCAAACAGGGACGGCAAACCGCTCAGGATTTGCACAAACAGAATACTGGCCCGCCCCAGACGTTCGAAAGCACCCAGACAGGCCATTCCCAGTGACTGTAACCAGTTACTCATCACACCGCCTCCCCGGCTGCCGGCTTGTCATCCACGCCGGCCAATAAATCGTCCGCATAATCAGCTGCAGAGTAATGGAATGGCACCGGACCATCCGGCAACCCCTTCAGGAATTGTTGTGCCCATTCTGACTTTGAATTATTGAGCTCTTCCGTTGTACCGTGCCCGACGACCTTGCCACCCGATAACAGGTAGACATCATCGGCGATGGAGAGGGTTTCCTGGATATCATGGGAGACAATAATACTGGTCAGGCCCAGTGCGTCATTCAACAACCGGATCAGTCGGACCAGAACTCCCATGGAAATGGGGTCCTGGCCGGTAAAGGGTTCGTCATACATAATCATCATGGGATCAAGCGCGATGGCCCGCGCCAGAGCGACACGTCTTGCCATCCCGCCGGATAATTCGCTGGGCATCAATTTGCGTGCCCCGCGCAACCCGACAGACTCGAGTTTCATCAGAACCAGATCGCGGATAATCTGTTCCGGCAATTGGGTATGTTCACGCAAGGGGAATGCCACATTGTCAAAGACATTCATATCTGTCAGCAATGCACCGTTCTGGAACAGCATGCCCATCCGCTTGCGTAATCGGTATAGTTCGCTGCGATTCAGTTGCTGGACACATTCACCATCCACTTCGACGGTACCGGCCGTGGGCTGCAACTGACCACCGATCAAGCGCAACAGGGTGGTCTTGCCGGTACCGCTCGGCCCCATGATCCCGGTTACGCTGCCGCGTTTGATATCCAGGTCGATATCATCAAAGATAACCCGGTTACCACGCGCGAAACTCAGGTTGCGGACTTTTATTATTATGTCGTCGTTATTTTGCATCTTGGAATGTATAGCACTTGATGACTGAACATGTCATTAATTTTGGAGAAAAATTTCCGGTCTGTAACCGTCCCTTGCAAACTTTTTCCGTTATCTTAACCAAACCTTAATCAATCAGGTCAAGCAACACCACTGCATTGCGCATAACATCAATGCGCGGCGGTGTTCCATCAAAAATTATCACCACCGTCTGCCGGGCTGAGGTCTGACTGAGCAGTGATTCGATTATCCTGCGCAAGGCGCGCATATCCGTCGTTTCACTGTTAACCCGTGTACAAACAAAACGACCTTGTGCAACCGGTATATCTGCAGCAACGTCATACCGAACCAAACTGATACCGCGCGCTTGCAACAGCTGCGTTGCCTCCGGTGACACCGGCTGACCGGCGGTATCCACACTCAAAGGGACCTCTGTCTCGGGCAGACTATCCGGCAAACCGGCGGTCATTTCATCGGGACTCAGCCGACAAATCACACCGCAGCAACGTCCGGAAAACAGTGCCAGTCGCCCGGCCTGGTCCTGAAACTGCGCCGGCGATGAAAATTCACAAACAAACTGTAACGCATCGCCGCAGTCGGACAACCATTCAGCGATACTCTCATCGGCCAGGCTCCAGTAATCTGCAGGAAACAGGACAACCGGAAATTCATTACCGTAATAACCCAATTGCCACTCCTCAGGCAGGTCATCCGGGTAAAATATTGTTTGCCAGGCGGCATGCCGCCAACCTGCCGCACCAAACATAATTCGATATGTTTCACCAGCCATTTTTTATCCTATAATCCAACTACACGTAAAATCACGAATGATGCAGCTTATGGGCGAGATAATCCAGTTTAAAAAACCGAAGGCAAAAGACAAACACAAAGGCAAAACACTGTGCCGAAACGGTTTTCACAAGTGGGAGCCTTTAAAAGACAAACCCTTCGATGTCAAACAGGGCAAACTCGTTACTGTATTGCGTTGCATTCGCTGCGGCATCACTAGAACAGAAACCCGATAGGTACTGCCATTGATTTCTTGTTCCTCCGGTGTGATGATCGTACCCCATTATCAGGTTTGAATTATGAACGACAAATTATCAGGAATTCGCTTTATGCCAGGGAAACTCGCCATACTGTTTGTCATTGCCCTGCTGGTCACAGGCTGTGCGGGCACTCCCAATGGGAAAACGGCCCCTGCACACGACCCCTGGGAATCCTATAATCGCGCCGTGTTTAACTTTAATGAAAATTTTTACGAGTACATCCTCGACCCGGTCAGCCGTGGGTATCAGTCCATTACACCCGACTTTGTCCAGACCGGTATCAGCAACTTCTTCAGCCATGTGGATGATATCTTCGTCATTGTGAACGATCTGTTGCAACTCAAGATTCAGCATTTTGCCGAAGACTTCATGCGTTTTGTCTTTAACACCTTCTTTGGTGTCTTCGGTTTGATTGATGTCGCCAAACACATGGACCTGCCCAAGCGCAATGAAGACTTCGGCCAGACCCTGGCCTACTGGTTTAACTGGGAGGACAGTCGCTATTTTATGCTGCCTTTCCTCGGACCCAGCACCTTGCGTGATACCTGGGGTACTGCAAAAGAGTGGTATGTATATCCCACCAATCAAATCGATCACATCCGCAGCCGTAACAGTGTCATTGCCATGCGGGCAGTCGACAAGCGTTCCGGTCTGCTCAAGGCCAACCGCATTGCTGAGCAGGCCAGTTTCGACAAGTATGCGTTCATTCGTGATGCCTATTTGCAGGCACGCAAGCGAGATATCCATGACGGCAACCCGCCGCGGGAAAAAGTCTACATCGCCCCACCCACCAAGGAAGACGAGGCGCTGGAAAAAGAGCTGGAACTGTTACAATAACCAACCATCACTGCCACGGCGTCTGTTGTCCCCATGAATGAAATTTACCTGTCCAGTCTTTCCATAATAGTGGGATTTGCTCTGTTGGTCTGGGGGGCGGATCGATTCGTCCATGGCGCTTCGGCAACCGCTCGCAATCTGGGAGTATCACCGTTGATCATCGGCCTGACCATTGTCGGTTTTGGCACCTCTGCACCGGAAATACTGGTCTCGTACTCTGCCGCCATGGAAGGGAACCCCGGCCTGGCTGTCGGCAATGCCTTGGGTTCCAACATCACCAATATTGCACTGGTGCTCGGTATCACCGCCCTGATCTGCCCACTGGAAGTCAAATCGGAAACCCTGCGCCGCGAATACCCCGCCATGTTTGCCATTATGCTGATTGCCCTGGTATTGGCGATGGACGGCGACCTGACCAGAACGGATGGTCTGATCCTCCTCAGCGGTCTGGGCCTGATGGTGTTCTGGATGGTTAATCTGGGGTTGCGGAAAAGCCGGGTTGATCCAATGGAAATTGAATATGCCAACGAGATCCCCAGAATCACAACCATGGCTGCATTGTTCTGGTTGATGGTTGGTCTGGCCACCTTGTTGCTCAGCGCCAAAATCCTGGTCTGGGGCTCAATCAATGTCGCCAAATTTCTCGGGGTCAGTGACCTGGTCATCGGGCTGACCATCGTCGCGATAGGCACCAGTCTGCCGGAATTGGCCGCCTCCGTCATGAGTGCCTTGAAAAAGGAACCGGATATCGCCATTGGTAATGTTATCGGTTCCAATATGTTTAACTTGCTGGCGGTACTGGGCCTGCCTGCCGCGATCTCACCGCTGAAACTGGATGCCGGTGTGCTGGAACGAGACTTTCCCTATATGATAGGGCTGAGTATCGCCCTGTTCACCATGGCCTATGGTTTCCGGCAACACGGCCGTATTAATCGGATTGAAGGCGGTCTGTTGTTTACGGCCTATATTGCCTATCTGGTGCTGCTCTATTTCACTATCCGAACTTAAGGAGGCGTTATGCAAACCGAATCATTTAAAGTCATGAACGTTAAATGCGGTGGTTGTGCAAGCAATATTCAAACAAACCTGACGCAATTGCCGGGCGTGGCAACCGTCGAGGTTGATATCGCCACAGGTACCGTCGAAGTCCAGGGTGAAGGCTTGAACCACACCACGCTGATCACAAAGCTGGCGGAATTGGGTTATCCTGTCGCCAACAGCTAAACTAACAAAAAACACATAACAACGGTCTGACACAGAACCCATGGACAAAACCCGCATTCAAACCCTGGCGTATGCCGTCATTGATACCGAACAACAGGCTATCCTGACCCTGAAAGATCGCATCGGGGAAGACTTTATTCGGGCGTGTCAGTTCATGCTCGAATGCGAGGGACGCATCGTCGTGACCGGAATGGGCAAGTCCGGCCACATCGGCAGCAAGATCGCCGCCACGCTGGCCAGTACCGGCAGTCCGGCCTTTTTTGTGCATCCCGGTGAGGCCAGTCATGGTGACCTGGGCATGATCACCGGCAAAGATGTGGTGCTGGCGATTTCCAATTCCGGCGAGACCGATGAATTATTGACCATCGTGCCGTTGATCAAGCGCCTCAATGTTCCCCTCATTGCTATGACCGGTAACCCGGCTTCCACCCTGGCCAGAGACGCTGCCGCACATCTGGACATCAGTGTTGAAAAAGAGGCCTGTCCGCTGGGGCTGGCCCCCACCGCCAGCACCACGGCGACGCTGGTCATGGGTGATGCACTGGCTGTCGCCTTGCTGGAAACGCGGGGATTTACCGCTGATGACTTTGCGCTCTCCCACCCCGGCGGACGGCTGGGTAAACGGCTGCTGCTGCATGTCGGTGATGTGATGCACACCGGTGACGAGGTTCCCCGAGTGGACGAAAACGCCCGGCTCAGTGATGCGTTGGTGGAAATGACCCGCAAGGGATTGGGAATGACCGCCATCGTCAACAAAGACCATAATATTCTCGGCGTCTTTACCGATGGCGATCTGCGCCGGGTTCTGGACGGCGGCGAGATCAATATCAAACAAATAGCGATCCGTGATTGCATGACCGCAAATTGCAAAACCATTACTGCAGACAAGCTGGCGGCAGAAGCCCTGCAAATCATGGATAGTAAACGGATCAACGCCCTGCCGGTGGTGGATGAGCGGCAACAACTCATCGGGGCATTGAATATGCACGATTTACTCAAGGCCGGAGTGGTTTAGGCCGTTCTGGTATACACTGACCAATAACACAAACAAACAGGCAGCGGCGAAATACCATGCAGGATGTATTAGACAAGGCCAAACAGGTCAAACTGGTGATTTTTGATGTAGACGGCGTACTCACAGACGGCAGTCTGTTCCTCGGCGATGACGGCCAGGAATACAAGGCCTTTAATTCAAAAGACGGCTTTGGCATGAAACTGCTGCAGTCCTCCGGCGTCGAGATAGGCATTATCACCGCACGCAGCTCAAAGCTGGTGGAGTACCGCATGAAGAGTCTGGATATCAAACATGTCTACCAGGGCCGCCTGGACAAACTGGCGGCATATCATGAATTACTCGCCAAACTGAATCTGACCAGAGAAGAGACGGCCTACGTCGGAGACGATGTGGTGGATCTGCCGGTGATGAAACAGGCCGGTCTCGCCATCGCTGTTCAGGATGCCCATCCACTGGCCAAACAACATGCTCATTGGCAAACCCCGCACAACGGTGGGCGCGGCGCGGCGCGGGATGTCTGTGAACTGATCATGGAAGCACAGGGCAGCCTGCAGAGCCAATTGGACAAATTTCTCTAAATGGGCAAATTTCGCTTCCTGATCCTGTTCGTGCTGATTATCGGCGGCGCTGTGTTTACCAGTTGGTTATTAAAATCGCTGGATGAACAGCAACTGGATCGAAAAGCGGTGTCGGAACACGAGGCGGATTATTTCCTGGAAGGCTTTACGGCAACAGCGTTTGATCCGGCAGGCAAACCATCCTACCGACTGGAAGCGGCTCTGCTGCAACACTACCCAATCAGCAACGTGGTGAAACTGCAAAAACCCTATATCGAATTTTTCACTGATCATCCGCAACCCTGGCAGACCTGGGCTGAACAGGGCACCTTGCATGAAAAAAACCGCCGTGTTGAATTAACCGGCAAGGTGCGTATCCATCGTGCCGGTGGCAAAGATGAGTTACCCATTACCCTGCTAACTGATACACTTTACATCAATACCAGCACCAAGCTTGCCGAAACCGAGGCCAGGGTCAACATCACACGCGGCAAAGATGAAATTTTCGCGACCGGTATGCGCATCGACATGCTGAAGGATAAACTGGAACTTATGTCGAAAGTGGAGGGTAAATATGCAGTGCCGTAACCTCTTGCCCGCGCTGGGACTGCTCGTGTCATACGCCGGACCACTCTCGGCCCTTGAAGATGACCGCAAGCAACCTATCCATATCAAGGCCGACCATGTGGAGATCGACAAACGCAATGGCTACAGCGTTTATTCCGGTGGAGTGGATATCAATCAGGGCTCCCTCCGTATCCAGGGTGACAGCGTGACACTCTATTACGAAAAGGGACAACTGGATAAAGCGGTGATCAACGGCACACCGGCCAGATTTCAGCAACAACGCGACAAAGACGGTCAGCAAGTCGTCTCCCAGGCAAACACCATGGAATATCACGCGCGCCGGGCCCGCCTCTTTCTGCTGGACGAGGCCAGGGTTACACAGGGAGCCAACAGTTTTGCCGGCGCCCGAATTGAATACGATATTCAGAAAAGCACCGTGATCGCCAATAACAGTGATTCATCCAGCGGCCGCATCAACGCCATTCTTGCCCCGGCCAATGGGTCCGGACAATAATCTGCCCATGAGCCAGTTAACCGCCAGTCACCTCGCCAAATCCTATCGTAGTCGCAAAGTCGTCACCGATATTTCCCTGCACGTTGGCAGTGGAGAGGTTGTTGGTTTGCTGGGGCCAAACGGTGCAGGCAAGACCACCTCTTTTTATATGATTGTCGGTCTGGTCGCTACCGACAAGGGAGCGGTCAAACTGGATGATCATGATCTGACCCAGCTACCCATGCATGCCCGCGCCCGATATGGCATTGGCTATCTGCCGCAAGAGGCCTCGGTGTTTCGCAAGCTTTCCGTAACCGATAACATCATGGCCATTCTGCAAACCCGCAAGGAACTGAATCCCACCCAGCGAGAACACGCGCTGGAGGAATTGCTCGAAGAACTGCACATCGGACACATTCGCGCCAATCTGGGTATGAGTCTGTCCGGTGGCGAACGACGCAGGGTGGAAATTGCCCGCGCCCTGGCGACAAATCCCCGCTTTATCCTGCTGGACGAACCCTTTGCCGGGGTTGACCCGATTTCTGTACTGGATATACAAAGCATTATCAAACACTTGCAGGAACGCGATATTGGGGTCCTGATCACAGATCATAACGTGCGGGAAACCCTCGGCATTTGTGATAGGGGCTATATTGTAAACAGCGGCGAAGTGATCGCCCAGGGCAATCCGGATGTCCTGCTTGCCGACCAGCAGGTACGTCAGGTCTATCTGGGCGAACATTTCCGTTTGTAAAGGGCCAATATCAGGATTATTTACGCTAGAATAGTGATGAATCGGCAGTTGAGAATTTCTGCCCTACCACAAAAAATATGAAGCAAGCATTACACCTCCGACTTGGCCAGCATCTGACCATGACCCCGCAATTGCAGCAGGCAATCAAGCTGTTGCAACTGTCTGCGCTCGAGTTGCAAACCGAGGTCCAGGAAGCCCTGGACTCCAATATGATGCTCGAGGTTGCCGAGGATGGACATGATGATGAGTCAAACCCGTCACAGGCCGCAGAGGAACGCAACAAGAGTACCGGTGAAGACGAAAGCCTGATCATGCAACAGGAGGCCATTCCTTCCGAACTGCCGGTTGACAGCGGATGGGATGATATTTACGAGCCCGTCACCACCGCCAGTTCCAGCAATCGGGAGTATGATGTCCGCGAATTCGACATCCCTGACTCCGCCGGTGGTGAATCTCTGCAGGATCACCTGATCTGGCAAATGGAAATGACCCACTTCAGCGATACAGATCGAATCATCGCCGAAACCATTATCGATGCGATTAATGAAGATGGTTATTTCGCCGCCTCACTCGAAGAGATTCAGCAAGCCCTGACCAGTGACGAACTGGAGATCGACATTGAAGAAGTTGAGGCCGTGTTGCATCGCATTCAGCATTTTGATCCACCCGGTATCGCCGCACGCAATCTGCAGGAAAATCTGCTGATCCAGCTTAAACAGTTACCTTTTGATGTGGACCGGCTGGAGCACACAGTGGAACTGGTGCAGGACCATTTCGATCTGTTGGCCAACCGTGACTTTGCGCAACTCATGCGCCGGATGAAAATCACGGAAGAAGAATTAAAAGAGATTGTCCAGTTGATCCAGACCCTGCAACCCCGACCCGGCAGTCAAATCACCAACAGCAAACCGGAATATATCGTCCCGGACGTCATTGTTAAAAAGATCAAGAATCGCTGGGTGGTTGAACTGAACCCTGATGCAGCGCCAAAGCTGCGCGTCAACAATCACTATGCCAGTCTGATCAAGCAGGTGCACAATGACGCGGATAATACCTACATGAAAAACCAGTTACAGGAAGCGCGCTGGTTTATCAAAAGCCTGCAAAGCCGGAACGAAACCCTGCTCAAGGTATCGCGCTGCATAGTGGAACGACAGCAGGGATTTCTTGAACATGGTGAAGAAGCCATGAAGGCCCTGGTTTTACACGATGTAGCGGAAGAAGTGGAAATGCACGAATCCACTATCTCTCGCGTCACCACCAAGAAATACATGTATACCCCCCGCGGGATATTTGAACTGAAATACTTTTTCTCCAGCCATGTCACCACAGCCAGTGGCGGTGAATGTTCGGCAACAGCGATCCGAGCCCTGATCAAGAAACTCATCGCTGCCGAAAAACCCAACAAACCGCTGAGCGACAGCAAACTGGCCAGTATCCTGGAAGATCAGGGTATCAATGTCGCACGACGTACTGTTGCAAAATACCGGGAAGCCATGGGCATCCCGCCATCCAATGAACGCAAGCGTTTAACCTGACAACAACCGGCAGAAGGAGCACCTTATGCAATTAAACATAACAGGTCACCACGTTGAAGTTACCGAATCCATGCATGACTATGTCCACAACAAAATGGAGAAGCTTGAGCGTCATTTTGACCATGTTACCAATGTTCATGTCATTTTGAGTGTGGAAAAAAATCGGCAAAAAGCGGAAGCCACCATCCACATCACCGGCAATGATATTTTCGCCAATGTCGAAGATGAAAACATGTATGCGGCGATTGACGCACTGGTAGACAAACTGGACCGTCAGATCCGCAAACACAAGGAAAAACTCACTGATCATCACCGTGCAGACGGTGGGATTAAACGGCAACAAGTCAACGAGTAGCTTATACATCCATGCAACTAACTGAACTCATCCCTTTGGAACGCATAGCGTGTAATGTCGGCGCGAATAGCAAAAAACGCGCACTTGAGGAATTGAGTGAACTCATCGCCGGAAGCGAAGGGCGCATTACCAGCAGTGAAGTATTCGACAGTCTGCTGAACCGGGAACGTCTTGGCGGTACGGGCGTTGGCCACGGAGTGGCCATCCCCCACGGCCGTCTCAAAAACGGCACCATTACGCTGGGGGCACTGATCAAACTGGACCATGCCATCGACTACGATGCCATCGACAATCAGCCGGTTGACCTGCTGTTCGCCATGGTGGTCCCGGAGGAATCCACCGAAGAACATTTACAGGCGCTGGCAAAGATCGCCGCCATGTTTAATGACGCGGGGATGCGCGAGCAAATGCGCTCCGCCAAGAGCCCCGTCGATCTGCATGAACTCGTCCGGCAGTGGCAACAAACCCACTAGGCCATGACCCATTCCATATCGATCCAGCAGCTCTTTTCCAGTCACCACAAGCAACTGAAACTGGAATGGATCAGCGGTCGTGAGCATAACATTACCATCACCCCCGACCGGGATGAACTCGATGAGGAAGTCCTGGCCGGGTATTTCAATTCGGTACACCCAAACCAAATCCAGATCATCGGTCACAAGGAGCTGGCTTACCTGACAGCCCTCACCGGCCACTCACTGGAAAAGATTTTTAACGCGCTGGACAATAATGAACCCTCCACTTTCATTATTGCCAATAATGCCGAGACCCCCACCGAACTCCTCGAATTTGTCCGCAGCAGAAAAATCGCCCTGTTACGTTCCGCCCTGCCCGGCGCGAAGCTCATTGAGTACCTGCGCTATTATCTCGCCGAACTCTTTTCTGATCGCATTACCCGGCACGGTGTGTTTATGGAGGTCATGGGGCTGGGTGTGCTGATATCCGGCGCCAGCGGTATCGGCAAGAGCGAACTGGCCCTGGAGCTGCTCAGTCGTGGTCATCGCCTGATTGCGGATGATGCCCCGGAGTTTTTCCGCGCCGGACCGGAAATCATCCACGGACGCTGCCCGCCGGCCTTGCATGGTTTTCTGGAGGTCCGCGGGCTGGGTATCCTGAATGTCCGGGCCATGTTCGGTGAGACCGCCATCCTCAACAGCAAGCGCCTGCGGCTGGTTATCCGGATGCAGTTGTTCTCGGAACAGGACCATACTAAGATTGACCGATTGTCCACCACCGATCACTATGAGAATATTCTGGACGCGGAAATACCGGTGGTGGTCCTGCCCGTTGCGCCGGGTCGCAATCTGGCGGTCATAGTTGAGGCAGCGGTACGCAACCACGTCCTTTTGCTGAGTGGTTACAACGCCACAGAAGACTTTATCAAACGACAACAGAAACTGATTAATCAAAACGATTCATGAGACTGGTTATCATCAGCGGCATGTCCGGTTCAGGCAAGTCAGTCGCGCTGCACGCCCTGGAAGACCTTGATTATTATTGTATCGATAACCTGCCTATTGGCATGTTGCCGGCCTTTACCGTGCAAATCCTCAGCACACCCGATACCAATTACGATAATTTTGCTGTCGGTATTGATGTCCGCAACCTTGCCGGCGACCTGAGCATTTTTCCGGAACTGGTGGATCAGGTTCGCAACAGTGACATGCAGTGTGATGTCCTGTTTCTGGATGCGGATGACATTACCCTGATGAAGCGCTTCAGTGAAACCCGCCGCCGCCATCCCCTGACCGATGACGACACCCCCCTGAATGAAGCAATTCAGGAAGAACGCCGCATGCTGGGGCCGGTCTCATCCCACGCCGATCTGGTCTTTGATACCACCCGTATGACAGTCCACCAATTGCGTGAGCTGGTCAGACAACGGGTGGAAGGTTCCAGCCAGGATCGGATGTCCTTATTGATTGAATCATTCGGGTTTAAACACAGCACCCCGGTAGACGCAAATTTTGTGTTTGATATTCGCTGCATCCCCAACCCGCACTGGGTACCGGAATTACGCAACCTGACCGGGCTGGATCAGCCGGTTATTGATTACCTGGAAAAATACCCGGAAGTGCAGAAAATGTACGCCAATCTGCATGGTTTTCTCGCTGAGTGGATTCCGGCCTTTGAGGCGGAAAACCGCAGTTACCTGACTATTGCAATAGGTTGCACCGGCGGTCAACATCGGTCAGTCTATATGGTAGAAAAACTGGCGGCCGAATTTCGCAAGTCGATGCACAATGTGTTAACCCGCCACAGGGAAATGGAATGAGTGTCGGCATCCTGGTCATAACGCACAGTCACATCGGCAAATCGCTCTGTGATGCGGCGATCTCGGTACTGGGCAACTGCCCCCTGCCGGTTCGCACCCTGCCGGTTTCCTTTGATTGTGAACCGGAAGAGATGATCAGCAAGGCGCGTGAATTAATTAAAGAGATCGATCAGGGCGAAGGTGTACTGGTCCTGACCGATATGTATGGCTCCACGCCGAGTAATATCGCTTGCAGTCTGCGCAACAGTACCGTCAAGGTGGTTGCCGGAATAAACCTGCCCATGCTGGTCAGGATCATGAATTATCCGCAGCTGGACCTGGTGCAACTGACCGAGAAGGCCCTCAGCGGTGGGCATGAAGGGGTGCTCCCCTGTCACCCGAAAGAACACTGAACCATGTTGCAGGAAAAGATTACGATCATTAACAAGCTTGGTTTGCATGCCCGGGCGGCGGCCAAACTGGTGACACTGGCCACGGGTTTCCAATCCGAGGTCAATATTGCCTTCAACGGCAAACAAGTCAATGGCAAAAGCATCATGGGCGTGATGATGCTGGCCGCCGCCAAGGGCAGTAACATCGAGATATCTGTCTCGGGCAAAGATGAGTCAGAGGCCATGTCCGCCCTGCTCAGTTTGATCAACAACAGATTTGACGAAGAACAGTGAACCTTATCGACTGGCGCAACCGTTACAACTTCGAGCAGTGGGGCCGTTATGACCTATGCAAGACTTGGTACAGGCATTTCAAGCGGTGTCGTCATCGGGCCGGTACGCATCCTCTATCGTAACGAGCTCGAAATCCCGCAGTGCTCCCTCCCCCCCCAGTTTATTGCTGAAGAAATCGCCCGTTATCAGGCCGCACTGACCGGCGCCAAACAACACCTGAAAGATATTCGCGGTCAAATACCGGCGCATACACCGGCGGATATTGTCGAGTTTATCGATACCCACCTGCTGATGCTGGATGACTCCACCTTGTCTCGTGTCCCTATCGAAATCATCAGCAGTCGGGAATGTAACGCAGAATGGGCCCTGAAACTGCAACGTGATTCACTGGTCAGGGTCTTCGATGAAATGGAGGACCCCTATTTACGCACCCGACGGGATGATGTGGACCATGTGGTCAATACCATCATGCGTATCCTGTTGAACAGCCCGGTGCACCACAGCGTAAAGCCATCACAGGAGTCTACCTATTCCGGTTATGTGCTGGTGACCGATGAGTTGTCGCCGGCAGATGCCATCCTCATGCAGCATCAGGGGATCGCCGCCTTTATCACCGAGGGTGGCGGCCCCACCTCACATACCGCCATTCTGGCCCGCAGTCTGGGCATCCCGGCGGTAGTCGGTCTGCATCATGCCCGCCATTGTTATCAAAATGATGAGACTGTCATTTTGGACGGTCAACGCGGCTGGGTCATCGGTACACCTGATGCCCATACCCTGACCCACTTCCATCAACAACGCCGCCGTGAACAAAACCGATTTATCGAAACGATCCGTAATCGTCACCAGCCCGCCGTTACCCGCGACGGCATAAATATCAGTGTACTGGCCAACATTGAAATGCCGGGAGATATTGAGTCAGCCAACCGCATCGGTGCACAGGGTGTCGGTCTGTTTCGCACCGAATATCTCTACATGAACCGTCTGCTCCCGCCTTCCGAAGAAGAACAATTTGAAATCTACCGCGAGACCTTGCAACGGCTGGCCGGCAAACCATTGACGATTCGCACCCTGGATCTGGGCGCGGATAAACAAATTAACAACAGCTCGACTCAAACCACGGTACCGGTCAATCCTGCACTGGGCTTGCGGGCGATTCGTCTGGCACTGAAAGAACCGGATTTGTTCCTTCCCCAACTGCGCGCTATCCTGCGTGTTTCGGCGCTGGGGCCGGTCAAAATCCTCTTGCCGATGATTTCCAATGTGCAGGAACTGCAGCTTATCCTGCGCCTGTTACAGGATACCTGTCACGCCTTGCAGACGCAGGGACTGGCGTTCGATCCCAACATTCCTGTCGGCGGGATGATCGAGGTGCCGGCGGCGGCAATCAATGCCGACATGTTTCTCAATTTCCTCGATTTTCTCTCCATCGGCACCAATGACCTGATCCAGTACACGCTGGCTATCGACCGTGTCGATGATGAGGTCAACTACCTGTACGACCCGTTAAATCCCGCCGTGTTGCAACTGATTAATATCACCCTGATGGCGGGCAGAAAATTCGGCAAGCCCGTCAGCATGTGCGGGGAAATGGCCGGTGATCCGCGCTTTACCCGGCTTTTGCTGGGACTGGGATTGACGGAATTCAGCATGCACCCCAACACGCTGCCGGAAGTAAAAGAGGTCATACTCAACAGTAACGTCAGCCAATTATCACAATTAACGCAAACCATCCTCCGCAGTAATGACTATGAGCAATTCACAAACCTGTTGAATGACTTTCAATACAACCACTAAACATTTTTTTGCACACTTACCAACTGTTTTACCAATTTTCTGTAGAGCCTGTTAAACTTTATCTGTCTAACAGGATTTGGGTATGTCCGACGAAACCGAAAACAATAACGACAGCGCAAGTCTGCACGATTTACTCAATCGGCGGGATGAAGCCGATACAGGACGGGTAACCGAGCTGTTGCAGGACATGCACCCGGCGGATATCGCCCACCTGCTCGAATCCCTGCACACTGAACAACGAGATTATCTCTGGCCGCTGGTCCCGGTGGGCGCGGAAGGCGAGATCCTGCTGCACCTGAATGATCAGTTGCGTGCCGGCATTATCAGCAAGATGGGCGCAGAAGAGCTGTTGGAAGCGGCAGAACAGCTCGATACTGACGACCTGGCGGACATCATTCCTGAAATGCCCCTGAATGTGACGCAGGAATTACTGCTCACCATGGAGGCTCAGGACCGGGACCGGTTGCGTTCAGTCCTCTCTTATCCGGATGATACCGCCGGCGGTTTGATGGACCCGGATACGATTATGGTCCGGGAGGACATTACCCTGGATGTGGTACAGCGTTTTTTACGCAAGCGAGGTGAAATTCCCAGCGGCACCGATACCTTGTTTGTGGTGGATCGTGACAGTCAATTCCTGGGGGTATTGCCGCTGACCCTGTTGTTGATCAAGGACCCGGGTACCCGGGTAAGTGACATCATGGATAAATCTGTTGAGGCTATCCCGGCCGAAACCCCCGCCCGCGATGTCGCCAATATGTTCGAACGCCGCGACCTGATCTCCGCACCGGTAGTGGATGTGGAAAAACGCTTGTTGGGTCGCATCACTATTGATGACGTGGTGGATGTTATCCGGGAAACCGCCGATCACTCTTTCATGAGTATGGCCGGTATGAACGAAGAAGAGGATATGTTCGCACCGGTGTTCCGCAGCACGAAACGTCGCAGTCTGTGGCTGGGCATAAACCTGCTCACCGCCTTTCTTGCCTCCTGGGTGATTGGACTGTTTGATACCACGATTCAGCAGCTGGTCGCACTGGCCATCTTGATGCCCATTGTAGCCAGCATGGGCGGTATCGCCGGCAGTCAGACCCTGACCCTGGTGATCCGCGGCATGGCGCTGGGAACGGTCAGCCAGAGTAATGCCAAACGACTTTTCCTGAAAGAATTTATGGTCGGCATCTGGAACGGCCTGATCTGGGCAACGGTGATCGCCGGTGTTGCAGGGCTTTGGTTCAACAGCGTGAATCTGGCATTGATCATCGCCCTGGCCATCACGGTCAATTTAATCGTCGCCGCCATTGCCGGTGCAACGATACCGATGCTGCTGCAGAAAATCGGTGCTGATCCCGCCCTGGCAGGTACGGTAGTTCTCACCACGGTTACTGATGTTGTGGGCTTTTTCACATTTTTAGGTCTGGCGGCCCTGTTTCTGGTATAAAGGTTTAACGGGTCGCCACACAGTTCCACTAAACGGCCCGGACAGGCTGCCGATAAATTGATAACTATACAAAAAATCGCACAATCACCGGCATGACAGCAAAACGTAAAAAATGGATGGACCTCTATCAAACAGATATACCGGTCCTGGCTCGTCTGCTCAGCAGCAGCCTGATTGCCCGTGGTTTCACTGCCAAATATCAGAAGAAAAAACCCAGTGGCGGCACCGAATCCACACCATTTGTAAGGATCGAATACACGGAACTGGAAACAGCAAAAACCTTGTTGATTAAATACCACCTGCTTGGTTGAATCGACACCGGCCTGCGCCCAAACCTGCTCTTCCTGCACTACACCTCATCACTCATTCCAAAACCGTCGGTAATGGGATAGTCTTGTTTTCACTATACTATCCAACATCAATGGAACAGAGATCGGACAATCTGACATGTCTGACATGTCTGACATGTCTGACCGTTTCCACCAGGGCGCAGCAAACCAAAGGGGAGTGAGAATGAAATTATCAATCAACCTGTTCGGCATGATCCTGCTGTGCAGCCTTTGCCGTCCTGTCATGGCAACCGGATTGTGGCAAGCCGAAGAATATGCCACATTGTGTCAGCAGGCTGTCAAACCGGACAAAACCATGCTGGCCGGTGAAATGGGTGATTATCTGAAAATACTGCAAACCGAGGACAAGATCGATATCGACAAGATCAGAATCCCGGCAACCCGCCTCATCGAAGCGGCACTGGATAAAGCCATCAGTCTCAACTGGGCGGCCCTGGAATTTTTTACCGAGCCCAATTTTGCCGGAAATAATGCCTGTATGGTCTTTATGACTGAGGCCATGCTGCAGGCCGTGGATAAAAAATATAATCTGCACACACTGTGGATGATCAATGCCCCGTACGATGTAGATGATGAGGGCAAGGGAAAAATCATGCCCATGAAATTCCTGTTGATGGGCCGAGGCAAACTGATTGTGGGTTATAAGACAAACCGGGTGATATCGGTGAAGGACTACCCAGTATTCACCGGTCGCTATGACTATACTGAATATACGTCCATGGATATCATCAATAAACCGAATCAAACCGGAGTGTTCAATATCAAATCATGGAAAAGCGCCGCTGCCGGATCAACCCCGTTTTATGGACCGGCCAATGCCGAAATTCTTTCCATGGAAATCGCACTTGATAACAGGGAAGAGATCCTGATCAAATGCAGAGAGACCTGGGTTGTCCCCGCTGAACAAAGAGTGGATCGTCTGAAGTTTGAAGTCAGGCAAAACCGGATAAGCGGATAGCCGGACCCTGCCGGGTCCGGAAGATCGTTCATACAGTCTACATGACCAGCCAGGCACCGTAGATAAAACAGGCCGTAGCAATCGTAGAACCGGCTGAGCCGATGAAATTACCTACATAGACCAGCCGATAAATCGCATTGCCGCTGAAGAACGTGAGTCCTCGCTCTCCTGTTGATGCGCCAAGGAACATGGAAAAACAGAAACCATAGCCTGATGCGACAAAAGAAATAATCAGAATTTTTTCCCACAATGCGGGCATTTTGAGGATCGGTAACGCCGCAGCAAATGCGATCATGGCTGTGCCGCCCATACACAGGCTGGAATGGGCCACACGCCAGGCTCGAATCTGATCATGCGACTTGTTTTTCAGTATGACCATGTTAAAGGGTAAACCGGCCGCCAGGCCAATCATCAAAACCATACCACCATGAAACGCCAGATCGAGGGCTGTCATTTTCTATTCTCCTGTGTTGTCTTCGTTATCATGTCGTCAATGAACAGAGGCGGAATGACCGCCTCATGCCTGCATGAAATTTTCAATTACCGGCTTGGCAATGCGGCTGCCGAGTGAATTTGACAGGACCTTCAGTACCGTCATCTTCATGCCGTGTCGAACGGTGCCCCGTGCACCGTAGAGCAAAGACAACCAATGGGATGTCCGCACCAGACGCTGGTTGGCATTCCACTGACTTTGTTCATAGCTTTTCAGGATTGTGTTTATCTCTTCACCGGCTTCCAGTAACGGACCGACATGGGCGGCCAGTGAGCCGGCGTCACTCAATGCCAGCGCCATCCCCTGCCCGGCTGTTGGGTTGGTGGTATGGGCGGCATCTCCGATAATTACCGCACCATCAGTGACATACCTGGGGGCATGGGTGCGCGTAATCGTATAGACGTGTGAACCGTCCCGAAACAGTTTCATACCTTTCAGACTCGGAACCCGCTCCACCAGTATTGTCGACAGTTCGTCATCAGACAGCCCCATCCAGTAGGATGCGCTGCCGGCTTCAACCAATACACCCACACCGACCCGATCGGGTCTGGGCATCAGTAAAACACCACCGTCCGCATGCAACTGGATACGCATGGCATCCTGATAAGATGCCGGTCGTTCCGCCTCAAGCCCAAAATAGGCATGGTCATAATAATAGGATTCAAACGGTATCCCCAACATGTTACGCAAGGCGGACTGTTGCCCGTCTGCACCTACGGTTAAGGGGGCGGTTACTTCATGATCGCCCGTATCATCTTTGTAAGCGATGCCTCTGACTGGCCCGTCTTCCGTATCACGCAATAGGCCTTTTAATGTCGCAGGTTGTGCCAGCGTGACATTGCCGGTTGCCATGGCCTGGGCCTGCAACAACAGTTCGGTCTTGGCATGGGGCAAAACCAGATAGGGAGAAGATTCACCATCGGTCAACTTGGTGTGAAACAACATGCGATCCTGATGATGAAACTCAACCTGATCGATGGGTACTGCACCCGCTTCCATCAGTGCATCAAATAAACCCCACTGGGCCAACAGCGCGGTATTTTTCGGCACCAGACTGTCACCACGATGTATAGTCCCCAACCGGCGGCGCTTTTCCAGCAATAAAATCCGTAGCTTGTGTTTTGCCAGGGCACAAGCCAGACCGGAGCCTGCGATACCTGAGCCGATGATGATCAAGTCATAGTCATAGTTTGTCTTACTGGATGTCATTGCACTCCTCCCATCGCCTGAATTGCACCGGGCATGATACTGATATCAACCGGCGTATACATATCGGTCAGTTCACCATCCAGCGTCAGGGGCATGGGTTCACTGCTCTCCACGCGCAGTTTTGTCGCTGTGCCCATGATCACTGCCGGCATCTTTTCATGACCCGCAGACAGCACCTTGCTGAAGGTATACAACAGCTTCGGTACCGACATTTTTGGAAATATACAATAGTCCATCACACCATCATCAACGCGAGCCTGCGGCGTCAAGCGAAAACCACCGGCATAACTTGCGGTGTTGGTCACGGCCAACAGCATCACTTTGCCGGCGTAATTAATCTTTTCACCATTGACGGAAATGTGTTGCGGGCGATAGCGGAACATGGCGCGCAGGGCGCTTTGAGTATAAAGCCAGCGACCACGTCGCATACGTGAGGAGTTGATGTAGTTGAGTGCCAGGGTATCCATGCCAAGACCCAGGACACAATAATAGTAGCGGTCACCGGCCTTAATCACATCGAATGGCCGGATATGTTCCTGCACCAGCAGATTGGCTGCCGCTTCGATATCTTTCGGTAACCCCATGGCAACCGCGATATCGTTACCGGTACCCGCAGGCAGTATGCCAAAAGCAGTCCTGCTGCCGACCAGACCATTGGCGGCGAAATGAGCCGTACCATCACCACCCACCGCAATAACCCTGGCGTATCCCGCGCGCGCCGCTTCAGCTGCAAGTTCCGTCACATGCTCGGCACTGTTGCTTTCCACCCATTCACAACCGGGCCAGGCATTTTCAAAAACAGCACGAACCCGGTTCAGTCGCTCCCCCGCCCGTCCTGCACCGGCAGACGGATTCAGTATTATTCTGGTTTTCATTCCTGCGCCTCATCAACAACGATCCAGTCCGGGCCGGCAGATAAATCCGTAGAACAGTAATCGCCTGGATGTATCGTCACTTCACCTGCAAATAATGTCAGGACAACACAGCCTGAGAAAAAGATTTCCGTTTCAGTCAACACTCGCCCTGTGATATTCATTATCATAGCGGAGCAAACTACACGGTTGCTGCATAACCGGACCGTGTTCGCCCCCATCAGCAGAAATTTACTGCACGCGAAAAAAGTGCGCGCTTACTGACATATTCGCCTTATCTTAGCAGAGACAGCCAAGCCTTCAACTGATTTGTGTATTAGCCGGGTTATCGCAGAAATTACCACCGCCTGTCTCGGAAACCGCGCTTAATCGGCAATATCATTATTAACACGTAGCGTCTTTTACCACTTATTAACAGGGATTTCCCTGATGTATATCCCGCAGGAGATAAACATATGTAAAATTACTATTACTTTTAGTCATGTTTATTAACGCTTGCAGGCATAGTAGGCTAGACTGCAGTCTTGCGTAAGCGGAGAAAACTGATGTCTCAGAAAAATTACCTTAAAGCGATCGAACTGTTCGATACAGCGAATAGCGAAGATCCCAATTTTGAAACCGATGCCGGCGGCAAACAATGGCCCAAGGAATTACTCTATTCACACCGGATGGGTGAAATGCAGGAACGTTACCTCCCCGATGCTGATGATGCAGTCAAACTGGCAGTTCGGGCGCAACATATCCAGCGCTGGAAATCACCTCGCAGTGACTATCCCATGGATCGCATTGGGTATCTGAAATGGCGTACCGATTTGTACAAATTTCATGCGGAAACAGCCGGTAAACTGCTGAGTGAGGCCGGTTATGATGAGGCGTTTATCGAACGGGTCAAACAAGCGGTGGGGAAAAAATCCATCAAGTCCAACCCGGATACGCAAATGCTGGAAGATGTGGTCGATCTGGTCTTTATCGAACACTATATGCTCGACTTTGCGACACGTCATCCGGAGTACAGCGAAGAAAAATGGCTGGATATTATTCGCAAGACCTGGCACAAAATGTCAGAGCAAGGGCAACAATACGCACTCTCCGGCAAGATCGCCTTGCCAGAGCCCCTGATACCGTTGATCCAGAAAGCGGTTGCGGGGTAAAACGATCTGAATTGCCGGGTTAATCCCCGGCAATCGTCATCTCATCGATCAGCCAGGATCCGGTCAGCAGATTGCCGCGCCGATCCACATCCCCGGCCACCGCCTGCAAACCACGGTACATCTGCCGCAGGTTGCCGGCCAGCGTGAACTCTTCAATGGGATACTGAATTTCGCCGCCTTCCACCCAGAAACCGCCGGCCCCTCTCGAATAGTCACCGGTCACGATATTCACACCCTGCCCCATCACTTCGGTGACCAGTATGCCTTTATCCATCTGCCTGAGCAGCGCATCCAGGTCCGCCGCCTGGTGATTGATCGACAGGTTGTGTACCCCGCCCGCATTACCGGTGGTCTGCATGCCCAAATGACGGGCCGCATAACTGTCCAGCACATAACCCTGCAAGACACCGGCTTCAATGATCCGCCGCTCACGGGTGGAGACCCCTTCACTGTCAAACGGTGAACTGCCCAGCCCCTGCAACAGGTGAGGCTGTTCCTGAATCTCAATGAAATCGGGAAAAATCGCTTGCCCCAGACTGTCGAGCAGAAACGAGGATTTGCGATACAGGGCGGAGCCGTTAATAGCGCGGATGAAATGGCCCAATAACCCACGGGCTGCTTCGGCACTGAAGATCACCGGCAATTTGCCGGTCTGTATCTTCCGGGCACTGAGGCGTTCAACGGTGCGCTGTGCCGCTTTTTGGCCGACGCTCACTGCCGCTTCCAGTCCGGCGGGATTACGCGACAGGCTGTACCAGTGATCGCGCTGCATCTCGTCATTTTCCCGGCCGATCATGGTGCAGCCAAGGCTGTGCCGTGAACTGGGATAACCGCCGACAAAGCCGTTGCTGTTGCCGTAGACCCGTGCACCGCTGTGCGTGGCAATGTAGGCCCCTTCAGAATTATGCAGCCGTTTGTCCACGGCAAAAGCCGCCGCTTCACATTCTTTCGCCATCTCCACCGCCGCATCCGGTGTGATATCCCAGGGCTGGTATAACTGTAAATCAGGAATATCCCTGGCCATCAGTGCCGGATCGGCCAGACCGGCATATTCATCTTCGGCGGTATAGCGGGCGATATCCACCGCCGCCCTGACCGTCTCACTGACCGCATGGGGACGAAAGTCCGTCGTACTGGCAGACCCCTTGCGCTGCCCGAAATAGACGGTTACACCCAATCCCTTGTCACGGTTGTATTCAATGGTCTCGACTTCACCCATGCGCACGGTCACAGAAAAACCGGCCTCACTGTTTACCCCCGCTTCGGCGCTGGTTGCCCCCAGGTCTTTGGCCTGTTGCAGAATATCACCCACCAGTTGTTTTAACTGATCCAGATCGTAAGCCGCCCGGGCCGTCGTGTTTTGTGCCATTAGTTTCGCCATTCTGTAAATTACCCTTTCTTTTATCCGTCCGACTTGTTTTAATCAGACGCATTTCACCTGCCGTGACCGCTATGACTGATCAAGACGACAATATCGACCAACCGGAAGCCCCCAGCAAATCACAGCTCAAGCGTGATGCCCAGGCACTGCAGGATCTGGGCACGGAATTGCTGCAACTGGATAATGCAAGCCTGCAACGTTGCGCCTTGCCCGAGGCACTGCTGGATGCCGTCCTCGCCGCCCGCAAAATCAAACAACATGGCGCCAGAAAGCGGCAACTGCAATACATCGGCAAACTGATGCGGGGTATCGACCCGGCCCCTATTGAGGCGGAATTGAACCGGCTCCGGCAACTGCACTTGCAAAGCAATGCGACCTTTCACCTGATCGAGCAATGGCGCGATCGCCTGTTACAGGATGAACAATCCCTGGCGGAATTAATCGAACAGTACCCACAACTTGATCGTCAGCACCTGCGTCAATTGATCCGCAACGCCCGCAGTGAGCAGGCACAAAACAAACCGCCCCGCCATGTGCGCAACCTGTTCCGTTATCTGCGGGAAATCATCCAGTCAGAAAACGACTAGGAGCGGGTTCCGCCGACGGTTAAGCCATCCACCAGCAGGGTCGGCTGGCCAACACCGACCGGGACACTTTGCCCTTCCTTGCCGCACACCCCGACCCCGGCATCCAGTGAGAGATCATTGCCAACCATCGTAATACGTTGCATCACTTCCGGTCCGTTTCCGATCAGTGTTGCGCCTTTTACCGGGCGAGTCACCTTGCCCTTCTCGATCAAATACGCCTCACTGGTGGAAAACACAAACTTGCCGGAAGTGATATCCACCTGGCCGCCACCGAAGTTAACGGCATACAAACCGTTCTCCACAGCAGCAATGATCTCGGCCGGATTATGTTCACCCGGTTGCATATAGGTGTTGGTCATGCGTGGCATGGGCAAGTGGGAATAGGATTCACGACGACCATTACCGGTCACCGGCATCTTCATCAGTCGGGCATTAAGTTTGTCCTGCATGTACCCTTTCAGGATCCCGTTCTCGATCAGGACATTCCGTCCGGATGGAATGCCCTCATCGTCGATATTCAATGAACCGCGCCGGTTCACCATGGCGCCGTCATCCACGACGGTACACAGTTTGGAGGCCACCTGTTGACCGATACGGTCACTGAAGACAGAACTCCCCTTGCGATTGAAGTCCCCTTCCAGACCATGTCCCACGGCCTCATGCAACAAGACGCCCGGCCAACCGGGGCCCAGTACCACCTGCATGTTACCCGCCGGGGCATCTTCCGCATCAAGGTTGACCAGGGCCTGACGGACCGCCTCACGAGCGAAGCCCAGACCGCGATCCTGATCCAGGAAATAACTGAAATCGACCCGTCCTCCGCCGCCGGCGCTGCCCTGTTCACGGCGACCATCCTGTTCAACAATCACACTGACATTCATGCGCACCAATGGCCGCACATCACCGGCCAGCGTACCATCCGTTGCGGCCACCAGAATCACTTCATGGACACCGCTCAATGTCGCAATCACCTGTGTCACGCGCGGATCGATACGACGCGCCTCGGCATCGGCCGCTTTTAATAACGCCACCTTGGCATCTGCACCCAGTGAAACAAGCGGGTCATCCGGTAAATAGAGTTGCTGACCATCACGTGTTGACCAGGCCTTGAGTTTGCCTTCGTGACCGCCGGCGGCGATCACCCGGGCTGTTTTGGCCGCCTGGGCCAGAGCGGGCAGTTGAATCTCGTCTGAATAGGCAAAACCGGTTTTTTCACCGCTGATCGCACGCACACCAACACCCTGTTCGATGTTATGGCTGCCTTCTTTGACAATGCCGTTTTCCAGCATCCAGGACTCATGGCGAGATGACTGAAAATACATATCCGCATGATCAATGCTGCGCCCCAGCATCTGACCGAGCACGGACTCCAGATCACTCTCGGATAAACCCGCCGGTGTTAACAAGGCTGCGCGGGCCAGCTCCAGCGAGGGTTTAGACATGGGGTATACTGCACGGCATCTTGCGATGCTCCAGTACCGGGAAACTGCGCCGGGTATCCTTGACCTTCTGCAAATCGATATCGGCAATGACAAATCCCGATCCACGCGGCAATTCATCCAGAATGGCGCCCCAGGGATCAACAATCATGCTGTGCCCATAAGTCTCGCGGCCGTTCACATGAAAACCGCCCTGGGCTGACGCCACCACATAACTGAGATTTTCAATGGCGCGGGCACGCAACAGGGTCTCCCAATGCGCCTTGCCGGTAATGGCGGTAAAGGCGGAGGGGATGGCGATGATTTCCACACCGGCATCCGACATACTTCTGAACAATTCAGGAAAGCGCAAATCGTAACAAATCGCCAGCCCCAATTTACCAAACGGTGTATCACTCACAACAATGGAGGAACCGGGTTCAACAGTAGCCGACTCATTATATGTTTCATTCGCTTCTGATAAATGCACATCAAACAAGTGTACCTTGTCATAACGCGTAACGATCTTGCCACTGTCGTCATACAACTGGCATGCCGCCCAGACGTGAGCATCATCGCCGGCTTCGATTGGAACAGTACCGCCAACGATCCAGATGCCGTGCCGATTGGCCTGCTCCGCAAGAAAATCCTGGATATGGCCGCTGCCGTTTTTCTCACGGACCTTAATCTTGTCGGTTTCATGCAACCCCATAATCGCAAAATTTTCCGGCAGAACAACCATCCCGGCACCGGCGTCGGCGGCACGGCCGATCAGACGTCCCGCTTCAGTAAGATTGGATCCCACATTGGGCCCGGAAGCCATTTGAATCGCAGCAACACGTTTCACAACTTAACCTCTCTGACTACAACTTTTCCGTTAATTTAAACTGATATTTTTTTGTGTGGGCAAGACAGCCTGCCGGTCCTGCACCATGAGCTCAATGATATTGGCGGCAGCACTGCCGGGGCGCAACTCGATATCCCGGGCGGAGACACCCAGTGATACCAGCCATGAACGCAACTCGTGCGCCCACAACGTACCTTCATCACCACCGGGATAACGAACCAACAGACGACCTTCATTCGCGGCCTGCAATTCGGCAAATACTTTACTGATCACCGGCATCTTCAGCACGACCTCGGCACGTTTGGGCACGGACCATTCTGCATGGGTCAATTGGTAAGTCTCCCCTGCAGAAATAAACAGTGGATATACCCCGATAAAAAAACCAAACAGCAACCGTTTCATGTTTTTAGGGTAACACTAAAAATATCAGTCGGATACTGTAAGAGAAAAAAACTGACCATCGAATAAGCATAATTATTGCCGGTAAATTATTCTTCAGGCCGCCTCATCCAGAGCCTTTTTCCCGGCCTTCTCATCAGCCGGTGGCTTGGTCTTGTCGATACGTTCGATAACGGGATCTTTCCAGCTCCCGCTGATCCGATACTGACTGGAAAGCGACTTGTCCATATCTGCGCCGAACAGCCGTTCCAGCAAAAGCACGACAGTTCCGACCTGCGTTCCACCCACCACCACACCAACCAGGGGCATGGTATTGGAGGCCTTGGGTATCACGGTCATGATTTGATCAAAATCCTGTGTATGCAAGCCGGTCCGACCGACAATAAACACTTCAGCCAGTGGTCCATCAATTTTCATATTTTCAGTTATGGCGTTGCCATTGCGAATTTTGAAACCACCCTGGATCTTGTCAAAACTCATTCCCTTGCTCATATCGCTGAAGTCCAGCAGTAATCGACGCGGCAAGGTGGACAAGCTCAGCAAGCCCAGCAACTTTCCGGCACCCGGATCAACCTTGGTCAGGCTGCCATCCTTGATCTGCATATCCACCGTACCATTTAACTGATCGAATTCCATATCAAAGGGCGGCCCTGACCAATATAAATCGAAGTTTGCGCTGCCGTTGCCTTTTTCGACTATCGCTTTATAGCCTGCCCCCTTGAGCATGGCGCCAAAATCAGGTGTCGTGAGATTTGCCTTGAAGGTTGTCTGATGTCTGCCAAGGCGATATTTCCAGTAACTGTTACCCTGAAATTTCAGCGCAGCTGAAGATAATTGAATGTTGTCGAAAAACAGACCATCTACTTCTTTTCGACTGGTAAAATCCAGTTGCCCCAAATCTATCCCGTTCATGACAAACCGGGTGATCCTGCCGCGAAATGCCGGCAACAACTGGGGACGAATGGTTTTTTTGGTGCTCTTTTCCTGCTTGTCCTTGTCATCGGTAAACGGGATAGACAGATAGCCCATATCCAGTACAACGGGAATATACAGGACCGGCTCATCATCCTCATTTTTCTGAAGCGCGGCATGTTCGTCAACCACCGCACGCCATTGATCCGCCGCCAAATCATTCAAGACACCGGTAACCAGTAACTCTTCGGCCGCCGGCAGTTTGGCCTTGCCGGCGGCAAATTGCACTTCACCGCGTTTGATACGGGACGGTTCAAAACTGTTATCGATTTCCAGCCAGGCGGAAACACGGTTGCCATATTCCGCAATCATTTCCATCCGGTCGTCTTCCTGAAACCGAATCGTATAAAGCAGATTCCGGTTTGCTTCAGCAGTCTTCCGGAAAGGCTCGGGCAATTCAATCGCAACACCGGCCAGATCGGTTTGCAATTGCAATTGTGTCGGGATCTCTTCACCTTTAAATCGGTGACCAAAGGTCAGAGTACCTTGCCAGGCGATGTCACCTTTAATGCGTTGCACACCCGGCAGCGGAAAACGTTTATACAACCCGGCGCCGCTGTTTACCCCTTTTGCATCGACATAAAGGACAAGTTTCTTTTCCACCTTGCCGGAACGTAAATGAAACTTGCCCTTGCTACCCAATATTAACGCGGTGAAATCATTTGATGACAAGCTGTCCTCATCAAATTCCACCTTTCCACTGATATCAGTGAAGTCAATCTTACCCTTGCTCATATAGACCTGATTGTCATTTAAGGCAACACTGCCTGCAAAACGCAAGGGAGACCGTTTTGCAACATTGTCACTCAGTGGTAAACGCAGATTCAGTGTGGTAACGATATTGCCGACAAAGCGTGTCTTGGCAACAATGTCTTTGGCCTTTGGAGTAATCGGTGAGTTTACCAGGAATTTTGCGCCATCATGCAGACTGGATGTCACCCGACCGGATAACTCCAGTATGGGTTTGGCAAAATTTCTGATACGGAGTTTTGTCTCATGGATATCGCCATTATAGAGTTTGCCCCGGCTGGCGCTGACATCGACGCCCATGTCGGAAATCAAACCGCTCATGGTGACTGCCGTCACCTGCGGCCATTCAGAGTGATAAGACAGGGTCATATCTTCAGCCTCCAGATAAGCCTGCAAGACGCCCTTACCATGTCGAAACGGTAACTTTTGCATATTGCCTTTATAGACAAATGCAATCTGCTGGATATTGCCGCCGATAAATGCCTGGTCCAGCCATTTCACCAGATTTTTGCCCAGCAGTTCTGTCGGTAAATAACGCGTGAATGAGGTAGCGTTGACATCGGTGAGCGCCGCCTGTACATCCAGATGATGAGGAGCTCGATTACCGGAAGTTGTCAGGCTGACATCCGCTGTCAGGTTCAGATCGTTATTCGAAATGGCAATCTTTTCAGCATTAATCTGCCAACTCTTGTGTATTTTTTTCCACCGCACCACACCGGCAGCCTGATCCACATAGAGTTCATTGCGAAATATTTTTGGGGCGTGCAAAGTAAAAAACGGGCTGTGTAACCTGAGCAAGCCCTGTTGCTCTGAAAAGACGATTTTACCGCTTAATCCGAAAAACCCGGGGTAATTTTCCCAGGCAGTGATATTCAGCTTGTCCAGTTTGGCACTGATCTGATAATTCTCCAAGACAGAATTCTTCAATTGCATGAAGGCCCTGAATGAGGTAATCGCACCTTCCGGTTTAAGATGATTGAGCAGCTTGACGGTTTCATCATCAGCCCCGCGGGCAAACCGGATGAATTCACGCAAGTCCTCGGCGCGACCATAGCCAAGACTGACATCCAGTGATGACGACTTGTCGTTGGCGCCTTCCTGCCAATCAAGATTCAGTTGGGTGAACGGCCGTTTTACACCGCGCAGAACATATTCGAGATCGGTGAGATTCAATTTCCAGCCGTCATCAGACGAGGACCAGGCAAACAATGATCTGACGCGGTCCACCTGAATTTTTTTGCCGCTGTCCGGCTTTTGTAACGTCATACCGAACATTGCCACATCACCGGATACATCTATTATCCGGCCTTTTTCCCATTTTCCCCAGATTTCATAGTCGGCTATACCGGTAATGAATTTGACATCGTGTATTGGCGGCAACACGCCGATCTTGTCAAACTTGACCGCCTTGCCCTTGAAATAGTACACACCGACCCATTCCGCCGGGTTTCTTAAGTCACCGGTCACATCCAGCGCAATCTGCATACTTTCACCCAGGGAGGCGGGCAAAATGATATTACCGGTGAGTTGATGTCGTTCATCACTGTTGTGCAAGGCAATGTTTACATGTTCAAAACGCCAGACCTTGCCGCCTTTACCCTGTTGTTTCCATATAATGGTACTGTCGGCCAACTTGATATTACTGCGATTGAACAACCAGTCAGCCAGTTCCGCATTGGCCGGAACATCATTATTTTCCTGTTGCGTATCAAGACCGGGAAGATCCACACCCTGTACGATAAAACGTCCTTCTACAGTGCGCGTCACAGAGATGCGGGTTTCGACAATGGTAAAACTGCTGGGAACCAGCGTCCGGGCGGTAATTGAGGCAAGCACGGCAATACCCAGTCGGGCTTCCCGAAACGAGATGATCTCCCGACCGCTTTTTCGATCTTTCAGGTGCACATCATTGAAGATCAGGGTCGGTGTAAGCCCAACCAGACGGGCATCCATGGATTTGATGGAAACCTTTTGTTCCAGATACGTTCCCAATTCCTGTTCAAGGTGTTCACGGTAACCCTTGACCTCTGGCAACAGGATGCGGGCAACAGATAACAACACGGCAGCGGTAATCACCAATAGTGCCAGTGTGTATAGAAATACACGGTATGCTCTTCTGGCAATATAGTGAATATCCGACATGTGCTTTACTTGGTAAAATCTCAATCTGCTTACATCAAGACCACATCGAACTGTTCCTGGGTGTATTCCGATTCCACCTGCAGTTTGATGGGTTTGCCGATAAACTCTTCCAGCTCCGCCAGACTGGTTGACTCTTCATCGACCAGCATATCCACCACGGTTTGCGAGGCGAGCACCAGTAATTGTTGCGCATCAAATTGTCTGGCCTCACGCATGATCTCACGGAAGATTTCATAGCAGACAGTCTCGGCTGACAACAATGAACCGCGACCATTACATGCCGGACAGGGTTTGCACAGGATATGTTCAAGACTCTCTCTGGTCCGTTTCCGGGTCATTTCGACCAGACCCAGTGAAGAGACTTCACTAATCTGGGTTTTGGCATGGTCCTTCTCGAGATTTTTCTCCAGTGCTCTTATCACCTGACGGCGATGCTCAGGATCAATCATGTCAATAAAGTCGATAATTATTATGCCTCCCAGGTTCCTTAACCTGAGCTGACGAACTATCGCCTGACTTGCCTCCAGATTGGTTTTGAAGATGGTCTCTTCCAGATTGCGGTGCCCGACAAAGGCGCCGGTGTTGACGTCAATCGTGGTCATCGCCTCGGTCTGATCAATGATCAGATAACCGCCGGATTTCAGTTGCACCTTGCGTTCCAGCGCCTTGCGAATTTCATCTTCAATGCCATATAGATCAAAAATCGGTCGCTCACCGGGATAATGTTCAACACTGTGCGCCAGGTGGGCAATAAACTTGCCGGCAAATTTTTTCACCTTCTCATAGGTCTCACGGGAATCAATACGAATTTTTTCTATCTCACTATTACCCAGATCACGCATGGTGCGCATGACCAGCGGCAAGTCTTCATGGATCAAACTCGCCGCTCTGCTGCTGCCGGCATTTTCCTGGATATTGTTCCAGAGCTTTTGCAGGAAGTGCATGTCATTGCGGATTTCGGTTTCAGTCACGCCTTCCGCCACGGTCCGCACAATGTAACCGCCTTGCGCGTATTCCGGAATCAACCGGGTGACGATCTCCTTCAGACGTTCTCGTTCCTGTTCCGATTCAATTTTTTGTGACACCCCGATGTGTTCCGAGCCGGACAGAAAAACCAGATAACGGGACGGGATCGACAACTGCGTGGTCAAACGTGCACCCTTGCTGCCCATGGGGTCCTTGATAACCTGGACAATGATCTCCTGACTCTCACGCAGCAGGTTGATGATGTTATCAACCGGTTTGTTTTCAACCACACCCGATTCGGTTGTTGAATGAATGATGTCAGAGGCATGCAGGAAAGCAGTGCGATCCAGGCCGACTTCGATAAATGCCGCTTGCATACCCGGCAGGATGCGGCTGACTTTGCCTTTATAGATGTTACCGACCAGACCGCGTTTTAGCGCCCGTTCGATGTGTACTTCCTGCAGGACGCCGTTTTCCACAAAGGCAACCCGTGTCTCCTGCGGGGTAATATTGATTAAGAGTTCTTCGCTCATCGTCGTCTTGTGTTCTCATTTTCAATTTTGGTGGTACATCCCGGCGAATAATCATCTGCAGCTGCTGACAATCCCCGCCTTTTGTAACAACGCCGCCGTTTCGTACAACGGCAAGCCCATCACGCCGGAATAGCTCCCTTCGAGCCGGCGGATAAAGACAGCCGCCCGCCCCTGTATTGCATAGGCGCCCGCCTTGTCGACAGGTTCATTTGTCCGCCAATACCACTCCCGTTCCCCTGCCGAAATCTCTCGAAAGGTCACTTCACTGCGGCTCACAGCACTGGACACAGTGCCGGCCGCCATCAGCGCCACGGCAGTCAACACCTGATGGGTGCGGCCTGACAACTGCGCCAGCATGGCGAGGGCATGTTCCCGGTCGCGGGGCTTGCCTAATATATGATTGTCGATGGTGACGACGGTATCAGCCCCGAGCACCGGTTTTTGTGTCCCAACCGGCAAATTTGCCCACCCGGTCCGCGCCTTGTCGACCGCGACCCGCAGGGCAAAGGTTTCCGGACTCTCGTCTGGATTCGGGATTTCCGCCACATCATTCACAACTATACGATATCGGACACCAATCTGTTGCAGTAATTCCTGCCGTCGCGGCGATGCAGAGGCCAGATACAGATCAAAATCTTCCTGGTTCATTGTTTTCTATTTGTGATAGGGGTGGTTTTTCAAAATACAGGTCGCCCGGTATAACTGCTCCGCCACAACGATCCGCACCAGGGGGTGGGGCAGGGTCAAGGCGGAAAGTGACCAGCTTGCATCGGCCCGTTGTCGACAGGCCGGCGCCAAACCTTCCGGACCACCGACCAGCAGGGCAATTTTGCGGCCTGACTGCATCCAGTCCGACATTCTGTCCGCCAGCTGTTCGGTCGACCAGCTTTTCCCGGTGACTTCCAGGGCGACAACCAGACAGTCTTTTGGGATGGCCGCCAGCATTTTCTCCCCCTCCTGCTCCATCAATCGGGCCAGGTCGCTGCCCTTGCTGCGTTTCACCAGGGGGATTTCCACAAGCTGCAGGCTGCTCTCTGCAGGCATACGCCGGGCGTATTCCGCATATCCCTGATTGACCCAATCAGGCATACGGTGACCAACGGCAATCAGGTGGATTTGCATGGGTGCGGCCGTTGCCAAATAGTCAGAACGCAGCGATCAACCGGTCTTGTCACCGGCGGCGGATGGACTGTCTTCACCCCAGAGTTTTTCGAGATTGTAAAAATCACGAATGGAAGGCTGCATTACATGCACGACAATATCACCGAGATCCACCAGCGCCCATTCACCGTGCATTTCGCCCTCAACACCTATGGGCTTCACATCGTGTTCTTTTACTTTTACGACCACCGAGTCGACCAATGCCTTGACCTGGCGAGCGGTGTTCCCCGTTACGACGACCATAATGTCGGTCACACTGGTCTTGTCCCGCACATCGATGACACGGATATCCCGACCTTTCACATCTTCCAATGCATCAATCACAATCTTTTGCAACATTTCTGCTTCAATCATTCGTTTTACCTGAGTCCAAATAGAGTCCTTCCCGCCTGATATAGTCACACACTGCATCAGGCAGAAAATAACGGATATCACGCCCTGCACGGATCAGCTGTCGTAACCCGGTTGATGAGATAGCCAATTGACTGACTTGCAAGAATATCACGTTACCGGCGGGTCCGGCGTGACAATCCAGCGCTGTTTCGGCTTTGTGCGTCTGCAGCATGGCACGCAACGGAGCACTGTTGATATCGCGCTCATCCCATCCCGGGCGGGTCATGACCAGCAGGTGAGCCAGCTCAATCAATCTTTCCCACCGGTGCCAGCTGTGCAGCCCATTGAACGCATCCATCCCGAGGATCAGCCCCATTGAGGCGGCGGCACCCAATTCCTGCCGGATGCTGCTGAGGGTATCCACCATGTAGGATGGTCCCACCCGATAGAGTTCTCGTTCATCCAGGGTGAAACCCGGTTGGTCGGCGATTGCCATTCGCAACATTTGAGCGCGTTGCTCAGGCCCGGCAAGCGGTGCCGGCCGATGGGCAGGGGTGCCGCAGGGAATGAATCGCACCTGTTCGAGACCGGCTTGCTCTGCAACATCCAATGCTGTCCGCAAATGTCCAAAGTGGACAGGATCAAAGGTCCCGCCAAAGATACCGATCATCAGGTGCGAATGTGTCCGTCACCCACCACGATGTACTTTTGGGAAGTTAACCCCTCCAGTCCCACCGGGCCACGGGCATGGATCTTGTCGGTACTGATACCGATTTCAGCCCCCAGACCATATTCAAAGCCATCAGCAAAACGCGTCGAGGCATTGATCATGACTGAGCTGGAATCCACTTCGGTAATAAAACGTCGCGCACGCGTAATATCTTCCGAGATAATCGCCTCGGTATGACCGGAACTGTGCTGATGAATATGCTCAATGGCCTGGTCCAAACCATCGACCACGCGAATCGACAAAATGGGAGCCAGATATTCTGTATCCCAGTCCTCCGCAGTGGCGGCATTGATACCGGCCAGAATGGCTCTCGTTGCCTCACAACCACGTAACTCAACGCCCTTGTCCAGATACATTTTGCCCAGTTCCGGCAGGATATCCGCCGCTATTGTTCGATCCACCAGCAGGGTCTCCATGGTGTTGCAGGTCCCATAGCGCTGGGTTTTGGCATTGAAGGCGACCTTGAGCGCCTTGCCCCGATCCGCCTTGCCGTCGATATAAACATGGCAAATGCCATGCAGATGTTTAATCACCGGCACCCTCGCTTCAGCACTGACCCTTTCGATCAGACCTTTCCCGCCACGGGGTACGATCACATCCACATAGGCCTGCATGGTAATCAGTTCACCGACGGCCGCACGGTCGGTGGTTTCGATAACCTGTACCACCGCTTCAGGCAGACCGGCCGCCTGCAGGCCGGTCCGGATACATTCGGCAATGGCCTGATTGGAATGCAGCGCCTCAGAGCCGCCGCGCAGGATCGCCGCATTGCCGGACTTCAAACACAGACCGGCGGCGTCAGCCGTTACGTTGGGACGGGACTCGTAAATAATACCCACCACACCCAGCGGCACGCGCATCTTGCCGACCTGAATGCCGGAGGGACGATAACTCATATCAGATATAGCGCCGACCGGATCCGGCAGTGTGGCAATCTGGCGCAAGCCTTCCGCCATGCCGGCGATACGTTCTTCATTTAGCAGGAGGCGGTCCAGCAAGGCTTCGTCCAGACCGTTTTCCCTGCCCGCCTGCATATCTTTGGCATTGGCGGCAATCAGCTTTGATCGGCCGGACTCGATTGCCTCGGCGATCGCCAGCAAGGCGGCATTCTTTTCTCCCGTGCCGGCACAGGCCAGCTGGCGGGAGGCCAATCGAGCCTGTTGCCCGAGTTGGGTCATATAGGTTTTTACGTCCACTTTTGCATCCATCGTTTCATGCACTCCGTCGAGGTACAGGAGAAAATCGTCAGGCTGCCGGGCGGGCTTTGGTCACCACCACCCCGGCCATGCGCAGGCACAATTGTAACAATTCGTCCCGGCTTCTGCCTGCGGATAATCCTTTAATCATGCGATCAATTTCGCCTGCCCGCCATAAAATCCCCTGCCAGCGCAGTAAATTGTGTCGTTGCAGGGCGGCGCGTAACAGGGGTTTGCGTTTATCCCAGACCCGGTGTGAGGCAAGAACCTGTTCCAGCGGTTCGCCGGCAGCCTGGTCCGCCGCCATGGCGCAAAGTGAACGAATCTGGAAGATCATGGCGCCCAGAATGGCCATCGGCTCCACCCCCTCTCCCAGCAAACCGAACAGGATACGGCAGGTGCGCCGTGCATCCCCCGCCAGTGCAGCGTCGATCAGGCTGAAGGCATCATAACGGGCGCTGTCAGCCACCGCCGCCATCACCTGCGCCACATCCACCTTGCCCGGTCCGTTGAGCAGCAGGAGTTTTTCCATCTCCTGATCGGCGGCGAGCAGGTTTCCTTCCACCCGCTCCGCCAGCAGCCTGACAGCCTCCGGGGTCGGCTGCAAACCACGCAGTTGCAGTCGTTGCTGGATCCACTGGGGCAAACGGGCCGACTCAACCGGCCAGATAGTGACCGTTACCCCAACCTTGTCCAGCGCGGTAAACCACTTGCTGCGCTGTTGCGCCGCTTCAAGCTTGCCGCTGATCACCAACAATATGTTGTCGGGGGAGGCTGACTCCGCATACGCAATCAGGGCTTTGGCCCCGGCATCACCGGGTTTACCGGTGGGCACGCGCACCTCGATGAGTTTGCGTTCGGCGAACAAGGACATGGCCCCGGCCGAGGCGGTCAGGTGATCCCAATCAAAGCTGCGGTCTACATGGAAAACCTCCCGTTCCGTTACCCCCTGAGCACGGGCCTGTTCGCGGATAATCCGGCAGGCCTCTCCTGACTGAAACGGCTCATCCCCACTGACCAGATAGACCGGCGCCAAAGACTGCTGACAGTGTGTTTCAAGTTGTTCATAACGGATTTTCATGCGGCAACCATAGCAGGGAATGACGATGTATAAAATGGCATTTTCCGGTCTTCTGGTGAAATTCTCCCGGTGTTCTACAATGACTGAAACATACAAAACAAACAGGAAGGACCCGCTATGAGCAAGCTAAAGGCCGCCCCAGGTTCCACACTTTTAACCTTTTTTTATTGTTTACCGGCCGCCATCGCGATTGGCCTGGTGCTCAACAGCTATTTTCACCGCACGGAAAAGGTCGGCTGTTTTATTCAAACCCAGCGAAATACAGTCATCGAGACCTATAAGGCCGTGCACAAGGGCGATACCCACGCCAAGGCCAGCAGCGCGGAGCTGGCAAAACTCGTGACAGAACACGACGCACTAAGCCACCTGATGAAAGAAAAAGACAAGGATGGGAAAGATATTACCACCGTATCGGTTCAAACCCGGCAATTGCTGCATTTCTTTATCCGCTACTACAGCGATATGCCGACTTCTACAATAAACAGACTCTGGACCGACATCGGGCAAAACAAGAAAGTGGCAACACAACAGTCCGCACAAGACACAAATACCCCTCTGGATAATCATTATCAGTGCACAAATTCCAATGTCCATGTTGATGCGGATATCAAGCAGGCCATGTTTTCCATCTGGTTAAGCAACTCAAGTGTTCTGGCCATCCTGGCCATCCTGCCTTTCCTGCTGCTCGGCAGTCATATGAATTTTTCCAGTAAAATGGATCTGGACTATGCAACACGGAAAGCCATCGTCAATTACAGCTGGTGGATGAAGTTTCTTATCGGATTCATTCTGGCCTATGGCTGGATCTATTTGCTCAATCCACATGGACGGGGTGCAGGTACACTGGAGCAATACCTGATCAGGGTTGACCTTTATCAGGCTGACACTATCCCTACATTACTGAAAAGCGGGATATACCAGCCGATTATTGCAGGTTTTCTCGGTTGGTATCTCTATATGCTGACCTATTTCTTCTCCAAGGTCTTCAGCCATGATGTACTGTCCACCAATGTGTATGGATTGATGTTCCAAAAACTGCTGTTTACCTATGGTGTTGCACTTATCCTGCCCTCTTTGCAGAGCACCAACAATCTGGCAGCAGGGGTCGACACTTCCATTGTTATGGCATTCCTCATTGGCTTTTTCCCCATGTCCGCCTTCAGTATGTTGAAAGACACCGGACTGAAAATGCTCCATGGTTCCAAAGGTGAAAAAGGCCAGTTGCAGGAATTGCCCGGCATTGCTCGCTGGCAAATCCTGCGTCTGGAGGAAGAAGGTATCGACAGTATGGGCGCTTTGGCCGCTTACAAAGACCCGCTCGACCTGGAGATGAAAATACCATCCATGTCCAATCTGGTTGGTTACTGGATCGATATTGCCCGACTCTATACCATTCTTGGTCAGGAGACCTATCAGGCGACCAGCAAACACTGCAAGACCGCCAGTGAACTGGTGCGACTGGTAGATGGCGATAATCTGGATGATGATTCCAAAAAAATCAAAGAGGCGCTTGCTGCCGAAGGTGTGGTGAACTTGCCGGAAGTTTCGCGGATTATTAAAGCAACATTTATGAATCAAAGGAAATAATTCCGCACAACCGCAACAAAGGATCAGGCCGTGTACCGACCGGCACAGCCTTGCTATATGACATCATTGAAAAGATATCTTACTGTTGTCTGTTTGTTTCTGATCCTGTTGCCATGCAGCCTGGGCGTTGCTGCGGCAACACCAACTCCCCCCAGGAATATCATCCTGATGATCAGCGATGGTCTCGGACCTTCCGCCATCACTGCCGCCCGTGAATACTACGGCAGTTTTGCCCTGGATGAATTTTTCACCGGCACCATCAGGACACACTCCCATGACAGTGCTGTTACTGATTCTGCCGCCGCCGCAACCGCACTGGCAACCGGTGTCAGGACTCGAAATCGGGTCATCGGTCTGGCTCCGGACAAAACACCCTTGCGTACAATTATGCAAGAGGCCAAAGCGAGAAACATGGCCACCGCGCTGATAGTCACCACACCTGTCACTCATGCCACGCCGGCCGCATTTGTTGCACATGTGCAACATCGCAAACTCATGTATGACGTGGCGGAACAGGAAGCCAATTCCGGAACTGACCTGTTACTTGGGGGCGGGACGATGGACTGGCTGCCTGCAACGAAAGGTGGTTGCCGGCCGGATAAGCAGGATCTGTTAAGCATGCTCAAGCAACGCGGCTATCACACAGCGACGTATCAAAACAACACTCTGCAGATACCCGCACTGCCTGCTATCGGCCTGTTCAGTCGAGACAATATGGATTATGTCATTGACCGTCGTGCGGACAGTGGTCCCGGCCTGGCGGAAATGACCAGGCAGGCATTGGTGCAGTTGGCCAAACATCAACAAGGCTTTATCCTGATGGTAGAAGGAAGTCGCATTGATCATGCCGCCCATGACAATGATGCCGCCGCCATGCTGGAAGAGATCAGGGCCTATGATGAAACCGCTCGTGTGGTGCTGGATTTTGCAAAACGTGACGGCGCAACGCTGGTTATCTCGGTATCCGATCATGAGACCGGCGGGATGTCTATCGGTCGGGACAGAGACAACAAGAGCTACTATGCGTGGCGACCGGAAGTGCTGCGTAAAGTCCGCGCTTCATCCACCGCCATTGCCAAATTGATCATCGCAGGAGCCGATCCGGTCTCAACAGTACTCAAATATACCGGCTTGCCGGGATTAACGGTACAAGAACAACAGGAACTAGTGCAACTGAGTCACGCCGCACGAGAGACATACAAACAATCCAGCGGTTGCAGCAGCAGATGGCAAGCGGGTGAACTGCAGGAGAAATTAAAAAAACCCTGGAAAGTATCCGCCGTCAAACAGTTGCGCTACTGGATCAGCGAGAAGGTCAGTCAACATGCACTGGTCGGCTGGACTACCCACGGTCATACCGGCACCGATATCAATCTGTATGCCTACGGCCCCGGTTATGAAAACTTTCGCGGCAACTTCCCTATTACTTATATCGCCAAGGCTGTTGCCGAATTGATGGATTTCAAGCGAATCAGCGCACAAATCCGCAAGTATCAGTAACCATACCGATCACACAGGACGGTTAGCTTCAACTGTCATGTATCAGGCTGTTCTCAAATTTCCCGATAATCTCGCTGATCCAGTCGTTCTCCGGCTCAGTCCGGCCGGTACTCGCCGCATCAAACGGTAACAAAATCTCAATTGAGCGACAGGACTGTTTGTCACGGTCCAGCATGACCCGACCACCATGATGGTAACAGATCAGAAATGCAGCCAGCATGGTCTTTTGAAAAACCAGTGCGCTTTTAATTTTTTCGGCAGGGCCGGCCACTGTACCGCACGGGACAATTTTTAACATTATCTTGACTCCCTGACAGCCTACATTTTCCAGATAGCCGTTTTCCGTACTCAACGAAACCAGCATGCCGGGACTCATACAAGGTTTCGTGGAGACCAAAAAAAGCTGAAACATCCGCGCCAGCAATATTTTATTGCCTTTGACCAAGGTGTCGGAATCACTCATGCGCCAGACAATATCGGTTTTGCCATTGGACAAAGCAGCAAACTGATCACGCAGACAGAGATTCACATCCACAGAGTCTGTAAAATCACTTTCGTCTGAGTCAACTTGCGTCATCTCTGCCAGATAATGAAACAGATTGTGCGCGGAGTTAATATCTTCTGCGAACTGTTCAAAAACATTAACCGAATCTTGTTGTGTATTACCGAGAGCTGAAAAATCCAGATGCAGGTCGGAAAGCCGGCTTAAATATTCGTAAACCGCTTTCACCGGAAATCTTAGGTGCCGGAATCCGCAAGACATCACCATCAAATCACGCAACCCGTTTAATGCACGGGTATGTTGCCAGACAGTTAATTTTTCATTTACCAACTTGTTTCTTTCGTACTGCACAACGAAATATGACATGGCCTGCAACAATTCGGCCCGCAGTACTTGTAAATCCCACGGCTTGGTAATATAGCGAAAAATCTCGCCCCGGTTGACGGCGGCAACAGCATCATCCAGATCGGAATAGGCGGTGGTCAATATTCGGGTAACCAGTGGATAGTGTTCCTTGACATGATTAAGCAACACGACGCCGTTTTTGTCAGGCATACGTTGATCTGTAATCACGACACCAATGCGGTCTGCGTTTCTTTCCAGCACAACAATGGCCTCTTCAACACTGGAGGCGGTCAGAATACTGATGTCACCGGAAAAGGCCCGGGCAAAATATTTTAACGCTTTTTCTTCATCGTCAACAAAGAGAACGGAAAACGGACTGTCATTCCAGGTCGGAGAGGGCATACTTTACAGGCTTACCGGGTGTCATCAATTTACAGAATAAGTATTGAGCAAGGGGAACCTCAATTCAAATTCGGTGTAGTCATTTTTTTTGGATTGGCAAACAATATCACCACCTATACTCTGCATTGCGCGATGGCAAAAAGCAAGCCCCAGCCCGGCATTCGTATAACTGGTCTTGGATGAAAAGAAATCATCAAAAATATAGGGGATATCTTCTGCTGCAATGCCCCCGCCGGTATCGCGAAATACCAGCTTGTTATAATCAGCAGCTTTTTCCAGTCGTATTGAAATATCACCTTTACCCAATTGATTAATGGCATACAATGAATTGTTTATAAGGTTAAAAAGAACATGCTGTATCAGTTGCACCGTACCATAAAAGCTGAATTCCTCAGTTAACTCACATTGAACCAGACTGCGCTGAGCATGATTGAAGGGATAGCTGTTCAACGTACCGTGGACAACTGTAACAATAGAATTGATATCCGCCAAAAAGGCCTGATTATTGTTCTCCGCCGCATTCATCAGCAACATATCAATAATGGCATTGCTTCTGTTCACTTCCTGACTGATATCATGCACAGTGTGTTTCAGATCATCAATTTTGTCCCGACCGATATACGGAATTTTGTCTGACTTGTCATAGACAGATAATAAAGCGGGTAGTGAATTATCTACAGTCCATGACACTGCACCGATTTTCAGAAGCGAAACTCGCAGCTCGTGCCCGATACTGCAGGCCAGTGTCAACATGGATTTTTTTCTTTCATTGACCAGATCGCGAATTTTTCTTTCTTTAACAAACAGTTTCATGGCGCTGTCGATCGTCTCAGCCAGATGATCAAGATTCCATGGTTTGTTGATATAACGGTATATACCGACATCGTTGACCGCATTAATCGTGTCCTGTAAATCAGAGTACGCGGTGGTCAGCATACGAATGGCATGCGGGTGAATTTTTCGTGCCTTTTGCAAAAACCGAACACCCGAGTCTTCCGGCATTCTTTGATCTGAAATTAAAACTGCAATATTTTCACTCTGATCTATCAGGATCTTTTCCGCCGCACTGACCGAGGTAGTGGTGATTACTCTGAAATCCTTTGATATTGCGCGATCAAAGTACTTCAATGACTTTTCTTCATCATCGACATATAACACGCTGAGTCTGGACTTATCACCGGCAGAGTTCATACTGCCCCCTCTTGAACATGTCTATTATCTTCAGCCAGAGGCAGATCGAATGTAAATTCTGTCCACTCGCCTTCACTGCTTTTAACGACAAGTTCACCATCGTAATTTTTTATGAGTGTATGACACACGCTCAATCCAAGCCCCATACCCATACCAACTTCGCTGTCAGTGTAAAAAGGCTCAAAAATATGTTCCATAACTTTCTTGCTCATACCACAGCCATTATCCCGTACACTTACGCTCAATCTTTTTTCTGATATACCGCTTTTGATTTCAATACACCCTTCCCGCTTGCCGCCTGTCTTGTTAATGGCATTAACTGCGTTTAATAACAGGTTAACCAGGACCTGTACTACATGTGTATCAGAACCTCTGACAACTGTGTCCGGCACAAGTTGCAGTTTGACACTGATATTGTTAATTTCATGTGATGTAAAGCGTATTGCGCTGTTGACTGCATCCTCGAACTCAAATGTTTTATTACCCCCGCCATGATCAGGATAGGCGAAGACATGCAACTCCGTCACGATAGACTTTATACGTTGCATCCCTTCGTGGATATCCTGCACCGCTTCATTCAAAAACTCATCGTTCTTTACTGCCGGTTCTGCCATTGCCAATTGCAGTGCCGTCATGCTGTAATTAAGCGGGTTATTTATCTCATGCAACAACCCGGCAGAGAGTGTTCCCAAGGCGTTAAACTTTTCACTCTGTATCAAGCGACTCTGTGTCGTCTTCAACTCCATCAGCGTATTCTTTAAGTCGATATTTCTGGTTTGCAGGTCTTGTTGCAATGCCGCTGTCTTTAACAAATTACTGATCCTGACTTTTAGTTCAAGACTGCTGAAAGGTTTGGTAAGAAAGTCATCTGCGCCGTTTTTCAGTGCATTGAGTTTTGATGCTTCATCAACCCGCGCTGTCAACAGCACAATCTTGACCTGACTTGTCGCACTGTTTTCCTTAAGCAATCTGCATACATCCAGCCCGCTCATTTCAGGCATCATCATATCAAGTATCACTAAATCAGGTAAATAATTTCTGGCCATTTCCAGTCCCTGCCTGCCATCAACAGCCTGTAAAATCTGGTAGTCGGGCGCCAACATATTCACCAGATATTGCCGCATGTCAGTTTCATCATCGACAATCAGAATGACCGGCTGAACTTTTTTTTCTGCCGCTCCCTGCTCAATATTGGTGTCCGACACAGTCGTTTCGTCACTGTCCTTGTCAGTAATCGTTCTGGCTGCCGCGGGGGCGGATGTATGAGGTTGTTGTAATAATACCTGAGCAGGTTTCTCAATCGATACAGGAAACTCGATCGTGACGATGGTCCCCTGTTGTGGTTCGCTTGCTATGGCAACCCGTCCTGCTTGTCTCTCGGTCAGTTCTTTTACCAGTGACAACCCCAGGCCGGTACCCTGATATTTGCGTGTCGCCGAGCTATCGACCTGATGAAACCGATCAAATACAAATGGCAAATCTTCCTTGTCGATACCGATACCGGTATCACACACTTTGATAACAACTTTCTCATCTGTGCGATAACCGTTTACAGTGACTTTACCGCCTCGACCGGTAAACTTGATTGCATTCACAATCAGATTAAGAAATATTTTCTCCATCGCGGCCTGATCGCCGTTGACAACCAGTTTTTTATCACTGAAATTACCCACCAGAGTACTGCCAAATTGTCTGGCCAGATATGCCGATGAGTCGAGTAATCCATTGAGTAATTCAGTCAGATTTAATGGTTTTTTCTCCAGCTTGAATTTTCCCTCCTCCAGTTTTATAACATCAAGCAAATCATTGACCAGTGACAGCAATCGTTGAGCATTAACCGCGACCACCTGTAATGTTTTGAGCAAGGTTGACGGTAACTCTTCCTTGTTATTCAGAATATCCGTAATTGGCGCCAGAATTAACGTTAATGGCGTTCTTAGCTCATGACTGATGTTGGCGAAAAAGCGGGATTTAATCCTGTCCAGTTCTGTCAATTCCTTGTTTTGAAAACCAAGATTGTAACTTGACGTAAATTCAGAAAATCTGCGTTTGGCGTTAAAATAGATCGCGGTAACACTGATGATACTGGTCAAAACCAAAAAATAGAGGTTGTTATAAAAGGAGGAAAAATCCATTTTGGTTTTGCTGTGCGAAAAACAGGCGATTAAGTACAAACCGATGGTTATACCGCAGAAAACCAATCCTTCATTAAATGACAATGGCAGAATAATTCCGACGGCAAGAATAACCAGGGTCAAACCCGCGTAATAGGACGAATTCGCCCCCTCTGACAGGTATATCATCAGGCACATGGTGATTTGTATTACGATTACCCAGGAATAAGTGATGAGATGAATATATTTTTTTGCCTGTGGTAAATAGTAGGTAATCAGCGCAATCCCCAGAATCACATCACACAAAATACGCAACAAAAAAAACCGTTGGAAGTATTCCGGATAAATCACGATATCCAGTGTAATACCTGCCGGTACCAGCGCCAGTGCCAGAATGCAACCCACTTTGGCAAACCGGGCCTGATGTTCACGGACCGATTTATTGTAGGCAATCTGTATATCAGTGGAATTCGACATTATTCGCCCGGTTTCCTGATCTCCAGAAACAGGTTAATTCCGGTTTCATCTGCATAGACATGCTGTTCACCCAGTCCGGGAACCAGTTTTTTCATTTGTTCTTCATTCCTGTATATCAGGAACCACTCCGCAATATATTCCATCGCCCAACGATCAGGGTTACACGGATGCACGTTGGTCACCAGCAATGTTCCACCGGGTTTAACCCATTGGTAATACAGATTGATCAGCCGATTACACACTTTATCAGACAGGTAATCAAACAATCCGGCACAATAGACAAAATCATATTCTTCACTAATCGTACTCTGCTTTTTCGTTGACTGCTTTAATAAAGAGTGAACTGACTCGTGTATGTAGTCAATCTCAATAAAATTAGCATGCTGCTGCATTAAATCATCAAGGGTATTTTTTACATAAGACAGTGTTTCCTGGTTAAAATCCAGCAATCTGAATGCACAGCTGTTCTGCAGTGGTACGTATTTTATCAGACGTTGTATTTCAATCGCCGGTCCGCAACCAATATTAAGTATATTGGCAACCGTGAATTTTTCACTGTGCGAGCTGACGAGCCGGGACAGATGTTCCACCAGAATGTCAATTCTGTTTCTATGCGCCTTGACCGGACCAACCTGCAGATACAGGTAATTTATCAATTGGGCATACAGGGTGGGACCATCACGAGGGTCCCGGAACATCATATTTACCATTTCATAATCACCGGCATAGCCCAATGGTTTGCTATAGGCCCGGTGCACAAAAGGCGCACGCATCATTAATGGATGTAAATCCCACTGCACAAAGCTCTTGTGCACGTCGGATTCCACCTGCGGAACCAGGCCGGCTTCCTGCTCAAATTTGATAAATAATTCGACCAGTTTCTTGCCTATGACCGCAAACAGTTTGTTAAAAAAACCTTCAGCAACAGATGCTCTGTCTACCGGTTGTTGATCTTCAATCACCAGATCCAACTGTCCCAACCATCGATTCAATTCGCTCATGAATGATCGAAGTTCACCCACTGCAAGCTGATAACCCGGTCGTATGCGATGTGTTTTGTTCCAGTTATCGACAAAATTTTCCAGCTCGGGGCCAATCGCATTGTTGTCCCTGAGCAGACAGGAGAGATCCGTCCAGGGATCTACCAGTGTCGCGGAGGCAATAAGCATCAAACCGGTATTGACCAGGTTGCTGATGACAGCCCGACCATTATAAACCGCCCGGTCACCACGGCGTACCGTGAGGTTCTGCAACACTTCGCTTAATTGAACAATCGAATAGGGATTATAGATTTCTATGACAATGGTAGTCCGGGTCAGTTTTAGCAACGTACCCCGCGACTCAATCCCCTGACTATTACGAAAAGTGATCAGGCTATTCGTCTTACCTATAAACTCCGACAAAAACAGATACTCCTAAAAACATGGAGATTGAGCATAAATATAGCCATGCTAACCATAGGAGATTTATTGTTGTTTTTTTTGCAGCCGCAGCTGTATCTTCTCTATGAGCCTTGTAATTATTAATGCATTCGCTGTTTGAAATCCCTGCAATTCCCGGACCAGCTCTGGCAGTAAAAATTTAGAGAGAATCTAAATATTAAACCGGTTTCACCCTCAATCCGGCAATATTTTAATCATGCTCAACGTGTAAAGCACCTGCAAGCAGGGTCACAAACACCGTGTTGGCATTGACAACTTCAACCGCCCGGAATCCCAGTTCACGCAGTTGGACCAGATACCATTCCAGGGGCAAGGTGGTCAACACCCCCTGCAAACGCTGTTTCTTGATTGCTATCTCGGCTTCACTGACGCCATTGGCACGCTTGAAATCATAATAAAGTTCGTTTGCCAATTCTCCGGCAGCGACCTTTTCCGTCAGGATCAACACCCCGCCGGGGGCAAGCGAACGCCTGATTGCTTGCAGATAGGTCTCCCGTTCCGGAATGAAATGTAATACCCAGTTGGCGATAATCACATCGTAGGGACCGTGATCTTCCGGAAAGGTATTCGACTGGAGCAGGGTTGCCTTGTCAAAAGACCTTGCCAGCATTTCAGCCGAACTGTCGACACCGTAGAGATTACGAAACCCTGCCGCATACAGGGCCTGCAGGGTGGTGCCAATGGCGCTGCCGACATCAATGATTTTGGGATTAGCCAATCCCAGTTTGCGAATGATGTTAATGGTCAAGTCGATAACCCGCTGGTAATCGGGTATCTCACGCCGGGCAATTGCGGCAAAGTTTTCAGCCGCTGCCTGATCAAACTCCCATTTCTTTACCGTCACACTGGTACCGCACTATTGATTTGTGTTACGTGATTTTTGCAAACTGATGTTCAGCCTGTTCAACATCTGGCGCACACTGAATTGCAACATATCCTTGCGCAGGCGCTCTTCTTCATCACCGGTGGACAAGACATTATTGGGATCAAAGCGCAGTTCACGCAGCGTTGTTACCGTCTGATCATTGACCAACACTGCGCCATGCTGATCCATTAACCGAAACACAAGGAGATAACTCAACTCATATTCACCGGCCCGACCGGATGAATCGATCGACAATACCCTTTTCTCTATTTTGTTGGTCACAATGTGCAGGATTGCCGTGGCTGCCGACTTGTCTTGCACGAGACCGGCACCCGCCCCCTGTAACCGGGCCTGTATCTCCACGCCAAGCTCACTATAGAAGTCCACACCGCTCAGAAAAGTCTTTTCCATACCGGGAGGAAGATCAATTTGTCCACGCAGCCGCCAGCCACAGCCCTGGCTCAACAAAGACAACACAATCACAGTCAATAGTATGGCGTTACGTATCACAGTACAGCTCCTCACGGGCCATCTATTTCACGACCACATTCACCAGTTTACCCGGCACCACAATCACTTTCACGATGGTCTTGTCTTCGATAAAGCGTTGCACGTTTTCATCGGCCTTGGCGGCCGTCTCAATCTCTTCCCGTGTTGCGTTGGCTGCAACCGAAATGCGTCCACGTAACTTGCCGTTCACCTGCACCACAATATCCATGCTGTCGCGCACCAGTGCCAACGCATCAACGGCAGGCCAACCGGCATTGAGAATATCCTCACCATAACCCAGTTCACGCCAGAGTGTGTGACTGATGTGCGGCGCTATGGGTGACAACAAACGCAATAAGATACTGTAGGCTTCATTGGTCAGTGCCGCCTGCCCCTGCGCAGCGGGTATCTCGCTCAACAGATTCATGATCTTCATACAGGCCGCGACCACCGTGTTGAATTGATATTTGCCGAAATCCGTCAGTGCTTGCTGTAAATGGCTGTGCAGTTCAAGTCTGGCTGCCGGCACCTTCGCATCGGCGGCTGACCAGTCGACAGTTTCCTGTTGCCCCTGCCTGATTAATGCGCCGTTATTCGCGGCAAACACCCAGACACGTTTCAGAAAACGATAGGCCCCTTCCACGCCGGAGTCCGACCATTCCAGACTTTGTTCCGGTGGTGAAGCGAACATCATGAACAGGCGGGCGGTATCCGCGCCGTATTTTTCGATCAGCGCCTGGGGATCAACGGTGTTGCCCTTGGATTTGGACATCTTGGAACCGTCTTTCAGCACCATCCCCTGGGTAAGCAGATTTTCGAACGGCTCATCATTGCTGACCAGCCCCACATCCCGCATTAATTTGTTAAAAAAGCGGGCATAAAGCAGGTGCAGGATGGCATGTTCGATACCACCCACATATTGATCCACCGGCAACCAGTAATCGGCCCGCTCATCCAGCATGGCATTGTGGTTGTCACGACAGGCATAGCGGGCGTAATACCAGGAGGATTCCATAAAGGTGTCAAAGGTATCGGTTTCCCGTTCCGCCTTGCCGCCACACTTCGGGCAAGTCGTATTGTAAAAGCTCGGCATCTTTTTAATGGGCGAACCCACGCCGTCAAATTTCACGTCCACCGGCAATTTCACCGGCAGATCTTTATCCGGGACCGGCACCTCACCGCATGTTGCGCAGTTGATAATCGGGATCGGCGCCCCCCAATACCGCTGCCGTGATACCCCCCAATCGCGCAGACGGAAGGTGGTGCGTTTTTGTCCCCGATCTTTTTTCTGCAAGTGTGCGGCGATCTTGTCAAAGGCCTGTTGTGAGGTCAGACCGGAAAACTCACCGGAGTCCGCCAGGATGCCTTTTTCCACATAGGCACCGGCCTGCAAATCGACCGGCCCGTTATCTTCCGGTGCAATCACCTGTTTTATGGGCAAACCGTATTTCCGGGCAAACTCCCAGTCACGTTGATCATGGGCCGGTACGGCCATCACCGCCCCTTCGCCATAACCCATCAGGACAAAGTTGGCGATAAACACCGGCACCTTGTCACCGGTGATCGGGTGAATCGCCTTCAATCCGGTATCGATACCCCTCTTCTCCATGGTTTCGATAGTCGCCTCGGCGGTGCCGGTCTGTTCGCATTCACGTATAAAGGCCGCCACATTGGCATACTGTCGGCCGGCTTCGGTTGCCAGCGGGTGTTCCGCGGCCACGGCCACATAGGTGACACCCATCAGGGTATCCGGGCGGGTGGTAAAGACCTTCAATTGTTCCTTGCGACCTTCGATGCCAAAACAGACTTCCACCCCGTGTGACTTGCCAATCCAGTTGCGCTGCATGGTCCGCACCTGTTCCGGCCAGCCTTGCAACTTATCCAAATCCGCCAGCAACTCCTCGGCGTAGTCAGTGATCTTCATAAACCACTGCGGGATATCCTTGCGCTCAACGGTTGTCTCACAGCGCCAGCATTTGCCTTCTATCACCTGTTCATTCGCCAGTACTGTTAAATCGTTGGGGCACCAGTTCACCGGTGAAGTCTTTTTATAGACCAGTCCTTTTTGGAACAAACGGGTAAACAGCCACTGTTCCCAGCGATAATAATCATCATCACAGGTGGCCAGCTCGCGCTGCCAGTCATAACCCAGACCCAGTTGTTTCAGCTGGTCACGCATATAGGCGATGTTTTCATGGGTCCATTTGGCGGGTGGAACATTATTCTTGATGGCCGCGTTCTCTGCAGGCAAACCAAAGGCATCCCAGCCCATGGGTTGCAGGACATTCTTGCCCAGCATACGCTGGTAGCGGCTGATTACATCGCCAATGGTGTAGTTGCGCACATGGCCCATGTGCAGTCGGCCACTGGGATAGGGAAACATGGAGAGGCAGTAATATTTCTCTTTGCCGGGATCTTCGCTCACCTCAAAGGATTTGTGCTCTTCCCAATAGGTCCGGGCAGCGGTTTCAATCTGTTTTACTTTGTATTGTTCGTCCATTGTCGACATTATTTTACTGGTTATACGGGAACCGGGCGGTCTGGTACATACCCCGGCAGAACCCGCAAGGATAGCGTAGACAGCTCCCCACTCACAATAAAATCCGCTGATTTGATCCAGGGCAAAGCCACGATCAGCCATGTAGGCTACTATTTTACATGTGTGACAGAAATGAGTACGGAGGAGACCAGCCATGGCGGAACAGGGTTCAACAGCGGAAAAACTCAGCAAGGCCTATGAAATCATGCTCCAGCGGGTCAAAACGCTCTGGCACGACGTCGAGGAAAAGACCAGGCCGACCTTGCAGGAGGCACTGCAAAAAGCCCGGGAAACCGCCTATGAGTTGGGCGAATTGAGCCGTGAAGAAGCGGAAAAGATCAGTGAATATGTGCGCAAGGATCTGGAAGAGGCGGCCGAATTCCTCAATGAAAACGGTAAACAGTTTAAAGACTGGTTGAAGACCGATCTTGAATTTGCCGAATTAAAACTGGCGGAGATCTTCGCCGCCATGGCCGACACCACCCGTATCGAGCTGGAAAAGTTCGCCGAACGGGCCCGGCAGGTTGGCGAGTGGCACACCGGGGAGATCACCGGCATCGGTATACTGCGCTGCAAAGGGTGTGGCGAATTACTCCACTTTGAGAAATCGGGCCATATCCCGCCCTGTCCCAAGTGTCACGGTACGGTGTTTAAAAAAGACTTCAGCAAGCCGCAGATACTTTAACGCCGCCGTCTCAGGTCAAACCCAATCCAGCCGGCCACGGCCAGCAACAAACACAGCACCGGCCAATTCCCCAACCGGACATACGGGGTTGCCCCCTGCCGTGGTTGCACCTGCCCTTTCAATACAAAACGCTCAAACTGGGGAGAGCGCGCCACCAGCTTGCCCCGATGATCGACGATGGCCGAGATCCCGTTTGTCGTCCCCCGAATCAACATCCGCCCTGTCTCCAGTGAACGCATGCGGGATATCTGCAAGTGCTGATGTGGGGCAAGTGAATTGCCATACCAGGCATTGTTACTGCCATTGATTAACAGAGTCGCTTCCGGCAGAAAATCGATTACCTCTTCGCCAAAGGCATCTTCATAACAGATCGAGGGCGCGACCGGTTGGCCGGCAGCCATCAGGATTGGCTGTTTGCGTTCGCCGCGACTGAAGCTGGACATGGGCAAGTCCAAAAAACTGACCAGTCCCCGGATCACGCCTTCCAGCGGCACATACTCACCAAACGGTACCAGATGCCGTTTATGGTACACACCGGGGGTGGCGCCGATGCTCACCAGACTGCTGTAGTACAGGCCGGTATCCAGATTAAGCCAGGGCAAGCCAACGATCAGCTCAACATTGCGTTTGCGTATCTCTGCTTCCAATGGCGCGAAATAGAATTTTTTCAGGTCATGGTAAAACATGGAGATGGAATTCTCCGGCCAGAAGATCAGATCACTGTCATCCCAATTTTCGCGGGTGAGTTGCTCATAGGTGTCGAGACGTAAACTGACCTTGGCCGGGTCCCACTTGGTGATCTGGGGTACATTGCCCTGCACAATACTGACCCGCAACGGCTTGCCCACCGGCTCCGTCCATGCGATCTGTCCCAGCAGGGCAGAACCGGCCCAGATCACGACAAGCATAATACCGCTCCTGATCCGCCAGGCGGGTTGTCTGATTAACAGCAACAATAATGCACTGCTGAACAAGCTCAGCGCCGATACCCCATAGACACCAACGATCGGCGCCACACCGGCCAGGGGGCTGTCTATATGGCTGTAACCCAGATTCAACCAGGGAAACCCGGTCAGCATCCAGCCACGGACCCATTCAAACAATAACCAGCAAGACGGCAAAATCAGCAGGATAGCCAGGGTTTCATAGGCGGGATGGTTGCGATAGGCAGTGAGCAAGCGCCCGCTGACATACCCTTGCAGGGAGGTAAACAGCGCCAGGAAGGCGACAAACACCAGGGTCATGACGACAGCGATGGGGGCCGGGGTATAGCCAAAAACATGGATCGCCACATAGACCCAGGAGACCCCCACCCCGAACAAACCAAAACCAAACCAAAAACCGATCCGGGCGGCTTCAGCGGCCGTTTTGTTCAGCCAAAGCAGAAAGACAATGGCCGGTATTACCAGACTCAGCGGGAAAAATGACAGCGGGGCAAAGGCCGGCGGCAGCAATGCACCGCACAGCATGGCAAGCAGGCGACTGCGCCAGGGTTCAGCTATCACCATTGCCTGCCCGCGACAACGCAACCTCCGCCGCCGTTTCCACGGGTGCAACCCGGGTGACTTTCAGGAGATAAACGCGACGATTATCCGCGCGCACAACCTTGAACTGGAACCCGTCAAGAATGATCTTCTCACCGCGTTTGGGCAAATGACCAAAGGCATTCATGACCAGACCACCGATGGTGTCAAACTCCTCATCACTGAAGTCAACGTCAAAGAAGTCATTAAAATCTTCAATGGGGGTAATGGCCTTAACCGTGTATTTTTTATCTTCATGGTCGAGGATGTAGAGATCATCTTCAAAATCATGCTCGTCCTCGATCTCGCCCACGATCTGTTCCAGTACATCTTCAATCGTTACCAGTCCGGCCACGCCGCCATATTCATCCACCACGATAGCCATGTGGTTACGGCTGGAGCGAAACTCTTTTAACAGGACATTGAGGCGTTTACTCTCGGGGATAAACACCGCCGGGCGCAACAGGTCACGCAGATTCAGTCGTGCCCCCTCTGCATCGCCGTTTTTCTGGGCAAACAGCGGTAACAGATCCTTGGCCAACAATATGCCCAAAACCTCATCACGGCTTTCCCCCACCACCGGGAAACGTGAATGGGCCGAGGCGATCACCACCGGTAAAAACTGTTGTGGATCGGCATCAAGTTCCACCACCACCATTTGGGATCGGGGGATCATAATGTCGCGCACCTGCATTTCTGATACATGCAGTACGCCTTCAATCATCGACAGGCCGTCCACATCCAGCAACTCTTTTTGCTGTGCATCACGCAGAACGTCCACCAGTTCTTCCCGGTCCAGCGGTTCCTTGACAAACAGATTACGGATCCGCTGCATTAATGTCGGGGCGGGTTTTTCGTCTTTGGTAAAAAGACTGGGTCGCGGTCGATCTTCGCTCATTGTTCCATTAACTCATAAGGGTTGGGAAAGCCCAGGTTGGCGAGGATATCGATCTCGATCTGTTCCATCTCTTTGGCCTCGTCAGCCTGAATGTGGTCATAGCCCTGCAAATGCAAGGTGCCGTGAATCACCATATGGGCCCAGTGGGCCGCCATGGTCTTGTTTTGTTCTGTTGCTTCCCGCTCCACCACCGGTGCGCAAATCACCAAATCGCCGAGCAGGGGCAGATCCAGTCCGGGTGGATTTTCAAAAGGAAAGGAAAGCACATTGGTCGGCCCGGGTTTGTGCCGATAGGTCTGGTTGAGTTCGGCGCTTTCGTCTTCATCAACGATACGCACCGTCATTTCGGTTTGGGTACCCTGTTCACCCTGCCAGGCAGCCGCGGCCCACCTGCATATGTCAGGGTCGTCGGGTTGCAGGCCGCTTTCCGTCTGGCGCTGGATATCCACTAACATATTATTTTTTCCCACGCTCGCTGTCGCGGGCGCTTTCCATTTTTTCGTAAGCCGTGACGATCTTCTGCACCAGCGGATGCCGCACCACATCCTTGGCGGTAAAGAAGGTAAAGCTGATGCCCTGCACATCACGCAGCACTTCGATCACCTGGCGCAGACCCGATTGATGGCCGCGGGGCAAATCGATCTGGGTCACGTCACCGGTAATCACCACGGTTGAACCAAAGCCGACCCGGGTCAGAAACATTTTCATCTGCTCCGGCGTGGTGTTCTGTGCTTCATCAAGAATAATAAAGGCTTCATTCAGGGTGCGACCACGCATATAGGCCAGTGGCGCCACTTCGATCACGTTGCGCTCGATCAGCTTGGCCACCTGCTCAAAGCCGAGCATTTCATACAGGGCGTCATACAGGGGGCGCAAATAGGGATCGATCTTCTGGGCCAAATCGCCGGGCAGGAAACCGAGCCGTTCACCCGATTCCACCGCCGGACGTGTCAACACCAGGCGTCGTGCTGTATCCCGTTGCAAGGCTTCCACCGCACAGGCCACCGCCAGATAGGTCTTGCCGGTACCGGCCGGACCGATACCGAAGTTGATATCGTGGGTCAGGATGTTGCGTAAATATTTTTGCTGATGAGGACCTCGCCCTTTGATGGTCCCCTTGCGCAGTTTGAGGATCACTTCGGCCTGTTGCGGTTCCTCATCCAGCAGGGCATCCACACCGGACTCCTGCAAAAACAGATTCACCCGGGACGGATTGAGAATACTCTTGTCTGACTCACGATAGAGATCAAACAGGATCTCCCGCGCCGCCTGCACAGAGCGATGTTCGCCGATAACCCGAAACACATTGCCGCGGTTATTGATCTCCACCCCCAGACGACGTTCAATCTGGCGCAAGTGTTCATCCAACTGGCCACAGAGATTCGCCAGTCGCTCATTGTCGGCCGGTTCAAGAATGATGTCGGTAGAGTTGGGAACAGTATCCAAGGCAGGAATATATGTGGTGTTGATCAGAGTTGGCTGGATGTGCGCAAGCCGCCGGCGATCAGCTCGCCGCGCAATGAATTGGGTCTGGCTTCGGTAATTGTCACGCTGACAAAGTCACCTGTTAATCGGGAATCACCTTTAAAGTTTACCACACGATTGTTTTCTGTGCGCCCTGACAGCTCATTTGGGTCCTTTTTGGAGGGGCCGGTCACCAAAATCCGCACCGTTGAGCCAATCATTGCCTCACTGATACTGGCAGTATTTTGTGAAATACGCTGCTGGAGGATGGCCAGACGACGCTTTTTCTCCTCCGCCGGCACGTCATCGGGCAGACTTGAGGCAGGCGTGCCGGGACGCGGACTGTAAACAAAGCTGAAAGAGTTATCGAACCCCACATCGGCGATCAGATTCATGGTCGCCTCAAAGTCCTCCGCCGTTTCACCGGGGAAGCCGACGATAAAATCGGATGAAATACTGATATCCGGCCGCGCTTCACGCAAGCGGCGAATGATCGATTTGTACTCGAGCGCGGTATGTTTACGCTTCATCAGCGCCAAAATGCGATCAGAACCGCTTTGCACCGGCAGATGCAGATGGCTGACCAGTTCCGGCACTTCCGCATAGACCTGGATCAGACTGTCACTCATCTCCATGGGATGGGATGTGGTATAGCGAATGCGATCAATACCGTCGATGGCGGCCACAAAGCTAATTAACAGGGCCAGATCCGCCATCCCGCCATCGTGCATGGGACCGCGATACGCATTTACGTTCTGGCCCAGCAGTGTGACCTCCCGCACCCCCTGCCCGGCCAACTGCACCACCTCGGCAATAATGTCATCAAACGGCCGACTGACCTCCTCACCACGGGTATAGGGCACCACACAGAATGTACAGTACTTGGAACAGCCTTCCATGATAGAGACATAGGCGCTGGGACCATTTACCTCTGGCTCCGGCAGGTGATCAAATTTTTCAATTTCGGGAAAAGAGATATCAACAGAGGGTTGTTGTTTCGCCCGCGCCTCATCCACCATCACCGGCAGACGATGCAAGGTCTGGGGACCAAATACCATATCGACATAAGGCGCCCGCTTCAGAATCGCCTCGCCCTCCTGACTGGCCACACAACCACCCACACCGATAATCAGATCCGGATTCGCCTCTTTCAACGGCTTCCACATACCCAATTGGGAAAACACCTTCTCCTGCGCCTTCTCGCGCACCGAGCAAGTATTCAACAACAACACATCCGCCTCTTCAGGCGCCGCCGCCAACACCAGGCCATGAGATGCCTTCAGCACATCCGCCATCTTCGCGGTATCGTACTCATTCATCTGGCAACCAAAGGTCTTGATATAGAGTTTTTTCATTGCTGGAAATCGGGCTGTGCCGGTATGTAGATATAGAGGTTTTCTGTCAGGGGGATGGATATTACACGGTTTTGGGGGAGATTTTCCATCATCTCAAGGGAATTTGGGGCAATTTTCACTCAAGATCAGGCCCGGTTTCACTCGACAGCGAAAGATTTTCGCCGGCCACTGCGTGGCTGAGGCGAGTGACTTACACTTGCGCGACCAAGAGAAAGTCACCAAAGAGAAGGCCGTCCCGGCTGCCATAAACTGTGATTGGTTTTGATTTTTGCCTGTGTTTGACAAAAGGGCCGGTCGCTCCCGGCATCCTGCCTCCCGCGACATTCGTCCATCCATGGACGTCATCCATGGCCCTTTGTCAAACAGCGACATCCTGTCGCTACGCTATCAATGCAAAAATTAAATCCAATCACAGGGCAGCAAAGTGACTGATCCTCGCAGCAAGGTTTATGCTTATCGATATGCCTGCTTTAAACATGATATTCGGGGGTGGGATCATTCCCCTTTACAGGCATGTTGTGAACATGGACTTCGAAATCGATCAGTGCGCCACAGGAAGTGGCGCTGCCCGGCAGCGGTACAGGGAGGTACCGTTGCCGGGCAACAAGTCGAAGTTGATGGTCACAACAGTCTTGCCTGTGGGGGAAACATTTTTGGTGACTTTTGATGTTCAAAAGTCACTCGCTCCCG
>Ga0224511_10000019_pt1 | contig 87170 bp, 74 predicted proteins | sample SF_May12_sed_USG_2_FD_169988 | JGI IMG/M metagenome (GOLD analysis project Ga0224511, IMG submission 169988) | Sediment microbial communities from San Francisco Bay, California, United States - SF_May12_sed_USGS_8_1 | ecosystem: Environmental > Aquatic > Marine > Sediment | place: USA...
CAATTCAACAGCTTGCCGTTTAAACTCTGCGCTGTATTGTTTTCGTTTTGTCATTGAACACCCCTCGAGACTATTGTCTCTTATTTGGAGTGTCCGTTAAACTGGGGGAAGTTCACTCTGACCCCGTTTTTATGAATCAACTTCACTTATATCTTTTATATACTTGAAGCTTGCCCCCTTAAATGGCGGATCTATAAATGAATCCAATTTATCAAATATTTTTTCATGTATTACAATAATAGATGGATCTTCGGCCAGCCTGAACAACAGCGTTGAATCTGTTTTGCCGTAATCAATAATTAGATACTCTATATCTATTACACCTGCCCCAATATTGGTATAGCTTGATTTATCCAGGTTTGCACAGGAAATTATCCCGAGTATGTTTACTGCAAAGTAGTCACCCCATGATCTTTCCGACTCATCGATCAGAATAGCCGGAAAAGCCTGTATGTTATCAATGCCAATTTCGTACAAAGCATTAAGAAATCGTTTTGACAGGACAGGAATAATTTGTTCATGAAAATCGAGTGGGCCGGCTTCACCATAACTACCGATTTTAAACTCCAGGGGCTTGCCAGGCTCATCACTAATCAGATTGCCTGTCATAAATTGGTGTTTTTTGGCCCAAGCCGGTTCTTCGGATATAAATGTTTCCACCATCTGGTTAACTATCATTTTGTAATACATGCGAATAATAATCTCTCTAAAATCCGTGCCAGAGAATAAACGATTAAATGGGGCGGAGTGAACCTCCTCCAGTTTAACGGACACTTCAAATCAGAAGCAATGGCTTCCCGGAAGGAGTGTCCCAATGAGCAGAACAGGCCAACGTAAGCCATACAAAACGTACCAAAAGAGTTTAAACTGGAAGCGTTGAGACTGATGGAAACATCAGACAAACCGGCCAGTGAGATTGCGATGCAACTGAAACAATTGTTCTCTGACCCGGTTTTTGTTAGATTTTATTGATTATTCAAATTCCTTTATTTCATAGCTTTGAGCTAAACCAATAATTGCATTTACTGCTTGCTCAATATCTTTTTTCGATTCTACATGAATTGAGTAATTACTTGACCCTGGCTCGATTGTTACGGCAAATTTGATCTTATAATCACCAATAAACTCGTATTCATACCACTCATTCTTGGTTTCATCGGAAGTCTTAGCCCCTTCCTCGATAGCATCTTTATCCCAATTATCAAACTTGTTGGCACAAAGCAAGCTAATTGCTTCTGCTACAGGAATAAGATTTCTATCATCAATCCAGTTTTCTAATTTCATTTTCTCTGAAATCTATTAGTGTATTAGACAGATTTTGCAATCACAAAAAGGGACGGAGGGATTATTTTTTAACCAAATGACAGAATTGTTCATTATTTAATCCCTCCGTCCCCTTTATTCTGTCACAGGCGCGCCTGTCAGGAGCTAACCTCACCGGTGCAGATCTGTCGGGAGCAAACCTGTTCAAAACAGAAATATTCGGATCGAATCTGACCGCTGTGAACCTGCAAGCGACTAATATGCACTTTACATGCATCTCAACTTCAAACATGACGAAGGCAATCCTGACCGAGGCATCATTAAGCTGGGCAGGTCTGGGCTCAGCAAACCTCACCGAGGCAGATCTGTCGGGAGCTAACCTGTCCAATGCAAGCCTGACCGGAACAACTCTGTCCGAGGCAAACCTGTCCAGTGCAGACCTTTCCCAGTCAGACTTAACCTATGCGATCTTGTACAAGGCGGACCTGACCAAAGCAAACCTGAGCAAAGCGAATCTGACCACAAAAAGGGACGGAGGGATTATTTTTTAACCAAATGACAGAATTGTTCATTATTTAATCCCTCCGTCCCCTTTATTCAATCTGTCACAGGCGCGCCTGTCAGGAGCTAACCTCACCGGTGCAGATCTGTCGGGAGCAAACCTGTTCAAAACAGAAATATTCGGATCGAATCTGACCGCTGTGAACCTGCAAGCGACTAATATGCACTTTACATGCATCTCAACTTCAAACATGACGAAGGCAATCCTGACCGAGGCATCATTAAGCTGGGCAGGTCTGGGCTCAGCAAACCTCACCGAGGCAGATCTGTCGGGAGCTAACCTGTCCAATGCAAGCCTGACCGGAACAACTCTGTCCGAGGCAAACCTGTCCAGTGCAGACCTTTCCCAGTCAGACTTAACCTATGCGATCTTGTACAAGGCGGACCTGACCAAAGCAAACCTGAGCAAAGCGAATCTGACCGATGTAATCCTGTCCGAAGCAGTCCTGACCGATGCAAACCTGACCGAGGCAGACCTTTCCTATGCAAACCTGATCGATACAAACCTGTCCCGTGCAAACCTGTCCGAAGTGAACCTGACCGGTGCAGAACTAAAGAATACGCAACTCATTGGTGCAAAAATTGGCGACGCGATTATCGAGGAAGTTGCAGTAACAGTAGAGATATTGATTCAGGCTGAATGTTAATGGTTCTGATGAGTAACTTTTAGTTCAAAATCAAGCGACGAATTTGTTCTGACCCGTTATTTTGTGCCTGGAGTACTTCATCTCTTTTTGCTCTCAATTATCCTGGTGTTTATGAGATGAACAAACATTACATTATGTTATGTTATATGACCCTCCCATCGCTGGATCGACTCCTGTGAGGATAAAAGGACCCGATCAATTTTTAAACCTCGGCAAAAAACTCGATGTTTATCCTGGAGATTTCGAGTTTGCTCTGGAAGTATCTCCAAATATGGAAAATTATCGCGAAGCCACACCATTAGACTGGCTCGACCCACCAAGAGTGACAAACACTGTTTCCCTGCAAAATGAAAAATGTACTGCTGGATGCCGGTATTCATAACATTGATTACTGTCCTGCAAAGGTAATTTACAAACCAACTAATGAACAGCTTGAATATTCCGTCGCTAACATACCTGGGATATATGACCGCCTTGACCGTAATGCTTCTATATTGACGCCCGGTCCGAGAGGGATGGTGTTTGGCATTATGAGCATGAAATTTAACGTGGAACTAATGCAGGATCTTCGTCTTTTTCGTCTTAAGGAAAATCAAACTTCATTATTGTTGATGGATCGTTGCGGAATGCGATGCTGGATAACGGACTCACAGGCATGAGGTTTATCTAAGACAAGGATTATTTGAGAATGATAATAATTTGTCACCGCCCCCTTTTACTTATTAGAAACAATCCTTGTCTTTCCCCGTGTTTCGTTTATGCAATTTCTTCAGCCTCTTCAAAGTCTATGCCAGTAAACCCCAATGCTACGATTTCTTCGGCAAGGTCTTTTCTAATCAGGACAATCTCTGAATAATATTTCGGCCTGAAAAGCAATCTATTCGGATCGATCTTATCCTCATTTATCACAAACTCATCAAAATAATCTATCGTTTTTGGATCGATAGTACACCATTCAAACACAGAGTTTTCCATATCGATGCAGTCTATTGCACCATGCGGATGAAGCACAAAATATTCAGCATCCTCTGCATTCCCATTATGGTTTATTATTGTAATTGGTATATATTGCACGTTCACAATTTGTTTTGACTCCAGAAACTCTTTTAACCTTCCGGATATGACAAATCCTGCCCCAATAACACGAATATTGTCTGCCATCTTCTTATCTTTAGGAAATGAGTCATCCATTGTGACATACGCATTCGTACTGATCGACTCATAAGGTCTGGCCCTGTACCGGTTTTTAACAGGTCCAACATTGTTCAAGCCAACCAATGTACAACACCCTGTTGGCGTATAAACATCCCATTTAAGATAATTACTCATCCTTCATTCCTCTAAATATTCAAAAAACAATTTCTGTCTGATCCTGGTCATCAGCGTAATCGGTATACTATCCCCGGCATTCACCTCATTTACCATTTCGGAATATATCGCCCGGTACTATTTTTATAATTTGTAAAAGATTGGCCATGTAATTTGCTCAAATAGGGCTCTTCTACTTTACGCACATGCACTTCAATTGCCATATACCCCAGCAAAGTAAAGCACATCATGATTAAATTAGGGACCAACACCAATAACCCCAAACCGAATATCATGACCCCGGAATAGATTGGATTTCTGACTTTTGAATAAATACCATGAGTTATCAGTCTGGTTATTTCATTCTCATCAACACCTATCCGCCATTCTTTTCCCATTTGTAACTGGGATACACTGGTTAACAAAATACCTGAAAGACAGAATAATACACCAATCACATTGCCGTATCTTCCAAACTGGAAATATACATCAAGACCGACAAAGGTCGATAAAAAACTGACAATCGTTACACCAATAAATACTATAATTATTAATGTGCTTGAAAATATTGCGATTAGAGGAGAGTTTCGGTGAACAGAGCGCAGTCCATAATCCCCGGTAAGCCGGTAATGCCATATACTCCTTCCTGCTACCGCAAAAATAATAAAAAATATAATCATTACGAATGACATCTATTGTCCTGACTTTTTCTAAATCAACAGAACGGGAACAAAAGGGGTCGGCGACGACTTATGATTTTCAGAGTCGTCACCGACTCCTTTTATCTTTTGATAACTATTTTGTGGGGATACCTCAGTCTCTGACACCTTTTTACTCGTCCCCTTTTACATTACTAATTTGATTCTTCTTATTCCCATAATTGCACCGATTATCGTTATGCTTGTTTATCGTTAGACAATTCACCGACATCATCCAATACAGCAAGATAGAGGTTTGGGTTTAGCTTAAAATTTGTCGTAAACCTTAATTTATCAAGATAAGGTCTCACCGCCATGATATAGCCCTACTCCTTGGCTTTTTTGAAGATACCCAACATACCAGTTATTCTTAATCCCTGATTTCTCGCTTCCCAGCGGTCATCTACTTCATCAATGTTCAAAAGGTGAGCATTCAGATGCATAGCCAGACCTATTGCCTGACTTTCGCCTGGATCGAGCTTCTTTTAAAACTTTTTGGCATATTCATCATAACTGCTGACTTTCTTCACCTTAATCCATGGCAAGGTTTTTACCTCATGCGCACCTGCCTTATGATCACCATGACTGGTTAACTCACCAAAAACGGCTTCAGGGATATAGATACAGGTAAAAAGCTTCTTCAATAAATCAAGCGCCTTTATTTTCGATAGATAGATGATTGCAGTCGTATCACTTACAACTATTATATTATCGCACATATCAAAAGTCCTTTAGATTATCGCCATCTTCCAAATAGTCTTCTACATCATAATTGACATATTCATCATACTTTTCCAACAGACCATGAAACTCCATTTCTGATATCCCGAGTATTTTCCCACCCTGAACACCATTAATTCGCTTCTTCTTATATAACGAGACAGCAAGAAACTCCTTCATCTCCTGCTCGCCCAAACCTGCTGATTCTGCTATTTCATCAGGCACTTCAAATCTCATAACACTTCTCCGTATTGTGGAAATCTTTCATAGAAGAAATGAGGTCATCGAATATTAGAGAAAATTGTTCTCTGACCCTGAGGTAATAACAATTTTATCCCGTTATCGAAATAATGAAAATTTGCCTTCTCTACAGCATCAAATGCCTATATTTATAGCTAATGTGATCTGTATAGATATCATGTAAATATAGAAAAGCCATAACTTGTTGATTTTGATCACTATTTTGTGGGGATCACTCAGTCTCTGACCCCGTTTTCGTTGTTCTCTTAACCCGGCTTCAAAATACTTTCTTGTTAGTTTTCAATTTTATTTCTCATAAACTGGTATAGCGACTTACTAATATGCTGTTTTACCACATTCTTTTTGCCTATAAATATATCCTCGTGATCTAATAAAACAATCGCATAGTCGCCTTGACCTGGTTTATTACTGCTCAGGTCAAAACATACAGGATCAAAAGAACCCGTATCAGATCTCGCAAATGGTAAATATCCTAAATTGCAGCACTCTTTAATAAAGTCTATATTGTTTTCGTAATATTTATATATTTCACTGGCATTTCCATCATAATTTTCCAGGAACGTGATTGGCGATGAATCGAATTCATCAAATGCATTTTCATTGTAGATTTCTTTGAAAATTTTCGGAAAAGCCACCCCAGGTGGCAATAATGTTTCAATGATAGAAATATCCCAGCCGTGAGGCACACTAAACCCACCCGAAGCTTCTGTTTCCTTGCTAAGAAATTTATATATTACTACAGATCTTTTCATTCATTTTCATAGCTGACAGTAGATTAAACAGATTCTGTAAATTACAGAAATAGGCAGAATCTACCTATTTCAGTCAATATGCGAGAACAAAAGAGGTCGGAGTCGTCACCGCCCCCTTTTATCCCGTCCCCTTTATTGTTGAATACCTTGTTAGGTTTCGTTTTTGCACATTAATATCATTTTCTGCTTTGTCATAGTTTCATTGCTGAAAAAATATGGTTCTGAATAATTATCAGGTACCATATCTAAATCAGATTTAGCTTTACTTATAATGCCTAATTTCAAATAGCACCAAGCCCTATAAAAATAGGCTGTATCACGAAAATACCCATTATCTAACTTTAATGCCTTACTTAGCGCAAAAGCAGCATCATTATAATTAGTGCATTCAATTTTCCTAAAGCCTCTTCGAAAATGCGGAGATGCAGAAAGCGGTTTGAATTTACTCACTCTAGTATTATCTAGTTGGGCTTTAAATAACCGTCGCTTGGAAAATAATATTTCACTTCTTTTTTCATAGCCTTCATAGTTATTCTTATCTTTGTTAATAGCCGCAGTAGCATAAGCAAGCGCCAAAGCTGTTCTACCATTGTGATGTAATTTCCGTATCCACTTAAAGCAATGTGCCTTCGTCATTTTGAAACCTAACAGTTATTTAGACATCAAGTCCGAATCCGCCTTACTAGCAGACATGTCTGCTAATACCCGATTCAGCTGATAATTGGCCGTTCTGGATATACACACAAAATACTCCCATAATTCATTTATTTGAAGTATCTGGTTAATACCGGATAATAGTTTGTTTAAAAATCAACCAAAACCTGGCAATTCTTATAACAATACTGATGAAATATACGGTGGTATTGACCTGATTATGGGATCAACCCCTTCGCCGGTGCGTTGTCATGGACGGCTTTCTGAATAAAACAGTCGGCATCATGGATGATGCCGGTGAGCAGAGGGACATGGACGTCCCTTCTGCGAACCACAAAGGGAAAGCCGGACAGGACAACAGGCTTGCACCGACGAGGGCGGCCTTCTCTTTGGTTACTTTCTCTTGGCCGCGCAAGAGAAAGTGACCCGCCTCAGCCGCGCAGCGGCGGGCGGAATGTCTTAAGCCGGTCAGGACAACAGGCTTGCACCGGCGAGGGCGGCCGCACCGCTCCTGGCCATCCATGGCCTCGCGGTATTAGTACATCCTGTACGTCATCTCTTTGGTTACTTTCTCTTGGCCGCGCAAGAGAAAGTGACCCGCCTCAGCCGCGCAGCGGCGGGCGGAATTAGTTTAAATCAGGTCGCAGACAACAACCGCTCAGCGCCTCATCTACCCCCGATGTTCCGCAATGATCTTTTTATACACCGCCAGGGTTTTATTGGCCACGGCATCGGGGTGGTAGCGTTTATAGGCTTCGTCGCGTCCGGCGGCGGAGATGGTGTTGCGCAGGTCGGGATTATCGATCAGTTGGTTGATGATCGCCGCCAGTGCGGTGCTGTCATCAGGATCAACCAAAAAGCCGGTGCGCTTGTCGTCGATCATGTAGGGCATGCCGCAAAGATTGGATGAGATGACAGGGACACCCACGGCCATGGCTTCGGCGATGGCCATGGGGGCATTTTCCTGATAGGAGGGCAGGACAAAGATGCTTGCTTCGGTGAGTTCGCGTTGCACTTCGGTTTGCGGGATACGGCCCAGCAGTTTTACCTTGTCATGCAGTTGGTGTTCCGCGATGAGGTCCTGGATCTTTTTTGCATACCATTCGATTTTTGCTTCACCGGCCAGATGCAGTTCACCGTCCCGACCGCTTTTGATGACCTTGATGAAGCCGTTGATCAGGCCCAGGGCGTTTTTGCGCGGGTTTAACCAGCCGGCAAAAAAGAGACGGCCCGGTTTTTCGTTGCGTTGCAGATCAAAGTATTTGGCATTGATGGCGTTGTCGATGTCATAGATCTGCGCATCGGTGAGTTGTTCGATCTCGTCGCGCACATACTGGGTGATGGAGATGATATGTTTGAGTCGTTTGACATAGCGTTTTTCCAGCCAGTGCCAGATTTTCGAACGCAGACGCCAGAAGGCCTTTTGTTCGGTCACGACGTTGAGGCTGTCAAAGCCGTGGATGGTCATGACCTGTGGAAAATCGCGCAGGTCTGCACACAGACCATAGGTCTCGTGATAGTGGACGATATCGGGATTCAGGCTGCGGATATAGTTTTCCAGTTGGCGTTTGCCCGGCCCCATCATGAGGTCGAGGAACAGGGGTGTCCGTCCCCTCGGCAGGCGATGCACAGTGACGCCCATGACGCTTTCCACCACGGGTTGTTTGATCTCCTGCTCCATGGTGACCATGTGGATGTCACCGGCATTGATGGACAACAGTCCGCGCACCAGGCCCAGGGTGGCGGTTTCCACGCCGCCGCGGGGGCTGTCTACATCACTGGGAAAACGACTGTGGATGACGATTTTCATAGGCTGCTTGATTTTATTGATGAAGGTTGATTGTAGCTGAAGATCATTCCCTGATCACAGTGTCGGATTATTGAACACTATTCCACGGCACCGAGTGTAAAGCGTTTGCCCTGCGGCCGTTTTAGCCCGTTATAGTCACGACGGATATCAATGCCATAGCGTTTGTAAAACTCGTCATAGACCGTGCTCTCCACACCGGCGTTACGCGCCTTTGATCCGGCGCTCAAGCCGAAGTTGCCGTTGGCCGGATCGATAAAACCGGGATCATCCACCATACAGTGACTGCATACACCGGCTTGCGTTTGCAGCATCTGCAAGCCGATCTTGTCGATACCGCGCCAGCGAAAGCGCGCCGCGCCGCGTGACTCGGTAAACAGCATATGGTCCACTTTGGTCATGGGCGCGGAGTTGTACATGCTCATGTGATAATCACGGTTATCAATGGCGGAGATGATATTGCCCGAGACGTGCACCGGTCCGGCCAGCACGGAATTGATCCCGCCGTGGACATCATGGATGGTGTTGTCCACCACATAGCGGGTCATGTTGCCGTGCCACAGGGCGATCGCCACACCGGGTCGATAGGGGTGGGCGGGTGTATAGGTAAAGCCGGGTTCGGGATGGATGTTGTAGATCAGATTGCCGACGATATAGGCCTTGTGATCATTGGTCGGATTGGTGCTTGATTGCCGGATGCCGTAGTTACAATCGTAAATTTTATTAAAGATGATCCAAATGTTGTCCGGTCCATATTGAAAACCGATACCGTCACCGGGCTGGGTGCCGTGGCGGCGACCGCCATAACTGATGTTTTGCGAGATGATGACATCACTGGCCTGTTTGGACCAGAAGGCGGTCTGGCGGTTGTTGTAACCGATATTCTTGCCAATATATATGTGGTGCAGATACTTGTACGAGTTCTTCCAGTTACCGGCAATCACCTGTACGCCGTTACCACTGAGATGTGAAAACTCGTTTTCCAGGATCCAGACCCGGGACAAACTCGTCGTGGCATCCCGCGCCCACAGGTTGGGCGTGACGCCGTGAAAGTCTTCGTCCTTGGCGGTCTTCCAGTTACCCAGTTCGCTGAACCGGTTCTTGTAGATCACCACATCACTGATGTTACCGCCGCGCAAGGGCTGGATGCTGATGCCGGAGGTATGATTGACATAAAAACGGTTGCGGATCGCGCTGTGACGGATAGCGATGTGTTGACCGGTGTTGCCGCTGATTGCCATCGCCCCGCCGATGCCGCCATTAAAATCGAGATGTTCCAGGATCACATAGCGCGAGTTAACAATGTGCATGCTGCCGGTGAAGACCGGTTTGGCATCGGGTGTACCACGGAACCAGCAGTGTTTGGCGGCGGTACAGTCAAAACGCAACTTGATACCCTGTTCCTTGTAGGGTCCGCCGTGGATCTCCACATAACTGCCTGCCGGGAAGACCATGTTGGGAATGGTTTTGCGCGGACGTCCCGGTGTGCCGTTGGCATTGAAAAAGTCTGAGGCCTTTGGGTGGCTGTTATCGATGTAGTAACGGTTTTCTGATTTGCTTTTCAACCAGTCCGCCGGTGCGGTTTGATCGATACCGAATAATGGCGCCGGGATGCCAATGGGCGGTTCATAGGCGAAGGCGCCGCCGGCATGCAGTGCAATGAAGAGGCAGACCATGACGAACAGGACCTGCGCATAACAGAGGCTGCGCAGAAAGGCGATGATACGCGGGATAAATCCGCCGTGGTCTGTAGAAGCATTCTCTTTATCCATTCGCCTGTCCTGTGTGGTGGTTGAACCAAAATTGACAACATGCTTACATTCTGACCATACCGGTGTGTTTCCTGCAGGACATTATGTGGCAAAATCAGATGAGTCACAAATCACACCCGAGCCATGAAACTGCATATCCTCAGCGACCTGCATCTTGAATTTGCGCCGTTCACTCCCCCGGCTGTGGACGCTGATGTGGTGATCCTGGCGGGAGACATTCATATCAAGGACAAGGGGCTGGACCAGGTGCTGTCAACCTTCCCCGACCGGCCGGTGTTCTATATCCCGGGGAATCATGAATATTATGGCACGGCCCTGCCCCGGCATCTGGAAAAACTCAGGGAAAAGGCCGCCGGCACCCATATCCGTATCCTTGATAATGAAAGCCTTCGTCTGGGCGATACCACCTTTTTATGCTGTACCCTGTGGACCGATTTTGCCCTGTTCGGTGATCCGCGCATCGCCGGTCATGAGGCAAGTCAGGTCATCAGCGATTATCGCAAGATCCGTGTCAGTCCCACCTTTCGCAAGCTGCGTTCCATTGATACCGCCGGAATGCACCATAAATCGATCACCTGGTTGCAGGAACAGGTCTCACTGCACAAGGATGGACAGCTCGTCATCATCACCCATCATGCACCCAGCCGCCGTTCCATCAGTGAAGAATTCAGGGATGATATCCTCAGTGCCGCCTATGCCTCGAATCTGGATGCGTTCGTAGCAGAAAGCGGTGCCGTATTATGGATCCACGGGCATCTGCACAGCCAAAGCGACTACACTATAGGAAACACCCGGGTGATCTGTAACCCGCGGGGTTATCCCGATGAACCCAATGACGACTTTATACCGGAACTGGTGATTGAGATATAACGTCAATGTCATCCATAAAACTGCAATACATTCGCGGTGAAACCACTCAGGCGGAATACCTGTGCCATACGCTGTCAGAACTCCACCTGGCTGATTTGTGCCGGGGTGACAGCGAACTGGAAAAGGTTATAACGACAGAACTAGAGCGTGGTTTTTCTGCACTGGACAAACTCGACCGGAATGATCCCTTTTGGCATCACAGCAACAAATTACCGACCCTGCCAAAATTACCCGACTACGCTGAATACAGACTCAAGACTGAACCAAACAACAGCGATGCGGCCCGGCTTCTGATTTGTTATGCATTTGCGACAGGCAGCGGACACCTTGATCTCAATGCCTGGACAGTTTTAAAAAACAATCATGCACTGGACCTCACGTTTCTGGTGGACACCGCCTGGCTCTCTTCACCCTACTGGACAAACCAATATATTCCGCCATTTGTCGATCTGGTCAATGCATTGGAACTACAGGAACAGGTTTTACCTGAACTGGATCGAATAGCGGCACAGCATCCCGATGCACTTGAATGGGTGGCACCAACTAAAACAGAATTGCAAAAGGACTGACGTATGCACTATTTAAATACATCCTTTCTGACACGGGTCATCGGTCTGTTGATATTCATTCTGCCCGGCGCTGCATTTGCCACGGCGCAGATCCCCGATGATCTCGTTATCGATGGCAAACGGCATGCGATTTTTACCGAACCGTTGCGGCTGTATCTGGAAAATAACAAACAGGCGGCAGAGATACTGAGAAAAGAGATCTCAAACACCTGCTCCGCCTCCTGGCGCGGCTATCGTGGTTTTTGGCAAATCACCGACAACAAACTCTACCTCATCAAACTTGAAGTGGATCCCTGTGATAACCAACCGGACCTTATTCCACTCAGCAAACTATTTCCCGACAGCAAGGGCCCCGTCCATGCCCACTGGTTCAGCGGTAAATTGATTATCCCGCAAGGCAAGATGGTTGAATATGTTCACATGGGTTATGGCAGCAAGTATGAAAGCTATCTGGTGATATCAATCGAGCAGGGCAAGATTACTGCAAGCAAGATAGTGAAAAACCGACCCGATCATTGACACAGTCCGTTTTCGCAACATATCGCATCAACATGGAGTGACGCAATGAAAGCAATGGTATGTACAAAATATGGTCCACCGGATGTCCTGCAACTTCAGGATATCGACAAACCTGTTCCCAAAGATAATGAGGTACTGATACGCATTCACGCCACTTCAGTGACTGCGGGTGACTACCGCATTCGCGGCCTGAATGTACCATTTGGTTTTAAGACACCCATGCGACTCATGCTGGGTTTCAACAAACCCAGACAATCCATACTGGGCATCAATCTGGCTGGTGTCATTGAAGCTGTTGGCAAGGATGTCAAACAGTTCAAGGTAACTGATGCTGTTTACGGGTCAAGCGGAATGAAGCTCGGCTGTTACGCCGAATATATTTGTCTGGATGAAAACAGTTCACTCACCACCAAACCTGAACATATCAGTTTTGAGGCAGCCGCCGCTTTTCCCTTTGGCATGTTCACCGCCCTGTCATTTCTGCGTGATAAAGGCCGGATTCAACCGGGTGAAAAAGTGTTGATCTATGGCGCATCCGGCGCAGTCGGCACCGCTGCAATACAACTCGCCAAGTATTTCGGTGCCGAGGTCACCGCCGTGTGCAGCGGCGAAAATATTGAGTTGGTGGCATCATTGGGCGCCGACAAGGTGATCGATTACACCAAACAGGATTTTACCCAAAGCGGTGAGCAGTATGACATTATCTTTGACACCGTTGGAAAAAGTTCTTTTTCCGGCAGCTTGAACTCATTGCGCGATAACGGTCGATACCTGCTGACCGTCACTGATTTGTGGAGCAATCTCCGGATACTCTGGTCGAATCTCTTTCGGCACAACAAAGTCATTGCCGGTATCGCCACTGAAAACCGTGATGACTTGCTTTTTCTCGCCGGACTGTTTGAATCCGGCAAGATAACACCGGTGGTTGATCGTATCTATCCATTTGCACAACTACCCGATGCCCATGCCTATGCAGAACAGGGTCACAAAAAAGGCAATGTGGTGATCACAATGTCGGATCAGCCATGACATATATTTTCTAATATACCGGTTTTGACACATGCAACAGACCCTTAATATCAGACCTCTTTATGATTGGTAGAGCCTGAAGAAATTGTTGTATACTGCCATTAACTACTCAACGATCATCTGCAACAGGAACAACGAATGACACAGGAAACAGATGCCATACCCACGGTCTATACAATCAATGAGCACATGTACATGGATGCATTGGAGTTTTATTGGATTGTAAAACAACATACACCCGCAGATGCCATCAAGTGGGCTGTCTTTTGTTTCCTTTTTGCGGGCAGTTTCTATTATTTTTTGGACAAGATACCCATCATCAGCCATATCTTTTTTTACATTTGTGTATTATTCGGTCTGCTGTTTTTAGCCCTAATCCCCTTGCGCACCCATATCTGGCGTCGCAGATATCGAACATCATATCCCTATCGCAACCTTGCTTTTGCGATTTTTGACGAGCAGGGAGTTCATGCCGAAATCGATGGCAAACCTTTTCACAAAGCCTGGGATGAGTTCACCGGTTATGCTGCAGGATTTGATTATGTCTATCTGCTGGATAAGGATAGATTCTTTCTCATTATTCCCCGCCACAAATTCAGGGACAGTGACGAGTGGCGTGCCTTTTGGATTTTGCTCCTCAAAAAACTGGAGCTGAAAAAGTTTCCATAACCAGAGGCGGAATCTTGCTCGATATAAATCCGATTCCCGCATAAAGCCCGGGAACCGGATATACTTCACGCTGTACGACGCCGACACAACTTGTTAATCCAGCGACCAGGGTGATTTGGGTGAACTGCCGATATTGATGATCCCGATCTGGTTTCCCATCCGTGTCTGTACCGCCGGAGAGACCATTTGCACCTCCTTGCCATCAACCGTTACGGTGGAGAACAACAGGATGTTCAGTGAGCCGCCAAAGTAAAAGTTACCGAGTTTGGTCTTGCCTTTGAAAACCTGACCACCTTTTGTAAAACAGTTAACCTGTCTGTCCGCCGGCTTGTCTGCATCACATTCATTCAAGACCACCGAACCCACCGAATCAAGACCAACCGGTATCGAAGCCACATAGCCGGTCAGTTTTGCGGGTTGTGTGTTAGGCAGATTATCAAACTCCACTTTCATTACCAGTACACCGCGCTGGAAAGCCTGAAATTGTGAGAAATCGGTACCGGGACGGCCCACATTGCCATCCATGGGTACCCAGTTGGGAAAATCGGGATAACCAAAGGTGCCTGGCGTACCGGGTGTGCCGGTTTTAACAATCTCGGCATGGATCATTTTGCCGTCTACCGGTGCGTGAAAGTGATGGTAGGTGTTAGGCATCAAGACGCAGGTTAATCCACTGCCACCGACAAATTTCTTTTTCAGTTCATCTGGCAAAGTACCCAGCATATCCTGCACCGAAATAGGAATTTTTTTCACATCCAGGACAGTATCAAGTTGTAACGGATTTTCGATATATTTGCGAACGTAGTTATTGTCATACTTCACTACCTGTACCAGTGGATTCATGATGCAATCTGTGGGTGCGACGATAACGTAATTTCTGTCCGACATGGTGACCGGACGACTCGGGTAATTCCCGACACTGTCGGTCTTCAGGTTTCGTGCAAAAAATTCATTCCAGCTTTTATATTCCTCCGGTTTTGTCTTTATATAATCATCAATTTCTATGCGAGGATCTTTCACCCATTGCCCCACCTCGCCGGTTGATGCCTGACTGTCCATGAATACACGATACTCTGCATTCCACATGGATAAAAATACCGGCCCGGTAGCCAGTGGTTTGCCGGGTTTGTGAGGATCACGCCCCTGTACAAAATTTTGTCCGGCCGGGTTTTGATAATATAACCATGCAAAATAGAGAATTGGATCCAGCGCATTATCCTGATCGCCGCTGATCTGAGGCAACACCTGGCACCATTGATCGAACATGTTTACCATCGCCAGCATTAACCCCTTGCCGTTTTTCGCTTGCTTCCATGGATTCTTGCGCGATTTCCCGTAACCGTATCCCTCCGGCATTGTTTTCAGTCCCTTATAGATATTGTCAAAGGCCTTGCGTGTCGCCTTGTCGTTCTTGTATTGCTGTTGCAGATATTGCAGTGAGCCATCACATGCTGATTGTGCAACGACGGTTTGTGCCGACATCAGCGCAGCAACAAACATCAGAATTGATGTCAACAAACTGAATAGGTATTTACGATGATACTGTTTCATGACTGCTCCTTTGTTATCCCTTTTGCCATGGATAATAGATAGGAAACAGAAATGAACTTGTCGAGGCAGGATCAAATAGTTTGATCAGTTACCTGTCAGTCATCCACTCTGATGACAGATAGATAGTGCTTGATCATTCACTTAATCAGACATGTATTGGTTACTGTCATACAACCGGTTTGTTATCCTTGTATTGAAAATGGATCTTTTATTTATTCATACGGCACGATATCTTCCGCATTCAGGATATAGGCCGCTTCGGCCACCTTGCTGTTGGTTTTCTCCACTTGCATGACGCCGGTAACCAATACGGTATCCATGATCTTGCGGATCACCTTTGTCCCATTCTTGCTTTTGACAAAAACGATCTGGTTTGCCGGCGGCGGCGGGACGTGGATACAGGCGCCGTGATACGGCACGAGTAAAAACTCGGAGATGGCCTTGCCGTCTGATTCCAGCGGCACCACAAAGCCGGGTAACTTGATGCGTTTGCCGTTGAGTTTCCAGTTGGGCGGTCCCAGTTTCTGCAAGCGTTTGATCTTTTCCTTTAACAGGATAATGCGCGGGTCGTCATCGCCGATTTTGCCGTTGTTATAATCGGCGATCAGCTTTTCATTCGGTCGCCAGTTTTCCGGGATCAATTCATCCCAGCCGATCTCTTTTACCGTGTCACCGGCTGCCGGTTTGGGTTTTTCCGCCGCCGTGGTTTGCATAAAGGGAATGGCAACCGCCAGACCAAGGCAAAGCAGGGTAGTCAGAATGATATTTTTTAACATGGTTTTCCTCGTTATATCCGGATGGTCATGCCATCCGCCAATGAATATTGATAGGCGCGCAGGCCGGGAATGATACTCACCACGGTTCCCACCAACAACAATATGCCCAACAGACTCAACTCATACAGACTGGGCCAGTCGATACCGATAAACAAACCGAAACGGTTTTCGATCAACGGCTGTGCGATGAACAAAAAGCCATATAGCAAACCGATCCCGATCAGGATGCCCAGCAGGATCAACATCACCGCCTCGCCGCTGATCAGAAACAGGATATGCATGGGTCTGGCCCCGACTGAGCGCAGTATGGCCATCTCGCGGCGGCGTTCATTGAGACTGGTGAGGATCACCGTGATCATGCCGATCAATCCCACCAGGACCACAAACACCGACACCGCCAGCAAGGCCTTCTCCGCAATGCCCATCATGTCCCACAGCTCCTGCAGGGCCACACCGGGCAGGATGGCCAGCAAGGGTTCAGCCGGGTAGTTATTTATATAGTGTTGTACGCGAAAGGTACTGACGCGGGATTGCAAACCAAACAGGGCCGCCGTGATGCTCTTTGGTGTCAGATCCATGGTCGCGGCCTTTTGTGCCGAGATAGACAGGCCCGGCATTTTGCTCCCGCCCTGCCAGTCCACATGAACAGCCTCAATGGCGCGCAGGCTGACATGTACCGTGCGATCCAGCGGTGTGCCGGTCTTGCGCAGGATACCGGTGACGGTAAACGGTTTGTTGTCATGCTTAAACAGACTCACCTCACCCGCACCGTGGGCAATCACGATCTTTGAACCAGTTTGATAACCCAGCTTCTCCGCCACATCGGCGCCGAGCACCGCCTCATACAGCTCACTGAATGGCTTGCCCGCAGCAAATTCCAGCGGTTTGTGCCGGGCATAACGATAGTGTTCAAAGTAATCCACCGTTGTACCCATGACCCGAAAACCCCTGTGCGAATCGCCCAATGCAATCGGCACCGCCCATTTCACATCCAGGTGTTTGCGCAGTTCCTGATAACTCTGCCAGGAGACATTATTCGTCGCGTTGCCGATACGAAACACCGAATAGAGCAGCAACTGTACCGAACCGCTGCGCGCACCGACGATCAGATCCGTACCGGAGATGGTATTGGCAAAACTGTTGCGTGATTCAACACGGATACGCTCCACACCCAGGAGCAGGGCCACACTGAGGGCGATGGATAACAGGGTCAGGCTTGCGGTAAAGCGGCGATTCCAGAGACTCTTCAAGGCCAGTTGATGGACGGGAACCATTATGCCGCCTCCGTCCGGTTATCAACGGCGCGGTTGATCTCGCGCAAGTCGATACGCTGATCAAAGAAACGCTCCAGACTGCTGTCATGACTGACAAACAACAGGGTGTTGCCCGCCGTGTCGCACTCGCGGATCAACAGTTCGATAAAGGCATTGCGTCGATCCGCATCCAGTGAAGAGGTGGGTTCATCGGCGATGATGATCTCGGGCCTGCCGATCAGGGCGCGTGCCGCCGCCACCCGTTGCTGCTGGCCCACACTCAGGGCCGTGACCGATTGATGCACATGTTCTTCATGCAGATCAAGATGACTCAACAAACGCCGCGCCTCATCCTCCGCTGTGCCGCTATGCAACACCCTGGCGCGACGCGGCGGTGAAAACTGCAAGGGCAACAGAACATTTTCCAGCACCGAGAGATAGGGGATCAGATTGAACATCTGAAAAATAAAGCCGATATGATTGGCGCGGAAGTGATCCCGCTTGCCGGCAGGCAAGGTATTAATGCGTTGTTCCAGCAAGTTGATCTCGCCGCGTTCCGGTATCAGCACCCCACCCAGCAAACTCAACAAGGTGCTCTTGCCGCTGCCGCTGGGTCCCTTGATAAACACCCGCTGTCCGGCCTCAATCACCAGACTGTCGATGTTCAATACCGGTTGCGCCTCGCATTGCCAGCGAAACAGTAATTGTTTGATCTCAATGACCCTGCTCATCGCTGCTCCGATCACCGGTTTAATGTTATACGTGCATGTTGTTTGGTCAGTGTCACGGCCTGTTGACCTGTTGCACTCAGTAACTGCACATTGATTCGTGTCATACCCGGAAATGTTTTGAACAGGTTTACATCCAAACCGTTCAGCTTGGAGATGTCACTGCATTGATACACATACTCACCATCGAAATCGGCATGACTGTCATGATCACGCACTGCTTTATTCTGCAACAACGGTGTATTCACATTCACCCTGCTCAACTTGCATCCCGCCGCCATGTCCGGCACAAAGATGCCGTCCACCAACATCAACTTCGCCACAGCCTGCATCACCGCCCGTGTTTCATTTTCATTACGCGGTCTGTGTTCAAAGCCCACCAGATTCACAGCCGGACTGTTGAATTCGATATGCAAACGATTGTCTTCGACAACCATATTCATAGCAGCAGCCCCGTGTTCATGGGCGCCATGACGGCGGTGGCCATGTTCTGCCGCCGTCAATGGCAGGGCAAGGCTTAACAAAGCGGAAACAACAAGACGATGGATAAAACGACCTGGCATGTCACTCTCCTGATAAATCGCAAACACTATATCGGCACAACCGCAAACGACTGTACACGCGCATCAAACAAGGATTTATCTTAAGCGACCGGGGGCGCCCGACTCTGGTAATAACCGGTATGGAAGCAACAAGAATTAACAAAAACGTCGGACAATACCGCGACAGCAGCATCCACCCGCACCGGTATGACCGGCAACGCCGTCCGATCATCAATATCATTCACCTGCAGACAGACCAGACAGTAGACCGGCTCCCCGCTCAGGGCATGCTCCACCCCGTGGGACGCCAGATGCCACTGGCCGAACAGCAGGCCGACCCCCATCAGGGCATATAACAAACGCGGGAAAGGCAAATGGCGATGCAGCATGGACCGATCAAAGCCTGATCAGAGGGGGAAGTCAAGAACGGTCGCCGGATGGTAAACCGACAACACATATCGCCCCAGATAAACGAGCGGGAAACTGACCGCCCTCAGGGTTTATACCCGGTCCAAACCTGTGCCGGGTAACCTGCACTGACCCCGGTATATATACATATTGGTAGTACGCTTTTTCAAAAGCCTGTGCTAGACTCCCGGGAATTAAACGTTGCATAACTTCAAAGGAACTGAATCGCCATGAGTCTCAAAGACAATGTCCCTGTTCACGCCAATAGCCGCACCAGAAACTACCTTAGCGCTGAAGAATTAAAGAACTATATCTTTTTCTCCAACCTCACCAAAGGTGGGACCGGCAAGAAATTACATATCGATGCAAGACTGTTACCGGTATTCCTCAGTGCTGTCGATCCCGACACTCATGACGGCAAGGAAACGATTCGAAAGATCGAAAACCTGCGGGGTATGGCCGGACAGGTTGACAGCCTCAAAAATCAGCAGAACGCCTTTGACAACATGCTCCTCGTCAAGAACCTGCAGATCTATTACCAGGTTCGTGATGGTCAGGTCTATATCACAAACATCAAAGTTGACTATAGGGGCGATAAAGAGGAAATGGGCCTCTATAATGTATACACCCCACACGGCCTTAAAGAAAAGAAAGCACACTTTGTGAAAGATGACAAACTGCCCTATGGCGCCACCAAGGTATATATCAGTGGCGCCGTTTCAAAACTAAAAGCCGCAGTAGCTGAAAGCCAAAAATACTTTGCAAATGAAAAATACGTTGTACTGTTCTATTGTCCGTCACATATCGTGAATGGACTTGGAATCTGGAAATCCAGCCTGCAAAGCCACCGCGCCAATAATGCCGCCGCCAAACTGGCGGAAGTGATCAATAAAAACAAAAAAACTACGTCAACCTGGGCGGCGGACGGAGAAGGTGCGGCACTGCTTGCCGGCAGCCTGCGCCATGTGCCCGGCGACCTGGAAAAACTCACCTTCCAGTTGCTCAATCCGGTGGGTGATTCCACCAAGCTGCTGGCCACACTGAAGCAGAAACAGGCGAAGTTCCTGCCGCAGACTGTCAGCATCGACAAAGGCCATCGACCCGCTCATGTATCACTCCTGGCCCAGCAACCCAACATGTTGAAAACGGTCTCAGCTTTACCAACGCCTGATGCAAATTCTAAAAAGCTTCGCGATGACTGCCTCGCCGAGATCAAACAGCTGGGTGGCGGCTTTGCCGGCGCCATCAATTCACGACTGGGCAAAACCTTTATGGACATTGCCCGCATCGCCAACAAGATGATCTGATATGAGATTTTTACACAACGTCATCGGCCCCGACTTCGACAAGGCCGATCTGGTCTCCTTCGATTTCGGTGACGTCGATTTCATCATGCGCCTGCCTGAAAATAGTGATCGAGACGGTGAAAAATTTCTCGCGCCGAGCGACCTGACCTGTATTACGGACGATCAATGGGATATCACTGGTGACAGCATCAAGACCTTAACCCTGGCGAAGCACCGTTGGGTATACAAATACGATGACCCGGTCAACGAGATTGATTCTTTCCTGACAGATATATATCTGGTCGTTAAGGAGATACCGGCTGAAAAGCAGACACAGCCGGTCCCACTCAATATCAATACATTTTCAGGCTGGATCCTGGAAATGATGCACCACTGGATACACTTGACCGTGCGAGACATGCCGACCGGTGAACCTTTTGAAGTTGTGATGAAGAATTGGCAGGCACCGGCCACGGTCGCTGATATGGAAATCATCAAACGGGATAATCTTGACTGGGTTGTCGCACCTTACGGCCCCATTGACAACGGTCCGCCGGTTCAACACATTTGTATTCCGCTCAACAGAAAATATTTCATGATGTTGATGGTGGAAACATCAAAAATGTATTACGCGGATCTGGCAGACCCCTTCCTTGATAAAGAGATCGAGCTTGTTGAGGCGCAGATTTGTGATGAGTTCCTGAGTTATATCAATATTGTCTACTCGCCCGAGATTCTGGAAGCGATCAAAAAACAACGTTCATAGTATTCATATCTGCAACAGATTGAGTTTGACTTAAATGGAATTTATGCACAACGTCATCGGCCCCGATTTCGACGAGGCCGACTTGGTCTCTTTCGATTTTGGTGATGTCGATTTCATTATGCGCCTGCCTGAGCATAGTGAGCGTGATGGAAGAAAATTCCTGGCGCCGACTAATCTTGCTCAAATATCTGACGAAAACTGGGATTTCATTGCTGAGGATGGCTCGAAAATAAAAAATCTGACAACACATTGCTGGTTGTATAAAGACAAATCGAACGACGATGATGTTTTTCTTACGCACTTAGACATTATCCTTAAAGAATTGCCACATACTGCTCAACAGCAATTTGCACCTCTAAACAAACAGGCTTTATGCAAGTGGATTGTAAACGCATTACACGACAGTGTTGCAGACATGGAGATGCAAGCAATAAAAGACTGGAACAGGCCATCGTCGACTGGCAGGTCCCTGCCCAGGTCTCAGACTTGGAGATTATCAAACGTGACCAAGCAGACTGGATCACCGCCTCATTCGGTCATGAAAGTGTGGGTAACCCAGAACAACATATTTTCATTCCATTAAATAGACAGTATGTCATTGTAGTAACGATCAATTCTTCAAAATTGACCTATTCCCACACCCCTGATACCTACCCAAAACAAGCAATCGAACCGGTAAAAGAACAAATTCGTCAAGAGTTTTTGAGTTATATCAACGTCGTCTACTCGCCCGGGATTCTGGACGAGATCAAAAAACAAAACCCGTCGCGTTAACGCTCTCCCCGGTGACGCCCGGCAAACCTGCGCATCAGCACTACCGGGGCATAAATCAAATAGCAAACAATCACCACACCAACCGCCATACCGATGAGATACCAGGGCCAGGGCCCCATGAAATCCAGCAGTGAAGCACCGTCGGGTTTTAGCAACAGGAAAAGGTAATTGGTTCTCAGCAACATATTCAGACCCAGCATCAACACCCCGTATATCAGCGTAACAACAATCGCCTTCCAGACCGAGGCATGCTGTGGTTTGAAGCCAAAGACGAAGCCGGCGTACAGCACGCCGAGTACAGTGAGTGAATGGCCGATGTAAAAAATGATATAACCGGGATCAGGAAACCCGACCAACAGGTCCGGCGTGATCATGGCCATATTCGAACCGCCCAACGCCCAGAAATAGGCAATCTCATAAATGCGATAGGAACGCTTCAACAGCATCAACACAACCAGGAACGTACACAGGTCACAGATCTGCAACGGCATCAAAGCAAGCCAGGGAATACCAAAGCTGCGATACAGCAGGGTCTTGGCTGCCATCACCACCACAATCAACAAAACAAAGCCGTTGGTGACCGAATCAGCCAGCCCCTTGTCCAAAACCAGACGCGAGAACGGCTGCATCAGAAAACAAAGCGCCAGGATCAAACCCAGAGTCACCAGATGTGATGTGCCAAAAATGACAAAGTCAGGATTTTGCATAAGGTAATGAACTCCCTGCCGGAATCTGCGAACGGCCGGCCATCATCCACCGCCCTTTACCCGGTACATTAACTTCACTGTAGCAGAATATCGCAGCCGAAAAATACGCTATCCCGGCTAATGGCGCTGTGCTATTGTCCGGCTTCCTCTTCTCTGGAAGGATAACTGCCATGCGTCTGACAAATGTTATGCGTTTCGTTGTTGTTATCTGCGGTATTCAATTCTTATCGCTTGTTTCCCCCGCTGTCACTGCCGCCGAACCGGTACAGGTTGTACTGGGCACCGCGACAAAGGGTGGCGGTTTTCAGTTGTTCGGCCAAACCCTGGTCGAGGTCGTCAATGAGCACCCCGGCGGTATCAAGCTCACTGAACAACCCACCAAAGGCAGTAAGGAAAACCTGCCCTTGCTTGAGCAGGGCAAAATCGACATGGGTCTGGTGGAAGGCAATGCGGCCCGCCAGGCGTTGGTCGGCATCGATCGAGAACCCACCCGCCTTAAAGTCCTGGCGGTGATGTACCCCAATCCCGGCATGTTTGTGGTCCGTGCCGATTCATCGTATCAAACCATTGCCGACCTCAAGGGCAAGGTCATTGCCTTTGGCACCAGGGCATCGGGGCTGCGTATCCTGGCCCGTGATGTGCTGGACGGTCTGGGCCTGAACCCGGAGCAGGACTTTCAGCCGGTGATCCTGGACAAGGCCGGTGATGGCCCGCGCATGGTATTGGACAAGGAAGTCGACGCCCTGTGGGGAGCGGGTATCGGCTGGCCCGGCTTTGTTAAAGTCGCCGCCGGCCCGAACGGCGCCCGGTTTATCGCCCCAAGCCATGATCAGATCAAACAGATATTACACAAGCACCCGCATCTGAAAACCATGTCCATCCCCGCCGGGACCTATACCGGTCAGGACAAACAGATCGACTCGGTGGGCCTCTGGTCATTGATCCTGGTGCGACCCGATCTGCCGGAAAAAACCGTCTATCAACTGGCACGCGCCATCCATCGCAGTGAAGCGAAAATGGCGCAGCAACTCAAACAGGGCGCCTACACCACCGCGAAAAATACCGTGCAGCATGTCGATGTAACACAACTCCACCCCGGCGCAGCGCGCTACTACCGGGAAGCGGGCTTGTTGAAATAAATTATCGACTCTCGACTGTGCAGGTATTGCAGCTCAATCCAACAAGACTCATCAAGTTGTGCTGCATACCTGCCGTCACTAATAGCAAATTCAATATCCAGAGAAGCATTGTTGAAAGAGATATAGTTAGTCACCCATCATATAAAACAGTTACGCTTTTCCAAATCCGGAAGATCATGTCGCTTATTACGGCCTGTCCCTCAATCTGATCTTTTAGCCAGGGCCTTGCCCGTCTTGCCGGCAAGTTGGCAAACCATGACAAAATGGTCTACATAACCTGAAGATATTTGAAACAGGAGTGATGATGCGACGGCGAGTATTTCTCATTTTGATCGCGACAGGATTGCTCAGTCTGGTTGGTTGTGGATCACAGACGGCGCTGGTTAAGGACGGTGGTTTGCAGGTGCAAAAGCAGGCGCAGTCCGGCCTGAGCTGGCCGGAGGCGGTGCAGTACTGTAAAGAACTCGGTATGCGGTTGCCGGACAAGCGTGAGCTGGTTGATCGCATTTCTCCCGCCTGGAAAACACCCTGGGGTAATTACTGGACGCGGACCAAAAGCAAGGGCAAACCCTGTGTGGTGGCGACCAGCTACGGTATTTCCAACTGCAAGGTTCCGTCGAAAAACCGCAAGATGTTGACCCGCTGTGTGACGTCAGCAAACGGGAATTAGTTTAATTCAACTATGTCGACATCCATACTGCGATTGCCGCCTTCGTTATAAAGACTGGTACGATAACAGTCCTGCAACGCCGGCACTGAACATCACAATATATAGTACGACAAGCAGAATCGTCGTACCGAGTGATGCTGCCTTGTTACAAACTCGTTGCCAGACTTCCAATACAGCAAGTGCGATTATTCTGGGGTGATGATTAAAATCATATAATTTGAGTCTGTTCACAACCTCAATCAGCATATCATTAGGCATCGACTGCTTGTCTTTATCCTGATCACTCACCCTGTCTCTCCATTCATGGGCGATGTTCGCCACCGGTATCATTCTGCGCAACGACAAGAATATCATCACCGTAAAAATACCCATGATGGGCGCTTTCAGGTACCATGCCATCCCGCCAAGTACTAAACACGTCGCATATTTAAACACGATTTCAACATTCGGTTTTCTGGAAAATAGCAGGCTGTCGAAAAACCGGGCGCCATCCAGTGGATGAATCGGCAGCATATTTAATAGATTGATGACCAGAAAGAACCATGCAAATTCAGCAAACTTCGGATTATGTGTAGTTTCATACGCTGCGATCATTACAATCCCCAGCAGGATCCCCGGCACAGGCCCCATTAGAGAGACGATTGCTTTTTGACTGCTCACCGGGTTAATCGCTCTTCCTGTGACGGCGGCACCCAGCAAGGGAATAAAGAACATTGTTATATCCTTATACCCGTATGCCTTCATTGCCAGGAGATGACCCATTTCGTGGATAAAAATGACTACTATCAACGTAACCAACGTGGAAGACGAAAAACCGTACGTGCCCAGATTGTAGAAAATCAGTACCGTTACAACCAACAGCATAATATTCGTGACTATTCTTCTATTCGGGTTCTCAATTTTCACAAGTTCAGTTTTGACCTGATCAATCAATGGTACGTCGGAACTCATAGCGGCGATTCTCTAAAAAAATATTCATCTGTATTCATCATGCTTTAACCGGCCTTGTTATACCTGCCCCATCAGGGTGTGTAGGTATAAAACACCCATTTGCTGTGTTCGGCGTTAAGTGCAGAATAGACGGATTGCGCGGTTAGATTGTCATTGGCCGTGAGCCATTGCAATCTAACGGCCTGTTGTTCTATGGCATATGCGGCACAGTGCTTGATCAGGGCGGTGGCGATGCCCCTGTGCCGATACTCTTCCAGTGTATAGAGATCATTCATTACCGCCACCTTGCTCAATATGGAGGTGGCATAGGTGAAATAGACGGTGGCAAAGGCGACCAGTCTGCCATCCATGCGATAGCCAAACTGGCAGCCTTTGTCTGATTCCGGGCCAAATTGGCTGAAGAATTCGGCTGTTCTGCTGTCATCAATATCCTTGACGGCATAAAACACCAGATATTCGCGGATCAGGGGCAATACTTCAGCGAGATTGTCTTTATCAATAACTTCTATCATGCAAATTCTCCAACCTTCTTCATCAAGATCTGTCGGATAACCAGCCAATATAGTTTTATTTATGTCGTACTGAAAAAAAAGCCGAAGTCATGACTTCGGCTTTTTTGATTATTACACTCTCTACCGTACTAACGCAGTACGCTGTGTACCGCCGCGATGCTGCTGCCGGCCATCTGGTAGAGGCTGCGGCTCAGCGTCGAGAAGACCCAGCGGATGAAGTCGATGGTGACTTCACCAATCTTGCGCAGGCCGCGGCCGAGCATGGCGAGGATTCGTGTCAGCAGGTTGCCCACGCCTTCGGCCACTTCTTTTGACGCCTTGGCGCCCTTGGCCAACAACATGGAGAGCTGATCCAGGAAGGTCAATCCGGCGCTGAGTCCGGCCTGGATACCGATTCCCAACAGCTTGAAGACCTTCTTCACCAGATACATGATGGCGTTGTGAATCATCTTCATGGTGTGAATGGTAAATCCGACCACCGATTTGGAACCCAGCCACGCTTCAACCTGTGAATCCCAATCCATACCCGGCTGTTTGATCTTCAGGCTGCTGTAGCTGTTCGCACTGCTCACCGAGTTGATATAGTTTTCCATGCTGTGGGCCTGCAGCAATGAGAGACTGCTGTCGACAAAACATTCGGTGCCGGGCATGGGGACATGGATGAAGGGCCAGAGCGGGATCATGCTGACCGGGTCGTTCTTGTGATAAACACGGAAGATGTTGCTCTCGCCGGCTTCATGGGTCAGGCTTTCGGCAAAGGTGCGACCACCGACTCGCGGGCAACCAAAGGTGTAGAGGACCGGACGGGCAATGTTCTTTTCCGCCACATAATCGGCGGCCAGTGTGGCCAGTGCGCCACCCAGACTGTGTCCCACACAGTGGATGCGATGGGGGTTCAAGCCGCGCAGGAAGCGGGCAATTTCGCCTTCCATACTTTTAAATACGTTGTTAAATCCGGCGTGGACGATCTTGCCGGTGGCTGAAGTCTGAAAACCTACATTGGCATCAGTGATCAGATCATGGGGCATGAGTTTGGTGCCGCGAAACACCATAATCGCATCGCCCCGGTAGTCACCCTTGCCCTTGGATATAACACCAAAGCCGGTTTTGGATTTAAGGAGCAGTGCACCGGATGTGCCGCTGATGCGCTTGCCTGCGCTGAGGTTGAAATGTTCTTCAATGCTCGGATGAAATACAGTCAGATCATTACTGTGCATAACCCGGTAGACGTTATCCGCCGCATAGGCGGCTTCAATTGGTTTCAGGACTCGCATAAGATTCTCCGTGGTGTGATATTCCCTTGTGAACCGAGCCGACTCCCTGTTCGGCTGAGAAATTCCCGCCCGGCAGACAACTTACCGGAACGTTGTTCCCCTAATTAATTTTGCAAATACCCAGTACAGCGCGTGGACCAAACCATTTTTTCTCATCACTGTCAGTTAACTCACAGCTTAATTTGAGTGGCTGTTTGATCTCGCCGTTTTCGTCGTAGTTGCGTTTATCCACTTCCCAGGCGCGGTATTCTTTACCGTCATGGTGAATGAAAATCTTTTGATAGATAAAGGGTTCAACCGGCAAAATGGCATTCACCGATTTGGTAAATTTTGCATCGAAATGAAAGCGGCCCTGTGCGTCGGTAACGGCGCTGTCGGTATGGGTCTTGTCATTGATTTCAGCGCTGCGCACCAGTTTCACGCCGGCCAGCGGTTTGCCTTCCCGCGTCACCACGCCGTTGACCTCGGAAAACAGGCAGACCTTCATGAAATCGAACATTCCCATACTCACCTCTGTTGTCGCTGTATACAGCAACAGGGAAACAATCAGCGTTAAAACCGTTTTATGCACGTTGTTCCACCGCATTTGACGGGAGGTATGATGTGGTTTTACAAATCGAATATTAGAATATTCCAATATTGATATCTTACCTTCCCTGACCATTTTTTAGCTACTGATTCTAAGCTCCGCTGCTGCCGGAAACAATAGAATAACCGGTGTTTTGTCCATTCTGTTGGTCCGGGAATCCGCCGCGCCCCAAAAAAAACGCCGCCTGCCCTCACGGGCAGCGGCGTTCTGAGCCGATGGCTGAATTTGTCGCTTATGATTCTTCTTTAACAGGCTGGGCAATGCCCTTCTGTTCTTTCAGCGCCTGGATAGAGTCGGAAATACATTCCTGTTCATACCATTCGGGGGTCACTGCATCTTTGGCTTCTGCTTTGCAGGATAACTTGATTTGTTCAAGTTCCACTTCAGTGATGCCTTCGTTTGGATTGGCTACCGCAGTCAAGGCAATACCGTTCGTCGCAAAAACCAGTGCAATCAGTCCCGCTTTCATTTTCATTTCAGTGTAACTCCGTAAATATATGGGTGGATCTGGCAGGCGAACCCGCCATTTCGGTTGCGTCGCAAACCTTGCACAATATTTAGACCAGTGGTGGTTTTGTGTAAAACGAGATTTTTTGACCAAAATGATTCACACTTCCAATCCATCGGTCTGCCCAATTGTCACGGCCGGCAGCTATAATTCAGGTATCTCTCCCGTGAATTAGTCCCTATGGATATCGATGCATTAAAAACCTTTCTGGAAGTAAACCGTACCCGCCATTTCGGTCTGGCGGCGAAAAACCTTTATGTCAGCCAATCCACTGTCAGCGCCCGGATCAAGTTGCTGGAAGAGCAGATCGGCCTGGCCCTGTTCATTCGCCAGCGCAACAATATCCAGCTGACAGACGCCGGTCAGCGGCTGGTGCGTTATGCGGAAAATATCGTCACCAACTGGGTGCGCGCCCGCCAGGAAATCGGGATCGCGGATGAGGCCCACATCCCCATGGTGGTGGGTGCATCCACCAGTCTGTGGGATTCCATCCTGCAAGACTGGATCGGCCACATGTACAAGGCCATGCCGGAGCTGAGTATGCATGCCGAGGTCCAGCAACCGGAGGTGCTGTTCCGGCGTGTGCTGGAACGCAGTATGGATATCGCTTTTGTGTTTGATAACCCCAAGTCGGACGACCTGGAGTGTGTGCAATTAACCCATATGCCGCTGGTCATGGTCTCCTCCACCCCCGGTCTGACTGTGGATGACGCCCTGCATCATAAATATATTATGGTGGACTGGGGAACCTCCTTTATAAATAACCATGCCCGCCTCTACCCCGACGCGCCGATCCCGCATATGCGGGTAATGCTGGCGCGACTGGGGCTGGATATCCTGATCAAACAGGGCGGGACGGCCTATATCACCGAACCCATGGTGAGCCGCTTTATCGAATCCGGCGAACTCCATCCGGTCAAAAATGCGCCGGTGATCGATCGCATCGTCTATGCCCTGTACCATCTGGAGCATGCCCAGTCTGATCTGATCAAACAGACCTGCCACTACTTCCTTGGTGAGCAGACACCCCGCCTGCAGGCGGTGGAGTAGTTGGGTATGACAAAACTGTGGTGATTGAAACAACGCCGCCTGACCACACACGCCGACCCCGCCGCCAGAAGAGCTCACTGCTGTTACGCTGGTTGCGCCTGTCGTTTCGTTTACAAAGCTGGTGCTCGACAAAGTGGGCGGCACGCCGCCTGTATCGTCTCTGGTTTACCTCACCCCGCTTCCGGGAACCACGCCGTGAAACCGCATGGCGCCGGCAGGCGACAGAATTGACCCTGACCGCCGCAGGCGGGAAGCTGGCGGTCTACCGCTGGGGCGAGGGTGAACGTCGGGTACTGTTGCTGCATGGCTGGAGCGGCCGCGGCCCGCAAATGGGCGCCTTTGTTGCACCCTTGCTGGAGGCGGGCTATCAGGTGGTCGCTTTTGATGCACCGGGTCATGGTCGCTCAGCGGGCAACAGCAGCAGCATCTTTCGCATGAATGAGGCCTTGCAGGTGGTGACGCAGGAGCTTGGTCCGTTCCACGCCGCCATCGCCCACTCTTTTGGCGTCATGTTGCTGGCCTACGCCCTGAAACATACCGGCTTCAGTATCAAAAAGGCGGTCTGTATCAGCTCACCCACCACCCCCCTGTTTCTGGTGGATCAGTATTTCCGGTACCTGCGTATCCGTCCCGCCGTCAGGCCGCACTTTATGGCGCTGTTTGAGGAGGAATTTTTCGCCAATGCCTGGCAACGCATTACAGCGGATGAGAATGTGCGCGCCTTAACTATCCCGGCCCTCATTCTGCATGATCGGGAGGATCAGGATGTGCCTGTGGAGTATGGTGAGCGACTCGCCAAAGCCTGGCCTGCCGCACAGCTGGTGATCACAACCGGTTTGGGTCATCGCCGCATTCTGCGCAACCCGGCTATTCTCGAACAGGTCACTGACTTTATTCAGCGCTAACCGGCATCAGCCAGACGTGACTCCGGACTTAACTGTCCCGAGACACCGGGGATAATAATACGAAACAGGGTGCCTTCCCCTTCTATGCTGCTGCATTCGATTGTCCCGCCCATGGTCTGGGTAACGATGTTATAAACAATGTACATACCCAGGCCGCTGCCGCCCTTGCCGCGTTTTGTGGTAAAAAACGGCTCGAAGATCCGATCAATATTCTCCCGACTGATCCCTGTGCCGTTATCGGAATAATCCAGCTGAATTCTGTCGCCGCCTTTTTGTTTCACCACCAGCCGCACTTCCCCGCAATCCCGTTCCTCAAAACCATGGTCGAGTGAATTCATGATCAGATTGGTCAGTACCTGCGCCAAGGCGCCCGGCTTGTTGTAGATGTTGATCTCCCTGCTGCATTCGATACTGACCGTATGCCCGCTTTTGCGTAACCTGGGCCGCAGACTGTAAACGATTTCATCCAGGTATTGCTTCAGATTAAACAAGCGCAAATCATTGCTGGTCTGATCCACCGCGACTTTTTTAAAGCTGCGGATCAGTTCGGCGGCACTGTCGAGATTCCTCATGATGATCCGTGAACCTTCGGTGCTGTCCTGCAACATTTTTTCAAAATCCGCGCGGGTCAATTCACCATCCTGATAAAGTTGGGCATATTCCTCCAGTTTCATCTGCAAGTGAGAGATGGCTGTCATACTCATACCGATCGGCGTATTGATTTCATGTGTGATACCCGCCACCATGCCGCCCAGCGAAGCCATTTTTTCCGATTGCACCAACTGGTTTTGCGTCATGCGCAACTGTTCCAGTGAAGACTGCAAATGTTCATTGGCAACCTGTAATTCCCGCGTCCGCTCCTGTACCAGGGCTTCCAGATTTTGTCGGTAATGCTCCAGTTCCTGCTGCGTCATATACAGTTCTGAAATATCCTGCACCGTGCCTCGAGAATGGAACGGCTTGCCATCATCACGGTATATAGTCTCGCAGGATTCGCGTACATATTTGATACGACCATCCGCCATTTGCAAACGCAGCAGCACGACACAGGGTTCGCGGGCGGTCAGCGACAGGGTATAGGTATCAAAGGCCAGGTCGCGATCATCCGGATGCACGGCGTCCATGAACACACTGGATGAAGGGCGGATATCTCCACTGACCTCCAGGATGCGATACACCTCATCCGACCAGTATAAAGTTGATGTTTTATGCTCCAGCTCCCAACTGCCGATTCGCGCCATGCGTTGTGCCTCATTCAGGGCATCACGTTGCGCCAACAGTTGTTGTTGTGCTGATTCCGCCTGCTGTTGCAGGGGCCGGATGAATCCGGCAAAACCCACCGCACCAAACAACGTCAGCAGGATGGCACAACCAACAGCCCACAGCGCAGCACGAATGTAGGGCGCCTGCATCTCGGCCAGATCAAATTTGTAGACAACACCGATATCCAATGCCGGTACCGGCGCATAACCGGCCAACACGATCTTGTTTTTGTAATCAAGCATCTCACCACGACCGGTCTCGCCTTTTAACAGGGCATGCATCAAGGGCTGTGCCGTACTACCGTCACCTTTCACTATCGTCACATGTTCAATGCCGCGCTCGATATTGCGGTGCGTGATCACCAAATTGTCACCATCGCGGCGGCCGATAACCAGTTCCTCGGTGGCATGTGCTTTATGATAGTTACGCAAACCCTGTTCGATTTGGCTGATGGTCGCGCCCCATGAACCTTGCGGATGATCCATTTCACTATGCCGCTGATCAAATTCAGCCACTGCCTGCATGATACTGGCCAGAGACGTCGCGGTGTGTTGCAACTCCTTGAGTGTTTCATTATAGGCGGTTTTATATAACAACCTGATGCTGATCGTTGCTGTAGTCAGACTGACGGTTAAGGTACCCAGCACCAGCCACAAGAAAGTCAATTTCTGAAGCTTCTCCTTCATGATCCTCTCGCACCTATTGCCGGTGACACAGTGTCAGAATGGAGTAAAGGCTGTTGTGTGCCCTCTCCAAACTCAATATGAAACGAGACTCCTTCACCAACCGTGCTATGACACTCAATTTGTCCATGCAGACTGCCGGTGACCAGGTTATATACAATGTGCATGCCCAGACCTGTCCCGCCCTGCCCGCGCCGCGTAGTGAAAAATGGTTCAAAAACCTTTTGTACCGTCTCCTGATCCATACCGCAACCGTTATCACTATAATCAATAGAGATCAGGCCGGCTTCTGTTTTATTCACTTCAATAGTGATCAGACCGTTGTTTAGATTTGCAAACCCATGTATCACCGAGTTATTGATCAGGTTGGTGAATATCTGGAACAACGCACCCGGATTACAAGTGATCTGCAGCTCATTATGGCATTTCACATTAACTGTATGCCCTGCAGACTTAAGTATTGGAATCATGCTATCGAATATTTCTTCACAATACGTCTTGATGTAAATTGTACGCTGCTCATCGATAATCTGATCAACAGCCACCTGCTTAAAACTGCGGATCAAATCGGCTGCACGGTCCAGGTTTGACCCGATAATGCGGCTTGTTTCCTCTGCTATGGTTAGCAGCACCTCGAAATCTTCCCTGGTCAGAGTATTGTTTTTATAACGAAAATTGTAATTTTCCAGCTTCATTTTTAAGTGACTGACAGCCGTCACGCCAACCCCGATTGGCGTGTTGATCTCATGGGCGATCCCCGCCACCATACCGCCTAATGATGCCATTTTCTCCGCTTGCACCAACTGCGACTGAGTCCTGCGCAAATGTGTGAGTGACGAATGCAGGTGTTCATTGGCTTCTTTCAATTCGCTGGTGCGTGCCGTCACCAGATATTCCAACTGCCGTTGATAACGCTCCAATTCCGATTCCACACGACGCTGTTCGGTGATATCCCGACAGACACTCATCCAAACCTCGCCATAGACCGGGTGTGTAAAGGCACTCATGGAAACATAGCACCAAAGACTTTCTCCATCCTTGCGCAGGTATTGCAGATTGCCCTGCCAGACACCCTTATGATTCAGGATTGCATAAATTCCCTGCATACTTACATGCCGTTCTTCCGGCGGACCATACAACAACTCTTCCATGGTCTTTGTCTGAGCCTCTTCCTTGCTCGTACCAAACATGCGTTCAGCGCCACCGTTCGTGTAAATCACCCTGCCGCCGGCCGATTCGATCAACATGACGCCTTCAGACATTTGTTCCAACATGCGTGACTGCAGGCGAATGTCTTCTTCCATAGTTGCACGATTTTCAACACGTTGATGGCTGTATCGTTCCGGCAATACCGGAGCGATTGCACCGAAACTTTCGACAATATCGAATACACCATCCGCATTACAGCGCGTGAGATAGGTATTTACAGTTGCATGTTGGGTTACCGGGTCCATTTGTACAGTGCCCTGCGGACTGTTAAGTCGAATTGAGTTCAATGCATCAACCAATGCTTCGCTGTGAATACTGCCTGCCGCATTGGCTGCCTGAGCGAAGGCCTTGACGCACAGATAGGTCCCTTCACCAAAATTGGTCAGGATACCGTTACCCTCCGGCCAGATGCCGCTGACGCCGGGATAGTTCGCCATACGGTGTAAATAGCGGCGGTTTTCTGCATTATCTATCGTCATAAAATAGGTATTGCTGGAATAAAAGCCGTCCCTGACTTCGGCCGGTAACTTGCCGGCCATCAACTCGTCATAATGTCCCATGACCACAGCCATCTTTGATTTCATGCCGCGTTCGGTAAAACGGGTTAGCAGATTGACCTGATCCGCACCGGCAAAATAGGGTACAAATACATCGGGTGCCGCTATCTCCACCTTGTCCAACAGTCGCTCCAGCACTGCCGGAAGCACACCGATGGGTGTATATTCTTCACCCAGAACTTCACCGCCAAGTTCCAGCAATATACGTTTTGCCGCATCGATGGAACCGCGAGGCCATTCGTAATTATTGCCGGCAAAAAACATCCTCGGCCCGAAGTGTTTGTACATGTAGGGAATCATTTTCTCAATTTGCTGGTTGGGCAGGGCGGCAAAATGAAAAAAGTATCGACTCAGAATACTCCCTTCATAGAAGGAAAAATTCAAATAGGGAATTTTGTTCGGTTCAGCCACCCGATAGGCAACTGCAATGCGTGAGTTGGACAGCAGATTACCAACCAGCGCGACACAGTGATGTTCTTCGATCAGTTTGGTTGCAGCGGCAACGGCACTCTCCGGTAAACTGCCGTCATCCTCGATCATCAGTTCCAGTGGTCGACCCAACACACCGCCTTGCTCATTTATCTCTGCACAGGCTATTTGCCCGGCACGCGCAATCTCGGTGCCATAAATACCCACCAACCCTGTCAGCGGGGGCATGAGTCCCAGTCTGATTACATCAAGTTGCATGATGTCAGGAAGCCAGTTTCTGTTGATTTGCCTCGCCCGCTTTGGAGCGATGCACCAGCGGCAACTCAATCATAAACTCTGCACCTTTGCCCAGCTGACTGTTGCAGCTGATTTTTCCATCCATTGTCTGCGTAACCAGATTATAGGTGATATGCATACCCAGACCTGCACCACCCTGATTGCGCCGTGTAGTGAAAAACGGCTCAAACACTTTGCGGCTGGTATCCGCATCCATACCTCTGCCATTGTCAACATAGACAATCTTGATGCGATCCTTGCCGGCAGTTGTGACCGTAATGGTTATTCGGCCATTACATGTGTCGCTAAACCCGTGCAGTGTGGAGTTCACCACCAGATTGGTAATCACCTGGGCAAGTGCCCCCGGATGGTTATAGAGAAGTATATCTTCCGGACAATCCAGCTCTGCGCTATGCCCACCTCTTTTGAAGTGGGGTTGCAGACTCTGCAGTATCTCATCCAAATAGCCCTTCAGATTAAAATCGCGCATTTCATTCCCGGCCTGATCCACAGCAACCTGTTTAAAGCTGCGGATCAGGCTTGCGGCACGTTCCAGATTCATTTGCACAATGCGTCCGGTCTCTGCAGTGGTGGCGATCATGGTCTCAAAATCGTCTCTGGTCAGTTGCCCATTTTGGTAACGGGCTGCATAGTCATCCAGCTTCATTTGCATATGGGTGATGGCGGTGACGCCGACACCGACCGGTGTGTTGATCTCATGCGCCACCCCGGCCACCAGACCGCCCAGCGAGGCCATTTTTTCCGATTGCACCAGCTGTGCCTGGGTTTCACTTAACTGGCACAGGGATTCCTGCAGGTTTTCATTGGCGGCCTGCAATTCAGCGGTGCGCTGTTCAACCCGCAACTCCAGTTCTTCATTGAGTTTTTTGATCTGCGCTTCTGCATGCTTTTTCTCGGTAATATCCTGCACTGTACCAATCATCCGGATTGGCTGTTGCCGTGCATCACGATAGACATTGCCGCGTTCATTGACGATGCGTATTGTGCCGTCCGGCCTTACCACCCTGTGTTCAATTTCATAGATAACCGCAGCATCGACCACCGTCTTGTTAACGGCTTCTACAACTGCGGCGCGATCATCGGGATGAATGTATTCCAGAAATGCCTCATAGGTTGCACCGAACTCTTGTGGTGTCAGGCCGAAGATACGATATATTTCGTCGGTCCAGTACAGACCGCCGCCAACGATGTCCCAGTCCCAACTGCCGATATGTGCAATAGACTGGGCCCGTTGCAGGGTGTCACGGCTGCGCGCCAGTTCCGCTTCGATCTCCTTGCGTCCGGTAATATCATGGAATGTCACCACCGAGCCTGCCATCTTTTCGTTCCGTCGGATAGCGCGTACTGCATACTCAACAGGAAAACAACTGCCATCCCGGCGCCAAAATACCTCATCGTCATGACTTATGTGGCCGCCACTGATATGAGCCTTATAGATCCGACATTCTTCGACTGCATAAGGAGAGCCATCCTCCTTGCTGTGATGGATTAATTCATGCATGTTCCGGCCAAGGATATCCTGCTCATCGGTGTACCCCAGCATGGTTATACATGCCGGATTGACGTAAATGCAAATCCCTGCCACGTCTATGGCATACACCGCCTCGCCGGCTGATTCCAGCAACAGTGACATACTGACTTCAGTGCTGTCATCTGTTACCTTGCCCGGCCTGGTTTCTGCAAGTTGATGCCCCGGTTGTTTTGTGCTTTTTTTCAATTCGATTGCGTCGTCAACAGCCATTACTGCACCTTGCCATACTCTTTTATTTACTCTTTATTGCATTCATGAATGAGGGAACACCGCTTGACTGCGCGAGACTGATCAATGCCTCTGCCGTCAGCGGCGGGCTATAGAGATAACCCTGAATCGCATCGCACTGCTGATCGAACAAATAGTTCAACTGCTCAGCTGTCTCCACACCTTCTGCAACAATCTCCATTCCCAGCGTATGTCCAAGCGTAATAATGGCGGCTGCAATAGCGGCATCATCCGGATTGAAGGTCACATCACGGACAAAGATTCGATCGATTTTCAGCGTGTCGAACGGCAGGCGTTTCAGATAATTCATGGACGAATAACCGGTTCCAAAATCATCAATGGATAAACATATACCCATTTCATGCAATTCATTGAGGATCTTGGCGGTTTCGGTTATCTGTTCAATCAACAGACCTTCCGTGATCTCCAGTTCAAGTTGACCGGGCGCCAGACCTGTTTGCGAAAGGATGTCATTAATCCTGTTGACCAGACCCCGACTCTGAAACTGCCGGATCGAAAGATTTACGGCAATCCGACCCGTCTGCAAACCCAGATCCTGCCACGCCTTGTTCTGCGCACAGGCAGTCTGCAGCACCCAGTCACCCACCGCGTTAATCATGCCGGTCTCTTCGAGAATGGGGATAAATTGCATGGGCGAGATATTTTTCAATTCATCGTTGTGCCAGCGTAACAATGCCTCACAGCCGATAATGCCGCCATCCCGAAGCGATAATTGTGGTTGATAGTTAAGCCGGAATTCATCTTTTTCCAGCGCGCGTCGCAATCGTGTTTCAATACTTAACCTTTCCGATGCCTGATGGTCGTCTTCCACTGTATAGAATTGATAGTTGTCCTTGCCTCTGGCCTTGGCGCGATACATTGCTGCATCTGCTTTTTTCAACAACTCCTGACTGTCGGTGCCATCTTGCGGGAACATGGCAATGCCGATACTGGACGTGATAAACAGTTCCTGACCATTGATAACAAGCGGCTCACTCAGACTCTCAATCAGTTTCTCGGCAATATGTGGCACATCATCCAGCGCCGCCAGATCATTCAGAACAATTGCAAACTCATCGCCGCCCAGACGCGCCACGGTGTCACCTTCTCGCACACATTCATGCAAGCGTCTGGCAACATATTGCAACAACTGATCACCAATGGCATGTCCCAACGTATCATTGATCATCTTAAAACGATCCAGATCCATAAACATCACGGCAATACTGCGTTCATGCCAGCGGATGCGTGCGATGGCCTGCGCCAGTCTGTCCTGCAACAAAACACGATTCGGCAGGCCGGTTAATGAATCATGATGGGCCAGATGATACAGCCGTTCCTGGGCTTCAATCCTCTCAGTCACATCCTTACCGGTGGAGATGTAATGGACAATCTTGCCATGGCGATCTTTTTGCGGCGTAATGGTTTTTTCTTCGTAATATATCTCACCGCTTTTCTTGCAGTTGACAATTACATCGCTGAAGACTTCACCATTTGAAATGGTGCGCCACAGTCGTTTGTAAAAGGCATCACTCTGTCGATCTGATTTGATTACGCGGGGGGTTTTGCCGATGATTTCATCCTGTGCGTAGCCGGTCATGCTTTCAAATGCAGGATTGACATATTCAATAATCCCGTTACTGTCGGTTATCATGACCGAGTCAGCAATCTGTTCCACTGCGCCGGACAGTTTGCGCATTTGTTCTTCCGCCATGCGTCGTGCGGTGGTGTCCTGTAAAGTACCGATGATCCGGGTTACATTGCCCCGTCGGTCCAGTTCAACTTTGCCTTGTTGATGAACATGGAGCAGCCGTCCATCCTTGCGCAACATGCGATGTTCGATATCATAAGGTTTATGCCGGCTGAGTAACTCATCAAACACACTGTGCACAAATGGCTTGTCCTCTTCCACCACCAGCTCCAGCAGCTCCTGCCAGGTGAGCGGCGGTCCTGCCAGGTCAAAGCCGAGGATTCGGTACACCTGATCAGACGCACTGATGTCCGCATTGTTGATATCACGCTCCCAGTTGCCAATCCTGGCAATTTGCTGTGCCTCCGACAATCGCGCCTCACTGCGCGCCAGATTTTTATACGCCTGTTTGCGGTCATCAATCTCCTTTTGCAGCTCCAGATTGATCTTCATGATCTCTTTGGTACGATCCCGTACACGGTTTTCCAGATCGGTATTTGACAGGGCCAGTTTTTCAATTTCGCGCAAATCGCTGTAGGCACGCAGTGCTGTAGTCAAGGCGGTATAGAGCTTTTGTGTGGTGAGATCGGTTTTTTCGCGGTAATCATTGATGTCGTAGCGACTGATTACCTCACGCTCAGGCGCCTGGCCCGGTTGTCCGGTCCGCAGAATAATGCGCACAAAACGATTTTTGAGGTTTTCTCTAATATAACTGACGGTCTCCAGTCCGGCATTATCCGACTCCATGACCACATCAAGCAATAACACGGCGGTATCGGGATGTTCTTCCAGCAAACTGCGACACTCTTTGCCGGAATAACCCTGAATGATCTTGACTGATCTGCCCTGAAATTTAAAATCCGATAAAACCAGCAAGGTCACCTGATGCACGACCTCGTCATCATCGATGATCATTACCTTCCAGGGTGCGACGGTGTCTTTTAGCGATCCCGGGTCGTCAACAACATGAATAGCCGGTCTGGCGGCAAACAACAGTTCATCTTTACCGCCACTGCTCGCCTGTTTATGTGCATACATTGTTAACACCCTATCTGCTGTTTGCATAAACAAGTATTAGTACAGCATGTGCGCAGGATGTCGAAATTGACGAAAGTTAACACAGTTTATGTGTTACGAAATGTAACAGGCTTGATCCTCTGCAAGGATCAAGATTGATTACGGATTCAGTGCTCCGCTGAGTGGACGTAGATTTGGGTCAACCAAATAAAGGTTTTATATTCCTGAAATTTGCTGAAGCCGGCGGCATTGATCCAGCGTTCGATATCGGCCGGGTTGTGTGCGTAGGGTCGAAAGTCAGAACCAAACAGTTTTAGTATGACAGCGCCCAATCCCACCGCCATGCGGATAAACCAGCGATAGCGGGGATAGGTCAGGGCATAGACACGTCCGGTCTTGCGGATGGATTGGTTCACCAGCGTATCGGCATCGGGATAACAACAGACCACTTTGTCGAGCAGACAGATATCCGTTGTCTCTATCTCGTTCAGGTGTTCGATAAAGTCACCGTTGATATAGGTAACCCGCTCCGCCAGTCCGCGTTGCTCGGCCCAGTTCCGTGCCTCGGCAATCATGTCGACGGCCAGGTCAATACCTGTGGCTCGCTTTGCGCCCTGCTCCAGCAAATACAGGTGTAAATGACCAACCCCGCTGCCGATTTCCAGCAGGTCGGCACCCTGATATCCGGCCGCAGCAAGACCGGCCAGCAGCTGTTTTTGTGATGGCTCAAAACCTTTTTTACTAAAGCGGCGCCGGTAACTGCGTGCAAAAAAAGAAAACAGGCGTCCGCCGGAGCGTGAATGTGGGCAACAACATGTCATCACTGGATTGTACGCAATTCATCGGTACAGACCTATCACTATCCGTCAAACCACTACAAAAAACATGCTTAAGTTCTTGATAAATGACAAATTAAACATTTCCACCTATACTTCGGGAACTTAAATCAGGTCCGGTGCGTGTTGTTTGATACGGACCGGTTTTCAAATGGATTTGTACCATGTTGCACTTGAGGTAAATAATGAATACAAAAACCCTGAACATCGCTTTCTATATGATTCTGTTCATCAGCATTTTTGTCTTTTCACTGTCCGGTTAACACAACAGTTCGGCTTTATTCCTTACATAACCCACAAGATCACCTATATTTAACGGATGAATTTCATCCAGAGAACAGCCTGAGTGGCTGCCGCCCGTCGTACTACGGGCGCTGCCGCGCCACCAGCCTCGTTGGGCAAGCGTGAATTGCTCAATACCCGGATCTGCGATCTGGGCCTGTCACTGCAAACCAGCCCGATACAGCCCTGGATACAGCAACTCTATACCGAGCTGGCCGACCGGCAGCTCCGTTTTAAACCCCACTTCTGGTTTTCCGATGACTGGTTTTGCCCGGATGGAATCCCGGGCGTGGCGATCCCGTTCTATCTCGGCCACCGACGCCTGATCCGTCTGGAACGCGAAATGACCATGGATGTGGAAGGCGGTGACAAACAGTGGTGCATGAACCTGTTGCGGCACGAGACCGCCCATGCCCTGCTGAATGCATACCGACTGGACAAGCGGGCCGACTGGCGCAAGACCTTCGGCAATCCCGCCAAACACTACCCGGAGACCTATCAGCCACGGCCGTATGACAAACGTTTTGTCCTGAATCTGCCCAACTGGTATGCGCAAAGCCACCCCCATGAGGACTGGGCCGAGACCTTTGCCGTCTGGTTGCGTCCCAATTCAGACTGGCAACATCGCTATGCCGCCTGGCCGGCGATCAAAAAGCTCCGCTACGTGGAGCGACTCATTGATGAGATACACGCCAAACCACCGAGCGTCAAGAATCGCCGAACCGATCACCCGGTGAGTCGTATTCGCACCACCCTGCGCGAATATTACGCCGACAAACTTCGCCGCTATGACGCTGACGGGCCGGAGTTTATTGATCGTGATCTTTACAAGTTATTCGGCCACCCGAAACGTAACAGCAAGGGAGAACCTGCGGCGGTGTTCTTGTTGCGCGTGCGTAAAGAAGTCATTGAATCGGTGGAATACTGGGGTGGTGAGTATCGCTTTCGGATTGATCGCACCATTCGCAACATGGCCAAACGTGCTGCCGAGTTAGGCCTGCAACGTAACTGGAAAGAAGACAAGGTCCGCATCGAACTGGTCGCCTGCCTGACCATGCTGGTGGTGGACAAAATGCTGAAAGACGGTTTTCATATCACCCTGTGATGACCATTGGCCTGTCACCACGCTTGCCGGCTGATCAACAGACCGACCTCTGCCTGATTGAGCGTGTTACCGACCATCGCAAACGGGCGGCGATCCTGATCTGGATGTGACGCTTTTTTAAAGCTCACCCCGGTCGCTTCAGTTTTCTCCTCCGTTGTCCGACATTAATTCTGATGCCATCCGCCCGTTCCGGAAACACAGCGGCAGAATACGGGATATCAAACCCATGAAAAAAATGCGTGTCATGATGCTGGTCCATCCCGAGATGGAACCACTGGATCATTTGAGCAACCCGAAAGACCCCGAATATCTCAAACGTGAAACCGAGATCGACGTGAAGCGCGCCCTGGTCAAGCTGGGCCATGAGGTTAACGTGGTCACGGTGCATGACGATCTGCAACCTTTGCGCGACGCCATTGAGCAGTGGCGTCCCCAAATCGCCTTTAACCTGCTGGAAGATTTCGCCGGTGACGGTGCACTGGATTTTTATGTTGTGAGTTATCTCGATATGGCCGGGATACCGTTTACCGGTTGCAATCCACGCGGCATGATGCTGGCCCGTGACAAGGCGCTGTCGAAAAAGATTCTGCATTTTCATGACATCAAGGTACCGGAGTTTCGCATCTTTCCCTTTGGAAAAAAGATCAAACACACCAAGCTGAAAGACCTGCCTTATCCCATGATCGTCAAATCCAATATTGAACAGGGTTCAGTCGGGATATCCCAGGCCTCGTTTGTCAGCAATGCGAAGGATCTCTGCCAACGTGTCGAACAACTGCAAACCATGACCCAGGGCGATGTGATCGCAGAGCAATATATTGACGGGCGTGAGCTGTATGTGGGCGTGATGGGTAACGATCGGCTGGCTGTACTGCCCATTCGCGAACTGAGTTTTGACGATCATGCTTCCCGCGAACAGCGAATTGCCACCTATAATGTGAAGTGGAATGATAAATATCGGGAAAAAATCGGCTTTAAGTATGGTTTTGCCGCCGGCCTGTCCGGCGGCACCCGCATGAAGATCGAGAAGCTGTCCCGGCGTATCTATCGAAAACTTTTATTAAGCGGTTATGCCCGTCTGGACCTGCGCATGGCCGCCAATGGTGATGTTTACGTGCTGGAGGCCAATCCCAATGCCGCCATCACCCATGATGATGATCTGGCCCTGGCCGCCAAAAAGGCCGGTTATGCCTATCCGGCACTGATTAAACGCATTCTGCAACTCGGTCTGTGTGGCAAGCAACAGCAGGGAAACAGGTGAATTCACGCACAGATCACACGGAAAATGTACCGAAATATTCAATAACTCAGTGCAAAATGACGATATAACAATGGCGGCGGACCCGTCTTAAATGCATGGCAGTGTATGACAAAACAGACTGAACAGAAGGCTGTAATGGCGGACAAATCGTCAAAACCCCATGATCCCTTTTTTGATCTGCTGGCCGGCACAACCGCAGAAACAGGGGAAAAGTTTTTTCATAACTTTGTCAAACATCTGGCCCAGACCTATCACGCCCAATTTGCGCTGGTTACTGAATTGCTGGAAGACACGCCGGGTACAGCACGCACCCTGGCCTTTCATGCCCATGGCAATAACATGAAAAACTTTGAATACAAACTGCAGGATACACCCTGTGAGTGTGTCTATGAAAACGGCCTGCTCTATTTGAAATCAGGCCTGCAGGAACAATTCCCGGATGATCATGACCTGGTTGAAATGGGTGTGCACAGTTATCTGGGCATGCCTTTATACGCCAAAGACGGCAGCAAGATCGGACATATCTGCGTGCTGGGTATCAATCCCGTTGCCGAATCAGCCAGCGCTATTGATTACCTGCATATTTTTGCCTCCCGCGCCGGAGCCGAACTGGAACGTATCAAGGTCGAGCGGCAATTGCTGAACCAGCGTGAAAAACTTGCACAAATGGTCGATGAGCAAACCGTGGAGTTGCGTATCTCCAAAGAACTGGCTGAGGCGGCCAATCGCGCCAAAACGGATTTTCTGGCGCGCATGAGTCATGAATTGAAAACACCCCTGCATGCCATCACCGGTTTTTCCCAACTGATGAAAGAAGAAACGGCAGGCAGACTGAATCCTGTCTATAAAGAATATGTGGACAGCACCCTGTCCGCCAGTTACCACCTGAAAAGCATCATTGATGAACTGCTGGATTTTTCCGTACTGGAAATCGGCAAGCTCAAAACAAACATCAAGCCCCATACCATTAAACCGTTGATTGATGATTCGATACGCATGGTCACCAATAAAGCCAGGGAAAAAGGCATCAGCATCCACTATGATGAACAGAGTGACAACGCGGCCCAAATTATGGTCGATGATGCCAGACTGCGTGAAATCATGATTAACCTCCTGACCAATGGCATTAAATATAATCACGAAAACGGCAGCATCACCATTAATGTACAGGCAACCGAAAACTCATATTGCATTTCCATCACCGATACCGGCACCGGCATATCCAAAGTTGAGCAAGCCAAGGTGTTTAATGAATTTGAACGCCTGAATGCCGATCAGGACTGCATTGAGGGTACCGGTATCGGCCTGGCGATCACCAAGCGTTTGGTAGAACATATGCAAGGTACTATTGGACTCGAAAGCCAACTGGGCCGCGGCTCCACGTTTTGGGTCGAATTCCCGGCCGTCAAACCATGAGAGACAGTTGTATAACCTGAAACATGACAAAAATATATAACAAGAGAATAGCATGATGCATAAACTGATTACTCTTTCCCTCTTGCTGATACCCGTTAACGTCTCCGCCCTTGAAATTGTCGGTGTCGAAATACCCGAGCAGGTTACACTGCTTGATCCGGGTAACCGAATAAATTTGAATGGCGCCGGCATTCGATCCAAGTTTGTTTTTAATATCTATATCGGCGCACTCTATCTGAAAACCCAATCCAGTGATGTTGATACCATTCTCAACATGAAAGGTCAAAAGCGCGTTATGATGCACATCCTGTATGACGAGGTGAGCAAAGAGAAACTGATTAACGGCTGGAATGATGGTTTCAGCAATAATCACAGCAGTGAGGAATTTGCCAAACTGCAAGCCAGACTAACTCAGTTTAACAGCCTGTTTACCACCGTAAAAAAAGGTGATGTCATTACACTGGATCTGCTGCCCGACATTGGTACGGAAGTCCGTATAAATGAAGAGATCAAGGGGATGATCCCGGGGAATGATTTCTACCAGGCCCTGCTCAAAGTCTGGTTGGGCGACTCACCGGCCGATGGCACCCTGAAAAAGGCCATGTTGGGTATCAAGGATGAATAACAGGCTGTGTGACATCACGCACCTGACACAACCGCAACGCCCGCTAAAACCCTCTTTTAGTCATCCGGCCTCCGGTCTGTCGGTGACGGAATTTGGTTGATCGCTGACAAGCAATTAACCCTGATTTTCTCAAGTTTTTCTCGGTACCACCGATAATTAAAATAATCGGCTCAGCTGCACGCCATCAAATCTATCAGGCACTCCATGGCAGGAATCAAGCTCAAATCAACACGTATTATTGTCCTGAGTACAACGGCAATCCTGCTTTCTATCGTCATTCTGATCCTGGCCAATCTCTACTTTCTACACAGCACCAACCGGCATCTGGACGCCATTGACAAACAATACAACCAAAAACTCGACATCATCCTGCGCATGACCTATCTCGTGCGCGAGCGTTCCATGATCATGCTGACGATCTATCTTGATGATGACCCGTGGAGCGTGGATGAACACTATCTGAAGTATTATCAACTGGCAGTGGACTTTATCACCTTGCGGGATCGCTTGCTGGCGCAGGGATTAACACCGGAAGAAAAACAGGAGCTGGACAAGGCGCTGGTATTTATTCGCCAAACCGAACCCATGCAGAATGATATCGTGGAGCGGATCCGCTCCGGTGGCGACAAAATGCTGCGGCATGATATCTCCCGCAATGATTTGCCCATGGAGTATAAACTGCTGGAGATATTCGATCGCTTGTCCGCCATGGTGCGCAACAACAAACAACTTGCGGCCAAAGCGGCGAATTTCGATTTTATTCGCTCGGCTTTTATTGTCACCATGGTCTCTCTGCTGATCCTGTTGAGCATCATGGTCTTGATGTATCGTTCCCTGCGCAAGATCCAGACGATTGAAATGAGTTTGATCCGGGAAGCCGACAGTCTGGGCTGGGAGGCAACGCATGATCCATTGACCAATATCTACAATCGTCGCCGGCTGCAGCACAAATTCGATGAAATCAATCAAACATCCGGTGCCGGAATGGCGGTACACTCAATACTGTATATTGATCTGGATGATTTCAAGCCGATTAATGATCGATATGGTCACCCAATCGGGGACCGCTATTTAACCGCGTTTTGCCGCGAAGTGGAACGCTGTATTCGACACAATGACTTTTTTGCCCGACTCGGCGGCGATGAATTTGTTGTACTGCTGGAAAATTGCGATCAACACCATGCGCGGGAAATCGCCGAGAAAATCGTGGCACAAGTCCGTGATTTCTCGATTTACAGTAATAACGACAGGATATCCGCCCGTTGCAGTATCGGACAACTCAGCTTCAAACCCGGCACAAACGACCTTGACAGCTTATTGCATAAAGCCGATGCGCTGTGTTACGAGGCCAAGCGACTGGGCAAAAATAATGTTTTTTGTTCAAACAAGATTAATTAACAAAAAAAAACCCGGATCTTTCGATCCGGGCAACAACTACAATGCATAACTGTTAAATTTAAAAATCAATCCGTGTATAGACCCGGCCGTTGTTATAGACATTATTATTCCGCAAATCCCGATAACTCACCTCCGGATACCATGAACCGCTGCCGGTCGGCAGTGTCACCATCACATCCATGGTCTGCCCCGGCGACAGTTCCAGACTGCTCACGGTACGTGGTGACGGCAGCGCAAAACCGTCAATGTTGTAATGAACAAACGAGCGACGACTGCCGTTGGCATCACGGATTTCAAAAATGCTGTTCACCGAATGCATACCGATTAAGCGGATCGCAACTTTGGTCCCCGGTGCGGCTGTCAACACCTCTGCCGGTGCACTCCGGCTTAAGCCCTCATTACCGTTCATCAGGAAATAGCGCGGGTTATAATCGGCAAACACGGTCGAATCCCCGGTAGCCGTGTGGTAGGCCGGGTCCACCGTACTCAACACGATGTTCCATTCATAGTCATAGGTCGGACCATTGGCATTGATCCGGTTACCGCTTTTGACAATGAATGCACCATACATCCCCATCTCCAGATGCTTCACTGTGTGCACATGACAGTGATAGGCATGACTGCCGATATAGCGACTGTCCACCCTGAAGGTATAGGTGTCGCCATTCACCCCGGCGCCTGTTTCAGGCACCCCGTCTTCCGAGGTGGGCACATCCAGCCCATGCGGGTGAATGGTGTGGCCGTTATAGGGAGCGCTTTCCTGTGGGGCCATCATCATGTTCAGGGTGACATTGGCGGTTTGTCCCGGCTGTAACTCCAGCACCGGGCTGGGCAGGGAGCAATTCCCCATGCCGCTCATGCCGCCTTCGCAAAACACCCAGAAGTTGACGCTTCTGCCGTCACTCATGGTGCGGTTGATCTGGCGAACCATCAGGGTGACGTTTTGTGCATCAAAGACAGGTATTGGACCGGCCGCTCCGCCGCCCCCCATACCACCACCACCGCCACCACCACCGGTGTTGTGCATGGCCTGGGTTGCGCCGAACGCTGTCACGGCAAAGCCGACAGCAATAATGAGTTGGTTAATAAGTTTCATTTTCACGGCAACCCCCTTAATGCGCAATGATCATGGCTGCAGTGCCATTCAGATAAACACCATTACCCGTTTCCATCTGCGCTGTATGCACATGCATGGGATAATGCCCTGGTTGATTTAACTGGTACAACACCATTGCAGTGGTGCCGCCCTTGACGTTAATCGTATCACCCCACTCAAACTGACCCAGCCGATTGCCATTGACGCTGATGATCCGAAAGTGGTTGCTGTGGAAATGCAGTGACTGATCGTATTGGCCTGCATTGACGATACGCACCAAAAAGAGTTCACCCACACTGCCTTCCAGGTTGGTATCGGGATCACCCATGGCCTGAAAACCATTCTTGCCGTTCATCAGGAAGTAGTTGGGTCGATAGGTGCCGGTATTCACCGTACCGCCGCCATTCGCCACATTGTTCCAGCGTGGCACATCCATATCGGTGATCACCCAAAGACGTTCCTGATCCGCCGAAGGCGCAGTGGACCAGGCGCGGGTACTGCCTGCTGAAGGTCGCACGATCACCGCGCCAAACAGACCCAATGCCTGATTCACCCCGCCATTCAGGGTGTCATGATAGAGGAAGACACCGGAACGATTGGCTGTCAGGGTATAGGTGTAACGGCTGTTCGGTGAGATGGCAGTGCTATCGGAGGTCATGCCCTGCACCACAAAGTTGTGGCTGCGGTTATGGTTGTTTACCACCTCTACAGTAATCGTCTGGCCCTCGACCATTTCGATGATCGGGCCGGGTACTCGACCGTTACCACCATTGGCGGTGGTGTAGCCCCAGACAGGCAGACTGGTGGCGCCGTTGCCGCTATCGGGACTGGCGGTGATATTCACCTGTCCGGTTTCAATATACAGGGTGTAGTTTGCTGACCCTCCCCCGGTTGAACCCCCACCGGTTGAACCGCCGCCGGTAGAGCCACCCCCCGTGCCACCACCACCGGTACTACCGCCCACGTTAATGGTGACATCACGTGGACTCAGGGCGATATCCGCCCGCAGATTTTGCATCACATAACTGCCGCCGGTATTCGAGGAGACGTTCACGGTGGCTGAAAAACGGCCGCGGCCGTCGGTCCTGACCTGCAGGTAGCCCCGGTCACTGCGTACCCGGAACCGATACATGTTGCTGCTTGAACCGGTGGTCACCGTCAGACCTGACGGCAGACTCCAGCGAAATTCCCGCTGGCTGCCGCTGTCATCGCCGCTGATGGTCCAGGAACCGGTTTCACCGGTTGAGATATTCACTGTCGAAGTTGACAGACTTGCCGATGCTGCAACAGCTATCGTCACGCCCGTACCATAAAACAGCAGAATTGCCAAAGCGCCCCGGCCGATCCCTCGCCAAAGCTGATTTAAAAATGTCGTCATGCTTGCGAACCCTCCTCAACGTGCTGGTACTTGTTGAAAAACGGCGGCCCAAATCCGCCTGCACAATTACAGTGCAGCCCAAGCATATCGCTGATGAGGAACAACATTTTGTGACAATTGTTACTTATTACCTGACAAATTTAGTGAGGTTAATAACAAAAAAAGACAGTGAATACTGCCTTTTTGCGGGAGGGTAACTGCATCGATCATACGGCCATATGGATCACACCCCGACCAAGTGAAATACAACCCTTGCGCTCCAGTGTCTTGAGCAAGCGGCTGATCACTTCACGCGATGTACCCAGCTCGCGCGCCAGCTCCTGATGGGTGATATGGATCGTGTCACTGTTGGAACCTCGGGACAGGCGGCCCAGCATACAGATCAGGCGCGTATCCAGACTCTCAAAAATGGTGTCTTCCATCAGCTCCAGCATATCGTGGTAACGATCCGTGAGGTCAGTCAGTACATACTCACGAAATGCCGCTGATATCGCCATGGCTTGCATAAATTGGGGGCGGGATAAAATCAGCGCCTGGACATGGGTTTCCGCTTTGGCGAAGGCGCCGAAGGTTTTGCGGTGCAACAGACCGTTGATGCTCAACACACACAACTTGCCCGCCTCGATCCGGTACAGGGTCACTTCCCGATCTTCGGCGGTTTGTTGATATATCCGCACAGTCCCGTTCAGTAACAAAATAAACTGTTCACAGAGAGTATGGGGTTGCAGGATATCTGTTCCGGCAGGCAGCTCAACCACGTTCGCTGCGCCTATCAGCGCATGCCAATCGGGATTTTCATCGGCTGCCAATTCGGGAAAGCGGTGTTTCAATCGTTCCTGAAACAACCGATAAACTGGTGAAAGAGTATGTTCTTCCGCTTGCAGACTGATTGGCATCATCATAAATTTCCTCTCGCAAACTATCCCGCATACGCGTCGGTGTACAATGGGGCGCCCTGTTTAAACAGGATCTCGTTTTCCTCCCAAGACATTGCCTTATTCTGTTCGTTGTGCGGCAACACCTGTCATTTAGTGTAGTTATAAAATCGCCGATGTGTATGGTGATGACACCAATTCCATGCCTATAGGCATTGTTTTCTGTACTTTATAACGGTTTTTTTCCGCAGCCGGCTAAATTGTCATTATATTTTTCGCGTATATATGCAGGGCCCACTCTGCGCCACCCTGCTCATGCAGTTGCTAGAAGAGACTGAAAATCCTGATCCTGCAAATAAGCGGCAAAGTCAGCATCATCTATAAACTGTTCAGCCGTCTTGCCCAACTCGAGTGAAATCTGAATATACTTCAGCATGTTTTCGCGATCATGAAACGCGGCAAAACCACAAGCCAGATTATAGGCCAGCAGTTGCTCTTCGACCTGTTCCGGCAGATATTGCAAATACCGGTAGAAACGTTCCCTGTCATCACTGTGGATAGCGGCAACCAGCACCAGATAGAGACTGCTCGCAAATACCCTCGGCTCCAGCTTGTCAAACATGGCATCGGCCAGGAGAAAGACTTTTTCATACTCTTCGCCATCCACCATAAAGTAGAACTGGAAACTCAAATCAAGGTCCCGGATATAAACCCTGCCTGACAGTTGTTGCACGAGGTCCAGCAGGCGCTGCATATCCACCTCAGGATTATCACGATAACCTGAGTCCGTTACACGCTTAAATACGGCACGGATTTCTCTGGCATATAACTCGTTCGCTTCCTTGCCATTCAACGATTGCAAATAATCACGCCATGGTTCGATCGCCTGCATGGGCGACAGGTTTCGATGCAGCTCATAGATAATACTATCCACCACATCAATAACAAACTTGCTGTATTGCGCCTGTTTGTCACGCAGATAGTCCATGGCGACAGCGATTTGGTCCTCCGGGAAATAGGCCCGCAGCAGATCAGCCACTCTGGATGCGCCCTTGTTGCGCACGAAGCAGTAGTTCATGGCCTTGACGGCTTCGTCATAACTGATCTGCGCCGGATCAATCGCATCCAGGATTTCATAATATTTATCGTCAAAGAATGTCTCAAAATCACTTTGCCCGCACATGGCGATCAAGCGACGCACATCATCCGGCTTGTCGGATTCCAGCAATAGCATGAGTTCCATTGTTTGACTGCGTGCAGCGGACTGGTTGTTGAGCCGGGTTATCCATTCCTCCGGCAGAACCTCAATAATGCCCTGTTGCAGCTCAATAAAATATTCACTGCCAAAATAACCCAGACACTCATCCTGATATTCAAAAAAGGCATCCATCAGGCCGGTAAAGGTTTCCTCATCTTTGCAGCGGGAAAACGCCGGGACAAACAGGGCATCGGCACCGTCGCCGCCTTCACTGTTCATCATGTCGCTGTGTCCATCGCGCAACAGTTCCAGCAAGGCCGCCGCCTCGAATTCCGGGAACAGATCATCATACAGCTGATCCAGTACGGTACTCTCCCAAAAACGGTGGCCAAAGTCATAGTATGCACATGCCTTGTCAAAATAACTGATCACCTGCTTTTGCGCCTCAACATCCTTGCGCTCGATCAGTTCCTCTATTGCCTGCACGGTAATGTTGTAATTATCGTTGGTCACGGAGCGTAATGAGATATCCACCAGCGTCAAAAGTGTATCGATACTCACTGCGGCATGATGCTTCGCCAGCCCTTGCTCCAGCTGCGGCAGGCTGACCAATTCTTCATTATCGGCTTCCTCGCCAAAGTATCCGGCCAATGGGTTGTTATCATCATGGTAGTTCTTGTCCACGTAGAGTTTCAGGTCGGCCACCGCCTGTTCAAAGACGGCCGGCTCATCAGCCGCGGTGGCGGCCACCACCTCTTCTATCGTTGGCAGATTTTTGAATTTCTCACGCAATTGCCACTGCGCCTGAACATCGTCATCGGCTGTCAGCGTTGTCAGTGTGGGATGGACATAGATGGGATCCAGATCATCAATACCGGAACAACCTTCTATATTCAGCTCCTCCAGCTGCGTGAGACTTTCCAGTACGCTGATGTCGGCCAGCTCATCACAACTTTCCAGCTTGAGCCTGCGCAACGGTAATCCGGCCAGACCATCGATATTCTCCAGCGCCTCAGCGTTTTCCAGATCCAGATCTTCCAGAGCGATCAGTCCGGCAAAATCAGCACAATCCACCAGCGCCGAATATTCTATCTTCAGTTTGCGCAGTTGCCCGGCATTTTTTAAAAAGCCGATATCCTCCACACCGCACATACTTAAATCCAGTTCGGCCAGTAACGGCAACCGCCCAATCACCTCAGGCAATGGCTTGAGATAAACCTTGCCCTCACCATACTTGTCCACCGGCGAGAGGGTGCCTTCATTAAAGGCCTGTGAAAAATCCAGCTTGTGCAAGTTGATCAGATTGGCAAATTCATCCGGTAGTTTGCTGATATGTTGATTGAACGCCAGTTCCTGTAAATCAGTCAGGCCGCATATTGCAGTCGGGAAAGTGCGCATATGTACGCCGCGAATGGATAATTTTTTCAGGCTTTGTAATTGCGCAAACGCTTCCGGCAGATCACGCAAACCGCAGGAGACCAGTTCCAGCTCTTCCAGTTTGGCTAACTGTGCTATTTCGGGCGGCAGTTCACCCTCTTTCATGTGCGAACCCCACAGCTCCATGCGTTGCAGGTTGGGCATGGCGGAAACAATGGCGCGTGTGTCATTGGCGGTATGTTTCACAACAACATCAAACTGTCTGATATGCGGCAAGGCCGGCAATTCAGCCAGATCACAAAACGACCAGAGCGTCAGTTTTTTTATGTTGGTGAGTTTTTCCAGATTCACGGGTGGCGGATAGAGGCTGTCCCGATTGCCGCCCGAGATATAGATCTCCTCCAGGTTTGGAAATTCATTTAATTCCAGCGGCAGTGTTATCTCACCGGTCACATCATCGATACGTAATTTCCGGATATCACGATACTGCAGCAGCTGAGTTATATCATAGGCTTCTTTGGAGAGATCAAGACTGAGGGTGTTATCTTCGTACTTCATACGCGGCCTTCCCTGTAAGTTATTCTGATTTATTAATCCATCTTATCCGAATCAGTACGGCAGGAAAAACGCTTTTCGGCCAAACTTGCAGACCGTGTCACGAGTCAGGAAGGGGAGCATAAAAAAACCGGACTATTACCTCCGGTTTTTAAGGCAGGTTGCTCAGTCGGGAGAGTCTGTGAGAATCACGACATGGATCTGCCTAAAGCTGTCGCGGACAACGAGACGGGAACAGGTTTTATATATTGACCTTGCCCTTGCCCTGGCTCGCCAGACTCAAGGAGTGTTTGCACACCAGGTGAATACGCCCCCGGGCCAGCTGAATACAGCGCTTGTGTTCAAAATCCTTCAGGATGCGGCTGATCATTTCCCGTGTGGTGCCCAGCTCATGGGCGATATCGGAATGGGTCACCTGTATGGGATGACCGCAGGAACGATCAAATTGCTCCACCAGCCAGCAGGCCACGCGCAGGTCCAGTCGGTCAAAGGCAAAACCGGAGACCAGATTGGTCAGCAGGGAGAGGCGCTCGGTCAGGGTGCGCAACACGTAGTTACGGAAGCTGGTTGATTGATCCAGCGCAGTCTGGAAGGCAACCCGATTGATCACCAGTCCGCGCATGGCGGTTTCGGTTTTCACCGAGATGCGGGACTGGACCCCATCCACCAGATTATTCAGGCTGTGAATACAGAGCTGACCCGGCTCCACCCGATACAGGGTCACCTCGCGGCCCTCATCAGAGTGGCGATAGACCCGCACGCAACCTTCAACAATCAACATCAGATGGTTGCATTCCATACCTTCATGGAAAATCGCGGTGTCGGCCGGGAAGGTCTGTAACTTGGCGCCGGCCAGCATATCCCAACATGCCTGATCGGCGTTTTCTGTCAGGGCATGGTAATCCGAAAGCAACGCCTTCAGTTTGCTGTGGTCAATGGTCGCTGCCTGGACTCCACTATGAACAATACCTGGATGTGCTGTCATTCTCTCATCCTCAATATGCCAAACTCTTCAGAGTCTGTGCCTGGCGTGGTGTGCTGAATGGAAACATAATCATGCTGATCAAATTATATACTGATAATATCCCTATAATAAATAGTGCATTATCCTCCTTTTCGTGGGTATTTTCAGTACCTTTTGGCACACAACACACCGCTGCCACGACCAGGCCAAATAAGGCTTAAGTATCAGTAAGTTGCGGTCGCAGCAGAGATGCAGAAAAAAAGGGGCCGCAAGGGCCCCCATAAAACTCCATGAATCCGATGTCAGCCGCTAGATAAAGAGGCAGATATCTGATTCACCGGCAAACTCAAAAAAGGTCGCGGCACCGCCGTATTCCACGTCGGAGATGAACTCGCTGGTGGAGAGATCGAACAGGTCCACGGTCATCTGGCAGGCAATCATTTTTACCTCCAGTTCCTGACACATGCTGCGCAACTCTTCCAGGCTGGCAACACCCTTTTTCTTCATTTTGGATTTCATCATCATGGTCATGATGCTTTCCATACCCGGAATGGCGGTACCCAATACCGGGAACCATTTGTCCATGCCCATGGGCATGGGCATGCCGGGATTGCCCAGCGGGCTGACCTTGACCTTGATGTTCTTTTTCAGCAACTGCAGGCCATAAAAGGTAAAGAAGATCTGTACCTGATAACCCAGTGCAGCGGCAGTGGAGGCCAGGATGAAAGGAGGATAACCCCAATCCAACGTACCCTTGGTGGCGATAATTGCCAGCTTTTTCTCACTCATTGGTAATTCCTGCTTCTGTCCGGTTTCGATGCCGCTATTCTGTCGGCACACCACAGTGAATTCTGTATGTTTGGGTACAAAACGGTAAAAAATTCACGACACTTTTCCTCTGTTTGCACCTGATCCATCCAGTGTGCGTTTAGCCACTTAAACGCATAGACCAACTGCACTAAAATTGCCGCCTTTCGGAATGGACGACTGCTGAGGATGCCTGCATGAACCGCCTGTTATTACGCCCTGTTTACCACTTGATGATCTTGCTCGCCGGTTTCCCGGCATTTATAACCGCCGCCGCTGCCGATGAACCCCGCTACAAACCCTTCGTCCTGGCACAGACCGTCGACAGCACCGATCTCAAACAGCAAATCGACACCGTCAAACAAAAACTCGCCGCCAACGGCTATCAGATCATCGGTGAATACACACCTTATATTGATAATCACATTCTGGTCATCACCAATGACCGGTTACGCAAGCACGCCGCCCGCACCGAATTCGGCGGTTATGGCGCAAGTCAACGCGTTGCATTCAACAAATCCGGCAACCGGATCCAGATCAGCCATACCAACCCGGTCTACATGGCCCACGCCTATCGAATGCAATCCGATCTGCAAGACGTCAGAAAGCAACTGGCCGGTATCCTCGGCTATGAACAGGACTTTGGTGCGCGACTCGGCTTGACTGCAAAAGCATTGCGTAAGTACCACTATGATTTTCTTATGCCTTATTTCACTGACCACATGAATCTGGCGGAATATAAAACCCAGCAGGCGGCGATTGACTATATTGAGAAATCACTGCAAGGTAAAAACAGCACGGTTAAAAAAGTCTACCGTATCGACATCCCCGGCAAACAGGAGACCGTCTTCGGTGTGCAATTTAAAGGAAAAGACAAGGATGATTGCAGCAGTGATGACTACATCATGTCCCGGGTGGATTTTGAAAATTTTAAAGCCACTGCACATTTGCCCTATGAAATTCTGATATCAAAAGGCCGGGTTTTTGCCCTGTTCGCCGAATTTCGTATCGCGATCAGCTTTCCCGATCTGAGCATGGTGGGCAGACGCAGCTTCGCGACCATCATCTGCGCACCCTCCGCCATCGAAAACAGCCTGATCAAGGTCACCGGCGGTACAGACGAGGAATATTAAGCCGAAGATTTTTCCAGAATCATCTGGATCGCTTTTTGGATGCGACTCTGGCGGGTGGCGTGTTTTTTCGCCTCCTCTATCCATTTGATATATTCGCGCTGATGAGACACTGACAGCTGCTCAAATAAACCCATAGCCTCACCATGGTTGGTCAACTCGACAAGAAAATCTTCCGGAATACTCATACGCAACTCCTGGTATACAATCACTCCACTTTTGTTATTTGCACATCCGCCAGCGCGGCCTGTCGCTCTGCTTTCTCCAGCTTGCCGATGCGCGTCACTTCAGCATAGAAGCGCGGCAGGTCATAGTCCAGTCGCTGCAGCAACGCCTCAAAGGCCGGCACCAGTTCATGATAAGTGGCGGTCAGGGCCAGATGGGCATTATTCAGTCCCTGCGCCATCCACTTGTCATAACCGTCATACCCGTCCCAGCGCTTTTTCAACACCAGATATTCCTGTTGCAGCTCGGCAAAGAGCCGCCGCTTGCCCTCCGCCAGCTTTTGCGGCTCCTTTTCCGCAGCATAAAACTGTTTGAGCTTTTCCCGTGTACCGCGCAACAGCTGGTTGAAATCCTTCTGTCGCTCCTTATAGATCCGATACCGCTGATTGGCCGCCGGATCATTTAACTTTAACAACCAGCGCCGCACCCCTTCCAGCTCCACCGCCGTGGCGAAGGCCTCGTTAAAGGCCGAATCGTTTTCGATATAGACCTGCTGATGGGCCAGCTCATGAAACAGCACCCCGGCCAGATGCACATCATCCCGATACAACATGGAACTCACCAGCGGATCATTAAACCAGCCCAGGGTGGAATAAGCTGATGCACCGGAGACCTGCACATCATAACCCTGCCCCTGCAACTCCGCCGCCTTGGCCTGCGCCGCCGCCTCATTGAAATAACCCCGATAACTGATACAACCCACGACCAGAAAACACCACTGCCTCGGTGTAATGGAATAGGGTTTGGTCGCCACCACATTCCAGACCGGATACTTGCGATCCAGCTTGACGAACTTCTTGTAACTGCCGTTATCCGGCAGACCCAGCTCGGCCACCGCAAACTGCCGCATCACCAGCACCTGCTGTAACTTCGCCTTCAACTCCGCCGAGGTCTCCTGCTGTGCCAGCACCTCTTCAATGGGTTTCTCGCCGGACATCAACGCAAAATGGCCGGACATGAGATGGGTGTAGTAGCTGATGGAGGAGCAGCCGGAGGTGAACAGCAGGAATATGCTTAAAATCGGTAATCTGAAATACATTGCGACGTAGTCAGTAGATTCATCAGGGTAATTTTATCGTAACCGGCCGGTTATTTCCTGTTTAGTCGCTGACTTTCTTTCAGAATCTTCTGGAGTTTCTCACTGGTCTTATCATCCAGACCGGTACACTTGTTATGGTTCAGTCCCTTGATAAACATAATTTTTTCATCGTCAGTTATAATTGTAAAATGTTTTAATGGATATTGGCTTATGCCTTGCATTATCCATTTATCGCTACAACCAAGCCGGATCATATAGTCAATCCACTGTTGAATAAATGTTTCTCGTTTAAAAGCGGAAATGCATGTTGCCAGAGGGATGCTACGCTGATCACATAACAGACCATACTTGGCAGTGACACCTCTAAAATCGGTTATTCTGTTTGATTTCCGTTTTATTCTTGAGATTCGTTTTTCTATAGATTTCCTGTCTATTATCGAATTATCTTCCAGCATGAAATCAAAAGCCGCGATGATTGTATGTACTTCTACACGGTTCAACCCTCCGAGCTTAACATCCGTTAACCAGCTTAAATCCAGATTTGATGTACTAAAGTCTACACCGTGTAATTGTGCACCACTAAGATATGCACCCTGTAGTTGGGCTTCTTGAAGATTCGCACCCTGTAGTTGGGCTCCTCCAAGATCTGCACCCTGTAGTTGAGCCCCTTCAAGATCTGCACCCTGTAACTGGACTTTGTAAAGATCCGCACCCTGTAATTGGGCTCGCGCAAGATTCGCTCCCTGCAATTGGGCCATCACAAGATTCGCTCCCTGTAATTGGGCAAACCCAAGATTCGCACCCTGCAGGGTGGCACCCCAAAGCGACGCACCCTGAAGTTTGGTTTCATATAGTTTCGCACCCTGAAGTTGGGCGTTACGAAGATCAGCACCTTGTAGCCAGGCCCCTCTGAGACTTACACTCTGTAGTTGGGCTCCATTAAGATTCGCACCCTGTAGTTGGGTGTTCCAAAATTCCGCTCCCTGTAGCTGAACCCCTTTCAATATTATTTTTGGCAAACTACAATGATTAAACAAGGCGAAGCGCAGATCACGGTTGCGCAGATCAATACCGATAACCTTGTCCATCGCAGTTTGTTTGGCTTTTTCATTTTTACCCAATAACGCATTTATCGATTGTGTATCAAGTTGGCCCTGTAAAATAACCTGATTCTCAATAATCAGATTTTGTCTGAATGGCAGTCCGGACAACGAATAGAAAGCTTTTGCCATAAACCACTCATCGACACGCCGACCAAATTCATCGGATGAGGGTATTGCAGCGATACACCAGGCAATAATAAACAGCGACACACTGGTCACGGCCAGACTACTCTGGCCGCGGGCCTGATAATCGATGGGTGATACCAGCGCCGCTGTCTCCCGCCAACTGAGCTTGTCGGCCAGATAGACCCCCACGCGACTGAGATGTTGCGGTGTCCGTCGTATTCGTCTCTTCAGACCATGCCATAGCTGCCACCACCAGCGTGTTTGTTCATCCGCCGAAATGACAATCCTTGGCCAGATCAGCCACAACAGCACGCAGTCCACCAGAATGACAATGCGATGACTCCAGGTGATGGCCTGTGAATGGAACGGGATAAAGCGCAACTCGGCCCAGGTGAGGATAAACAGGGGCAGTACAATAAGCGATATCACCATCATGGCGTTGATAAACAGACGCATCAGGCGCGGGTGTTGTTGATCGACAATGGCATGGACCAGCCAGAAAGTCCAGAGACGGTCCCGTTGCAGTTTCAGCACCGCTGCATCATCACATTTTTCAGACAGGGCATTAAAACTGTGCAGTTTGCTTGCCAATAGATAGCACTGGACCAACAGATTGAAGTGCAACAGCACCAGCATCCATGGTGTGATGACATAGAATTCCAGGATAGGCAGTTTGACATTGAGCAACGGAAGATTTACCGGGTCGATCTTGAGCAACTGCACATCGGTGGTGGAGGCGATGATCAACCCGAAGTAGACACAGAGCAACAGGAAGGTAATGTGGACATTACGCACCGTTTTGGCGGCGTCATTGGCCGCACCGACCAGTTCTCCCAGTTGTTTGGTGATATCCTCAGACAAAAGGCCGTTCCTGTACCGTTGTTATAGTTTAATCATAGTTTTTTAATGCAAAGACGCCAAGATACAGTGTTTTATATTTCATTTTCTTCACGTCTTTGTGTAGAAATCACAAAGTGGTCAAATTTTCGTCATTCCTGTGAATACCGGAATCCGGTTTTATGTTGTTCTCATGCTTTGCGTGGGAACGGATATGAATCGCGTCGCGATGGCCCGAAATTTGATGTCGGGGGTTGCCCGACAGCAAGTTACTTTCATTTGCTTGTCCAAATGAAAGTAACCAAAGCAAAAGACACCCCATGCCGGTAAAGCTGTAATTGATATGTATTTCATTCTGTCATTGGCAGATGGACCTTCCCTGGTCCACTGCCAATCCGCGGCATCCTGCCGCTGCTGATTTATGATGAAATGACATATCAATCACAAACCTGCAATGGGGAATGATCCGGCACCTTAGGACCATGTTTAAATCAAGTACATCCTGGAACGGTAAGACAGAATAGAGCAACGTATTCCGCCGTATGTATTGGTTTTATATCTGTGCGGATGAGGTTGCTCATGCCTTGTTTGAGGATCACTCCCTTTGCTGCCGGGTGATTGGGTTTGATTTATATACATATCCAGATGCGGCAGGATGCCGCTGTTTGCCAACGGGCCAGGGACGGCCCTTTTGCAAACGCAGTCTGAAATCAAATTCAATCACGTATTTGCGGCAGCAAGGGTGTCCTTTCTTTTGGTGACTTTTCTTTGGACACGCACAGAAAAGTCACCCGCCTCAGCCGCGCAGCGGCGGGCGGAATGATTGTATATTATCGTTAGAGTGTAGGTTGGGTTGAACGAAGTGATGCCCAACGTTCGATAGTGTTGGGTTTCGCAAGCTCAACCCAACATACCATTTTCTCTGCGCCTTCGCGCCTTTGCGTTGAAAAATTTACTTGCCGATACAAAAACTGCTGAAGATCTTGCCCAACAGTTCATCAGAGGAGAGGTGGCCGGTGATTTCGCCCAGTGCCTGTTGCGCCTGACGCAGGTCTTCGGCCAGCAGTTCACCGGTATGGGTTTCCAGCTGGGCGCGGGCGTTGTCCAGTTGGTGTAATGCGCGTTGCAATGCATCGAGATGACGGCGACGGGCGATGAATTTGCCTTCGCCTGTGCCGGTATAACCCATGATGGTTTTCAGATGACCGCGCAACAGTGAGATACCGTCACCGGTTTTGGCGGAGAGGCGCACCATCGTACCGTATTCATGCTCCAGCAATTCCGCCTTGTTGCCGCTGAGATCAATTTTGTTATGCACGAAGGTGACCGGCAGTCGCGGCGGAAGCTTGGTCTGGATGCGTTGTTCTTCATCACGCAGGCCGGTAGTGTCATCGATCAACAGCAATACCTGGTCGGCCTGTTCAATAGCCTGCCAGGTGCGTTTGATGCCTTCCTGTTCGACAATGTCTTCGCTCTCACGCAGACCGGCGGTATCAATGATGTGCAGGGGCATACCGTCGATATGGATCTCTTCCCGCAATACATCGCGGGTGGTGCCGGGTATATCGGTGACGATGGCCGATTCCCGCCCGGCCAGGGCATTCAGCAGAGAGGATTTGCCGGCATTCGGTCGCCCCGCCAATACCACATGCATCCCTTCACGCAACAATGCACCCTGTTGTGCCTCTTGCAGGATGTCGACCACCTGTTGATAGATGATCTGCAAACGTTGCCCGATCCGTTCATCGGCCAGAAAGTCGATCTCTTCTTCGGGAAAATCGATGGCGGCTTCCACAAACATGCGCAGTTCGGTGAGTTGCTCCACCAGTGTGTTGATCCCGGCGGAGAAGACACCTTGCAGTGATTGCAATGCACCCCGTGCCGCCTGTTCGGAACCGGCCTCGATCAGATCGGCTATCGCCTCGGCCTGGGCCAGATCCAGTTTGTCATTCAGGAAGGCACGCTCGGAAAATTCACCGGGCCGCGCCATTCTTGCCCCCAGTTCGAGACAACGGCGCAACAGCATATCCATCACTACCGGTCCGCCGTGACCCTGCAACTCCAGTACATCTTCGCCGGTAAAGGAGTGGGGTGTCTGGAAAAACAGGGCGATGCCGCTGTCGATAATGCGTTGCTCGCCATCCAGAAAATCGAGATAGTCGGCACGGCGCGCCGGCGGCACCACACCCAGGATCTGTTCGGCGATTTCGCGACTGGCGGGACCGGAGACACGGATAATCCCCACTCCGCCACGCCCCGGCGGGGTGGCAAGTGCGGCAATCGTGTCATTGGCAAACGGATTGGTCATGTCGCAAGTGTATACGCTTCAGGTTTTGATTTCGCCATCCACATAGAACCACTCACCGTTTTCCCTGACAAAGCGGCTTTTCTCCTGCAGTCGATGCGCCTTGCCATTGATCTTGTAGCGGGCGACAAACTCCACCGTACCGGTCTCATCCCCGACGCCGCCGGCAACTTTACTGACGATCTTCAGGCCGATCCACTGTGGTGATCCCTCCGCATGCAAGTCAAGCACGGCGGGCCGGGTGGAAGGATGCCAGGTGCGTAACAGATAGGCTTCATCATTGACGACATAGGCAGTATAGCGGGAACGCATCAGCGCCTCTGGGGTATCGGCCACCACATCGGTCTTGTGCACAAGGCCGCAACATTGCATATAGGCCTGGTCGGAACCACAGGGACAGGTCTCTGGTGCCTGCACTTACCGCTCCTTGTCCTGATCGGGTTGTTGTAAACCGGCCTGCTCTATGCGCTTCTTCTGTAAGCGTCGCGCCAGTTTTTGCATATCATCCGCTTTGTCACCTTCGTCGATGATCTCCAGTCCCAGCAGGGTTTCAACAATATCTTCCAGGGTGATGATTCCGGCCATGCCACCAAACTCCTCCATGACCAAGGCAATGTGTGCGCGCCGGCGCATCAACTCATCAAAGGCTTGTGACAATGTCATGCTGTCCAGCACTACCGGCATGGGACGCCGATAATTTGCCAATTGAGAGTCACTGTTGCCGCGTGCCTGGGCCAACAACAAATCCCCGCGCAGGACAAATCCATCAACCTGTTCCGAATGGTCCTTATATATAGGAATACGCGAAAACCGGATGTGATCATATTTGTGGAAGAAGGTTTCGATACGCGTTGTTTCAGGCAAGGCAAACACAACGGTGCGCGGTGTCATGGCATCACGCACAGTTGTCTCGCGCAACAGCAACAGGTTTTTCAGCATCACCGACTCCTGTTGCGCCAGTTCACCTTCCTGCACACTCAATTCCGCCATGGCGGCAAATTCACTGCGACTGAAACCGGTCAGACCATGTTTGGCTTCGGTCAGTGAACCGGTGATTTTCTGTGACAACAGCACAAATGGATAAAGCATTTTAATCAGATATTTCAGACCATAGGCTGTAGCCGGTGCCAGACTGCGCCAGTAATGTGCACCCAGTGATTTGGGAATAATCTCGGAAAAGATCAGGATCAATAAAGTCAGCACTGCGGAGGCAATGCCCACCGAGGTATCACCGAATACGATAGCGGCCTGCGCCCCCGCACCGGCCGCCCCCATGGTGTGGGCAATGGTGTTCAGGGTCAGAATGGCCGCCAGGGATTGATTGATATCCGCCTTTAACTTGCGCAATAGCGCACCGGCCGGTCTGCCCTCTTTTTCCAACAAGGCGATGTAGGCCGTGGTCACACTGAGGATCACCGCCTCAGCGATGGAGCAGAGGAAAGAAAACCCAAGGGCTATTAATATGTAAGTGATAAGCAGTAACATAATGAGCGATATTCCTCGCCATGATTGTAGCTGCACTACTGTTAGCGCACCAGACTGGAACACTCCGGATTTGTATATCGTCCTCAAAAGCATGACAACCACATCGGTATTCCAAATGGAGTGAGGCCCTGTGAGACATTTAGCCGGTCAACACCAATATGATTCCCACCATACCTTGTGTGAGTACCACCTTTGTTACACAATTTCTTCCAATACTTACTGATATACTTAGTTAATCCGGCCGAAAATGTACACCTCAAAAATATTACCATTTGAAATCAGGCCGGTGCATACATTATATGCCACTCCCAAGGCCGGCTCGCGCATTCAATATTTTTTTACTATGCTTATTGCATAGAGCGGATAAGCCGGTATTTCTTATCCAAATCAGACACTGCTGAACCAAATAACAGGATGTTACGGCAAATGATACCGGATCAACACTTGTGGAAAACCACAATCAGTCTGACTCAGCTTGCACATATTTTGTACACTTTTATTTTTACGCGGATGCCTAAAAATTGTGCATTTTGCACAGCTGTTTTTCTCTCCTTCATCCTCTCCCCGTCGCTGTCGGCCAATGATGATCAGAAGCAGTGGTATGACGATGCTTATGTCGTATTGGGGATAAACTGGCATAATACAGAACTTCACGCCAGTGATGCTCTCAATGGAGATCGAAAACTGGGCATTATGGCGGATGAAGGTGCTGTTTCTTTTCTGGCGAACATTTCAACCCGAGGCTACTTTCTTAATCCGACCTCAAATTTCGGTTATCAGTTTTCTTTCAACATCGACTCTTTTAATATTAATCATCAACTGCTGAATGATGGTCAGTTTGTCAATCTGAATACTTCAGTGAAAGGAGAATATATTTATATTACACCTGTCCTGTTTTATAATTTTGGCGACAAACAAATCACCGATGGACAGGGTGAATACTTCAGGATTGGTCTTGGTTTTGGGGCCGGCTATCTGAAAGCAAGCGGCAGCATGTATATGACGGAGAGAAATGCCGCCACACCAACAAAAATTGACATCAATGAAACCACTCAATCGATCAGTTTTCTGCTGGAGTACCGCTACGCTGACTACATCGCCCGGTTTACCGCGGGCGGACCAAAAACCAGGCCACGACTTATTGAGCTGACTTTTCCGGAATTTGCTTTAGCGGAATACACGGCATTCGATATTGCCTTGTCCCTGGGATATGTCATCCAGTTTTGACCGTGACGAGTTCTGTCATGACGTCTTGCATATCTTCACGTATTACTCCGGCAGAAAGCTCATAGTATAACGATGCACGCCGGCTGCTTCGAATGACCCGTAATTCAATGCCTTTAGTATTGCGCTGATTTCCCGCTCAAAATCCTTGCTGCCGGTGGTGTTCTGCTCGGTAGAGATATAATTTACCACGCCATCCACACTGATGGTCAGCACAAAGACCAGCTTGCCGGCAAAGTTGCTCTGCAGACTGCGATAGCGTTGATAAACCGGCGTGGTGGCATGCTTATGATATTGCACGACACATTCAATGCGTTCACTGCTGACGGCATGGGCGCAATGGGTCGGGAAATCGCTGTTCAGTGCCGTGTCCGTACTCTGTTGCACCAGGGCACACCCGCCAAGGACAAGAGCAAGAGCAACAGTCAGCCGGCCATGTAAAGCAGGAAATTTATTCAGCATGGTTAGTTACTCCGTTTTCAAACCCGAGCCTGCACAGCATACCGTTCAACAAGCAGCCAATCTGTTATGGACATCATGAAAATCAAAAACAGCCGGCCCTGAATGCTATTTCTTTCGCGTTGACCTGAGTGCATCGATATTCTCTTCCCAGTTTTTACCGTCAAATGGGGTGATCGTCATGGACTTCACCGTCCCTTCGTCCAGGCAGCGGGCATTAACACTGTAACCGTCCGGGTGGGAGCGAGGAACATAGAATGATTTGATGCCGCAGATATTGCAGAACAGGTGCTTCGCCTCATGGGTGTCGAATGTATATACAGCCAGATTCGCCTCACCCTGCAACAAACGAAACTGTGTCTTGTCTACAATCAGATGCAGTATCCCGGTCTTGCTACAGATGGAACAATTACAATCCGTTACTTCAATATCGGCCGGCGCATCCACTTCATACCTGACTGCGCCGCAATGACATCCGCCCCTATGCACTATCATCATCTTCATCCTTTGGTTGACTGTTTGTCTGTGGATGGCGTGATTATATAGACATTCTGTGCTCCACACGTATACTTAAATAATCCGGTTTTTAATGATGGCAGGCCCGATGGCCTTGTTGAACAAAATCAGACTCCAGACCGATCTGCCGAATAATGATCCGCCCGGCCGCCCCCCGGCATGGAAAAAAATCCTTGCCGGTTTGTTGCTGATCGGCTTGTTGTTACTGGTCTTTTTCGTCCCGCATCCAACTATTTTCTATTACTCCACCGTCATCACCATGTCACTTATACTGGCGGCGGTCCTGTTGTTTACGCCGGCCTACTTTTCCACACTGGCCGAGCTGCAACCCGGCAAGACCTCGTTTGATGATCGGTTTTTTACCCTGTTGCGCCACATCAAGCACAATCGGGCCAACCTCTTTACGGTTATGCTCGTCATGGGCGGTATTTTTGCCTGGGCCGCACTGGGTGTTCCCTGGGTGGTTGAGCAGATCATTGGTCCCTATGTCTGCCCGCCCGGTTACAATGAGATGACCTTTAAAAATTCGGTAACGCGCATTCCCGTCGCCGGTTATGTGATTGCCTATTCATTCGAAGGCTACTGTTCCGGATCGCTGGGTATATTTCGCGGTATCCGCCTGTTGCACTTTTTCATCGGCTTGATCGGCGCCTATTTCGTGCTCTGTTTTCTCTGTCTGCTTGCCGTTTTGCTGGTCAGACTGATCCAGCCGCCGATCATGATCGCCGCAAAAACCGTTGGCGCATGGGGACGCATGGTGCTGGTTTTCGTGCTGTCACTGGGGCTGTGGAGTGGGTTGCTTGCCGTACCGAGTCATGCGCCCGCCATACCACAGACGGTGAGTCGTCTCTTTAATCTGACCAACTACTACAGTACCCATCTGCACGCCCGCGCCCGCTATGGCGGTGATATTGACAAGCTGGTGATGGCACTGGAGGCTTATCCCTACAATGTCAATCGTGAGGATAATCACACGGAAACACCGCTCGCTCTGGCGCTGCGACATAACAATCTGGTTGAGACCGACATGCTGCGTCGCTATGGCGGCAAGATCAACACCCGGTGGCAGTCGATCACGGATAAACGCAAACGTGATTCCGATTACACCGGATTAACGTTCCAGATCCTCAAGGAGATCAACTGTGATCTCTGTCAACAGGAGGTCGCCGAGCGGGAAACCTTGCGCCGGAATAATCAGGACCGAAATAAATGAAGCGAATTAACCCGGTGGTCATACTGCTGCTGCTTGCCTGTCTGTTGCTGGTCACGGCCCCCTGCCCCGCCCGGGAAGAGTTGATTATTGTCGGCAGTTCACCAATCAAGCATTATCGCAAACCGGCTATCTTCGTGCCGTCCACCGGACAGTTATTTGTTCGTGCCGATACCACGGCAGAGGTTTGCAACCATACCTTTTTCTTTTATAACAGCGAGTACCGCGAGTTCATTACTGCCTGTCTGGACAGCCGCAGCGGTACACGCATCATCAGCGATCCTGTTGACGCAAAAAACTATCGGGATAAAACCGCAAAAAAACGCGTGATGAGCCCCAGTGAAGAGACCCGGCTGGATGATTTCATTCTCTGGTTTGCCGACTGGGATTCGGCCCGACAACAGATTTGTCTGGTCGGCAAACACTATGCCATGGACGCACCTTTACGACTGCTTTGTTACAGGCGCAATCAGCTCGGCAAGGGTTTCACCCGTCTGCTGGATGAGAACATCAATGATGCTTTTTTCCTGATCCAGAACCTGATGTTGTATCAGGGCAAGGCGGTGATCGCCGGGCGCAAATCAAAACGGGATACCCACCGTTATGAACTGGTGTATGACATCGCCAATCAACATCGCGTCTCCTACGGCAAGGTTGAGTATGGCCGGTTGCTGGGCAAACTTAATTCAGAACAACTGGCGGTCTACAAGAAAGGCCATATCTATGGCTATGATCTGCAGCAGATGACGCCGTTTACCGAAGTACCCAACTTCCCCTTCCAGCGGGTTTATGGACAAATTCCCGGAAAAAAGGCCTATTTTGCCAATTCAGACGGCCTGAAGATGCTGGACATGAGCGGTGAAATCTACAAGGTGGAGATGTTTCATACTCAATATGTTTACGGGACCACCGGTTTTGATCGACGCCACAAATTCACACCTTCCAGCGGCACATATGTGGCGCTGAACAAACTTGATCTGACGCAAATCTGCGAGGATATCGCCACCCGCTGGTGTGCCTATCGGGAACGTGATCGGGCCTGGACCAAACGTGGTCACAGCGGCATGGTGACGGAGTATTGTCTCAAGTATCAGGGCATGTGCCTGAGCATGGAACCATCGGCAACGTTTGAAACGGATTTTGTCAAAGTCTATGGCGGCAAAGAGGGACGGCTGCGCGAAGCGCCGCCCTGAGCAAGCCGCACTCACCTGAACAACGGTATAATGCAGTTACCCTGCCGAACCCTGGTCGTCGGCTTTTTTCAGATCGATGGAAATCGAGTTAATGCAGTAGCGCAGTCCGGTGGGTTGCGGTCCATCGGGAAAAACATGCCCCATGTGGGCGCCGCATTTTTTACAGTGTACTTCGACGCGATGCATACCATGGCTGTGATCGTGTTCTTCCTCAATCACTTCGTTGTTGAGCGGCTGGTAAAAACTCGGCCAGCCGCTGCCGGAATCGTACTTGGTGTCTGAACTGAACAAGGGCTCACCGCAACAGGTGCAGACGTAAACCCCCTTGTCCTTGCAATGATAGTATTTGCCGGTAAAGGCCCGTTCGGTGCCTTTCTCACGACAAACATAATACTGTTCTTCTGTCAGTTCAGCACGCCACTGCTCATCACTTTTGTTTATTTTATCCGTCATACAATTTAACCGTTATTCAAAACCCGCCTTCTCGGCCTCCAGCATGGCCAGGCTGACATGTTTGCCTACCTGATCATGAAAACCATTCCATTGATGATAAGCCTTTAGCTTGGCCACCACTTTGGGTTTCATTTCATAATCACTCATGCCTTCATCCAGCAAGACCTTGACGGTCTCATAGAGAGTGGACAGGTAGGTGCGAAATTTTTTCACGACTTTCACATCACCGGTCGGGCCGTGACCGGGGACATAGACTTTGACGCCCAGCTTGATCGCCACATCACAGGCATTGATATTGCCGCGAAAGGTGGCGTCATCCATGCGTCCGATACGCTTGTGAAACACATTATCACCCAGTGCCAGCACATTTTCTTCCACAATATGGACCATGATATCGGTGCCGCTGTGGGCTCGCTTGGGTGCCAGAATACGGAAGGTCTTGCCACCGGTTTTAAAACTTGCGGCCTCATCCACCTCAATATCCGGAATAACGGCGGTGGTGCCATCGGTCGCACCCTTGGTGAGTGTGGACATCAGGTCCAGCCACTGCTTATCCGCACCGGCCTTGGCCTGGGTAATCATATTGGGATGAGCCATGAAGACAGCTTTGGGAAAAAGATCCTTGAAGGCCTGATTACCCAGCCAGTGATCGCCGTGAATATGAGTGCTTAATACATGAGTGACGGGCCTGTCGGTCAGTTTGCGGATCTGGCGCAACACCATTCTGCCGGTATAGAGACTGGAACCGGGATCGATGACCACAACACCTTCACTGGTCAGCACAAAAACCGGATTATTCATAAAGCCCTGGTTTTGTGGTGACGGCATCCCCGCCGGACCGTGGATCACATAGGTATCAGCCGCGATCTTGTCGGCCTTGTAATCGGGCAGTTCCTTCGCCGCTAAAAAGTTTGAATTCAGAACCAGCAACAGGAACATCAACCATTTCATTATTATATACCTTTGGGTTTATATGGAATGTAGAACAGGAATTACTTTCACTATAGATGATAGCGGCGCATTCGTGCGGGCAAATTATCAAGAAAAGGTAAAATTATTTATCTGACGCTATCGGTAATCCCGCCGCCTTCCATTCGGGATAACCATCTTGCAGGCGACGCGCCTTGCGCCCTGCTTCGCGTAAAAAGGCCACCGCATCAAAGGCCAACACACAATGCGGCCCGCGACAATAGGCGACGATCTCCTGGGCCGGGTCCAGCTCGGCGATACGCTGCTTCAATTCCGACAAGGGAATATTTATCGCGCCCGGTAAATGACCGGCCTGATACTCCACCGCCGGTCGCACGTCGATCACCGTGACCAGCTGATCCTGCACTCTGGCCAGTAATTCCTCCCGTGCCAGTGGTTCCAGACGGTCCTTTTGATGCAAATAGCCGGTGATCAGATCGGTTACTTCATCGAGGTGGCGCTCCGCCACTTCGCGGATGGCGGTCAGCACAGCCGGCACGTCCTCGCCACTGAGGCGGTAATAGACCTTCAGCCCCGCCTTGCGGGACACCACCAGCCCGCTCTGTCGCAACTGTTGCAGGTGTTGTGAGGTATTGGCCACGCTCAATCCGGCCGCTTCGGCCAGATCATCAACACATCGCTCACCCTGCGCCAAAAATTCCAGCAATTCCAGACGGTTACCATTACTCAGCGCCTTACCCACGCGGGCAAACTGGGCAAACAGCTGCTGTTTGAATCCGGGACCTGTTGACATGGTTAATTTTTCATCTATTCTAGTATTCAAGCAATTACTTGAATATAGACCCTCACTGCCGGCCCTGCAAGGCGGGGCGGGTTGGAGAGCAATGTTATGGATCTGAATGAATATATCCTGGCCCATGAGAAGACCATTCGCATGGGCTTCTTTTTCGGCATACTCACTATCATGGCGGTTTGGGAAGTCCTGGCGCCGCGCCGGGCATTAACCGTCTCCAAAGCCATCCGCTGGACAAATAATCTGGGTATCGTATTCCTGAACAGTTTTTTACTGCGCCTGGCCTTTCCTGCGGCGGCGGTCGGCGTCGCCCTGTTTGCCCAACAGCACGGCTGGGGCCTGCTGAACTATTACCCGCTGCCACTCTGGCTGACTGTCGTGATCAGCATTGTGGTGATGGATATGGTGATCTATCTGCAACATGTCATGGTGCATGCCATTCCTCTGTTCTGGCGCTTGCATCGACTGCATCATGCGGATCTCGATTACGATCTCACCACCGGTGCGCGTTTTCACCCCATCGAGATCTTTCTTTCGATGGGTATCAAGTTTGCCACCATCATTGTGCTGGGGCCGCCCGTGGTTGCTGTCATTCTCTTCGAGATCATCCTCAACTTCATGGCCATGTTTAATCATGCCAATGTGAGATTACCGATGGTTCTGGATCGTCTGCTGCGACTGATTGTGGTGACACCCGATATGCACCGGGTCCATCATTCGGTGGAGGATGATGAGGCCAACAGCAATTTCGGTTTTAATCTCTCGGTGTGGGATCGCCTGTTCGGCACCTATCGCGATCAACCCCGCGCAGGGCATGAAGGCATGACCATCGGTATCCATAAATTCCGCGACATGAAAGATGTCAGTTGGCTGCCCGGTATGCTGCTGCTGCCCTTCAAGGGCAAGATCAGCAGTTATGCCATCAACCGTCGCCACTGGGATGGTCAAGATGAAAACTAAACTGCTGCGCATTATCCTCGCACTGGTTTTACTCGGTGCGATAGCATTCGTCATCGCACAACGTGATCAGTTCAATGCGGTTGTCCTGCAACAATGGGTTAATCAGGCCGGGGCAGCCGGACCGATCATCTTTATGTTGATCTATGCCATCGGCACCGTCCTGTTTCTGCCCGGTTCGGTTATCACACTGGCCGGCGGCGCCCTGTTCGGTCCGGTGCTGGGGACTTTCTATAACCTGACCGGCGCAACCATCGGCGCCACGCTGGCATTTTTGATTGCCCGTTATCTCGCCGCGGATCAGGTGGAACAAAAAGCCGCCGGCCGGTTGCAGGCAATCAAGGCCGGTGTCGAGCATGAAGGCTGGCGTTTCGTCGCCTTTGTCCGACTCATGCCGCTGTTTCCCTTTAACCTGTTGAATTATGCATTGGGCCTGACCCGCATCAAGCTCAGCCACTACATCATTGCCTCATACATCTGCATGTTGCCGGGCGGCTTTGCCTATACCTACCTGGGTTATGCCGGACGTGAAGCCGTCACCGGCAGCGAAGGTTTGATCCAAAAAGGCCTGATCGCCCTGGCCCTGCTGGCGGCGGCGGGATTCATCCCGCGCCTGATCAGCCAGTTACGCAACGGCCCCATGCAATCGGTTACCGATCTGAAACAGCAGCTGGACAGTCACAGCGATCTGTTATTGCTCGATGTTCGCACCGCCGGCGACTTTAATGACGAACAGGGTCACATAGCACAGGCGGTAAATATCCCGGTCGAAGAGCTGGCCGGACGCCTTGGTGAGATCAGTGACGCGATGCACAAACCGGTTTATCTGGTCTGCCGCACCGACCGCCGTTCAGCCAAAGCCGCGCAAATTCTCGCCGCCAATGGTTTCAGCCAGGTGCATGTGGTGCGTGGCGGAATGACGGACTGGAACAAACAGCAATTTCCGGTTAAATAGCACCGCCTGTTGATCACCACTATAGGTTTTGCCCTGTCACTTTGTCCCTGCGATACTCATCCTCATCATCTGCCGCCTGCTTTTGGTCATCCGGCAGATTGATGGCGATCTCATCATGTGTGTAATTCTGTACATGGGTGAAAATAGCCGGATCAATTTCAGAAAGTGATTCAACTTCGATTAGTTGCTGGCCGGATAAAGCACCTCTTACTATAGGCAGCGTTGCCAGAGATTGGTCGTTAATATCCGGATCACTACCGCCAAAAGTTGTGTAGATACTATACTGAGAAAACAGATCCAGTCTGTCTCGCACCTGGAAATAGATGGGGCGACCTATCACACCCAGATTTCCATGACTGACAGAGACATCCGCCTCCATGGCAATAACATCCGGAATTACCCCCACCCCAAAAACCGAGCCCTGATCCACCTGAAATGTCAGAATCCCCGTGTTATAACCGGCGTTGATCTGGGTTATATAGACATCACCCACATTAAAGAAGCCGATATGGCCTTTGTTGGTCAGTTGCTTGACCTGTACATCACCCACGTTGGCGATATTAATCACGCCACTACCGTTTGAAATATTAAACTCTCCAACCTCAAGCTCCAGTGCATTCAGATCAGTACCTATACCGTTGCCTGCCTGTATCGTCAGCTTCGCAGCCTTGATATCCGTGATATCATCAACACTGCTGTCGGCGATTTGGCCGATCACTGTCAATTTAACTTCGCCTGCATCAATACGACCGATACCCAGATTACTGCCGGCGGTGACATCCAGCTTGTTACTCGCAAAATTACCTGACAGGTTGCTCGCCTTATTGATGGTCAGCACGGTATCAATCGAATTATTCAGCTCTACCGTGCCGGCATCCAGTGTTACATTACCGGCAAACGAATTATTCCCGGTCAGGCGGATCGAGTTTGCATCGATAGATAATGTCTGAACATCCGTCTTGTTCAGGCTTGCCGTACTGGTCACATCGCCGGCAAATATCTGTAAAGAACCCGTCCCGGAAAGACCAAACAGATTCAGGTTACGATTGCCATTTCTTATGATGACATTCGCAGAGTCTTGCACAGCCAACCGCTGAAGATTTGTGTTGATATCGACCGCATTGGTTACCCCCATCAGTGAAAGTCCGTTTGCATCAATCGAATTGCCATTTGTTGTTAATGTTTCAGCAGCCAGCGTCAAGTCGCCGGAAATATTTCCGCCAAACACACTATCCATTCGAACGGTATCATTTCCTGTCAACCCATCAATGATTACGTTGTTCTTGTTGGCAAGCAGAAGTGGTGCATTCCCGTTTACTCTAACTCGATCCATTTGGTTGGCGGTATCCAGGACAATGGTATCATTCAAATTGTCTCTGCCATTAATGGTAAATGATTGAACAAATGCACTGTCTGATACATCTACAACATTAGTATATTGCAGGTTTATATTATTGTTTGTATTTGAATCGGTATATACGATGTTATTTGCCGGGGTAAACACGCCGGACAGGTTTTGCTGAACAGCATTGATTCCAGGCGCTGATACGATTTCTACATAATTACTGCCGTTAGTGCCATTAAAAACAATCGACTTGTTCTGGTTTATTCCTGTACCCAGCACAATACGCAATATATCATTACCACCATCGCCGTTAATATTTCCTGCTACACTGCCATTACCTGATATTTCAAATGTATCATCATTCCCGCCCCCGTTAAGGTTACCGGTTACTGAACTGTTTCCGGCAAGTATAAAGGCATCATTACCACTATCGCCATTAATATCAACTCCAACGGAACCATTACCGGATAATTCGAATCTGTCATCACCACCACCGCCGCTGACATTGCCCGATACTGCACCGTTTCCGGTAATTTGGAATCTGTCTACGCGATTACCGCCGGACAAGGTGGTAAAACCGCTGAATGCCAGTGTATTTGCTGTATTATTCGTCTCGGTTATGGTGCCGCTGTCCTGCCCGGTTATATTCCATGTTGTATCGGTATTTCCTGACCGCAAAGTCCCGTTCTGAGTTTCAATGCGCTCAATATTAGAGATTGCCACAGGGACGCCATTTGAGTTAATGCTCGTATCCCCAAGCGTCATATTCAGGTTATTGCCCGCAATGACGACATCCGCATTGATCTGACTCCCTCCATCAATGGATCTGTTTGCGGCGCCGGACAAATTATTGCCGGAAATATCGAAGGTATCATTTCCTGTTCCACCAATCATATTCAGGTCAGTAACACCGGTAAACAGAGTACCACTCCCGATTGTTATACGGTCATTATTTTCATTCCCATTCAGTGTAAGTGTGGCCATGTTGTTAAACTGAGCATTGGTTATAATAATCTCATCATTATCACGATTGCCGTTGACAGACATCTCGGTAGAAGCTGAAAATGTCCCGCCCAACATTTCAAACCGGTCATTCCCCTGGGCGCCTTCAAGAATAATACTTCCGTTGGAGGTTGAAATAGAAGATGTCGCATCGGTAATGAAACTGTCACCACCGGTCCCGCCGGTGATTGTTATATTCACAATATCATTACCCAACGCACCGGTGGTGATTGTCCCGCCGCTGATATCAAAGGTTCTGCCGTTGTTGTCAATGCCGTAATTAAGATCTACGTCTGTCGTTCTGACTTGATTGTTGTTATCGTTACCGGCTGCCGTAATAGTGCCTGTTACGAAAAGATTTTGTGTCGCATTGATAACCAGATTACCAGCTGTTGTTGCATTCCTGATTTTTGTATCAACCGCCCCATTGCGTAACAAGGCATATGCAGTATAGGTGCCTGTGGTAAACAGGTTAATTTCACCCTGCAGGTTATTATTATTATTTAAGTCGATATCTGCATTAGTGTTATTTGATGTAAATGTGCTGATGCCTGTTACGGTCAGAGTATCACCCGTTGTAATAGCATCGCCTTTCCCCTGAACAATGCCGTAGCCATTGGCATCTTCGCCACCGCTGGTCACCGTCAAATCGCCTGCAACAATCATCTCACCCAACCAGGCATAACCGGCCATATCCAGCGTAATACTGCCTGTACCGGTGGTGGTCACTGTCACCCGCGTGTTGCCGGAGGATTCACCAATATAATTTTCACCGGTTACATTAAAATCGCCATTCACCGTGACATTTGCTTTCAAAACAGCGTCACCTGTGCCATTTGTGTTTGAATCTGCGATTAGCGTGAAAGAAGTCGGCGCGGATGTATTACCGATAGCGCTGTTTATTTCAACATCACCCCTTGCACTCATGCTTAATGAATTACTGAGATCGATGCTATTATTGATAAAAATATGTCTATTTGCTGTCAGGTTAAGATCTGTTGCGCCGGACAGGGCTGAAATCAGATCTAAATCCAGACCGGCGTTTAATTGGTGTGAACCACCTGTAATAGTCAATAACCCCTTCAGATCCAAATCAGTCGCTGCGTTTACTGTCAGATCGCCGCCCGCAATAGTGAGATTATTCAGCGAGGTCGTTGCAGTGGAATTTTCCAGCCAGATCCCACCGCCCGTCGATGACATATTGATATCACCCGAGAGACTATTACTGGTGTTTTTTAGTGAAATTGCGTGACCACCGGCAATAAATGTTGAATTAGCTGATACGGTCAGATTACGCGCCGCATCGACGGATTGCAGGATTTCACCTGAATTGACGCCGGACGTATCGATCCTCAGGTTATTTGCCGTTATATTGCCCAGGATCACTCCGCGGTTTGCAGCATCCTTTCCAGTCGACGTGATTTGTACGGAACCGCTTCCAGTGTTGATATCCTGAGCCAGGAAATCATTGATAAAATACCCACCCTTCGACGCAGCCGCGAAATTGTCGTTATTAACATGGATATTGCCTTCCACGACAATGTTGCCGGAGACAGGATTAATTGGCGCAAGCGTTTTAAGACTACCCGCCTCAGTCTGTAATGTGGTGTCTCCCGCAGTAAACGTCACCATGCCATTGGCGTTAACAGAGCCGTTATAATCGATTTGGTCTGCCATGCCATAACCGTTGTTCGCAATCGTTTCAACATAAATGCTGTCGCCGGCCCGGACTGTGATTCCACTGGGTCTAAAGCTTGTATTCGTTGATCCGATCTGGCCGCCAATGTAGACATTATCCCTGGCATGCAAGGTAATAATGCCCGTCGTGCTGAGGCTGCCTGTCCTGTTCGTATCAGCGCCCACTCCACCCAATTCTGTCATTATATAGATGTTGCCGACGTCAACCTGATTCCCACCCGGATTTCCCGCCACCAGTGTCAGGTCACCACCGGAAAGGCTGATAGGCTTATATACAAAAATATCGTCGCCTGCCACCAGAGTTAAATTGTTTGTATTGCCGTTATTCGCGGTTATTGCAGCATTGACCTCAATATCCGCAGCTGCCTGCAACTCAACATTCCCCGTTGCGAGAACTGCGACGAGGCGGGCGGCGGTAATTTGAAACGTGGCCGCCCCCCCATCGGCAAACAGAACATTAAGGTCGGAAGTTGCTGTTATCTGATTATTATTCAGTGTCGTGTTCGCTGCATCACCTGTCACGATTTGAATATTGAGCGGATCAAGCAAGAGCTTGCCATCAATACCATTATTTGCGGCCAGATCAACCAGACCATCAAATGACAGGTTCAGCTTGCCGGATGTTTCAACCAGGCCACCGTTACCGGACACAGCTCCCCCCTGCGCATTTATGTAACCGTAAAACCAGGCATCCTGGTCGGCCCAGATGACGGCCTTGCCACCATCGCCCTGATTGATGGCATTAACAAGAACTTGAGCCTCACGACCAACGATAGACTTGTTTGCATTTCTGATGAATGGGTTTTTCCCCTGATAGTCCCCACCAATCAGCGCCTGTCCGCCACCCAAATCACCGGAGACATCCACCACAGCTTGATCAAACAACCCCACCTTGTCACCCAGTACCTTGACGATACCGCCCCGGCCGCCGACTTCTGAACGAGCTGAGGTGAGGCTGTTGCCTGTCAGCAAGGTGGTGTTATTGGCATGGAGTTCAATTTCGCCGCCGTTGCCACTGGCATTGTCGGCGCGTAAGGTGCCGCTGCTGGTGACGTTTTCGCCAATCAAGACGATGCGGGCGACATTGGGATCATTGACGGTGTCGGTAGATTTGGAGACGTCGATGGTGCCGATATTGATCACGTCAGCCCCGCCGCCCAGGGTGAAGGTGCCATCGGGATGGACCACGACGCTGGTGGCTTGATTAAGGCCATTGTTGTTAACGGCCTGGGAGAAGACGTCCTGGCTGACGCTGGCAGTGAGTAATACGCGTCCGCCTTCGGCGTTGATCTTGCCGTTGTTGATGACGGCCGGGTCGATGCCGATCTCGTCCTGTAATACTTCTTTGGTGATCCGCACGCCCACGAGGCCTTCATTATCAAAGGTGAGGACCGCTTCCTTGCCGGCCGCCAGGTTCACGGAACCCAGTTTGGCCATGATCAGGCCGTCGTTTTGTACCTGTTTGCCCATGAGGACGACGTTGCCGCCCACTGATGCATTGATGATGCCGCTGTTGACCACCTTGCCGTCGGTGCCGGGCACTTCATTGAAGATGAAGTCGCCGTTCATAAAGGCAGAGGGCTGGATGTCCAGGGTGGAGGCAACGATGCCTCCGACGTTGATGGTCGCCGTGTCGGTGAAGATCAGGCCGTGGGGGTTGATGAGGATGACCTGGCCGTTGGCGTCGATGCGACCACGGATTTCAGAGGCGCTGTTACTCAGGATACGGTTGAGGGAGAGGGAGGAGCGGTTGGGTTGGATGTATTGCACCCGTTCATCACTGTTGACGTTATAACTCGACCAGTCGATAGCCATGTTTTGGCTGGTCTGGTTGATGGTGGTGTTGGCGCCACTCTGGCTGATGCTGCCTGTGCCGCCGACCACTGTTCCGCCGTTCGGGGCGGCCTGCACGTAGGGCAACCAGGTGAGGTTGCTGATTACTATGCCGTAAAAAATTGCCTGGATACCTGCGCTTATACGCAGGAATGCATCCTTCCTGGATAGATTTTTCATGTTAATTTACCCCTAAACCAGCGTTGTTTAATCCTCTGAATAAATGAATAATTTCCTGTACCAAATGGTTACAGGTATTTGCCGCAATAATTTAAAAGAATTTTGATTTGTTCCGGGCTTCTGCCGTGACACAACCTGAGACACACCGGATTTTTTTGATTTTGTTATTAAGGGCGATACTACTACATTCTTTACGTGCTGTGCAGTGATCTTGAGTTGATTTTAGTCAGATACTTTTTGAATTATTTTCCAACATACCTAAATGTTACAGGTAGTACAAATAGACTTTGTATAAATGACACTTTCACGTTAATAACATTAGTATTGTGAACATATAGTATGAGTGATTTTATTTGAGGATAATTACGGAATTGTTGTGAGCAAATCAGCTGCACATGCTTGCCTGACCGTTCAATGATAAACGGTCAGACAGTGCACGTATGCTGTTAGTTGTTTTGGTGTAAATTATTTAATTCTTCCATCTTCTCACGCTGCCTGCGCTTTTTCTCTTCTTCATCACTGGCGGTCGCGCTCTGTTCGTCCGGCAGCATGATGGCCAGTTCCGCATAATAATAATTGCTCACCGAGGTAAAGATGGCCGGGTCTATTTCGGAAAGTGATTCAATCTCGATCATGCTTTCACTGTCCAGCACGCCGAAGGCAAAGGCAGATCGGGAGAAGGAAGACAAATCTTCAATTTGCGACGGAACATTCAGATACAAGACAAAACTGTTATTGGCAAACAGCAAAAACCGATCCCGGACCTGTACCCGGATATATCGCCCTTCCGAACCAAAGTCCCCGTTCGGTACCCTGACCTCGGCATTTCTCGCCTGCAAGTCCGGTGAACCCGGGTCGCCGATTATCGATCCGTATCTGACGGTCATGTTCAGGTCCCCGCTGTCGAAACCTGCGTCGAGCAGACCCAGCCGGACATCGCCGTTTTCGTTGATATAGTTGATATCGCCGGTATTGATCAATCGGTTCAGTGTCACCGGACCCTGGTTGATGATATTCACAGAAGAGTTGTTGTTGCCTGAATTGAACACATTCAGGGCAGCTGTTTCGGTTTCAAACAGATCGCCCGGTGTACCCACTCCGGCAGCGCTTTCAATGGTCAGTGATGCAGTAATCACATTGACCTGATCCAGATTCAAATCAAGTATCCCGCCATTGGTGGAGTAGAGTGACACACTGTTGGCAACGATGGTATTGATACCCAAATCATTCGCACTGGTAATACTGACCACATTGCCCTGATTCACAGTAATGTCGGCAAAGTTGCCGTTTGCGGTCAGGTTATTGCCAAACAGATCCACCGTCAGGCTGTTCATGTCACCACTCAGGCTGGTATTGATGTGATTATCCAGCAAAACGTTATTACCGATCAGCGTCAGCGCACCGCTCAGGGTGTTGCTGCCGGTCAGGGTTATATCGCCACCTGATGTGAGATTCAGGGTATTGCCATGGGTTAAATCACTGCCGATAACATTGCCGCCGGTAATGATATCGACCAGACCGGACGTTGCCAGATCAACAATAGTCAACTCACTGGTCGACAGGTTCTGCAGGTAGATAGCACCGGTATTATTAATAGTAACAGCGCCTGTTTCAGTCAATAAGCGTCCACCCATACTGTCGATTGACACTGTATTATTAAAACTGATGGAGGATGCGTTGATTTGAAAATCGACCACATTGTTGGTGCTGTCGATTGATTCCATGTTGATAGACAGATCGGTAGCAGGCAAGTTGATATTGCTGTCCAATATCAGCATATCGTTAGCACCGGCGCCACCATCAACAGACAGGCCGGTTTTGTTCTCAAAATAGATCGCCGGATTTGCTCCAACCCTGATCGAGTTGAACTCCTGCACCGGCCTGCCCATGGCGGGTTCAGGTGCAGCATAATTCATCACTATCGTGTCATTACTGTTAGTGCCATTAATTTGATAATTGGCAGCGGCAGCCGTGTCCACCACATCGGTGATCTGGCGATACAAAATATTGTATTGATTGGAGCTTGAGACATATAACAACTGGTCGTACAGGAATGCACCTTCCGGCACGCCGATATTATATGTTGCAGAAAACTGATCACTGCCCCCGGTTATAGTGACCAGATTAATGCCGCTACCACCGTCGAAGATAATTTTGTTCAGCCCGACTCCCGGATTGACTGACACATTCAATATGTCATCGCCGGAATTGCCGGTTACCCTTTCAGCGCTGCCAGACACAAAATTAAACGTATCATTGGCCGGACCGCCGTCAAGACTGCCGGTGATCGCCGCATTGATGGTATAAACATCATTACCCCCCATGCCGTTGGCATAACCGGTGATGTTGGCATTCAAAATATAGGTGTCAACAGCATCGTTCCCTGTCAGCTGTTCAACACCAATAATATTGTTACCGTTCAGCGTGCCGGTATTGTCGCTGGATATATTCCAGACATTCGGCTGGTTGGCGGCAATAATCGTATCTGTGTCCAAACCGCCGTTGATGGCACCGACAGTCACGCCGGGTGAAATAAAGATGAAACGATCATTACCACCGTCACCATTCAGGGTGCCGCTCATGGTCGTGCTGATATTGAAGGTATCATCTCCAAAACCACCATTAATGGTACCGGTCAGATTGGTATTGATATAAAACGTATCGTCACCAAAGGCGTCGAGAATAGTGCTGATGTTTGCATTGATAAAGTATGCATCATTGCCGAAACCACCATCAATGGTATTCACACCGGCGTTGATGAAGAATTGATCATTGTTGCCGTTACCCCTTATCGTACCGGTGTAAATGGCATTGATCGTAAACGTATCGACCGTAGAACCACCCTCCAGAATATTGAAGCCAACAAAGTTCAGGCTGTCGGGTTGGCCATCCGTGATATCCGCATCACCCACGACCTGACCGGAATTGCCGGCAGAGATGGTCCAGAACGTATCTCCGGCCAACGGACCTGACGGTCCACGCAAGGTGCTGTTGGTATTGTTGCCAATGACGGTTTCTACCTGTGTAACACCTGCAATGTTGCTGCCAAGGGTGATATCAACAACGGCCTGATCCGAGAAATCAACCGTATCGTTACCGTCTCCGCCGTCAATCTGACCGGTCAGGACACTGCCGTTCATCAGTCTGAATGTATCATTACCCCCGTCACCATTGATGGAACCTACCGTGCTGTTGGTGTTGATGGTGAATTCATCAGCGTCTATACCACCGGTGATGGTGGTGACCGTACCACCGGTTGAGCCGTCTCCAACTACTACCAGATTGAGTCCGCGGCCGGTTGAGACTGAATTGAGTGAGCCTGTAATATTAAATTCATCTATATTCAGTCCGCCGACCAGATTTGCAAAACCGGTAAACGCTGTAAAACTGATTTCGAGCGGTGCCGGGATAGTCCGGGTTACGTTACCGTCACGTCCCGTCGTATTATTCCAGACATTGGCGTAATTATCGCCACGCAGGGTGTTGTTGAATGCCGCATTGGCATTAATATTCTCGACGTAATCCACATTCAACACAGCCGGATTCAACACAATGGCATCGGGATTCATCGCGTCAGGACTGCCAAGCTGAACGGTACGATTGCCGGTCAACTGGGTAATATCGACAGTATCATTACCTGTGCCACCATCGACCAGGCCGTTGATCCAGCCGGTATTACGGAAGATGAAATTGTCAGTTGCATTTCCGCCGACCAAATTTGCGAAACCGCTGAAGTTTATCAGCAGGTCAATTTGTCCGCTGTTATTTCCGGCAAACCCGTTTATGTCCCATGTATGATTTTGTGCTGAACCGGCAATAAGCACCGAGCCGGGATCGTTGTTGCCGTTGATATTTTCCACATTGATCATATTGATCGATTCAGGCGACAAGACTGTATTCAGGGACACAGATACAGGACCCGCCAGAGCAACCAGATTGACAATATCACCATCGGTGTTCAGTGGTGCGCCACCGCCATCCAGCAGACCGGCCAGATTTGTATCCGCAGCAAAAGTGAACGTATCCCGGGCGCTGCCGCCGGTTAGATTATTAAAATTAACAAACTCTATACCATTTATATTACCGTCATTGATGCCGGTGATGTTCCAGCTGTTCACTGTATCTGCACCGCGCAGTGTGCTGTCTGAATCATTGCCGATAAAACGCTCAATATTGCCAAAACCATTATTGACAGTGACCGACACACTGCCCAGCGCCGACATATCAACAACATCACGCACGGTTTGTCCGCCACCATTCACCATTGTTGCGATACTGCCGGTACCTGTGTAGGTAAAGGTATCGTCGGCAGCACCGCCGTTCAGAATATTAAAGTTGAAAAACTCAATACTGTTGACAATACCGTCGTTAACACCGTTAATCAGCCAGCTGTTCGCCGCATCGCCGGCGAACAGCGTACTATCGGAGTTATTACCGGTAAACCGCTCTATGTTGGCAAACCCGTTACCCAGACTCACATTAACCACACCCAACCCGGACATATTCACGCTGTCACGTACACCATGGGCACCGCCATTGACCAGCCCGGTTGTACTGCCGGTACCGGTATAGAAAAAGGTGTCATCTTCCAATCCGCCGGTCAGATTATTGAAATCGACATATTGTATACCATTAACGGTGACGTCATTTTCACCAAAAATATTCCAGTCGGTAGCAACGTCCTGGCCTATCAAGGTGCTGTCTGAATTGTTACCGATAAAGCGCTCGATATTGATGAAGCCCACACCAATACCCAGCGTGACGGCGGGTAATAACGACATATCGACTCTGTCCTGAAAGGCTTCACCGCCACCGTCCACCAGTGTGGCAATACTGCCCGCACCGGTATAGACAAACAGATCATCTTCAGTACCACCAATCAGATTGTTGAAATCAAAAAACTCAATGCCATTCACAGTGCCGTCATTGAGATCGGTGATGTTCCAGGTGTTCGGAATATTTTCACCGGTCAGGGTACTGTCGGAATTATTTCCGGTGTAGCGTTCAATATTATTGAAACCACTCGACCCAAGGGTAATGCTGACGGTTGTCAGCGCCGACATATCGACACTGTCGCGGTTGTTGTGTGCGCCGCCATCAACTGATCCGGTGATACTACCTGTACTTGTAAAAGTAAAGGTATCATCATTTGCACCACCAACCAGCTTATTGAAGTCAAGAAACTGAATACTATTCACGGAGCCATCATTTTCATTGTCTATCGTCCAGCCATTCACTACATCAGCACCCGTTATCGTGCTGTCGACATTATTGCCTGTGAACAGTTCGATATTGGTGAAGCGGGTTCCGAGGATAACATTGGCGACCGCCAGGTTGACCATATTCACTTCATCACCGAACAGATGACCGCCGCCATTCACCAGACCGGTGATGTTACCCGGATCGCTATAGGTAAACATATCGTCATCACTGCCACCGATCAGGTTGTTAAAATCGATAAAGTCTATGCCATTGACTGAACCGTCGTTCTCATCCGTGATAAGCCAGGTATTTGTTGTATCCCCGGCCGTCAATGTGCTGCTGACGTTATTTCCGGTAAAGCGTTCGATATTGGTAAAACCTGTGCCCAGATTTACCGATGCAGTGCCCAATGTCGACATGTCCACACTGTCACGGACTGTATGATTCCCGCCGTCCACCACACCACCGGCCGTGCTGCCTGCTCCGCTATAATTAAAGGTGTCATTGCCGCTGCCACCGGTCAGGTTCTGGATTCTGTCAAATCGGTTAACATAAATTGTACTGACGGTCCTGACACTACCGCCGTTCAGGGCGTCTATCGTCCAGGTGCTGTTGGAATCCCTGCCGATCAATTCATTGTTACCGGCAATGGTATCGCCGCCATCAATCAGACCGTTGATACGCCCGGTTGCCAGCATGGTAAAAATGTCCGGGTTTGTTCCACCAGTCAAATTGTTAAAATCAAAAAACTCGATGCCATTTACCGTACCATCATTGGTGCCACTGATTTGCCAGTCGTTGACGATGTTTTCTCCCGTCAATGTTGAATCAGTATTGTTACCAATAAAGCGTTCGATATTGCTATAGCCGGCAGCGCCCAGAGTGACATTGGCCGTCGCCAGATTTTGCATATCAACAATATCGCGCACTGCCTGACCACTGCCGTTGACTGACCCGGTAATATTGCCGGAACCAATAAATGTGAACATGTCATCGTTGGCGCCACCGACCAGATTGTTAAAATCGACAAACCGGATACCATTGATTGACCCGTCATTCTCGCCATCGATTGACCAGTTGTTGACAAAATTATCAGCCGTCAGGGTACTGCTGACATTGTTACCGTTAAACAGTTCGATATTGGTGAATTTAATGGAATCCAGTGTGATGCTGACTGTACCCATCGATGACATATCCACACGGTCCAGGACAATATGCCCGCCGCCGTCAACCAGACCACTGATATCTCCTGCGCCAACATAGGTAAAGGTATCGTCATTGGTGCCGCCGGTCAGTCGTTCGATACCAACAAATGAGACGTTGGCATTTAGCAAACCACCGCCGGGTGAAGATATTTGCCAAAAATTCGTCTGGTCTGCACCCTGCAGCAAGTCACCGTTACCGCCATTGTTGCCGCCATTAATCAGGCCGATAAAACTCACACCGGTGCCGACAGTGAAAACATCATCACCATTCTGGCCGTTCAATGAACCGAAGTAGTTGGAAGAGATGTTATAAACATCATTGTTGTCACCGCCATTCAGCGTCCAGTTCTTGTCTGCACTGATATCAAACGTATCAACGTCAGAACCACCGGTCAGCGTGTCAAAGCTGGTGAAAGTCACTGTGTTTTCAGCTGTGCTGCCGGTAGTCGGACTAACCACGCCGGAAGCTGATGCATTGACTGACCAGGTATAGGACTGATCGGATGCACCAATGATGGTGTTGCCAAAACCGCTTGCCGTGATGGTTTCGACATTGTGGACATTCAGGTTGGGATCAACGACAGCGTCAAAAAATGTTGTATCTCCGAGTTGTACCGTTGTGACCGGTACAATAATATCCAGACTGTCTATTCCACCCCCGCCATTGATTAGCCCGCTCAACATTCCGAACCCGGATATATTGAAAACGTCTACTCCTGTACCACCGATCAGGCTGCTCATACCTATAAAACTCACGTCACCATTGAATACTTCACCGCCCGGGGAAACAAAAGGGATACCATTGAGATTATTAAATACACCTGAATCTGCCCCATTTACAAACCAGACAGTGGTAGCTGTATTGTCAACAATCAAATTACTGAGTAGACCAAAACCAAACAACATGGTATTCGCTGAAATTAACCGGGAACCATCACTGATGTAGAAGCTGCCACCCGGAAAGTCGCCATTTATTGTAATAGACCTGTTTATACCCGGCCCGATCCTCGTTCCCCGATAGGTTTCGATACTGCCCTGCAGATTAAAATTTCTATTCAGGAATAGATCAATACTGCCTGAAGAACCGCCATTATTTCCTTGTGCCTGACCGCCATTCGCACGAACTGCGCCTGTCAGGCTTAAGTCATTGCCAGAATTCATCTGGATGAATCCGGCATTACCGCCATTACCGTTTGCCGATATGACATTACCGCCGCTTGAGTCGATAACACCGGAGTAGGTCAGATTTTGGCCTGCATTGACTGAAATATTACCGCCACGACCTGCATCATCAATGGGTGAACCGTTGAATGTATCACCGCCTCTGGCAAAGATATCGCCGATAAAAGTAACATCCAGCCCTGCTGTGATAGATATGTTCCCTGCAAAGTCAGCAGTATCTAAATATCCGTCACCCCCATCTGCAGAAACAGTTCCTTGAAAAAGGATATTACTGCCTGCAAAGAAACTGACATTACCACCATCTCTGCCAAATCCGCCGGTTACTTCTCCATCACCGCCATTGGCAGAAACAAGAATACCCGGCGCGGTAAAGATATTTCCTGTACCCGTGGAAATACTGATATTTCCTGCCCGCTCTCCACTGTTCAGTCTGGAATCGCCATCGGTAAGCAAATTGTTGTTGAGCTCAATGTCACCATCAGGTGTGTTTATCAAAATGCTGCCGGAATTCCTGTTCGGGTTGTAACTGCGAGTATCCAGACTTTCAATGACTATACCTCCCACAGGGAAAACAGCCGTATCTGCAGTGATCGTGATATCCCCCTGTGGTGACCCACCGGTTACAATCCGTGAACCACTGCCCATAAAGAATTGTGCAGGCCCCGGATCTCTGTTGCCAATATCAGCAAAAGAGCTGTTAATTGTCGCAATGAAAGATGACGTATCCAGATAGATACCAACATTGTCTGTGATAATTATCGAACGACCTGCTTCAAGGATCAGATCATTGGATAAACCAAACGGCCGGACATCGACGTCTGCGGCGAAGATAATGTCATTATTGGCACGTAAAGTAACATTAACGAAACTCAGGCGATTGGCCAGCTCAACATTATTCAACGTTGTTAACAAATCAGGTATATCGAAGAAATCATTGTATAAGAAGGGGAAGGGATCACTGGACGGAGCAATGTCAATGATGATGTCCTTTGGATCCAGCAACAATGTCCCGTTTACACCCGTCGCCGCTGACAGATCCACCCCGCCGACGAAGTCCAGATAGTTCTTGCCGGATACTTCCGCAAAACCACCATTCCCGGACTCACTGCCACCCCGTGCAAAAATATTACCGTAGAACAGGTTATAGTCATCAGCCCACATAATGACCTTGCCGCCATCGCCATTGGTCAATGCATCCGCATAGACCTGTGTACCGGTGTGGATGATGGTGCGATTGGCATTGCGCATCAGCGGGTTGTTACCCTGATAATCCCCGCCAATCAGCGCCTGTCCGCCACCCAGGTCGCCGGAAACATCAACAATGGATTGATCGAACAGGCCGACCCGGTCACCCAGCAGTTTTACCAGACCGCCTTTGCCATTGCTTTCGGATCTCGCAGAGGTGAAGCTGTTGCCGGTGAGGAGTGTTGTGTTGTTGGCATGGAGTTCAATCTCGCCGCCGTTGCCGTTGGTGTTGTCAGCACGAATCACACCACTGCTGGTGACGTTCTCACCAATCAATACGATTCTGGCTACATTGGGATCCTTGGCGGTGTCGGTTGTTTTGGAGACATTGATGCTGCCGGTGTTGACCACGTCAGCCCCGCCACCCAGGGTGAAGGTGCCATCGGGATGGACCACCACACTGGTTGCCTGGTCCAGGCCATTGGTGTTCACGGCTTGCGAGAACACATCCTGACAGACACTGGCAGTGAGCAGGACCTGTCCGCCTTCCGCATGGATTTGTCCGTTGTTCATCACCGCCGGATCGATCCCGATCTCTTCCTGCAGGACTTCTTTGGTGACACGAATACCCACCAGCCCGGTATCATCAAAGGTGAGCACGGCCTCTTTACCGGCTGTCAGATTCACACTACCCAGTTTGGCGGAAATCAGACCGTCGTTTTGCACCTGTTTGCCCAGCAGGGTGACATCACCGCCCAGCGAGGCATTGATGGTGCCGCTGTTGATGACTTTTCCGTCCACACCGGGGATTTCTCTGAAGATGTAGTCACCGT
>Ga0224511_10000020_pt1 | contig 83358 bp, 89 predicted proteins | sample SF_May12_sed_USG_2_FD_169988 | JGI IMG/M metagenome (GOLD analysis project Ga0224511, IMG submission 169988) | Sediment microbial communities from San Francisco Bay, California, United States - SF_May12_sed_USGS_8_1 | ecosystem: Environmental > Aquatic > Marine > Sediment | place: USA...
TCGCCAAGCTCGTGAAGCGTTTCTAAATACCAATTCCGCCACTTTCGCGCATTTAATATTACCCGGAATTACACCCTGCATCTGTGGTTTTCCCTGGTATCCACCTTAAGAACCGCTAACACTCGCCTGGCTCGTGAAGCGTTTCCAAATACCAATTCCGCCACTTCGTAATATCAACAGACCATTATACAGGCAGTGGCTGATCCGATGTAACCCGTTTAAACTTGAGAAATCTTATCAGCTTTCAATTCAGATGTGTCTATAACATAAGGAATAATAAGCAGATACAGCTGATTAAATATTATGCAATGTCAGCGGCAAGCTCGAAACACCGGCCGGAAATCTGTCGTCAAATCTGATGTACCCGGCCCGGCCTGCAGACAGGCACAGGGCAGAGATAACAAGGGGAAAATGGTGGGCCGTCAAGGACTCGAACCTTGGACCAAGAGATTAAGAGTCTCCTGCTCTACCAACTGAGCTAACGGCCCCGAAGGGCGCATAGTGAACCACAAGCAGGCACCCAAATTCAAGAGGCAGAGCGCGACTTCTTGCTCTGCAGTGTATATTTTTTAATTAATTGCTCTTTTTCATGCCGACTCAGTTGCCTGATCTCGTGTTCACGCCGGCATGCCTGTGATCGATCAGCGCACTGTTCCTGGTAGACCAGCGTGAGCGGACGGCGGGATCGGGTGTAACGGGCGGCCAGTCGGTTATCATGATTGTGTTCATCCAGTCGACGCTGCGGATCAGTGGTGACGCCTGTATATAGTGTGTCGTCAGCGCAACGCAGTATATAGACATACCAGATATTCATCAGATGCTCGCCGTAAAACAAAATCCGGCCGGCAACCTCTCGCCCAGTTGCGCCAGACATGCCTGCAACGCATCATCAGAATAGGGTTTGGCCGGGTGCTTGCCCCAGACCGGCGCCGGCCAGGCGGGATCATCGGCATAGCGCACTATATGGTGAATATGCAGTTGCGGCACCACATTACCCAATGCAGCAATGTTCAGTTTCTCTCCCTGAAATTGTTGCATGATGTGCGCACCAAACGCCGCCGATTCAATCCACAGTTGTTGTTGATCCGCCGTATTGAGTTGATATGTTTCCACGATCCCCTGACGTGCCGGAACCAAAATAAACCAGGGATAGTTGCAGTCATTCATTAACAATACGCGACACAGCGGAAAGTAACCCAGTTCAAAACAGTCCTGTGCCAGTTGCTGATGGAGCTGAAAATCGGTATCGGACATAACGCCCCGGTAAATTGTTGTGGCCTGTCATATACTTTAACAGAATATTTATGAATGAGTGGACCCGGTAACGACATGGAAACCCATATCATCCTGTTTGAGATCGCGGCGATTCTGCTGTTGGCGCGCCTCCTGGCGGAGATTGCATCCCGTCTGCGGATTCCTCCCATTTTTGGTGAACTGTGTGCCGGTATTCTGTTGGGTCCGACGGTACTTGGCTGGATCACACCGCATGACACCCTGAAATTACTGGCCGAAATTGGCATCATTCTCCTGTTATTCGAAGTCGGTCTGGAGACGGACATCGAGCGTCTGGCCAGGGCCGGACACCACGCCGTCATTGTCGCCCTGGGCGGCTTTATTCTGCCGTTTGTGATCGGTTATGCCGTCTGTCACTACCTGTTTAATATGTCTGTATTACTTTCGCTGTTTATTGGCGGCACCCTGACCGCCACCAGCATCGGGTTCACGGTACGCATCCTGGCGGATCTGGGTCGTCATCAAAGTCGGGAAGGCCAAATTGTGCTGGGTGCTGCGGTCATTGATGATCTGTTGGGGATATTTTTACTGGCCATTCTGTATGAATTTGCTGTCAGTGGAAATGTTAGTCTCTATAACAGCGGCAAGATCATTCTGTTTGTGACGGTATTCTTTATGATGGCACCGATTATTGCCAAGTTACTCTTGCCACTCATTCAACATTTCCATCGCCAACGCCATATACCGGGATTGATCCCCATCGTCTTGGTATCACTGGTGATGATCTTTGCTGCGCTGGCCCACACCATCGGTGCCCCACATATCCTCGGTGGTTTTGCCGCCGGGATAGCCCTGTCACGGCGCTTCTTTTTACCCTTCGGTGTCTCGCTCCATTCTGATCCCGATTTCACGCACCACGTCCAGAATCAGATGCGGCCCGTCATTCAGATATTTACGCCGATTTTTTTTGTGATGGTGGGATTATCACTGGATTTGCGCCATGTCGACTGGTCGTCTGCTTTTATCTGGGTATTTTCCCTGACATTAACGGTGGCGGCGATTCTCGGCAAATTACTGGGCCCATGGCTGGTGCGTGAAACCATTCCGACACGCATCGCCATCGGTATGGCGATGGTGCCACGCGGTGAAGTGGGATTGATCTTTGCGGAGTTGGGCAGAACCACCGAAATTTTTACGCCGGCAGTCTATGCCGGCATGATCATCGTGATCACCTACACAACACTTGCCGCGCCGTTGTGGATCAAATTGTTTTATGCACGCTATGGGCACTTGTTACCGGGAAACAACGCACCGCCATCATCCGGATAAATCGAGCTCAACCCAATTTGAAACGTGACATGCTTGTCACAATCGCATCGTACTGCAGGGGTTTGACCAGAAAGGCCTCGACTCCCCGGGAAAACAACTCCTGTAGTTCTTCACGGCTGACATGCTCTCCCAACAGGACAATCATAAATTCGGGAAAACGGCGTTTGATCTGAAACAGCGTCTCTGACAGATCCATGCCCGGAATACTCTCATCAAGAAAGAGTATGCCCACCTTGTGTTTACGCATGAGTTCAAAGGCGGCATCCGGTTTGCCGGTCATACCGAGAATGCGAAAACGTTTTTCGCGCAGCACACTTGTCAACACCTCACTGTCATTTGCATCGGCCAATAACATGACGGCCTTACGACGTTCAGGGTCAATCACCTTGCCGGTACCGGCATCATATTCTTTGGTTTTGGTCATGCTGTAAACCTTGTTGACAAAATCAGCGGGGATTTTTCCACACAAATGGTCTTTGTCACTTGCATATCGGATCAAGCACGTCAATCCTTAACAGGAAAAAAGTGTGTCATACGTATGCAGAAACGCTGTAAAACCTGACTTCTGTTGTTGATCAGTTCAGGTTGTTTCACTACCATAGCGTCCCTCTTGGGTACCGGTTCAATAAAATGATGAGGCAGGTTGTGCACGAGTTTATTCCTGGTCAGCGCTGGATTAGTGAAAGTGAGTTACAAATGGGACTCGGGACAGTCCTCAGCACCGATCATCGCACCGTAACAATTGTCTTTCTCTCCACCGGCGAAACCCGCATTTATGCCAAACAAAGCGCGCCCCTTTCCCGTGTTTCGTTTACTGCCGGTGACAAGGTCAAGACCCACGAAGGCTGGTGCCTCACCATTCACAACATTGAAGAACACAACGGCTTGTACACCTACCATGGCCGGCATGATGACGGCACGTCCGCATCCATTGGTGAAGGTGAACTGGATAATTTTATTCAGCTCAATCGTCCCATTGACCGCTTGCTGACCGGACAAATTGATCGTGGCAGATGGTTTGAATTGCGCTATCAGACCCTGCAGGAAAAAAATCTGCTCGCACACTCCGATTTACGCGGCCTGATCGGTGTGCGCACCAGCCTGATACCGCATCAGTTATATATCGCTCATGAAGTGGCCAATCGCTATGCCCCTCGCGTTCTGCTCGCCGATGAAGTGGGTCTGGGCAAAACTATTGAGGCCGGTCTGGTCCTGCATCAACAGCTGTTAACCGAACGCGCCCGTCGAATATTGATCGTGGTACCGGAAAGTCTGGTGCACCAATGGCTGGTGGAAATGCTGCGGCGCTTTAATCTCTATTTCAGTATCTTTGATGACGAACGCTGTGAGGCTGTCGAGCAGGCGGAACAAAGTGATACGCCAATCAACCCCTTCCAAACCGAACAACTGGTGTTATGCAAACTGGAATTTCTGGTGGCAAACCCGACTCGCGCCAAACAATGTCTGGCGGGTGAATGGGATCTGCTGGTCGTCGATGAGGCACATCATCTGCAATGGTCAGCGACAGACCCCAGCCCGGAATACCTGATCGTTGAGCGACTGGCGGCGGTGACCAAAGGGGTGTTATTGCTCACCGCCACACCGGAACAATTAGGCAAACAGAGTCACTTTGCCCGACTGCGGTTACTGGATGCGGATCGTTTCCCGGACTTCGATACTTTTGTCGAAGAAGAACAACACTATGAACCGGTGGCTCGCGCTGTTGAAGCCTTGCTCAGTGGTGAGGATTTGTCTGATACAGCCTATCAAACCCTGCATGACACCATCGGTGAAGGGGATAATCAGGCTTTGCTGGATATCCTGCAACAAAGCAAACAGGCGACGGCAGCGCAACAAACTGATGCCCGTCTTGAGTTGGTGGAACATTTGCTGGATCGCCACGGAACGGGGCGCGTGCTGTTCCGCAATACACGCGCAGCGGTGAAAGGTTTTCCGGCTCGGACAGCAACATTAACCCCCTTGCCCTTGCCCGATGCCTATAAAACCTGCCTGTCGACATTTCAGACCACCAGTATCTCTGTGCCGCAACTGCTGCTCTGTCCCGAATTACTGTATCAGGCAGATCAACAGAGTGGACAGCCGCACTGGACCGAGATTGATCCACGTGTTGAATGGCTGGCACAACAACTCAAGACACTCAAACCGGCCAAAGTGCTGGTGATTGCGGCCGGCGCGGACACCGCACTCGATCTGGAACAGGTATTACGTACCCGTTCCGGCATCCATGCCGCTGTCTTCCACGAGGGCTTGAGTATCGTGGAACGGGATCGTGCCGCCGCCTTCTTTGCCGACACCGAGTATGGCAGTCAGGTGTTGATCTGTTCCGAGATCGGCAGTGAAGGACGTAACTTCCAGTTTGCACACCATTTGATCCTGTTTGATTTACCCCTCAACCCGGATCTGCTGGAACAACGTATCGGTCGACTGGATCGTATCGGCCAGACCGAAACCATTCGGTTGCATATCCCCTATCTGGACAACAGTGGTCAGGCCATCATGGCACGCTGGTATCATGAGGGGCTGAATGCCTTTGAACAAACCTGCCCGGCGGGACACAGTGTCTTTGTCAAGGTGGAACAGGATCTGCTCAATGCATTGCATCAACTGGAAGATGGTCTGGAGGATCTGCCCAATCTGCTCAGTGCCACCGCCGGCCTGCACCATGAACTCAACGAAGCACTGCACAAGGGCCGAGATCAATTACTGGAGTACAATTCCTGCCGCCCCGCCCTTGCCAACGAATTGTGCCGGCGCGGCGAAACGGAAGCGCGACAGGTTGCCCTCTCACTCTATCTGGAAAATATCTTCAACTGCTTTGAGATCGAAAGTGAACCCGGCGGTGAAGGCAATCTGGTCATACACCCCGGTCACCACATGCAGGGCAACTTCCCCAACTTGCCTGAAGACGGCATGACCCTGACCTATGATCGGGAAACCGCGCTGACCTATGAAGACATCCATTACATGACCTGGGAACACCCCTTTGTCACCGATGCCATGGATCTGGTCATGAACCAGGAACAGGGCAATACCGCCCTCACCGCGATCAAAACAAACCAGTTCAAAGCCGGCACCCTGTTACTGGAATGTATCTATGTGCTGGAAGCCGGCGACAGCAGTGAATTGCAGGCCAGTCGTTACCTGCCGCCCACCACAATCCGGGTGGTCGTGGATGAACACGGCAACAACCGCACCGATGTCTTGCCCCATGATGCCATCAATCGTGGACGAATCAAGGTCAACCAGGAAACGGCCAAGCAAGTGGTGCGCTCACAGGTGCAGGCCATCCGTGAACTGGTCGGTGGCAGCGATCAACTGGCCAAGCAGGCCGCTCCCGCCATTTTGCAGGAGGCGCACGCCAAAACACGCCAGACCCTGGAGAAAGAGATCAACCGTCTCAAGGCCCTGCAACAGGTCAACCCCAATGTACGTGACGATGAAATCAGCTTCTTTGAAACACAATGGCGCGCTCTGGATAAAATCCTCGACGCCACCAACCTCCGGCTGGATGCAATTCGTGTTGTCGTGACGACCTGAACCGTGTTCGATATAACCGATTAGGACGAACCCGGTCGGCCTCACTCCTCCCTGTTGCCTGATCAATCACACACTGTCACTGATTGACCACAGCAATGCTTTGCTGTATCCCATAATAAATCACCATAAAGATTAAAATTTCAGATACTTTTGACGATACACCTGCTACACATATCCACAACCCGGACAGCAAGGATAAAATATATGCTGAGAAAAACAATAAGTCTGCTTTCATTATCATTAATCTTCATATCAACTATTTTGGTTATGCCGGCCGCTTTACAAGCAAAGGAAGCCATGGTTATCCCGGCTGAGAAATATGAAAAAGTCAGAAATACCAGGCTATATTCCATGACTTATCCAGAGACTATTTGTACTTTCAGAAGCTATGGTGGCGCATTCACGAATGCCTCTTTCCAAATGGGGGGAGGCTTTATCGGTGCCGTGGTTGGTTCGCTGATTGACAGCATGATCAATGCATCCATAGAGGAATCACAAAAATCACAGGCCCAACCACTGAATGATATTTACAAACAAAACAAACTGCAAAATGACCTGAATACCGCGCTGGAAAAATCTCTCCAGAAAGAGATTGTTGCAGCCGGACATTATCGAGTCAAAACAACAAACTTTGAGTCAAAGAAAACTCCAGACTCATTACTGAAGGAACACAAAGCTGGAGATGGCGCCTTGTTAATCATCTATCCCGTTGCCTGCTTTTCCTATGGCATGGAGACACTGAACATCGGTGCTTTTATTGAATTACACTTCGAACCAAAACCCGTTAAGGCAACCATAATTGATGACACGGATGACACGACTGATAATCATAAATTCGCCCCGGACCCCGACAGGAACAGAATATTCAGTCAATTCGTATTTTACAAAGCAGGCAAGTTAAAACCGGACAGCGATCCGGTAAAATACTGGTCAACTGAACACAGGCTGGAAAATGCATTCAGGGAAAGCACGGAAATCGTCCCTAAACTAATAACGATGAAACTCAAGAATGCTCTGCTTGGAGAACCTGAAGGGACAACAAAAGAATGGGTGCTGGGTGACGGTGTCGATGCAGAGAAAATCGTGGTGAAAGGTGATATTCTGGAATCAAGTGCAGACAGGGTAATCATCAGAGTCCCTGACGGCAACTACCTGTCTATCCTGAAAGACAGGAAGTACGTCTATAAACCACATGACTTTGGTGATATTTAGTACCCGATAGTCAATTTATAGCGCCAACATTGATAAAACGATGCGTTAGGATTGTATAGTCGACAGACTTTTTTCTACGCATCGTTTTTTTATCTCCAAAATTTCGAGTTTTATCCCGACTCAATTCTCGTTTATACAGAGTTTTCCACAACCAGTGAAATTATATACCAAGCTGACGTATTCCCAATCCACAAGTGAATACGTTCAACACCGTCAAACCGGTTTTACGCATTATCAAACACATGGCAGAAATTTTTTCCGTGATTACGTTATTGATATGTATGAGCATCTGGATGGCAATATCGTCCTCTCGCCGCTCTATCTGCAACTCACCATTGGACCAAGCTTGAACAAACAGGATAAAGCGGGACAACCGGGTATCGTCAGCGACTGGTTTATGCCGTAATCACGTGCAGCCTTGTATCAATAATGTGGCGGCGGTTTCTCCTCTGACTGGGGTATCACTCCCGATGTCGCCAGATCAGCAAGTCTGGACTTAACCTGCGTAATTTCTTCACGCAAGGTATCCATCTCCTGCCGAAGGCGAATAATCACCTCGTTGAGTTCTTCGATAGTATGGTCCTGAAAGGCGATCCGGCTTTCCAGTTCTGCGATTTGATCTTGCATATTGCACCTTAACTGAGTATTTGTGCAGATTTTATCTGAAAAAGGCAAAAATTTATTGTCTGCCACGGGCAGGAGCAGTGAATCATACCGCAACCCCGCCTCTCTCACAGCCTGTTAATGAACGGGAGATTCCTGCTGAAGCCGGCTTTTTTGTTGAAGGGAAACCCTGTCCGGTGTTATGTTCCTGCAAGAACTGTCCCGCAGATGGTACCGACATGAAAACACAAAACCGCTATGCCTTGATTCTGAGCCTGTTGCTGCTCCTGCCCTGCCTGAATGCCTCCGCCCAAACCGGCCATAACGTCGGTGATACTGCACCTGAGTTCAAACTAAAAACACTGGCCGGCAAGACCACCACGCTGGCGGATTTACGTGCCAAAGGTCATGTCCTGCTGGTCTTCTGGGCGGCTGAATGTGTTTACTGTTTTGCGCATATCAAGGATTTCAACGCTCTGCATGATCAGTACAACGGCAAGGGGTTGACTGTCGCGGCCATTAATATCGGTGGCGAATATGAAAAGGAAATCAGCGATTACACAAAGGAAAACAACCTGCGGTATCTTGTCCTGGCCAACCGGCTGGATAATCTTGATGTGGCCGAGGCCTATCGGGCGGTCGGCACGCCGACCCTGGTGATGGTTTCTCCTGCCGGCAAGATCCTGTTTCGTGGACACCAGCCGCCGGATGTCACCCAGTGGCTCAAGTAATCCACTGTTAATGCGGCAACTGTTCAACCCCGCCCGCTTCCCGATAGGCTTCCATTTCAAACTCGCGGACTTTATACCCCAGCAAACTGATCCTGCCCTTGTACCGGCAGGCCCCGTCACTGGCGAACTCGAACCCATATTCCCGAAAAATAACCATACGGCCCTGTTCATTCCGACGCAGACGAACCTTGTGCAGTACGACGGATTGGTCCAGAAAAACAACACCACGGGATTTACAATTGGCATCACTCACCAGACAGGCGATCTCCCGACTGCGCATGCCGTCCTGCCAGTACCAGACACCGGCAGCCAGAAAGATGATGGCCAACAATTCCATCGGTTGTTACATCTGCGCCGTTAAGGCGGAATCGTGTTTACGCCAATAGAGAATGCGATTGTTGGCCGGCATGGCATAATCTTCTATCAGGTAAAGACCGGCCGCTTCCGCCAGTTCATTGATCGCTTCAAAATGACGGATACCACTGTGCGGATCCCGTTGTTTCAACCAGGCATCAAACTGTTCATTACTCGGACTGGTATAGCGGCCGTTGTAATTAAAAGGACCGTAGACCATCAACCGACCGGCCTGCTCCAGTAATCTGCCAACTCCCTGAAAAAAGGCCTCCACCTCGTGCCAATGCATGATATGCAGGGTATTGGCGGTAAACACCGCATCGCAGGTTTCCTGCGGCCAGTTGTTTGCCTGTGTCACATCCAGCTCAAGCGGTGCCGGGATATTCGCGGCCTGCGTTTCCGCCAACCAGAGGCGAATACCCGGCAGGTTTTCCTGCCGATCACTGGGTTGCCAGATCAGATGGGGAAATTCAGGTGCAAAATATACCGCGTGTTGTCCGGTGCCGGAGCCGATCTCCAGCAACCGATGACAGGACTGCAACAGGGGCTGGATGACCGCCAGAATGGGAGCGCGATTCTGTTCAGATGATTCGGAATAGGGTTTGTTGCCGACATTCATCACAACACGGTACTACTCGACTTTGACTGTTGCGTTTTCGAGCACCACTTCATAGATATAACCAAAACCCAGGTCCTGATTCAGCGCCACTTTACCTTTAACCAGCACCACATCGCCTTTTTTTACTTCGCTTTTGGTGGTCACGGTCAAATCCTTGCTGTTACTGCCGTCCTGAATATGCAGCCAGTTCCGCCCCATGACTTTGGCGGTATATTTCACCACCTTGCCACGTACACTGATCTGTTTGCCGTTAAGTGCACTTTTGTCAGTGAAAATTTCGGCTACGGTTTTGCCACCGGCAGCCTTTTTAATACCACTGACCGATTGTCCGTGCGTGTTCTCCATACCGGTGTGAGGTTCGGCCACCGCCTGGGCATGTGGGTTGGCCACCGCCTGACCCGGTTTGTCGGTAATAATTTGATTCACAAAATAGATCATATCAAAATCACGTTTTAATGCCTTGCTGTGAAATTTGGTAAACGGCATCCCGGTGTTGAACGCAACCATATCGCCTTTTTTCAACACTGTTTTTGGGCCGGCGGCCCAATGTTCCTGTTTGCCGTCATTGATTTTGACATAGGTGTAATTGCCCGCCTCCATCGTCTCCACCACCTTGCCGTGGATACGCGGGCTGCTGTTTTGTGCCGGGCCGTGCGGATTGGTCTCCGATTGCGCCTGAACCGCGCCGTGCAACAGGAAACAGGCAAGGATAAGGGTTAGACCGCTATAACCGGATGAACGAAATGGTTTCACAATACACTCCACAGCAGGTAAATTCGAAGACATCATTATGTGCCGGCCGCCGGCACAGGTCCAGTCAGTAACACGATATCCCCTTGCAGCAGGTCATGTATTGATATTGATCAAATAACACAATACAGCAGCCTGACACACCGACCGGACCGGCCTGTCGGTCGGTGCATGTGTTGATCAGGCGCGAGACATATAGACACCGGTTTCCGTATTAACCTTGATCACCTCGCCCGGCGCCAGATATTCCGGTACTTGCACCACCAGACCGGTACTCAGGGTGGCGGGCTTGGTGCGGGCCGAGGCGGATGCTCCTTTGATGCCCGGTGAACATTCCGTGATTTCAAGATTCACCGTGGGGGGCAACTCGATACCCAGAACAGTATCATCCGCCACCAGGGCATACAGTCCGGTCAGTCCGTCACTGATAAAGGGTAGTTCTTCCTCCAGCATTGATTCCGCTACAATAAACTGCTCATAACTCTCACTGTCCATAAACGTGCATCCATCGCTGTCCCGATACAACAACTGCACGGGACGCCGGTTGAAATCGACTTCATCGACGATTTCATCGCCTTTATAACTGCGCTCGAACTTGATTCGGGTAACCACGTTCTGACCCCGGGTTTTGTACAGCGTGCTGCCGCTGCGTGACGAGGGTGATTGCACCACAACCTGTTTTATCAGGATGTTCTGGCCATCCACATTGATGACCATGCCTTTTTTCAATTCGTTGGCTTTCATTGGTTGACCTGTCGATTTCCGGGTAGAGAATGGCGGCATTATAGCCAATTCAGAGCAAACAACATATCTGCTGAATGATGTTATACCACCTCATGCCCGTGCTGTTTCGTGCAGTTGATCACCCGGTGCTGCGTTACAAATCACTCACCGACGTCCGCCGCAGTGTGGCATTCATTAAAATCCAACACCTGTCTTGAACCAGAGACTGTTAATTTTCGTTATAAGCATATAACTACATGATTTTAAAGACAAATCAAGAAGATTTCACATTGTGTTACTTAACATACTGACGGGTAATTTTTCAACCGGCTACTATACTCGTAAATAAACAGAAAAACGGCGCAACTGTCTCATGCATATACATCAAGACGCACTGGTTATGCTTAACCGGCATATTCCGCTCAGGGATAAACTGGTTGCGACCCACAATACCTTAAAGGAGTCTCTGTCCTTTATCGCTCGCATCGCGGTTGCCATCTATGATCCTGAAACCCATCTCCTGAAAACCTTTTTGCACAGCAGTGAAAATGATAACCCGTTGCAAAATTATCAAAGCCTGCTGGACAATGCGCCATCGCTGAAAGCGATTCTGGAACAGGGTCACCCACGGGTGATCAATAACATGAATGGATTGGCTGACGGCAAGCATGAGCACACTCAGCGAATTGTCAAACAGGGTTATGCCGCCAGTTATACCCTGCCCTTATACAACAACAATGAATTTTTCGGTTTTATCTTTTTTAATTCCTATACTGCGGATGTCTTTAATGAAAAAGTCCTGCGTGAGCTGGATATTTTCGGCCATTTGATCGCCATGCTGATCATCAATGAGATGTCCAGCGTGAATACGCTGGTGGCGGCGGTCAAAACCACCGGCAATATCACCCATATCCGTGACCCGGAAACCGGTTCACATCTGGATCGCATGTCCCGCTACAGCCGAATCATTTCACGCCATATTGCTGACAAATACGCACTAAATGATGATTACATCGAGCATATTTTTATGTTTGCCCCCTTGCACGACATCGGCAAGATTGGTATCCCCGATGACATCCTGCTGAAACCCGGCAAGCTCTCCAGCGAAGAGATGAGTATCATGCGTACTCACTCCGGCAAAGGTGCCGCAATGATCGATGATTTGCTCAGCAACTTTGGCCTGCATGGCAATGAACATGTGGATATATTGCGAAATATTGCGGCATATCATCATGAAGCGGTCAACGGCAGCGGCTACCCGGAAGGCCGTAAGGGGAATGACATCCCGCTGGAAGCCCGTATCGTGGCCGTGGCGGATGTATTTGACGCGCTGACCAGCAAGCGCCCTTACAAGGAGGCCTGGGACAACGACCGAGCCTTTGCCACTATACAGAACATGGCCGGTGAGACACTGGATCTGGATTGTGTGAATGCTTTACTGGAAAACCGGGCGGAAGTGGAAGAAATCCAGCACCTGTTTCAGGAAGATATTTACGGCTAGCCTGACATGTTCATCCGCAACCACAGTCTGTTTTCATTTGGTCATCTGCTGGATGTTTCATCCTGGCTGGATCGCCGGTTGAATCCATACCGCCATAGCATCTGCATAAACTATCAGGGACATCCATTGCGCATTCACTGGACCAGACGCGCGGATACACAACTTAAGGCAACGGAACGTGGATTAATTATCGAGATGCAGCTCTACTTTTCCTGCGTGATCAAAAAACGGGTGCTGTTCCATCACGAGTTTGCACTGCCGACCATACCGGTAAACAATGACTTCAGCATCGCCTTCCATGCCGTCGAAGCGGCCGCCTGTGATCCGGAGGCCTTTGTTAAGAATTATCCCGCCAAACGGATCCTGGACAGCGCGGCGGCACTGAAGATGCGGCCCGTTGAACTCAGGTTCGACTACCCGGCGCAGCAATGGTCTGGTGAATTTACGGTGTAAATTCCTGCGCCTATATCGCCAACAAGCCTGACAGATCCACGCCTGTCTCCAGGATAGGATAGTTGGGGTGCGTCGGGTTGCTGTTATAAACCGTATTGGGAAAAACCTGCACGCCACTGCCCGGTTGCACCCAATCACAGGTCCGTGCCAGCACCCGCTCAAACGAAGTCAATCCCAAAATATCCGCCCCCTGCTTGTCATAGGGGATCTCCTGTGCCGGTCCCTGTGGTGTTACTTCCCGCAGCGGATGCATGTCACCATAGACACCGCCGTTGACCTGGGGCCCCACCAGAATCATGTAGTTACCGGTACCATGATCGGTACCAATATCACCATTGGCGCGGAGCTGGCGACCAAAGTCAGTGGTAAAGACAAACACCGTGTTGTTCCAGACATCCGCAGGCAGCGCACTGGTCAACACATCCAGTCCCTTGCCGGTGCCGAAGATATCGGTAAGGTGGCGGTCCAGATAGAATTTTTCACTGCGATGTGTATCAAACGAGCTGAACTCCATTGACGCCACGCGCAGATTAAAGAGATCGGCACCGGTAAAGCTGTCATAGAGATTGGCGCACTGAGTGCCGAATGACGGTGTAAAGAGCGTATTACCCGAGCCGTTTGTATACAATGCTTCAATCGCGGCTGGTGCAGGATTGGCATCGATCAGGGCCTTGAAGGGATCGCCAAAGTCGCGCAATTTTTTCTCGTGCTGAATAAACTTGTGATAGATCCAGTCCGCCGGCTTGTTGGCAACCTCGTCACGCTTGGCGGCATAATAACTTTTCAGGGCACGACCAAATCGTTTCTGGATATGCATCGGATTAGGCAACGTAGGCGGTAACGGGTCTTTGCCCAGGGACAGGGCAAAGTCCTTGGTATTCCTGGCATGGATGACCTGTTTCAACCGATCAGCGGGGTCCGTACCTTTACAAAAAACCGAGACATCATGGGTCATGGCCACCACGTTGGCCGCACTGATATTCTCGGCCAGACGTCCTCCCCAACCATCACGATCATACACAAATGCGCCGGCAGTCAGGTCACCGGTGTTGACGATAAGCTGTGACTGATCATGGCGACGATTTTCCGAGCCGGCGACATTACAGATTATCGCAACATTATTGGCCGCATACTGGGCCTGAAGCCAACCGGCATTATTATAAATACCGAAGGCGCCGGGAGCCGTTTCCGTAAATAAATTATTCCAGGCATTTTGATAGGTACCACCACCATACAACGATGCACGCGCTTCCCAGAATTTGGTCGCATAAGCGGTGTTGGCCGGATTGGGTGCAAACATAAAGCGAAAATCAGCACCTCCCAGACACATAATGTTGACTAATGTCCGTTGCGGTACCGCCGCCAGCACATTGCTCATCGGGCCGGCCAGTCCTGCCAATGCGGTTGAATACATGGTCAGTTTAAGAAAATCACGGCGTTTCATTTCAGCGTCCCTCCATGGCAAAGACAAATGGTGTAGCGGAGATAAAGTTAACCGCCAGACCGACATTGAGATTGGCATTCAGACGATGCGGCTGATAGCTGCTGTCCAGCGTTAACACCGTTTCAGCGTATGCTTTCAGATAGGTTTTATACGGTTCAGAGTTGAGCATGGCTGTACTGATCGGCGCATCCGGATTGGTCGCATCAAACAACATACCCAGGTCTATACCTGTCGCCAGGAAGGCATTCACATAGGCGCGTTCCAGTGGTCCATAGTTTTTCAGGCCATCGGCAACAAAGCGTTGCCAAAGCCATTCGCCCACCTCGTCGACGGTGAATATGCCGTCGGCATTTCTCGGGATGACCAGCGCCCAGTCCTTGTTCCAGACAACGGTTGAGCCATGGCGCTGAAAAGTGGCGGTGTGCAAATAAATTGCCCAGGAAGCATCGACAGCAAGATTATAGGCATCCTTGAAGATGTCCGGATTATTGGCGGCATTGATCGAGGTCTGGCCGCCGAACACATCATGAGCCGGTGCAAATACCGAGGCGCCTTGCCGAGTCATGACACCGGTCGGGAAATAGGTCCTGGCATATGCGTCTTCGTTGTTCACCGTATTCAGGTTATAGATGGCAAGATTACGGGCAAAGGCTGTCTTGTACTTCCAGGTATCACTGCGATGAAAGGTGCCGGAGATGGCGTATTCCTGCAGGAAGGTCAGCAGATTTTTCGGTTGTATACTGCGCCATAATGCCCGTATCTCGGCAATCTTTTCCGCAGTCAGGTTATCATCCGCCAGGAAGTTGATAATAAATATCGGCATCTCATCCAGACTTTCTCGCTGGTTGACAGCAATCTGTGCCAGGGCCTGAATCTTTTCCTGCGCCGTATTACCACTGATCGTAGTGCCAAGGATTTCCAGATTATTCCAGTGATGGTTGGTATAGTTATTTAATAGCGTGTTTTCCGCATCACGATGATCGGTATAGACGATCATGTCTGTCCAGTAATCATTGGTATTGTCGCTGCCCCAGTACGCAGGGTCACGATCAATTCTCATCCCGGTCAAGGCCCAGGCTGTATGTTCAATCGTCGTGTTCTCATGATAGTCCTGACTGAAATCAGCGCCCAGGATGCGGAAAAAGAGCTGGTGGAATTCCCGGGCAAAATCATCATTACCATAAAATCGCAGGGCGGTGTTGTTATAGGAGTTATACATGTGTCCGTACTGCATGGCGACAGCCGGGGAGGTCGCACCGATAGCCAGGACATTCTCAAACGGTTCACCGGCTTCCAGGGCATCGAGGATTTTGTCATACATACTGCGTATCAACTGCGGGCGAACCTTGTGAAAGCTCACCGCCATATGATAATTGGTCAGGAACAGACCAATCTTTTGTCGAAATGGATTAACACCGTGTTTGTTGATTGATCCCGTCCAGGTGTTTTGTAATCTGCCGGCTTCTACATAGGTCATACTGGTGGTGGGATTGAGTGCCAGAAAAGCATAGTACTGCTTGACATCATCGCGGTGCAGATTATCGGGATTGGTGTTATCACCCCAGAGTTCCTGCATGGCCCGCAAACTGCCGTTCACCGTCCCCACCGTATCTTCCGGTGGTGAGAGCCATGGATTGGTACGATCAAACGTCAGTATTTGTTGAATCGCATCCCGTGGATGCATCCGCGCCCAAATTCTGATCTGATTATCGGAGGCATGTCCGCCATAGGCAAAGGTGTGCAGGACTTTTCTAACCGCTGTTTCATTCCAGTAACTGTATGGACCCGGCGGTGCAGGCGGGTTTGGTGGAGGATCATCGCCGCCGCCGCAAGCGACCAGCAATAAGGTGAATACCGCTGCAAACAATTGTCTTCCAGGACGCATGATTCCTCCTGATATTGTGTATAAAAAATCTGCTTTTTTATTGGTCTTATCGTCGTCGTCAGATTGATGAGTCTTTGAGTATACGCCGACAGGTGGCGTCGGCAACTTTTCACATCAATATTGTGACGCATGCACAGAGTTTACGAACAAAACATGGCAGGAATATTCTGTACATCAAATACGGTAACGTAATATTCGTTGTAAAGGTTCCCTTCAATACCCGTAAAAGTTTTCCGCCCAACGAATAGTTTAGGAATATACTCGGAGAAGTGTGAATGCTTACTGAAGAAGCGGATGATCGGCAGGCAGTTGTTTGGCATACCAAAGAGCAAGTTTATGGCGCATGGTCTTTTGGGAGACCTGCTCTTCCGGCAAAGGCTGGAGTTTTTTGTCATGGACCAACAAGCGATAGAGATATAACACCCGATCATCAACAGAGTCATTGGGTTCAAAGATCACCGCACCCCGATCTTCACCATATTTCATGGCCGCCTGCAGCGCTTCCTTGAAGAGTTCCGCTTCATGTTTGAGTTTTTTGTTTTTTGCCATGAGGTGTTTACCAGGACGATTCCCAGGAAAGATATTTTTCCAGACTGCTGATTCGGTCCTGTTGCTCCTTAATAATATCTTTAACTACATCGCCCAACGAGATCATGCCGACCAGTTTTGTCTCCTCCAGCACCGGCAAGTGTCGGATATGGTGTCCGGTCATGATAATCATACAGTCTTCTGTATCCTGCTCGGGTGAAACATAATAGACCTGAGTGGTCATGATCTCCTTGATCTGTGTCTCTTTGGATGAGCGCCCATTCAGAATGACCTTGCGTGCATAATCCCGCTCTGAAATCATCCCCGCCAGTTTTTCCCTGGCGACAACGGCCAGCGCCCCCACACCTTTTTCATCCATCATCTGAATGGCATGAAATACGGTTTGATCCGGACTGATGGTATAGACATCCGGTGATTTTTGTTTCAACAAATCTGCAACAGTCGTCATATCCTCTCCCTGTCAACAAACAGCAGTAAACTGTTTACAGTATAGAAGGTATTGTCGCAGTGTGAACTTCGACAGGGACATGAAATTGCGTCCCTGCCGGGAAATTTGCGTTTCTATTTCAATGTATTGAAATCACTGGAACGGATACTGTCACTGTTCTTCACCGACCAGACAGGGATCAGCCCATGTTCCAGCAAACGCCGTCCCGCTTTTTCGGTCAACAGGATCTCGGCGCAGGGTTTGGTGACCATTTCCCCATCATCTGAATAGTGATGCAATGGCATGTCTCCCACTTCGTACTCTTCCTCGGGCGTCATCTGTCGGCCTTTCTTGTTAAAGGCGCGCACCAGTTGTTCGGCCTTGAGAAAGGCTGCGTTGCCCCAAAGATAACACCGGTGACAATGTTGCTCGGGCATCTCTTCAAACCTGAAGGCATCAACAGGACTGGATCTTTTGCCATAAGGCGCACGCAACAGGAAACCCGGTGCGGTCAGGGCCAGATACGCCGCCTCATCAGCCTCACGCAACATCGTCCATGCCTCGGCCACCGCCGGTTTCATGCTGTAATCCCAGTCATCCACATCCGGCGTGGCGGCCAGCGAGGCGCAACCGGCCAGGGTTTCACTGCCGGCAGCCATGAAGATTGTCCCGGCCTGGCGGGCAACCGCCCCCAGTTGCAACAGGGTGAGGATATCTTCAATGCGATCACTGAAGCGGAAGTTACCCAGCATCAGGTCCCAGCTTTCATCACCCGGGGCCGGGTCAGCAAACCGTTTGTAAAGTGCGGAGCGGCTGACATCATCCTGCGCCAGATCCTCCTCCAGTTCACGGCGCGAGATATCCAATATATATAGCTTGATCTGACTGTCTGATTCGATGCGATCAGTCAGAAACCTGAGTTGCCGCCAGGCCGCTTCCATGGCCTGAAAATCGGGGTGATGTAACACAAACTGCATATGGGCGGTGATGGCCTGATCCACGGCTGCCAGCATCTCTTCCTGGCGGGGATCGGGTCCCTTCTCCACATAGGGGGCCATGATGTCCCTGACCATATTATCTATCATGGCGGAGCCGGATTTGGAGCTGTCGTCCGCCCCCCTGTTTCGGGAAGCATCAAACACCGAATCCAGCAGATCAGCGCTGGATATATCCGGGGCCGATTTTGCTACTTCCGGGGCCGGAGTTTTATCTTCCGTCACCAGCCAACCCTGCATCTCCTGCACGGCGGCGGAAAAGGTGTTGTTGTTCTTTAAGCGATTACGAAGTTGTCGCAGGCGAGCGAAGACTTCAAGGTTTTCATAGAGTTGATCCGGATGAAAATCATCCAGTTCCCTGATGGGGATATCGATAACAGTCTGTCCGTCATCCCCCATGGGCAGCCGCAGCCGTATGTCCAGTTTGGCCATAACCGCTTCGAGATTATCCCGATCCACGCTCAACATACGGCGCTTGCCGACCGTTGCCGGTTCATGGCGTTGTTGCTGCTTGCGGGCGCTGAAATCGCCGAGGATGGCGATACAAAACGGCCCGTCATCATTGCGTTTGACCGATGCTGAGCCGGACTCACCCTGCTTGCGTGGCCGGCCCATGTTTATTTGAAAGCTGGTGCGATTTTTATTGAAATCAGACATGCCTTATCTGTCCCTGTGTTGATCCTGTCCACAGCTTGCCATATTCCCCCCGGTTAAACAAAGGGCCGGGGCGGAAATATGTGTGATCAGGCGGACCAATATGGGGTGGCGATGGGCTCACCCAGATCGGCATCCACCAGACGGTTCCGCAGCTCGAGCAGCTTTTGCAACAAGGCCGGCTCCTTCTTCTCGTAGGCCTCGGCGTCCGGATATCGCTTCACCACCACGCCCAGCAGTTCAGTGATGGCATTGCCAATGGAGTTCTGGCTGATGGTGACCACCAGATTGCCCGCATCATTGCGATAGATTAACTGTTTGAAAGCCGGTTTCCAGCGCAGATCATTGGCGTATTTGGCATCGGTGATACAACGATCACGAACCTTTTTCGCGGCTTTCAGGAATGAGTTATTGAACAACAGAATGTTCTCCACCTGATCCGGGAAGTAGGTATCTTTCAGCATGGGTGCATTCCGCGACGAAACCTGGGAGAAGAAGGTGCGATAAAAGTCGATGAACCCTTTCAGCACCATGTCGTATTCGTGCCAGAAACGGATCTCCTTCAATGATTCCAGGCCACCCTTGACCTCCCAGCTGGGCAGACCGCAGGGATAACCGGTCAAGGCCAGCTGCGAGGAGCCGTCCCGCACCGGCGTCAGGATCTGCATATCCAGTGTGGCAAAAAAGCGGTGATAGACATCGTGCATATAACGTTCGAACAGACTGTGCTGACCACCGTCGGTCAGATTGGGGTTGTCCTTGTCAGCCATTTTTGAATTGGCCAGTTCTTCCTTGTCAAACACCATAAAATGGTTGTGCAACATTCGAATACTGGGCACACCGGGTGAAGTCAGGGGCCAGGTGGCATCCAGACTGGCCTCCCCGGCCAGGATCAGGTGTTTGGCCGGATCAGGATACTTCTCCATCACATAATCAATGATGATCTGGTTCATGCGGTTCCAGACATGCTTGACGTTTTCCGGTACCTGGGTACGACGCACCGGGCGACCCAGCGGGTCCAGAATGATTTCCGAGGTGTTATAAATAATTGAGGTATCGAATTCGGTACTGTGTCCCAACGCCTTGCGATAGAGCAACAGATGTTCCGGATTGCGCAACAGGCCGTTATTGTTAACCAGATCGTTCAGATTTTCCGTACTGTTGAAAAATTCATTGGGCTTCATCCCTTCCGGCACTTCCAGCGGAATGGGGCGAAATGGTGTTCTGATCTCTCGCGGTCCGGTTTGCATAGCAACATCCTTTCTTTAATTTATATTGGCCAATACAACATATACCTGTCCGGCGTGCTTTCGTCACGTAAAAATATTTAATCACGATATAACCTGCAACGGTCCGCCGCCCCGTTACAAAGCGTTACACAGCGTTACCCCCCGGAAACCCGCCTCAGCCGGCGACGGCGTAAGCTTCAGGTACATTAGCAATCAACAAGGAGATATGCCATGTGCTCAAGACTGTGTAAAGCTGTTTTTCTAGTGGGCGGCCTGGCCCTGGCCTTTGGCCTCGGTGCCTGCGCCGGCAAGCATCATCGCTCAGACCCGGAAAAACACGCCGAATGGCTGGTGGAAAAAATCACCGACAAACTCGAACTGAACGAGGCTCAACAAGGCAAGCTGAAGGACTTTACCCAACAGGTACTGATCGTGCGCAAGTCGTTGAAGAACGAAAAACCAGGCTTGCATGATGATTTTTTAACCATGCTGTCCCAACCCAAACTGGATCGAAATCAGGCCCTGCAACGTATCAATCAGCACATCGATGCACTGCAATCCCGTGCGCCGGTGCTGGTGAACAGCTTTGCCGATTTTTATGACACCCTGAATGAGCAACAACGCCGCATCCTGCAGGACAAACTCAGGGAACACAAAGAACACCGTCAACACCACCACTGGTAAACAGGGAGAACTGACTATGCTGCATAAAATTATGGCCACTTTCCACCGCTGTCGAGAGGAGAAATTTATCCGCCGTCTCGGCCGGAAACTCAATCTGGATATAGCACAACAGGCCCGCCTGTCAGCGGTACAGGCAAGCCGGCAAAAGGCCCTTGCCGAAGTGGAACAGGTAAAGACGGAGCGCCATGACATGTTGTTAAGTCTGCTCAGCGCACCGCAACTGGATCTGGCCGAGGCCCGACACTTGTTGCAAATTCCGCAGCGGGTCATGGATGATCATCTGCCTGATGTGCTGGAACAGTTCAGCGCATTCCATGCCGGTCTGTCGGAACAGCAACGCACGCGGCTGGTTGAACTCTTGCAGCGACACCGATCAGGGCATTGCGGTTGTCGGCATTAACTGTGTGCCGGGTATGTCTATATAACATACCCGGCCGGTTTTCCCTTTTGCGGCGGTTCGGGTTAAAGTTGGTGCAGATAATGGAACACACAGATGACACAGATTTTACTCATCGATGACGACACCCAGCTGGCTGATTTGCTCAGTGAATATCTGGCGCGGTTTGACATCACCCTGAGCAGTGCCGGCCGCCCTTCTGAGGGGCTGGCCCGACTCGGCACACAGGAATTTGATCTGGTGATCCTCGATATCATGTTGCCGGAAATGGACGGCTTTGAGGTGTGCAAAAAAATCCGTCGCGCCAGTGACATCCCCATCATCATGCTCACCGCCCGCGGCGAAGTGATGGATCGAATTGTCGGGCTGGAGATCGGGGCCGATGACTACCTGCCCAAACCCTTTGAACCACGGGAACTGGTCGCCCGCATCCAGACCATACTCAAACGCAGCCAGACTGGTGTACGCAACAACCGACTGTTGCATTTTGGTGAACTGGTGCTGGACTGCCATGCCCGTCAGGCCAGTGTGCAAGGTCAACCGCTGGAACTGAGCAGTATGGAGTACCAGTTGCTGGAGTGTCTGGCGCGGGAAGCGGGACGCACCCTGCACCGCGATGATATCCTGAATCGGTTGAAAGGCATTGAGGCTGATATCTATACCCGTTCGGTGGATATCGCTGTCAGCCGTTTGCGGCAGAAACTCAAACCGCTTGACTTGATCAAGACCGTCCGCGGCGAAGGTTACGTGTTTATCGGCAGGCCGGAATGAAACAACTGCACCGTTATTCGCGCCACTCCCTGTCCGGCAAACTGACCTTGCTGTTTATCGGTATGATCATTCTGATCGTGTTGTTGATGAGCAACAGTATGCGACATGTGTTTCGCAATCATTTCAATGATCATATTCGTCCGCACCTGCTGCAATATCTGGAGTATGTACAAAACGATATCGGTCTGCCGCCGGATCGGGACAAGGCCCGGCGACTGGCCGATGAGTTACACATTGAAATCATCATTCAGGACAAGGCCGGGACCTGGTCTTCCGATGGTCGGCATATCCTGCCGAATGACATCCGGGTCAGACACACACAATATGAGCAGGACATCGAATACGCCATTGTGGAGATCGCCGATAATGACAACTACCTGCGCATTAAACGCGGTGATATCACCCTCTATTTCGGCATTCCGCTCAGCGCCAAGGAACTGCATGCCCGCAGTTTCATCCCCCTGCTGTTTCTGATCCTCGTCCTGATACTGCTCTATCACGCCACACGACGCCTGTTCGCCCCTATCGAAATCATCCGCAACGGCGTTCAGGCATTTTCCGCCGGCAATCTGGACCATCGCATTGATGTGAAGCGTCAGGATGAGCTGGGCGAACTGGCTGTCAGCTTTAACAACATGGCCGGCGAGATCAATAAAATGCTGGAGGCCAAACGACAGTTATTGCTGGCCATCAGCCATGAACTGCGTTCGCCCCTCACCCGCAGCAAAATTGCCGTGGAGCTGCTGGAAAATCCGGAGCAACGCAGCCGCCTGCACCGGGATCTGGACGAAATGGAAAAACTCATTGAAGAGTTGCTGGAAACGGAACGTCTCAGCACACCACATCGGGTACTGAATCCGTCAGCTTGTAATATTCAATCCCTGATTCAGGAACTCATTCACGACTTTTACCGTGAACAACATATCCAGCTGATATTTCCGGACCATGAAATAAAGATCAATGTGGATGCCGCACGGCTGAAGTTGTTACTGAAAAATCTGCTCGATAATGCCCTGCGTTACAGTCCCGTCGATAAACCGGTCACGCTCAGTGTGGCGACCGAACCCGGCAGACTTGTTATCCGTGTCAAGGATCAGGGCGAAGGTATCGACAGCAAACACATCCCGCACCTGACAGAGCCCTTTTACCGGGTTGACCCCGCCCGTCAACGGGAAACCGGTGGTTATGGCCTGGGATTATATCTCTGTCGCATGATTGCCGAGGCGCACAAGGGTGATCTGTTGATAGAGAGTGCAGCCGGACGAGGGACAACCATCACACTGGTCTTGCCGTATACAACGAATAACTGAGACACGTCGATAAGCGACAACATTCGCAGCAGCTGTAATCACGCATTTTGCGAGCACTATTCGCACCACATCACCAATGTGATATTTGTATGACGGTGGCTAGTATCCTTCCTTGGCAGCCAGCATGGAGCGAGCCTGATGATAGGCGGTTTGATATTCCGCCGCTTTGGGGAACAACCGGTGCGCAAATTCCAGATAGGCCAGCGCCTGTTCGCTGCAACAGGTGGTGTTCAGCAGACTGATACCCAATTGGTAGGCCAGCTCGGCCGTCATGGCATGTTTATTCTTGCCGGCAACCTGGGCGTCCACTTCCTTTGCACCGCTGCCATTCGGTTGATAATAAACCATGTAACGGTGATATTCCTTTTTCCTTGCCACCTTGTCTTCATAGACACTGCAGGGCACCACATTGTCGTTATCATCCTGACACAATCCGATACCGCGATGTACAGCACTGTCGGGAATACCGTCCGGCGGGTCCAGCGGGCATGACATTTTTTTATCGCCAAACACCGGTGACCAGAGCAAGTTCTCCTGTGACAGGTGATTCAGGCTGACAATGGCTTTGGGGACCAGGCCGCCCCGATAAATGACTCGATATCGTTGTTTTCCGACCTGATAGTCCTGACAGATATATTTCTGCGAGAGACTTGAATAGGTCGACTCACAAACCCGGACATTACCTATCGGTTTGGCATCGGCAGGCAGGAAGGTGTGACACTGGTTAATACCGGCGACGGCATGGCTGCTCAGCAATAGCAAAACACCACACAATGAGAATGACATTTTCGGATCCACGCTCAACCCTCCTGTTAATATCTCCCTTTATTTTTCATCGGCCGTACCTGTCGTTACTTTAAATATTCATGGTGATCAGTACCTTGTGCAGGTGGTTGGCAAATACGCCAAAAAAAGTAAAATGCCCCGGCAGGCACATTCAATAGTGTAACTTGAGGAAATAAAAGTGAAATTTGTACAAGTGGACGATGGGCAACAGTTTGAATATCAGGGCAAAATCTACACCAAAAAAGGGCCCATGATGGCAGTCGATGCGACGGGGGCGAGCAAGTTGATCCCACGCTCTGCTGACGTAACACCGGCGAGTGGTCAAACAATGAGCAAACCGGCAACGCCTGATCCGTCACGACAAATCGCAGTACAACAGGTGCTTGCTGCTTTCGATCGTTTTTATGTCAGTTGCGAGTCGCTGGCCCGGGGCGAGGATCAAGCCGTGGCGCAAAAACTGGAGGAGGCACGCCAGACCTTTCTGCAGACGATAGATCGTTGATCCGGCTTTGCTCAGGCCAGCCTGAACCACATCTCGAGAGTGAAAAAACTCACCGCTGTTGTCACGGTGACAGCAGCGGCATACACCGCGGTGTTCAAGCCATATCGATCACATAAGACCATGCCGATCACCATGCTGGGCATGGCCGCCTCCAGCACCACCCCCTGTTTCAACGTCCCCGACATGGCCAGGAAAGTGCTCATGGCCAGCACCACCGCCGGCATCAGGATCAATTTCACACCCAGAACAGGATAAATGGAGCGCATCTCACGAAAATGTTCCTGCTTAATCGTGAGACTCAGTCCCAGTGAAATCAACATCAATGGCACCACACCGTTGGCCAGGGTTTGCAGCCATTGTTGCAAGAGAGAAGGAAACGGCACCGCCAGCAGATTGCAGACAACCGCCACAACGGCCGCCCACAGTGCGGGTACCCGTAACAACTCACTCCAGTTCATTTTGGCCCGGGAACGGATCCCGTGACGTACCGCAACCCATGTCCCCAGGGTCAACAATAAGGGCGTACAGGCAAACAGATCATATTGAATGGCAATACTGCGCCCTTCTTTGCCAAAGGTTGCCTCCAGCACCGGCAAACCCAGATAGGTCGCATTGGGAAAGGCCGCAGCCAGCATGGCTGCCCCGCGAGTGCCCTGATCCAGTCCACAGACACGACACAGCCACCCGATCACCAACAGGGAAACAATGACACCGACGCCGGCAACCAGAGCTATGCGCAGCGAATCACCGCCCAGCGGCGCCTGCCACAACACCAGTAATACCAGCGCAGGTAAGAACAGGTAATAAACCAGCCCGGTCAGCGCCGTGCGGGTGGTTTTCGCATCCTGACCACCGGGGGCCAGTCGTCGCCAGATCACACCACAGAGGATCAACCCGGCCATTTGCAGCAGCGCTTCAAACACTCAGGCAGGCTCCCCGCGATCAGCCACCGGCGTTTTGGAAGGTTTGGTGAGAATAAACCAGGCGCCATAAGCCATCAGCAAGCCGGCACAGGTCACGGCCCAGAACGGTGCCGATGACCAACCCACCAGATAGATAAAACTGGCGCTCATCATGCTGATGGACATCAGTTTGGCAAGCGGCGGTATTACCCGATGTGTCTGCCAGCGTTGCAATGAAGGACCAAATATCCTGTGGTCATAAAGCCAGTCATGAAATCGTTGTGAGCTTTTGGAAAACATCCACAAGGCCAGAATCATAAAGGGTGTTGTTGGCAGGACCGGCAGAAAAGCACCGACCACGCCGGTACCGAAAAAGACCCAACCCAGAACAAGATAAAGTGGTTTCATTGGCAACATAACCAGAGGGTAATTTCCCCGCTAAACACGACTCGAACCATTAGCGGCCGTTGCCACCATTATAGTAGACTGGCCCACTCCTATGTTAAGCGAATTTACCCCCCTGCAACTCCTGTTCACCTGCCTGCTGTTTGTCTGGGCGGGGTTTGTGCGCAGCGGTCTGGGGTTTGGCGGTGCCGCACTGGCCCTGCCCCTGATGTTGTTGGTGCATGATCAACCGCTCTTTTGGTTGCCCATGATCGGGTTTCACCTGTTGTTCTTTTCCGGTCTGACCCTGCGCACCCGTATTCATAACGTGGATTGGGTCTATCTGAAACAAGCCGCACGGTTTGTGGTCCCGGCGGCACTGGTGGGCGTCTTCGGCCTGATCAGTCTGCCCAACCACTGGCTGGTGATCTTTATTTATGCAGTCACCCTGTTTTACGGTTTGCTGTGGAGCTTCAATCTTGAGCTGCAGAGCAACAAGACCTGGCTGGACGGTCTGTTCCTGATCCTCGGCGGCTATGTGGCGGGGATATCGCTGTCCGGCGCACCATTGATGGTGGCCGTTTTCATGCGGAACATTGCCCGGCATCAATTGCGCAATACCATGTTCGTACTCTGGTTCAGTCTGGTCAGTATCAAACTCACCACCCTGGCAACACTGGGTTTCAAGTTGTACTTTCTTGATTCAATGCTGTTGATCCCGGTCGCCGCCATCGGACATCTGGCGGGTTTGAAGGTACATGATTATATTCTGCAAAATGATCGCCGTTTTAAACAGGTCATCGGTGTTGTGTTATCGATAATCTGTCTGTTCGGGTTGTGGCATATCGCCAATTCGTGAACAATCAATTTGCCTGTCTATATTGAAAACCCAGTTCTTTCTCGATGAGTTTACGCAGTTTGTCGCGACAGTTGGTCACTTTACAATCTGTGGCATACCTGCATTCAAGTTCGATATCGAGTACCAATTCATCTTCCACATCAAGCATGCAGACCAGTGCAATCTCTTCTCGCTCTGTATCTGTTTTGGCCTCTGACAGCAGGGTTATCGTGTTACAGCCGTCAACAAAACGTCGCCTGGCGTAATAGGCGATATGATCAAAATCATAATTTCCAAAACAACCCGGGCTCCTGTTAACCATATATCCACCCCTAGTACGAATATCTCTGTTTTTTTATCGGTTTCGCTTCTAGGTTATGTAAATCAAATTGGCCGATATATGACCCAGATCAATAAATGGGGCAAACACAGCAATTATTGCGTGGTGAAGTCCTGCGCATTGTCTCGACGCTTGTCATGCAGGCTGAACAAGACCAGCCCGTTCCGATAGGCGATCCGTTCCGCCACCGATGGCGGCAAACTCTTCAGCCAGCCGCGATAATTGCCCAAATAATAACGAAACTGATACCAGTAACTGCTGTTATAGGTCCCGCTGCCCAGCAGGAATCGATCCGGGTGTCGGAGCATGACCTTGCGCCATTTTTCCTTCAGCTCCCCCCCGGCCGTCGCCACATCACGATGGGAGATTTCCACCCACAAAGCAGCATGCCGATCCAACATCTCACTGATACGCTCCGGTGGTGTCAGCATTCCACCATGGGCCCAGAGGATGCGCACGGTCGGCCCCATCCTGAACAGTTGATTGATCGCAGCAGGATCTGATCGGGCATGTAAGACCAGTTCGTGTTTGACGGCCAGTGCCACCATGCGTTTTACGACCGGTGTGTTGAGCTGGCCGTCAAATAAAAAAAACTCTCCCACCCCCCGATATAATCCGCCGGCCAGTTCCTTTTCCATATATTGCTGAATCGCCGCATTGTTAAACCAGCTTTCACGATCCTCACGGCTGAATTGGGGGATAAACATTGGGATAACACGTTCCGGATCGGCTTCATATAAACGCAGGGTACCTTCATTGGGCACACTGCCGACCAGCAACCAGGGGACATTCAGTTGCTCAGCGGTATTGATCACCGCCTTGACCGAGACCAGACGCCAGGATTCCTCATTGTAATGCACCTGAGCGTCAAATATCGGCGGTGTATGATCCGGCTCCTGGAGATAGAAATAGAGAAAAATGGCAGGCAGGCTGATAAACACCAGGATACGCCCAACACGTGTCTCAGTCAGTGTATAGCCGATCAGTTGCAGGCACAGTTTTAGGTATCGCATGGCCGGCATACAGTCCCCTCACCCAATGTCTACTGATTGTTGTTCGGTAAATGTCTCTTATTCTTCACCGCTCATGATTGTGCCGCATGAAACGCGGTGCGCAGCCTTTCAATGCGCTGTCGGTTCATCCCCAGATCCGAGTGCCCAACCCGGGATGCAGAGCGGACATGCAATTGCCGGCTGTCCGCATCAAGGCGGATCTCCACATCATCAATAAAACGAAACAGCTTGCTGACAAAAATCGCATGGATGTACTCATCCCGTACCGTCATCACCTGGCCGCCCTGTGCCACGATAACCTGCCGGATACGTTGCATGGCCTGCCCGGCCGAAATTTCAAACCGGAAGGGTTCGATATACGCAGTGGGATGCGGATGCTCACTGCTGACACAATTTGGTGAATCCGGACATTGATGCAGACGCCCTGCCTGCAGTCCCGCTGCAGACTGTTTGCGCGATACCAGAGACAGGGTGGCAAACACAAAACAAACAGCCAGGATCACACTGCCGGCAAAATAAGCAATGGTTTTGATTGTCACCCGTCTTCTCCCCTGTGTGCTGATCAGGCCGGTATCAATTGATCACGGGCCGCTTCAACGTGCGGCAAAAGCCGTTCCTCCACCAGACGCCACTGGCCATCCGCTTCTTTTTCCAACAGGATTTCCACCCCTTGTGCATTCTCGTTCCCGTCAGTCGCCATAACGGTTTCATAGGTTTTGAACACGATCCGGTCAGCAGTGGCCGCTACCTGTTTGTAACCTTCATACTTGATACCCTTGATAACACCGTTGGCAAACTCATGCTCACACTGCCGGTACCAGTCCGCATAGCCAATGGTTTCAAAACCCGGTACACCTCGCAGGGTGACACGTTGTGAAATCAGATTCATGTGGGCCTTGATATCCCGGGCCTCAACCGTAGTCACGATGGCATTTAACCATTGCCGGACAATTTCCTCTGACAAGTGATTCTCCTCAAACAACATGATTGGACAAATTGCCGAATCCGGCACAGGGCCACAGTATCATGCCATGCCATGCCCGCTGCAACCACGGTGACTAAATCACACATACGATAACATGATGATTAACAACACAACCAGCAGGGTTTAACACTTAAACGGTTAAAAGTTATGAAAAAAATTTAACCAAAATCCCACACTTGCAAAATTACTGCTATATTTATTGGATGCTATTGAGATTAACGTCCCTGATTGACAACCTTCATTCAGAACAGAACACCAAACCCGCCAGGACCTGTCGGGACATACATTCATCATTTCCTGCTTCCCCTCAAATTATATCAGGCCTATTTGGCCGACACTCGGTGCGCCTATCGATATCCATGATCGGTGGCTATATCCCGAATTTATGTATTCTTTAATTAACCATATAAGGAAACTCCAGCCTATGAGCAGCCAAGTCCAACAACTCATCCGCGGCAACCGATACAGTGTTGAAAGTGTCGAAAAAACTGATCCACCTGATGAGTCCTGTAACGATGATTGGTATCGCTATGTCATAGGTCGTGGCAAATCCAAAATCGAAGGATTAAAGCCCGGTACATTACATGCAGTCACCCAACATGCTGAAGCGGTGGCGGAAGATCTGAACAGCCGCATCTCCACCAACAGCGCAAGCTACGGTACCCGCAGAACCAAATAGTCTTTTCAGGCAGGTTCATGACCATTCGGAATATGAACCTGCCTGCTTGCCTTCTCTTTATCCTTGTCTACTATATTAGCGCCTGATTTGATTTTACGATCATTTAAAGGCATTATTCGGCGGCCGGGTGTCACCCGCTTTGCACAGACGCTTCGAATTTATTTACATCGATATTCCGGGACAGGAGAAAACCGGCGCGACATTAATCTTTTCAACGAGGCTATTTCCATGAAACATTTTCATATAAAACAAATCGGCATGGCACTCACCATGGGGTTTATCATGTCAGTCAGTGTTGCGTCCGATAGCGGTCATGCACCTGCCGAAGGTCCGGCCTGCGAAGGGTTTGGTCCACAGACTCCACGTGATATCGACAAGCGCAAGGGCAGCAACCCCCAGAAATTCTCGCTCGCGCCCTCTTCCAACAAAATGAATCTGTGCAATATACACTTTCACAACAATGCCGAACACAAGGCCAAGGACTTTGCGATCTTTGCCGGTGACGGTGAACACGGTCATGGTGGCGGCTATCAATGCAAAATAAGCAAAAAGCTCTCTGCTGCTGAACTGAAAGCGCCGGCGGAAGAGATCTGCAAAGGTCTGAAGCCGGGCGATACCATCGAAGTACACTGGGTACACAGTTCCTGTCAGGTGACACCGGGTGCCGGTCTGGGCGCCTGTCTGAATGACAAATGCGCCAATCCCGGTCTGCGCGTCGAAACCCAGGTATTCACTCTGGTCAATAACAAGAAGGCGCTGAACTTTAACAAGTTTGCATACAGCGGTCACATGGTAAAGGGTCTGCATCAGGCCAAATCCCTGCCGACCAAAACCGGCAAGCCGGTTGTCTTCATGGGTTCCACCACCGGCCCCAAATACACCGAATCCGCCTGTTCGCCGTTACAGGTTACCTGGAGCGTGCGACCCAAGTGCGCCAAGCTGGACATCAACAGTCTGGGTGAATGGTGCAAGAACAACGAGTTTAAGGAAGATCATGCCCACGGCGTAAGAAAACTCGTGACCAATCCAAAACTGCTGTCCATTATCAAGTAATTGATGAGACAAAAGACGGGGCGACATGCCCCGTCTTGCTTTTATCTACAACAACTCCTCGACCGGAAACTCTTCCACTACACTGCCGGTCTCATCCAGTAATCTGACATCTGAAACATCGACCACCGTGTCAACATCAAACCGGTGAAAGTTATCACAGCAGCGCTGCACCACCAGCACAGCACCATCCTGCTCGGAAGCCATTGCCTGTTGTTTCCATGCCTTGAGCGTATCGCAATAATAACCATTACAGATATCCGAACGCAGTTCTCGTGGTAGTGAACAGCCTGAGCGTGTCTGGTTGATACAGGAACCCTGAATACCCAGCGCCGGGACGTGGGACAAATAAAGATCAACAATATCAGCAGCAGTGACATCCGGATGCTCATCCATGTACTGCCGCATACTGAACACAGACAGGTAGGCATGCTCAGCGCCCTTGATACAACACCCGCCCTTGCACAATGTGCACAGGGTATCACACAGATGGTGAATGGCCGGATTGGAAGAGAACTCCTGCTCGATCTGTAAAATCTTTTCATGCGCGGCACGGTGTTGATCATAAACCACTGCATCCGCATTCTCATACGTCAGGGCCTCTGTCACAACATGCTGCAAATGTGTGCGATATTTATGCAAGCGTTCACGGTTTATTAAATCCGTACTCCGCACCCCGCTGGGTATTTCGACCAGTTCAACGTCAGCAGCGGTTAACGCCGCATGACGTTCGATGACGGCCTGCAGTATCTGTGCGTTTTCCCGCTCGATCTGTTCCTTTAGTTGTTTGACGCGGACCTGTTCCGCCGCGATCATCTGTCGGTTCTTGCGGATCAGTTTTTTATTGAATTCAAGATAGGGAGTAAAAAGGACGGGTTCCATCAGCGATTTTTGCCGGCTGACGCGCTGACAATCCATCGCCTTGCAGACCGACAGTTCTCCTGCCGGACTGGTCATACGCGTTAGTTGATCGATGGGATCGCCACAGATTTCACAACTATTCGCCGCAGCACCCACAGGAGATGTATGTATCAGAGACAAAACCCAACCCTCCATGGACAATGGCTTGAGTTTACCTGCCTGTTACCGGTCTGTCAGCCCGTCTACCTAATTTTCACAGCATTGAATCGAGGCGAGCCCGGACCCGTGTGGATGAATCGGCGAATTATTGTGCAACCGGCCGGTTCAACAGGAGATTCAAGAATCGCTGCCGATTCTGCCGGGTGTTACTGCGGAAAAACCGGTAATCGGCATGCCGTTTCGGGTGTCGGGGGTCGATCACGATCCCCCACAAGGGATGGACGCTGTCCGGTACCATGCTGTATCGAATATCCCCGATCACGTGCTTTTGTGATGGATCAAAACCCATATATCCATCCGAGAAATGCTGAAAACGCAGAATATCCCGATACAGGATCGAGTCTTTGGGCAGCGTCGGCAGATCCCGTGCCGGGTTCAGTACCGATACAGACCGACCATTGAACACGGTGTTATCGCCGAACAGGGGAACACGCACAGCATCGACATACATTACCTCATCACTGATATAAATTGTCCGCCACAACAGGATGTTGCCCAGAGTGGGTTTCACGGTCTGACGTGTCGCCTGATGACCACGTTGCTGCATCACGTTTTCAAGCAACACTCCCGCCCGATAGTGTTGTATTGAGGCCAGCCCCAAATAGCCCAGACAGGCGATCAATCCGATACGTGCGAATGGAACCTGTGTTTGACGCAAGCCGGCCAGCATGGCGGTCAGCAGGATCAGGCTGAAAATCGGATCGACAATCGCAATGATATCGAAGGAGACCCGCGCATCGGTCAGCGGCCAAAACAGATGGGTACCGTAACTGGTACAGGCATCCAGCATTCCGCTCAGACTGTAACCGGCCAGACAAAACAGATAGAGACGTCCTGTCGCAAGCTGCCTGCGGAAAAACGGCCGGAGCAAGACCATTGCAATGGCCGCTCCAAACGGAATAAAAAAGAGTGAGTGGGTAAAATGACGATGGTATTCGATATGCAAGAGAGGATCGGCGCTCGACGCGATAAATACATCCGCATCAGCCACCAGACCGGCGAAGAAACCGATCACGGTGGCATGTTTTTTTTCTTCTGCGTTGGCGACGCTTTGCCCCAGTACGCCACCCAGCAACCCCTGTGTGACAATATCCACTCGTGCTACCTGCTTTTGAGTAACTCAGTGATCGTGCTGAGTTGATCGAGTCCTTCTCCCGCACCAAGGCAAAAGAATGACCAATGACCATCTTTCGTCCTGCGCAGGAAGACAATATATTGTTCACCTTCTTGCGGCCTGGAGACCGGCTCATATTTCTGATAGATCGGTGACTTTGAAATCCCTTCAAGATAATATTTTCGATGCAGCTCGACTTGTGAATCAAAATCGGCGGGATAGACTTCCACATTTTCCCCTGCAATGGCTTCACCCCGTAACACTTTCACGATGGTCATTGTGCTGACGATAAACTGGAATGGATAATAGCTGTCGCCGGGTTTCGCAAGCCGTATCTCCTGCTGTCTTTCTCCACCGGCCACGGGTTTAACGACAGCAATCAGAGTGGCAACGTGAACCAGCTTGTCCAATTCAATTGATTTGTAATGTATGCGTGACACCCGGCCCTCCCTGGGAAACACCAGACATAAAATAACAACCAGCGCGATCTTCATTACATTGTCAGACATGTAAGCCGCCTGCAGGGACAGTTATACACCTGAGCAGACATATTGCGCCCCTAGCCAAGACTGTCGATGATCGCATTCAAGGTCGCACTGGGACGCATCACCGCATTGGCGCCGGCATCATCCATGCGGTAGTAGCCGCCCAGATCAACACTGTTCCCCTGCACCCCGTTCAGTTCGGCAATAATCTGCGCTTCGTTGTCAGCCAGTTGTTTGGCCGGCGGCGCAAACTTTGCCTGTAGTTCCGCATCGTCATGTTGTTCCGCCAGGGCCTGTGCCCAATACATGGCCAGATAAAAGTGACTGCCGCGGGTATCCAGTTCACCCACTTTGGCCGAAGGGGATTTGTTATTGTTCAGGAATTGGCTGTTGGCCTTGTCCAGCGCATCGGCCAGGACCTTCGCCTTGCTGTTGCCGCTCTTGATGGCCACATCTTCAATTGATGCACCCAGCGCCAGGAACTCACCCAGTGAATCCCAACGCAAATGGTTCTCTTCCAGTACCTGTTGCACATGCTTTGGCGCCGTACCGCCTGCACCTGTCTCGAACAAACCGCCACCGGCCATCAACGGCACGATGGATAACATCTTGGCGCTGGTGCCCAGTTCAAGGATGGGGAACAGATCGGTCAGGTAATCACGCAACACGTTACCGGTTACCGAGATCGTGTCCTTGCCCGCTTTTACCCGTTGCAGGGTAAATTCGGTCGCTTCAACCTGCGACATGATCTTGATCTCCAGTCCATTGGTATCGTGATCCTTGAGATACTGCTCCACCTTGTTGATCAGATTGACATCATGGGCACGGTCCGAATCCAGCCAGAAGACGGCGGGTTGACCGGTAATCCGCGCCCGCGTAACGGCCAGTTTCACCCAGTCACGGATCGGTGCATCTTTGGTCTGGCACATGCGCCAGATATCCCCCTGCTTGACCTCGTGCTCCAGCAATACCTTGCCCGCTGCATCCACCACGCGCACCGTTCCGGCACAGGGTATTTCAAAGGTTTTGTCATGGGAACCATACTCTTCGGCCTTTTGCGCCATCAGGCCCACATTACTCACATTACCCATGGTGACGGGATCAAACGCACCATGTTGTTTACAAAAATCAATGGTTGCCTGATAGACACCGGCATAGTTGCGATCCGGAATCATGGCCCGGGTATCATGCAACTGACCATCCGCTCCCCACATTTTGCCCGAGTTGCGGATCATGGCCGGCATGGAGGCATCGATAATGACATCACTGGGGACATGCAGGTTGGTGATCCCCTTGTCGGAGTTCACCATCGCCAATGCAGGACGCGCTTCGTATACCGCCTTGATGTCCGCTTCGATGGCCGCCCGTTCCGCATCCGGCAGCGCAGCGATCTTCGCCACGATATCACCAAAACCATTGCGCGGCTCCACACCGAGTTTATCGAAGGTCGCTGCATGTTTCTCGAACAGATCTTTATAGTAAACACTCACGGCATGACCAAAGATGATGGGATCGGAAACCTTCATCATGGTGGCCTTCATATGCAGGGATAACAGCACATCATCAGCCTCTGCTTCCTGACAGGCGAGTTCAACATAGGCACGCAGCTTGCTGATGTTCAACATAGAGGCATCAATCACTTCACCGACCTGAACGGTGACTTTCTCCTTGAGAACCCGGCTCCGGCTGTCTTCGCCAATCAATTCAATCTTCAGATCACCGGCCGTTTCGATCACGACCGATTTTTCACTGCCATGGAAATCGCCTTCCTGCATGGAAGAGACGCAGGTTTTGGAGTCGGCCGACCAGACCCCCATGGAATGCGGATGTTTGCGCGCATATTCCTTGACCGCACCGGCCACTCGCCGGTCAGAGTTGCCTTCACGCAGTACCGGGTTCACCGCACTGCCCAGTACCTTCGCATAGCGGGCCTTGATGCTCTTTTCAGCCTCATTGGCGGGATCTTCCGGGTAGTCGGGAACCTTGTAGCCCTGCGCCTGTAACTCCTTGATGGCGGCCTTTAGTTGCGGCACCGAGGCGCTGATATTCGGGGTTTTGATGATATTTGCTTGCGGGGTTTTGGCCAGCTCGCCCAGTTCAGAAAGGGCATCTCCCAGCTTTTGCTCCGCCGTCAGATCATCTGGGAAATTGGCAATGATACGACCGGCCAGGGAGATGTCCCGGGTTTCAACGGTGATTCCCGCTGTCCGGGCAAAGGCCTGCACCATGGGCAAGAATGAGCGGGTGGCAAGGGCCGGGGCTTCATCGGTTTCGGTATAAATAATGCGGGAACCAGACATAGTGCACTCTCTGTTTTGTTGTGGGCGGGCCGGAGGGCCACAAAGCGGGGGCCATTATATTTCAGAATGGGGGGTGGGGTCATGCACTGTAGGAACAACCTGCTGTGGATGGATAATCCGAGACAGTGCGTGAATGAGATCCGGCAGTATCACACCGATACTGCCGGTGAACGCGTGGCTATTTTTTCTGCCAGGTCCCGGCGGGCGATTTAATATATTGACCGGCGGGAGTTTTGTTGATGGCCTTGGCACCGGCCAGGTTTTCAACAACACTCAGTTTGGTTTTATTGCTTTGTGCGATACCCTGATACAATGCCTTGCGCTTGCTGTTGATGTCATCCATCATCGCCTTCACGTCCGCCCCGGCATTGGCGCTGACCAACCCGAGATAACCATCCGGTTGTTCACCCACCAGTCCCTGGGCCTTGGCTGTCTGAAGATCAATTGCCCAGGCCGAAGTGCATACACCCAGACCGGCCAGCAGGATCACAAAGAGAGGAATAGCAAAGAATCGTTTCGCCAGTTGTTTTGTCATGTTGGTGGCTCCCATTTATCCCGGTTTAAAACAAGCCTGAATTGTTATCAAATGCAGTTTCCAGATCCTTATCCACCTTGACCCGGACTTCATGTTCAATTTTGACATTGAGGTTGATAGTGATCGGTTGTGTCGGCGTCATCACTGCAACTGTTGGCGTACAGGCGGTGATATGCAACAGGATACCGAAAAGAATGCCGAACCTGAGCAGGATATTTCGCATAAAGTGTTTCCCATCTAAACAGTGTCTTTGGTTCATCATAGCAGGTAATTTTCTAACAGCCACCTTTTATCGGCCCCTGCCGGCAGCGGATGTTTTCCCGTAATACTCACTCATCCGTTCACCAATATCATTGGTCAGTTGCAAACTGCGCAACAGAGCGGGAATATTCTCCTGCAAGTTAAGATTCAGGTTCACCGGTTGCCCCTTTTGCCAGCCCGGATTCCTGCCTGCCAGTTGCACATGCAGGACAAGATCACCGTTGGGTTTATAGTCGCTGCGCATCCCAAGGGTTTGATAGTGAAAATCCTTTAGAACCTTGATTAACATATCCACGCTCATATTGGATTTGGCCATTTCGGTAACACCGGGGTCAGGGCTGTAACGGATCACGCCGCCCGGCTTGCGGGCATCCAGTTTTCCATCTTCCACCACAAACGACTTTGCAGTAATGTCAACAGGTATCCAGCCATCCAGCAAACCATTACCGCTCAGTCCTTTTTGCTTTTCCAGCGCCATAATTTTTTCCAGTGCCAGTTTTTCCAGTTTCACCACGATCCGGTTCTTGTCACGCGCCGGATCAAACACAAATGGTTCAATCCGTATCTTGCCGCCCAGAATATCGGTCTGAAAATTCTTCAATCTGAACGTCGGGATCAATACATCGTCTTTGCTCTCCAGTGCAAACCCTGTATGCAGGTTTTCAATGGGAAACCCGACATCGATCATACCGACATATATCTGTGCATCCTTGCTTGTCTGTAAACCGCCGTTGCGATACACCAGCGCCAGCTCACCATTCACGCCGGCAATCGCAGTCTGCTTAAACCGGCCGCCCAGATTATCAAACAGGATGACGGTATGCGCGGCAAGGTCATTGGCCCATTTAACCATACCTTCAACAGCCAATCGGCCGGCGGTAATATCAAACGGCAACGACCAATCATCAATGACCCGGCTTAATTTAAAGCCCTGCTCACTGAATCCTGCCTGAATCAGTTTAAAAGCGGCTTTGCCCTTGTTCGTATCCAGCCAGTGTTCCGCGTTGACATGTAACTTCACAGCCTGATTGGCCACGGCCAGCTCAAAGTCTGTTTTTACCTTATGCGAATCAGCGGTAAACTTGCCGGTGAGATTGCCTTGTGGCAAGGATTGCTTGCCGAATTTGCCACCCGGTGTATTGAGGTTGATCTCCCCCGCTGCCGACCAGTCTTTGTCACCGAGCTGTAATCGCCATTGTCCCTGTAACTCGCCGCGCACACCGGCAGCCTGTTTGATGCCGGGCAGGCTCTGGGACAAAACACGAATTAACGGTTGAAATCCCACTGCCAAATCACCGCTGAATGTTTGCAACTGTGTTGTTTGATCCTGGTTGCCGACGGGATAAATATTGAATGAGAGAATTTCAGACTTTGTCTCACCTTCCGCAAACACCAACAGCGAGGACTTGCCGCTGGTATCGGCATCCCAACTGTAATTGATCTTCCCGCTCATTGCCGGGCCGATACCACTCCCCTGTAACTGAAACTGACCGGCCTGCAGGTTAATCGACAAGGTATGTGCATAATGCAGATCACCGGACAAGTGCCCCTTGAACTGGAGTTTATCCAATCGCAAAACATTGACCGGTATTAAGCCCAGCCATTGCCCCGAGAGGATTATGGCCGGGTTGAAGCTTGATTCGGGGGGATTCGGGTCCGGCTTGCCCTGGATGTCAACTGACGGAATTCTCACTGCCGCCAGTCTGCCGGAGAGCAGTTCAACCAGGGAATATTCCAGTGTAATTTCGGGAATCTGATGATCAAACTGATTGCCGCCGGCAAACAGTGTCAGGTTGAAATTCCTGATCTGCATGGTATGCAGGCCCGGATATCCGATCTCGAGCCGAACGCCGGCCATACCGGCAGACTCAAGTTGCTGCCTGACGATGACAGCCAGCAGACCGGGTAACACGGCATAGAAGGCCGTTAAAAAAACCAACAGACCTGCAACCAGATAGATTATTCGTTTTTTTTGTATCACTTGCCGGGTATGCACCAAACTTGTTCCCCGTTCAAGTGTAACCCAACTTGCCGGTTTCGCACATACCGACCGTGTTGCACCCGGAAATTAACCGGCCCAAAGCCGGTTGTTCAGTGCTTGTCGCGTTTGCCCCAGATCTGTTGCAAACGCTGGTCGCGACCGCAGCTTAAACGATAGAATTTGTAGCGCACCGGGTAGTTCTTGTAGTAATCCTGATGATAACTTTCACTGCCCTTGATTGGATAAAAAGTGCTCGCCGACAGGATGGGCGTAACAACCTTTTTCCCGGCAAACTGTTTTACCACCTTCTCTCTTGATGCCTCTGCCAGTTTGCGCTCGGTGTCATTGGCGACAAAAATGGCACTCAAATAGCTGTGGCCCTTGTCACAGAATTGGCCATAAGCATCAAACGGATCAATATTTTTCCAAAAATGATCCAGTAATTGTTGATAGCTCACCTTGTCTGGATCGTAGCTGACCTCGACGGCCTCATAGTGGCCGGTATGATCGCCGTTATAGGTGGGATTGGGCCGGCTGCCGCCGGTAAAGCCGGAAACGACATGACTGACACCGGGGAGTTTTTCAAAATCGGATTCCATACACCAGAAACAGCCCCCGGCAAATATCGCCTTGTCCGCCAGGACCGGAGTGGCGAAAAACAGCCCGCACGCGACAATCAACATACTCGCTTTATTCATCAGACACTGCCTCCTCAAAAAAGCATAGCCGCATCCTGAACAAACAAACGGGAGAAATCATCACAAAAGCATCACAATTGTGCCCTGCCGCCGTGATTACAAACCATGCTTTGTTGAGCGCTGCATATCGATCACATAGCTTTTCGACAATCTGTCATGGATGAAACGTCCGCCAAGAAAAACATTGATGAGCATTGTAAAATAGCCCCCCAGCCCCGTCAGGCAGAAGCTGATGACCCGCCACAGACCGTGCGGATAACTCATACGTTGCAGATCACTGTTAAACACCTTCAAGCCGAACAATCGTTTACCCGGTGTTGTCTGGAAACTTGAACATTCACCGATGAGAGACATCAAGGCGTAGATCAGTATCATATAAAAGCCAAAGTATTCCGAATTCGAAAACCGGTGATCATTCTGACTTTCTGTATAGACATTGAATAGACTCATCACGACAATCACCAGGGTGAAATCCACCGTGATTGCAAAAAATCGTTTGATACTGCCGCCGTAGACAAGCTCAGGTGTTGATTGCGCCGTAATCGGCGGGGTTGAGGCCTCTCTGATCTTGTGCCCGCCGCGCAGTCCCTTGATGGCATCATTGACACTGACTTCCCTGACCTCATCGTCTTTCAACAAACGATCAAACAGCAACACCCCATATTGGTCATGCACACTCTCCAGTACTTCTTCATCAAAGTACTGCCAGTTGAAAGTGTCCCATAGATACTTCAGTGCTTTGTGACTGATCCGATAACTGCCGTGGTGTTCATATTCCAGCTCGTTATAGTATTTTGCCAGTCGATTAAACAATGCCAAACTGAATTGCCAGAAAAAATCATCATCCAGAAGATGCTCACTGACCAAAACCGATTCCCAACTTGCCGGACGATATCTGTCGTTACTGGTGATGATCTGTTCCACAATCTCCAGTAAGCGGGCCTTCTCCTGCTGTTGGATGTTGTCTTCGGCTGATTCTTCCGCAGTCCGGGGATATGTTTGTGGGTGTAATGGCGATTCTGCGTCCTCAGTATGATGATCGGCATGAAGAAAAGACTCATCAAACTCAAACTCTGCAACATCGGATTCGTTGTCTTCAGTAGTTGCGCTCGCGTCCTCGTCGTTATCCTCTTCATCATCATAGTCCGGCTCGTCGAAATCATAGCCGGTCTCCGCCACAAACAGGGCTTTTTTGTAGGCGGCAAACAGCTCCTGAAACTCGGCGGGCTTTTCGTCCGGCCGAGTCTCGCGCAGCTTCTTTGCATAAGCACGTTTGACCGCCTTGATGTCATCCGTTTTCTCAATACCGAGGACTTTCCAGATGTGACTCAAAACCACTCCTCGTTATCAAACTTTTTCAGAACCTCTTCCAGTTGTTGCCGGGCCTTTTTGATCTCCAGCTGGTTCTGGCGCTCCAGAATGGCATCAAATTCGGCCAGTACATGGGCGATATAGTCACGTTCTTCACCCAGCGACGTCTCATAGATACGCTCGCCCCGGGAGAGCAACATACGATTTTCTTCCTGATCACGGGGGTGGAATTTTAATGCCGACAATTTTTTCAGTGAGGCGGCACGGGTTGCATCGTCCATGGCGCCGGCGGCATGCTCAATCACCTTATTCAGTTTCTTACCGGTGGACACGACTTTTACATCCACTTCCAGCAGACCGTTCATGTCATAACTGTAACGAATATCAATGACCTCCTGACCCGCCGGCCCTTTCGGTACGGCGGCGGTGAGACTGCCGAGAAAGACATTTTTCTCCACGCGGCGGTGTTCACCCTGATAGACATTGATGGCCACTTCAGTCTGGTTATCGTGCGCCGTCTGCACCGAGCGTACGATACTCACCGGCACCACGGTATTGCGTTCAATGATGGGCAGGAAGAATCCACCACCCGCACCCTCCGGTCCGTTTACTTCCGTACCCAGGGTGTAGGGGCAAACATCGGTCAACACCACTTCATCCAACCCCTTGTGCTTTTCGATCAGCCCGGCTTGAATGGCCGCGCCCATGGTGACCACCAGATCGGGGTCCAGGTTGCAGGAGGGAAAACGGCCGAATAATTTGGCGACGGCACTACGGAACAGTTTCATGCGGGTCGCGCCACCCACCAGGACAATATCATTAATTTGTGAGGGTGAGAGTCGCGCATCACGGATGGCGGTTTCAATCGGACGTTTGGCGCGCAGCATCAGGGGCATGGCAACTTTGGTGAACCACTCTTCCGTCACCTTCCAGTTCACGATCTTGTCACCCAGCTCGAAACTGAGTTCATTTTCGGCACGCGCATCCATCTGGCGTTTGGCGCTCTCCAGTTTCATGTACATGGTTTGTAATTGCAATCTGGAGAGTGTTTCCTTGCGGATATTTTCGCTGCTGAGGATATTGTTGAGCATGGCATCGACAAAGTCCTCACCGCCGAGATAGTTATCTCCGGCACTGGCGTGGACTTCCATCACACCGTCAAAAAATTCCAGGATGGAGACGTCGAAGGTGCCGCCCCCCATATCGAGGATCAGGAAAGTGCCCTCGTTTTTCTCATGCAGGCCGTAGGCGATGGCCGCTGCGGTGGGTTCATTGATCAAACGCTCCACCTTGAGGCCCGCCAGCTCACCGGCCAGCTTGGTGGCCAGCCGCTGGTTGTCATTGAAATAGGCGGGTACGCTGATCACGGCACGCGATACAGGCTCCCCCAGATACGTCTCGGCGTCTTCCTTGAGGGAACGCAAGACCAGGGAAGAGAGTTCGGTGGCCGTATAACTGCCGGAACCGATTTCAATCTTGTGGTCGGTGCCCATCAAACGCTTGAAGACCGCCACGGTCTTGTCGCTGTGGCTGATCAGGCGTTCTTTTGCGATACGCCCGACACTGATCTTGCCACTGTCGTCATAACCCACCACCGAGGGGGTCAGAAAGTCGCCCAGCCGATTGGGGATCAACTTTACCCCCTCATCGGTCCATACCCCACACGCACTGTTGGTGGTGCCAAGGTCAATACCTATTACTGTCATGCCTTTCTTCCAGTCCTGTATTTTGTCCTGCCCGCAAACCCCGGCAACACAGCCGGATGTTGTCACTCCAGAGAAAATAACTTATATCGTTAATGGTTTCTGTTGTAAATCGGTTATCCCCACACCGCCCCCGACTTTTTCCCCATGACCGCAGTCACCGGGTGGAGCGACAACCCGACACACACTTGCCCCGTCCGTCGAATGCCATGGTCACACCGCTCAGGGGCAGGTAAACCGGGACACGGCAGGCCCTGACGAAGGTTTCAGACCGCGTACCGGGCAAGAGCTTGCCGTTTTGTGTCGCTGCTTCATTTGCATGAGATGCGATGACTGAGCGGGGTTTAATCAGTTCATTGACCACCCAGGCGGCCTCTTTCGGCCCGGTGGTATAGGTGTCGCCGATATTCATCACCGCCAGCTTTGCCTTGTAGAACCGCCCCACCACTTTGTCCTGCTCCGCCGTGATGCCCGTATCGCCGGAGAGATAGACCACCAGACCGTTGCTGAAGGTCAGTACAAAGCCGGTGGGAGGACCGGCATAGGCAGTCAAACCGGATTCTTTCAGCATCTTGCCCAAGGGCCCGTCCAGCATCTCGCCATCGATCCCGTTGGAATGGACCGCCGGTACCGTGGTGATAGTGACACCACCCAGTTTCAGGGACCCGCCAAAGCGCACCAGTTGTGATTTTTTCGGATCGCCGCCCAGTGCCTTGAGTTTGGCGGCAAAGAATTTCGGCATTTCGCTGCCGGAGATGACCTTCGCCTGTTTGGCCAGGGCGATGTTCACTGTATTGGTATTGGGCAGGGCCTTGACCGGTGTCTCGGGTTTCGCACAGGTGCCGGCATTGGGTTTGGCGATATGAACATTCCCGACGTGATCGCCATGCATGTGACTGACCAGGATGGCATCGATACGTCCCAGACGCGGGTCATTCGGTCCCGCCACGGTACGACCGGCATCGTACAGAATACGTGTCCCGTCAGGGTCTTCCAGGATCAGGGCGCGGTCCCGTTCGCAAAACTCATCGGCGTGACTGCCCAGCGGAATGATTTTTACGACAGTCTGGCCGGCGGCATAAGCCGGCAGTGATAAAAAACAGGTGATGACAGCAATAAACAGACCTTGAAACTTGCCGGACATGGTGATTTCCTCCGTCAATGGCGTGCGGCGCCGGATTCTACCGCACAGCTTAGCCGTGATTATCGAACCTGGACAGAAAAATTGTCGAGCGGATTTCACGTTCTTGCCCGCCACTATTTCACCACGTTCAATCTGGATATATGATGGGACTCCACGACTGATTAATTAGCACCGGGGAATTGCTTATGCGATCACTGCGCCATCCGACCCTGCCTGTCTTGCTGCTGTTTTTATCTGCCTGCAGTGTCTTTGAGGATATGGGCCATATCTGTATCCATGACAATATCGTCTTGCAAAGTGAATGTCTGAAGCGCAACCGTGAACTCATGCAGGAACGTGAGGCAAGGCGTGACGCTCGTGCCGAAGAAGAACGTATGGCCAAAGAAAATGCCGAACAGGCCGCCCTCACCAAACAAATCATGGAAGAGTATTATCGAAAACAGGCCGCCGCCAGAACCGCCGCCATTCCACCGGTTAAACAACGCGATACCCGGCGCTACACCTTGCAGGATTGGCAAAAGGCGATTCGACAGGATTTGCCGGATCACAGCCCGTTATACATCGCGGTGAACTGGGGCCAAAAAAACGCGCTGGCCATGCAATACGGCAAGACACCGCCCGGCTTCAAAGGTCATCGACTGATCATACTGCTCGCCTATACCAAACAATCCGCCATCGTCAGGCGATTTGCCGACTGCCGGTGCGAACATTGTCTCCATGATCAGGAGTCCGGGATAATCGCCGACCTGTTCTATGATATGAACAGCGAGTTGATTCTGAACAAAAGCAAAGTGGTCAACACAACACAACCGTTCTGCGGCAATAAAAAACCATAAGAGAAACGCAGGCAATCATATTGATTGTGTTGCATGCGTCCGGGATAACCGGTGTTATTTTTGTATCAGCCCCTTAAGCCAGGGCCTGTACTTTTTGCAACATTTCCTCTGCATGCCCTTCAGCGGTCACGCCATACATCACTTCCGCCAACTGTCCCGCCTTGTTGATCAAAAAGGTCGAGCGAACAATGCCCATTTTTTTTACACCGTTCTTTTCTTTCTCTTGCCAGACGCCGTAGGCTTCACACAACACGCCGTCGGTATCGGCCAGCAGATCCACCTGTAAGCCGAACTTGTCAATAAAGGCCTGATGGCTGGCACAGGAATCCTTGCTCACCCCCAGCACAACGGTATCGTGTTTGGCAAACTGAACGGCCAGCGCAGTAAACTGATTGGCTTCAATCGTACAACCGGGCGTATCGTCTTTTGGATAAAAATACAACACCACATTTTGCTTGCCGTGATAATCTGACAGATTAACCATGACGTTGTGCTGGTTGGGTGAACTGAATGCAGGTGCAGTCTGATTTTTGGCAAGCATGATTTGGTTTCCGGTTTGGCGATTTAGGTGCAAAGAGAATAGCGCAGCCTATATCAGGAAACAATCACACGATATATCAGTGAATTAATGAACAGCCCTTCTTTCCGGATTGTTTAGACCGGACAGGGATACTTGCCCTTGCCCCACAGGTAAAGTGCATAGGAAACCGACGTGGAGAGACACTCCGCATCACTGGAGTTATTGTTGGCTGCGATATCATTTAAATAGCGCGACAAAGCCTCTTCCAGTTCATCTGTCATGGGTGCGTCACTGGCGCCGGCCATGTCCAGCAAGGCATTTAATATATGAAATTCCCGATTATACGGGCCATGCAGTTCAAACTCAGGCGTGCCATATTCATAGGCTTTGACCTTCGGTCCCAGTCGATCAAACGTGGCGGCGATCACGGCATCGGAATAGGGTCGAAGTTTAATCAGCCGTGACTCGGCATCCAGCAAAATATCAAAACGACTGCCGGCGGTATACTGATCCAGATCGGTATGGTGTTGAATAATGTATTCCACCAGTTTCTCCGCCTGTTCCACCGGCGGCAGGGCGATGATCTCGGGATCAATGCTGCGTTCCGAACGCCGTTCGATATAGGGGAACATCTTTTCTACATCCTGCGTGATGGTGCGACGCAGCAAGGCCATTTGTTCCTCCCAGTCCAGCTCCAGGTTAAGGACAAAGGCGCAGAAGTCTGCGGTTTTGTTCAGACCGGAAAAATCCAGCGACAAAATCACATCTACCGCAATATCCTGTAATCTGGCGGGCATGCCATACATCAACGCCTCGACAGCGTTTTTTAATGCCTGGTCATCAGTCGTAATCGATAATTGATACAACTCACCGGAGATGGAAGAAAGACTTTCTTCATAGGGGCGGCAATCGGCTTCCATTTCATAACCGATATTGGAATAACGCAGACCGTGCATGGTAAGTTCACAGGGATCAATATCGTCCGAATTGCCATAACCGTTTTGCCAGCCCTGTTCGGTATTGATACTCAGTAAAAACTGGTTGGAGTTGGCGTATACACTAATCAGAAAACAATACACATCCTGATTGGCTGTGGACTGCATTTCGATAAAATTGTTTATCAATGACCGGCATTGTTCCGCAAGGTGAATTTTAAACCCCTCGGCGACAATATTTATACATTCTTCAAAACGCCTTATTACCGAATCCATAACAACCTGATACTTAATCAACCGAACACTTTACCGGGGGTGTATCCCCCGCCCCACACGCAGTGATTTTACCCCAATCCGCCGGGTACCGAAACCATACTCCTGCCACAGTATGGCGATCTTGCCTTGCACATTACCCGCTCAACCAAGCGAATGCACAGCAACACGGTCCGTTAAAACTCCCCGGCGAGAGGAACACCCTATCCGGCACCGGCATCTCACGAACCTTCACATAAGCAATTGCGCCTTGTCTGCCAGACCAGGTCTCGACGGTATCCAGACGCGGTCCATTCTCACTTTGTGTTCGATCACTCAGCAATCCGATCCGGTAAGGCGAGCGCTGCGTCCATGGTCCCGGCATGCCGTCGGACAGATGGTTGGGTATTCGGCATGTTTTTGCTGATTAGCGGTGTTTGTCCGGCAATTTGACGCGTATGTACAGTATTCATTGGGTTGCATGCCAGTAAACTTCCACTTACATTTAAATACTGAAATCACAATAAGGTCACCGGCATGAATATATTGCAACGACGCCCCCTGATATTGTTGATATCTCTGTTACCGGTGCTTTCAGTCCGGGCGGACCGGGATTTTCAACAAACTGACAACATCAGTATTTACTTTGGCAAGGAAGACAATCAGGCGCACTATGTGGCCGACCAGGCTAACTATTTCTATCTTGGCGTTAAGCTCAATATTGAGCACATCACCGCACTGGAGATCATTGATGTCTCGGCCCCGGATCTGCAATGCACCGACGACATACCGGCTTCGCCCACCAATCTGGCGCGCTACAAAATTGACCCGGATACCACTCTGAAACAGGTGGCGGTATATATCACCCTGCCTTGTGCCGCATATCATGAAAAATGGGATCTGATGGTGCGGGTAAAATCAGCTCAGGGTGGCTATTACACACAACAGAGAATGCCGGTCAAAGTCAGTATGGAAAGTCCCGGTTACCCGGCAGGAGACAAGCCCTACTCCGGCAAATTGCTGCGACCGGATCAATAACACAGGGACGCAGAGATTGAGTTGTTACATTCCCCGGGCAACACGAAGTGACAATGAGCTATGCATTGCTGTCCAGACCAAACATGGTGCGCAAAATTCGCTCCACCAATCCGGCCGCCGCCGCATCATTTAACAAACCCGGCAACACATTCAAAAAGTCATCACACAACAACAAGCCGGCCTGTTGGGCGAAATAGTTTTTCAGTTCCGCCGGACAAGCGGCCAGTTCATCCAGAATGCCGCTGCGGTTCTCCAGAATAAACACGATATCTTCCAAATCATGACTGAAATAGTTTCCTGCCCCGCGACCGGCAAAGGCCTCAAACTTGGTCGCCAGAAAATACGGCGGCGTAACCACCCGGATTGCCTTGCCCCCCGGCAGGTTGATGGACTGTGCCGATTTGATGGCCGCGTTATACCAACGGTTGGAAAAGCCGAGGATCTTTTCATCCACCGGCATCACATCCAGTTTTAACCGTGTCGAGTCAACGGTAAATATCCAGCGGCAGATCGGCCCGTCGGCATCCTCACGAAAACCCAGTTCACGCAATCGATCCGAGAAACGGTGATACTCCACCAGCGTGGCCACATCGACGATCACATCCACATCATCGGTGGCCCGCACACCAAAGTGTGCAGCCTCATCCACCAACAGCACGGTCGTACCGCCCCCCACGAACGTCACATGGGGCAACAAGTCACCCAGTGCCCCGGCAATCATCTCCAGCCGGTAAAGATTGGCATCCCGGTTTTTCATGCCTGCCCCTTGACCAGTTCGTTCAGCAGCTTGCGGGCGATGGCCAGTTCCCGTGGCTTCCCGCCGCGAATCGCCTCCAGCAATGCCAGCACCGGATAGAGCTTTGAGTCCTGTGCAGCAATGTGGGGAATGGAATCGTGGATGGGTTTAACCAGTGCACCTTCTGTCTGACCACCGGGGACCGGCCAGACCAGAGCCGGATCGGGGGGAATCATCTCGCTGTTCAGCAGCGGGCAATTCCAGGCTGTGGCCAGGCCGCGCCCGTAACCCACGCTCTCCTGTGGATAGGCATAGCGCACCCCGTAACAGAGCCACTCCAGCAAGCCGCCTGTCTCGGCATACATCACCCCGTCCCGTTCCACCGCCAGATGGGCGGTCAGCAGGCGCTTGCCTCCCTTGCTCACTTCACTGGGGCTGATACCGAGGTCAACAGCGATAGTCCGTACACCGACAGTCTGACCCGCCCGGTTGAGGGACCAGTATTTGAGTGCCAGCAGGGTATCCTGGGGTTTGAGCAGCATGGTATTTTCCTGTTTCGAAATTAGAAACAGCATAATCCCCGGAACAGCACCCGTCAAGCCGGGCAATGGCGGGGCCGGGATCAGGCGCCGTTGGAACCGAACCCGCTGCTGGTCAACCGCAACCAGACCGGACTCAGGACAAGGGCCAGGATCAAATAATTGGCCCAGCCACCGTCATTTGAGCTAAATTTCAGGACGGCGAGCAACAGAAAAGTCAGACACAGGGAACGCAGCAGAAAGATCGCGGCCCTTCCCACAAAGGCAGGCATACTCATAACGGTGACACCTTCATCAACACCCCATCGGAAATATGAAACAACTTATAGCTATACCGTCCATCGGTATAGTTAATGGCAGGAGGATCAACCTTCACTTCCCGCCATGCGGTTACGTCAACCAGATCACTGAGTGCCACGTTCTTAACATCAGACCAGTCGCCGGTGGGCGAAAACTGTGCGGTATATAAATAGACATTTTCGCAACCATACCCATCGGCATGAAAGGCCGGCTTGCCGGTCAGGCGATGACGGACAAAATAGTCATTCACCTTCTCGGTCAACATGCCGTCAATCAGGTATGAGGTGTTCAACAGACAGGTATTCCGCAGGACCGCAAAGGTGATCAGCCAAAACATCATCCCAAAAAAGTAAAAGGTGATCAGGCGTGTTGCCTGTACCATAAAATTCATGAATGTTTATCCCTGTTTGTTATGTTAAGTTACCGGCGCTCCACCGGCTTGTTATTTCTCAAAACTGATATTCAAACCAATCACACCCAAAATGATCAACACCAGACTGATCATTTTCAACACTGTCATGGATTCCTTGAAAAATACCACACTAATCAATGCAATCAAAGCCGTTCCGACCCCTGACCAGATGGCATAGGAAATACTCATGTCGATCTTTTTCACGGCAAAGGTGAGTGACACAAATGAAATCGCATAAAACACAAACAGCAAAATTGACGGCACAAGGCGGGTAAAGCCCTGTGACAGCTTCATCGAGGTTGTCCCCGCCACTTCAAATAAAATCGCTCCGGCCAGATATAACCAATGCATACACGCTCCTCAAACTCAGCAAAACAGGATGGACAGCGCCATCGAATAACACTCAACACCCGCAAGCATAGGTGGACAACCCGCTCCCCGCCAATCCACACGACAGCACGGGTTTCAGACTTGAATAAACCCGTTCTGCCGCATAGTATGAATTCCTGCCTTCGTTGTGAGACCCGGGCCGCCCGATGCACACCAATCCCTATCTTTTCAGCAACTTCTGGTTTATTCTTGGCGCAGCAGGCTATGGCTGGATACTGGTGCAGGCCGCCCGCCATGCGGCATGGCGGCGTTTGCGCAATTCAGCCGATCTGAATGTCCTGCTTTACACCATGCTGGGGGTATTCTGTATCTGGTTAATGAATACCGATTACGAAAACAGCCGCACACTGGTCGGCCCCACCCTGCACCTGCTGGGCGCCACCCTGATGACCATGATGTTCGGCTGGGCCTTTGCCATCCTGGCCATGAGTCTGGTGTTAATCGCCTACACGATTACCGCCGGCTTTACTGTGGATACATGGTACAGCCTGCCCTTGGATGGTCTCGCCACCGGGGTGTTGCCGATACTGATCAGCTATCGACTGTTTCACTTCGCAGACAAAAGACTGCCGAACAACTTTTTTATCTATATCTTTGTCTGTGCCTTCTTCGGCGCAGCCCTGTCCATGGCCGGTGTTGTCTTCACCACCGCCGGGCTGCACTACCTGTCCGGCGCCTACCGCATGGAAAAACTTGCCTCTGGCTATATCCCCTTCGGTCTGCTGCTGGTCTTCCCGGAGGCCTTCCTCACCGGCGCCCTGATGTCGATCTTTGTGGTATATCAACCGGAATGGGTCAGCACCTTTGATGACCGGCGCTATTTGCGTAAACGCTGAGCTGTATCACCCCTGACAAACAGCCGCTATTGCAAAGTCTGTCCTTCACTGCGCACCGGCAACAGGGAAGCATGATGCTCTATCATCTGCCAACCACCGGAAAATTTTCGATACACATTGGTCGCCAGTACCAGTACCACCGAATTCGCATCGACCCGCAGCTCCTCCCGTACCACATGTACCGCCAATTCATCACTCACTGCACGACTGAGCACGGTATAGCTTAAATCCGGCGACAGGACATTGCTGAAGATATGTTGCCAACTGCGCCGCACCGCCGCATTACCCACAATCGGGCCGGAACCGGGATGCACACAAAGCGCGCCCTGTTCCGCCCAGACCGACGCCATGACGTCAACATCACAGTGCCTGAAGGCTTCGTAGTAGACCACCTCGGCTTCATCGGCTGATTTATAACGCGGTGTTGACTTCGGCATAATTCATGGTCCTGTAATCGTCAAACGTTCATGATACTAATTGCCGCCATATTGCGCTGTATCGACGCCACTGTGACAGGTAAACAAGCCGGAGTATTTGTTTGAGCCTTCACAAACCCCGCTGCCACTCCTGTCGCAACGACAACTGATCGGGTTGATGGATCGCCATATCCAGTTTATCCAGCAAGGCCTGTTTATCCCGCCCCAACACGCCCTTGAGCACCAGATAATTTGACGCATGGTCACTGCGGAAAATGGTACGGTCCAGGGCGGTATGTTCGATAAACCGGCGCATTTCCCGGAATAAACCGGTTTGGTCCAGCAAGGAAAAATCCGCCGCAAAGCGTTCCCGAAAGCGGGCTTCACCCAGAGGAAAACTCACCACCAGTGTGGCCAGATAATCAGGCCGGCTCTCATTCACCAGTTGTGCAGAATGCAAGGCATGTTGTTCGGTATACGGTACACCACCCAGACCATTCAGGATCATCACGGAAGTCTTGATGCCGGCCTGCTGTAATTTTTGCAAGGCCTCGACGGTTGTCGCAAAAGTCTCGCCTTTTTGAATGAGCTGCAACAAGGTATCGTCACCGCTCTCCGCCCCGACATAGACCAAACCCAGCCCCGCCGCCGCCAGTTCCTGCAACTCGGCCGGTGACTTGTTTTGTACATTACGCGGCAGGCAATAGGAAGCAATGCGATTGATTTGCGGAAAGTGTTGTTTGATTTTTTCAAGCAGCGCCAACAGGCGTCTGGTGGACAGCACCAGCGCATCCCCGTCCGCCAGAAATATCCGCCGTACATCCGGCAACACCTGCGCGGCATGTTCGATCTCGGCAAAGACATCCGGTGTTTTTTTCACGAAGAACTTCTTTTGTGGCGCGGTATACATCTCACAAAAGGCACAGCGATTCCAGGAACACCCGTTGGTCACCTGTAAAATCAGTGAATTGGCTTCACTGGGAGGACGGAACAGAGGCTGGATATAATCGGGACTGTAGCTCATTCCCTCAGTATAGCGAGAAAATCAGCGCGCCCAAACAGACAGCATAAAAGAGGTGAATAGTAATTAAATTTGGTGACGCAGGATATGTTTTAGCACTGCTGCAATTTCATACCCGTCTTGCTGCTGCAAGACGAATATGCGCCTGTAGGCTTATCGGGAACGGCCTTTGGCCCGTTCGACTTCGTACTTGACCTTCATTTTGTAACCATCACAGGACTTGCCATTCAGGCCGTCGATGGCGGCTTTTGCCTCGTGACCTTCCATTTCCAGGTAGGCAAAACCTTTGCACTTACCGGAAAACAAATCTTTGGCAAGCTTTATCGAACGCACCTTACCGTACTCAGAAAACAACACTGTCAGGGATTCTTCCGTCATACCCGGAGGTAAACTGCCAACGAACAGTTTTTTCATTTAAAGCGCCTCTCAAAAAAAAATCGTATATCCAAAAACAGAAAACCCCACAACATGTTGTGGGGTTTTCCTTAGCAAGATTTACTCTATGCTTTAAACCTTGACATTCGCGGCCTGCGGACCCTTGGGGCCATCTTCCACTTCAAAGCTCACTGGCTGTCCTTCCGCCAAAGTGCGGAAACCGCCGCTGGCAATAGAAGAGAAATGAACAAAAACGTCTTTGCTGCCATCATCAGGTGTAATGAAGCCGAAGCCCTTGGATTCGTTAAACCATTTAACGGTACCGGTAGTCATGATAATTACCTCATCAATAAAATTTAAAAAAATGTGTTACACGTCTTACGAGGTAATTAACAGTGGAAATTCTGGGTAGAACTCTGAGAAAAACCAGGAGAGAATGTAGCGAAACGCAGTGTACAGGATAATCAGCCCAAACACTACACAATCCTTACTATAGAGCAGAAAACCCTGAAAACAACCTCTCCCGGCCGAAATGACAAAATAAACCGCCCTGCCACAATTCGCTATATATAGGTAGATGAAGGTCCGGCTCAGCAAATAAAAACCACGAAAACCCCATGGCGGACCGGATATCTGTTATACTTGCCCCACTTTACATCTACACGACACACTTCAGTCTGTGTCTGCTTCGCGGATTCCCCTCACACGGCAGCCCCGAATAAATAAACTGTTACCACCTGGACTGTCTCAGGCAATGCCTGGGCAGGCGGAAACCCAAACCCTCTAGGGAAAATCATCACATGTCATTTGAATCACTCGGTCTGATGACCGAATTGCTGCGTGCGATCAATGCACAGGGCTATAGCACACCCACGCCTGTCCAGTCACAGGCCATCCCCGCCATTTTGAATGGACAGGATATTCTGGCCAGCGCCCAGACCGGTACCGGTAAAACCGCCGGTTTTACCCTGCCCCTGTTACAACGTTTGCACACATCACCTGCAAACACCACGGGCAAACAGCGCAGGCCTCGCGCCTTGATCCTGACACCTACCCGCGAACTGGCGGCGCAGGTCGGTCAAAGCGTAAAAAATTACTCCGCACATTTACCGCTGCGGTCCATGGAAATTTACGGCGGGGTCAGTATTAACCCGCAGATTTCCACCCTGCGCAAGGGCGTGGACATCCTGGTCGCCACACCCGGTCGTCTGCTGGACCACGTCAATCAACATACCGTTGATCTTTCCGGTATTGAGATTCTGGTGCTGGATGAAGCGGATCGCATGCTCGATATGGGCTTTATTAACGACATTAAAAAAATCCTCGCACGTCTGCCCAAGCAGAAACAGACCCTGTTGTTTTCCGCCACCTTCTCCAATGAGATCAGGCAACTGACCCAGGGTTTGCTCAAATCACCGGTTCAAATTGAAGTGGCGGCCACCAACTCCGCTGCCGAACGCATCGAACAGATCGTGCATCCGGTGGATAACAAAAGAAAATCCGCCCTGCTGTCCTACATGATCGGCTCACAGAATATGCATCAGGTGCTGGTCTTCACCCGCACCAAGCATGGCGCCAATCGTCTGGCTGATCACCTTGATAAAGACGGCATTCGCGCCACCGCCATCCATGGCAATAAAAGCCAGGGTGCACGCACCAAGGCACTGGCCGATTTCAAACAGGGCAAGGTACGCGTCCTGGTGGCGACTGATATTGCGGCACGCGGACTGGACATCCAGCAACTGCCCCATGTCATCAACTATGAACTGCCCAACGTGGCGGAAGACTACGTGCACCGCATCGGTCGCACCGGTCGCGCCGGCCATGAAGGTGAGGCCCGCTCTCTGGTCTGTATTGATGAGTACAAACTGTTAAGCAGCATCGAACGGTTGTTAAAGCGCAAGTTGCCTCAGGATGTCATTCCCGGTTATGAACCAACCCCCGGCATGCAACCGTCACCGATTAAAAATGGTCGCAGTCACAACTCACCCAAAGCCAACAATGGCAAGCGGACGAAGTCACCGCATGCCGGTCAGGCCCCTGTCCATGCAAAAGGACAACGCAAGCGTCGTACCGGCAATCAGGCGGGTCAGGGAGGCCGATAAACATGTTCGACGAGCCACAGGACAAAACCGACTATCGTTTCCACGTTGAACTCATCGAAGCAGTCCCTGCTTCGACCGAGATGCCGGGTGACCTGTGGCATCGTTATGTCATTGGCCGAGGTGATTCACAGATCGTCGGCATGCGGTCCGGTTCCATGGCTGAGGTACGGCAACATGCCGAAGCCGTGGCCGATGACCTCAATAACAGAACGACCAAAACAATATCCACCTATGCCTCGCGCAATAAAAAACGCTGATATACCGGCATGAAAAAACGCATTGCCCTGTTCGCCGACATACAAAACATCTATTACACCACTCGCCAGGCCTACGGTCGCCAGTTCAACTACCGTGAACTGTGGCAACGGGTCACGCAACAGGGTGAGATCGTCAGCGCCAATGCCTATGCCATCCAGCGTTATGACGACAAACAAATGAAGTTCCAGGAAGCCCTCACCCACATCGGCTTTAAGGTCAAACTCAAACCATACATCCAGCGCAGCGACGGCTCGGCCAAGGGTGACTGGGATGTGGGAATTACCATCGACGTAATGGAAGCAGCCCCCCATGTGGATACAGTGGTATTGCTGTCCGGCGATGGTGACTTTGACCTGTTACTGGAAAAGATCACCGGTTACGGCGTCTCGGCCGAAGTCTATGGCGTACCTTCACTCACCGCCGGCAGCCTTATCGACTCGGCCGGTATCTATCACCCAATTACTGAAGATTTGCTGATCTAGACAGCCGCGCCAATCCCCCCTTCTTGCATGGAGAGGCATGGGATGGTGATCAAAACACGCCGCCACAAGGCTGCCTTCGCTGAACGGCTATTCAAACCGGCACCTGAAGCCTCCCCTTTATTTTCAATCGCCCCTTTTTATTCACCCAAACCGCGTCTATTATTCAACCGCAGTCAAGTGTGACTGCCTTTTCCCGCCCCCGAGGGCTCCGTGTATTTCTTCCCCTTATTCCCTGAATCGTACCCGGCATTGCTGCGTGTGGCCGTCAATCTTGTGTTGACCGCTCCCCATATCATCACCACATCTCGCCGCCTGTAACGTTTCCCGGCCGTTCAGCACGCTGAATCAGTTATCTGATTCAGGCGCTCTGCTGTGCGCCTCTATCCAATGTATCAGCCTTACCCGCAGCAGTACCTGGCTGTGACTTAAACATGAACATCCCCTGACAGGAAAATATTGATCCTTATGAAACCCAACACCGTGCTTGTAAACGATTATTACACCACCGAAAGTTTTGCCCGCATCAAGGCCCTGGCCGATCAGCATGAGACCCCGTTTGTGGTGATCGATCGCAACATCATCAAACAACACTACGACAACCTGGAAAGCCGGTTTCCCTACGCGCAGATCTATTATGCGGTCAAGGCCAATCCGGCGGTGGAAATCCTCACCCTGTTACGCGACCGGGGCGCCCGCTTTGATATCGCCTCCGTCTATGAACTGGACAAGGTACTGGGCCTCGGTGTCACCGCAGATCGATGCAGTTACGGCAACACCATCAAGAAGCGCAAAGACATTCGTTACTTTTACGAAAAAGGGGTTCGCCTGTTTGCCAGCGATGCCGAACCGGACCTGCGCAATATTGCCGAGTTGGCCCCCGGCGCCAAAGTCTATATTCGTATCCTGACCGAAGGCAGCCACACCGCCGACTGGCCCCTGTCACGCAAGTTTGGTTGTCAGATCGATATGGCGGTTGAACTGTTGGTGCTGGCGAAGCAACTGGGACTGGAGCCCTACGGCCTCTCCTTTCATGTCGGTTCGCAACAACGTGACATCGGCGCCTGGGACGCCGCCATCGGCAAGGTCAAGATCATCTTTGATCGCCTGCGGGATGAAAACGGCATTCACCTGAAAATGATCAATCTGGGCGGTGGCTTTCCGGCGAATTACATCAGCCGCACCAATGATCTGGCCACCTATGCCACCGAGATCACCCGCTTTCTGAAAGAAGACTTTGGTGATCACTTTCCCGAGATCATTCTGGAACCGGGTCGCTCGCTCTGTTCCAATGCCGGTATTCTGGTCAGTGAGGTAGTGCTCATCTCGCGCAAGTCCAGCACCTCATTGCATCGCTGGGTATTTACCGACGTGGGCAAATTCTCCGGCCTGATTGAAACCCTGGGTGAGGCGATCAAGTACCCCATTTACACCGAAAAACAGGGGGAGTCGGAAGAAGCGGTGATTGCCGGTCCCACCTGTGACAGTGCCGACATCATGTATGAAGACCACAAGGTGGAACTGCCCCTCGACCTCCAGATCGGTGATCGCATGTACTGGTTCTCTACCGGCGCCTACACCACAACCTACAGCGCCATTGAGTTCAACGGCTTCCCGCCCCTGAAGCAATTCATCATCGAATAATGACTGACACAGGATGTGCTCATGCAGGCAATACGATAAACTACGGCCTGCATGACACCCTGACTCAGATTGATTACCTGCAGAACCTGGTCTGTCCCCTATTTATTGCCCAACGGGCATCCGCACCGAGATACACATGAACAAGTCCGACTTTTCCAGCCTGCCCCTGAGCACCGAATTACTTGAGGCTGTCAGCGCCCTTGGCTATGCGCAGATGACCCCCATTCAGGCCCAAAGCCTGCCGCTGATCCTGCAGGGCAAGGATCTGCTGGCCCAGGCCCAGACCGGCAGCGGCAAGACCGCCGCCTTTGGCATCGGCCTGTTACACAAACTGATCACCCGCGCCAACCAGACCCAGGCACTGGTGTTATGCCCCACCCGGGAACTGGCCGATCAGGTCAGCAAGGAGCTGCGTCGTCTGGCGCGGGCCATGCCCAACACCCGCATCCTCACCCTGTGCGGCGGCACCCCCATCAAACCCCAATATACCTCGCTGGAACAGCCGCCCCATATCGTGGTGGGCACCCCCGGACGCATCCTGCAACATCTGGAAAAAGGCAGTCTGAAGATCAACACCCTCAACAAACTGGTGCTGGATGAAGCGGACCGCATGCTGGACATGGGCTTTCAGGACGAGATGCTGCGTATCATCGAGCTGACGCCGGCCCGCCGCCAGACCCTGCTTTTCTCCGCCACCTATCCGGCCCAGATCCAGTCCATCAGTGAAGCGGTACAAAATGATCCCGCCATCGTGCGTCTGGAAGAGCTGCACGATGACAAAAAGATCAAACAGGTCTTTTACGAGATCCAAAAAGGCGAGCGCACCAAAACCCTGATTGCCGCGTTACACACTTTTCGCCCTGAATCCACGCTGGTGTTCTGTAATCGCAAGTTTCAATGTCAGGAACTGGCCGAGGAACTCTGGCAACAGGGCTTTCATGCCCTGGCCCTGCACGGTGATCTGGAACAAAAAGAACGGGATCAGGTCCTGACCCAGTTTGCCAATAAAAGCAGTTCCCTGCTTATCGCCACCGATGTGGCTGCGCGGGGTATCGACATCAAGGATCTGCAGGCGGTGATCAACTTCGACATGGCCCACGATGCCGAGATCCATGTACATCGCATCGGTCGCACCGGTCGTGCCGACAAGGAAGGGCTGGCTGTCAGCCTGTTCATGGCGCAAGAAGCCCATCGGGTCAACGCCATTGAAGAATATCAAAACAGCCCGGTCACCATCGAAAGCACCACCAAACTCAAACTGCGTGAAAATTTCCGCCTCAGTCCGCCCATGGTCACCCTCAGCATCAACGGCGGCCGCAAGGACAAACTGCGCCCCGGCGATATCCTCGGCGCCCTCACCGCCGATCCCAACATCAACGGCAAACTGATCGGCAAGATCGATATCTTCGACAACATCGCCTACATTGCCGTGGAACGCCCTGTCGCCAAACAGGCGTTAAATATTCTGAATGAGGGGAAAATAAAAGGCAGAAAGTTTAAGGCGAGGAAACTGCGCTAATCCATTCCCGTCTTCTGCCGGAAAGGATCACCAACAAAAAACCCCGCCTAAGGCGGGGTCTGATAGTAGAACGATAATATTGTTATTATTTTATCTGCGTCTTGCCAGGACAATCCCGATTAAACCAAGCCCCAACAACATCAGGCTGCCGGCTTCAGGCGTCGGCACGGATGCCGTCCAGACCGCATAGGTTGACCAGGCCGCTGTGGTTGTTGACCTGATGAGACTGCCCGTCATGGAAAAATCACTGGCAACATCATAAAAGTTTCGTGCATAGACATGAGCGGCGCGCTCATTGCCAAGGGTGTCAACAAATAAGCCATAGGTGGTCAACATGTCGCAATACACATAGTTGGCGCAACCATTCACCAGCGAGGTGTTTGCCTCAAAGTCATAGACCAGACCATCCGAACCAACAATATTCGTGCCCAACATGGATAACAGTGCATTGGATGCGGCAAAGGCATCGGCGCTGTTGGTAAAGGTCAGATTGGCCGGAGTTCCATAAATACTATCGAAGGAACCATTTGCAAACCTGACATCATAGAGCACGCCATTCACATCAACTTCGGTGATCGCGGTCAACTGTCCATTCGTCATTTCATAAACGGACACCGCATTAACCGATGAAGAGACCAGCAAAAACAAAAAAACCAAATAACGAGCCATTGATTACTCCCTGATAACAACAAACCTGTCCGGCCGGGAAGCTCCCTACCAAATATGACAGGTCAGTCCATCATTAATGATTAAATTTAGAACAATGAGGTAATGGATACCTCTCCCCGAAAAACCGCATTATAAATCATTTCATTATCAAATCCCCTGTACTTTTGTGACATAAAAAAGAAAAGTTTGGCAAGATTGATTAATTAACAAACAAAACAGGCATGATCTGCACTGATGCAGGAAACATGTACGATGAAAAATGAAAAATGGAATTGGATTGAGTTTAAATTTCAGATCAACCGAAATTAAAATATATGCCGGCCTTGTGAAACGTATCCGTGCAAGAGCTTACAGCTTCAGACGCATCATCACATGGGGAATACCGGCATCCATGAAGGCCTCACCCTCGGCGGTAAATCCGGCCTGTTGATAAAACGCCACCGCGTAGCACTGCGCATGCAAAAACACGGCGTGATGGCCATCGCGCCGGGCCAGTTCGATCAGCTGTTGCAGGATCTGCCGGCCTATGCCCTGACGTCGCCAGGCCTTGCGGATCGCCATGCGGCCAATCTGTCCATCCGGCACCAGTCGCCCGGTGCCCACCGCTGTACCGGTTGTCGTCTCTGTCGCCAGTACATGCCGACAGTCGGCATCCAGTCCATCCCATTCCAGCTCTTCCGGCACGAGTTGCTCTTCAATAAACACCTCACGACGGATCTCGCTCAAGGCTGACGCCGCTGCTGACCAACTGACCGCTTTGAGCTCGATCGTCATCAGAAGCTGTCATCCTCATCATCAAGATACTCAAAGAACCCCTCATAAATCAGCCGGGCCAGAAGTTCCTCTGCCATGGCATCGGTCAGCGCGGCGCTCAGCTCGGCCGGTGGCGGATGACGCTGATTACACACCAGCTGAATCAACGGCAGCATGGTCAGGGGATAATGCCCGACTCGACCATTGATAAAGAAGTGGATCGCAGCCGGCCGGTCTTGCGCAGCCTGATCAGTGATGAAATACGCCGGCTTCGCGGCTTCATTGCGCACCAGCGGCACACCCGCTTTAAACGGCTCAAGACAAACGGCTGCATCGAAGTCCGTCTCATCCACGACAGATGTGAATGCCTCGGGCGTGTGGGTGATAAACTTGCCAAACCAGTCACTGTCCTCAAGCCGGCGTTGCAGTTCCTGCAACACCATCTGCTTTATCTTTGCCAGGGCCTGTTGCGTGATCTCGCCGGGATTTTCCTGCAGGGGCAACTGCGGGTCCTGATAAAACCGCTCACCCTGATCAGAGGCAAGCGAGATACTGTCTTGCGCAAGCACCTCATCCAGCAAGGCGCCGGCCAACTCGGTCAGGCTGGGGGCACGAAAGCCGATGGACACGGTAATACAGTCCCCGCTATCCACATCATCCACCGCCACCCCGTGATGAATTACCCCCGGCGGCAGATAAAGCATATCCCCCGCCTCCAGCACCCAGCCCTGTTCCGCTTCAAATGAGGTTAAAACCTTCAGCCCCAGATCAGGTATAAAATCCTCATCCGCCACGGCCCGGGTTGAAATCTCCCAGCGCCGTTTGCCCTGCGCCTGCAACAGGAACACATCATAGTTATCCGTATGCGGCCCCACCGAACCGCCCGGTGCGGCATAACTGACCATCACATCATCCACCCGCCAGTTGGGAATAAAGCGAAACCGCTCCAGCAGATCGGCAAACGCAGGGATATGCAGATTTAACGACTGTAACAACAGGGTCCAGTGTGTGGCCGGCAACTCGGCAAACACCGACTCAGCAAACGGTCCGTGCAGACACTGCCAGGGATGATCACCATCACGTTCCAGAATAATCCGCGATTCCACCTCCTCTTCACAGGCCAGCCCCGCCATCTCATCCGCACTGATGGGACTGACGTAATGTTTGATGGCTGAACGGATCAGCAAAGGCTTTTGCTGCCAGTATTCGGCCAGGAAGGTCGACAGGGGGGTGTTGCCAAGGATGTGCTCAGGGGTTTGCATGATGCAGCTAGTCTAGGATATTTTGCGGGCGGAACACAGTCTTGTCGCATGGTGCAGTTATCGGCCGAAACACCGCCAAACAACGCAAAGACCGGCTTTCGGCGCCGCCGGCCGGGACGGATCGCGGTAAAACAACCACCCGATGACGCGCACCACTATGCAATCTGTGGCATAATGCGCGGCCTTTTTACCCTCTGGCCAATAAGCCCCGGAATTTCCCTTGATTACAACAGCCAACATCACCATGCAATTTGGGGCCAAACCCCTGTTCGAAAACATCTCCGTTAAATTTGGCAATGGCAATCGTTATGGCCTGATTGGCGCCAACGGTTGCGGCAAATCCACCTTTATGAAAATTCTCGGCGGCGAACTGGAACCCTCGGCCGGCAATGTCTCTATCGAGCCGGACAAGCGGGTCGGTAAACTGCGGCAGGACCAGTTTGCCTTTGAAAAGTACACCGTACTGGATACGGTTATCATGGGCCATGATCGCCTGTGGCAGGTCAAACATGAACGCGACCGCATTTATTCGTTGCCGGAGATGAGCGAAGAAGACGGCATGAAAGTCGCCGAGCTGGAAGTCGAATTTGCCGAGCTGGATGGTTATACCGCCGAAGCCCGCGCCGGTGAATTATTGCTGGGTCTGGAAATTCCACTGAAACAACACACCGGTCTGATGAGCGCCGTGGCCCCCGGCTGGAAACTGCGTGTATTGCTCGCCCAGGCCCTGTTTGCCGATCCCGATATCATGTTGCTGGACGAACCGACCAACAACCTCGACATCAACACCATTCGCTGGCTGGAAAAAATTCTGAATGAACGTAACAGCACCATGTTGATCATCTCCCATGATCGCCACTTTCTGAACAGTGTCTGCACACACATGGCCGACATGGACTATGGTGAGTTACGCCTCTACCCCGGCAACTATGATGCCTTCATGACGGCCTCGACCCAGGCCCGTGAGCAACTGTTATCCGACAATGCCAAGAAAAAGGCCCAGATTGCCGAATTGCAAACCTTCGTCAGCCGCTTCTCGGCCAATGCCTCCAAGGCCAAACAGGCCACCTCACGCGCCAAACAGATAGAAAAAATTCAGCTGGCGGAAGTCAAACCCTCCAGCCGGCAATCACCCTTTATCCGTTTCGATCAGGAGAAAAAACTCTATCGCAATGCGCTTGAACTGACCGAACTGGGCAAGGGTTTTGATGGTGAACCGCTGTTCAGCAAACTCAACCTGTTGGCTGAAGTCGGTGAACGCATTGCCGTCATCGGTCCCAACGGCATTGGTAAAACAACCCTGTTGCGCATGCTGGTGCATGATCTTGAACCCGATACCGGTGTCATCAAGTGGTCGGAAAACGCCAACATCGGTTACTACGCTCAGGATCACTCAGAGGATTTCAGCAATGATCTGACGCTGTTTGAGTGGATGAGTTTGTGGAAACAGAAGGGTGATGATGAACAGTCTGTACGCGCCATACTGGGTCGCATGCTGTTCTCGGCAGATGAGATCAACAAATCCGTCACGAAAATTTCCGGTGGTGAACAGGGCCGCATGTTATTCGGCAAACTGATGATGCAAAAACCCAATATCCTGGTGATGGATGAACCGACCAACCACCTCGACATGGAATCCATCGAAGCCCTCAACCTGGCGCTGGAAAACTACCCCGGCACATTGATCTTCGTCAGCCATGACCGCGAGTTTGTTTCATCACTGGCCACCCGAATTATCGAACTGTCCCATACCGGCATCACCAACTTCAATGGCACTTACGAAGACTATCTCCGAAACATCAGTGTATAGGATGGCTTAAACAGGACATGTACGGCGATCTATTGGGTGACACATTTATCCATTGATCGCCGGTAAGGCTTGTTACACTCCCAGTCGTTACCAAAAGTATTAATGTGAGCATTCGGCGGCACGATCACCGCTTTGCAGACATCACCTGCCTCATGGTAACCGTATTCACATTTCCAGCCGGGACCATAGGACGATTCCTCCAAATAGGCATGCGCAGGAACCTGAATAGCAACACAGCTGTCACCACTCGCCCGGTAACCGCGACGACATTCCCAGCCCGTGCCATGTGACGTATCAACCAGATAGCCGTTCGCCGGCACCTTTATCACCACGCAGGCATCACCTTGCTCCCGATAACCGCGCTCACATTTCCAGCCATGACCATGGGAAGCATCAACAAAATAGGCATGCGCCGGGATCTTGATTTCATCGCACTTGTCATCATTAACCCGATAACCACGCTCACATTCCCAACCCGAGGCATACGCGGTTTCCGTCAGATACCCGTGCGCCGGCACCTTAATGGCGATACATGTGCCGTTGACCTCACGATAACCCCGCTTGCAACTCCATTTGGTGCCATAGGAATCCAGCACCGCATGCTTCGGCACATGAATTTTCTTGCAAATATTTTTATCCTGCTTGTAGCCATAATTACATTCCCAGCCGCCGCCATAGGTCATGGCATGTGCATTCGCCGGCAGCGTACCGGATATCTCGCCCGCCAGGACCTGTGCGGCCAACATGCATACCAACAGGACTACACCCAGGAACAGGATCCCCGGAAACTTCGATTTATTATCAGACTTCATTACAGATTTCTTCCAGAAGGTAGAAAGTAAGGCAACAGGAGACTTTGTTTGCCGGATGGTGCAGCGAGTAAGCTGTTCAGATATAAACCTGTTAAACAGGCGTATTGAGAATCGGTTGCTTGAAAACATCTCCAGACACTCAGCAAGTATATACACATTTCCCATACTTTGCTGACATTACACACATGAAACAACAACTTTCCTGAAATCGCCGTGCTGTCTCATTAATCAGGTTAATTTGCTTTCCCGTAACAAAGCAACGGTAACTGTATACCGGTTATATTCCCGGGTTAAGGCTTGATATAACAAGAATACAGGCAAAGGAGAGATAGGCATTTAACTGTCTGTAATCACACTGTATTTACCTGCAGTTACACTGTGCAAAACAGACCGGGCTCAAGCAAATCAGCCGGGACGACGATGAAATCACCATGCTTTTCGTGTTTGGCAATTCACCACACTTTTATCATTCGCAGAGTCATTAATTAATGTGATGGGCTGTTTTATTGCCGGCCGGATACGGTGCCGCCCTAATCGTCTGACGCGGGATTGCCGCTGATCAGCCGTTGCAGAATGGTCTGCAACTCCTGCTCGGTAATATCCAGATACTCCACCACCCGACCATACAGCATCACGGTAGGGACATTGCGCCCGTTCAACTCCTTTTGCGCCTTATACAGGCAATACAACACGATCCGCTCCTTGCGGGTCAGGCCGTCACGGACATCAGGCAAATTGTCAAAGTTGAACGATTTCATGCTCTATCCACGCCAAACGACCGACCGGCGCCAACTACCGGAACGCCTCTTTCTCCAGTTCCAGGATCATCTGACTGATATAAGGACCAATCTGTCGATCAAAACCACTCCAGGTTTTGTATTGGGCCAGCTCCGCCACCACCTTTGGTTTCATCTCATAATCCTGCAAGCCCTGTTCATAATACTTGCCCACTGAAGCGAGCAACTGTTGATAGAAACCGGCAAAGCGTTCAATCAACACCGGCTCACCGCTCATGCCGTGCCCCACCACCACATAACGGGGTTTCAGACTCAAGGCCGTTTGCGTCGCTGCATAGGCACCCCTGAAATTACCATGGCCCATAAACGAAAAGTGTACGTTATTGATGATATCACCGGTAAACAACACCCCGTCCTCAACCACCAGCACCATCAGATCAGACGCCGTATGAGCCTTGTCAAACAACATCACCTGAAAATTAATCCCGCCAATGCGATAAACCTTCGCCTCCGCCGCCGTATTCGGAATCACCGCCTTCGTCCCGACAAAATCCTTGCCCAGACGCTTGGCAAAGGTATCCATCCAAAACTTGTCCTCACCACCCTTTAATAACTTGATCAACTCAGGATGGGCAATGGTCTTCGCCTCGGGAAAGGCCTCCACCAGCGCCTGATTGGCCAGCCAGTGATCACCATGAAAATGCGTGGTAAAGATATGGGTAACAGGCTTGTTCGTCACCGCCGCAATGCGTTGCAGAATCATCTTGCCGATTTCATAACTGCTGCCGGTATCAACCACCACCACCCCGCTGTCCGTCACCACAAAACCGGGATTATTATGAAAACCATGACTGACTTTTGGATCCTCATCATGGGGACCGTGCTCAATCACCCAGGTATGCGGCCCGATTTGTCGTGATTTGATATGAGGCCAGTCAAAAGCAAAGGCAGATTGGCAAAGAAAAGACAACACCAGAACCAGAAACACAGCATAAAACCGCATCACGCACCTCCGGAAAAAATCAGCCTGAAAGGCTGGTGTATTATGAAAGAGGAGATAGCTTAGAGCCAAACCGGTTGGTGTGGCAATGAAAGAATCTATAATCCCGCTCACCCTACCTCAATCCCGCTCACCCTGAGCCTCGAAGTCCGTTCACCCTGAGCTTGTCGAAGGGCGGAACGAACAACCGCCCATCATTCTAAAACACACCCACCAAATCAGAGATGAATACCAGCCCTTTCAAGCCGGCTTTTTCCATTATATTATTGAATGCTTCTTTTCAGTACAGATAGTCACTGCACTACAATTCCGCAGAAAGAAACAGCGGGTCAGCTATCCAGCCTTCAGCCGGGTTTGCGTTTTCCGGAATACCATACCCACGATCACGATATTGATATGCCCAGCCTGCCTGTATTGCGCACAGAACCGCATCCAACGTATCACCCGTAGCATCATCGACTAGCTTATCCTTCATCTCATCGGACATAGCCACCGATACTTTATAAGTATCTACCATGCTATCAGAGAAAATTCCATCTACTATATTTTTTCTTGCCAAATACAATTCTTTGGTTTGCTTTTTCTTTTGATCATTTTTATAACTGTTCTTGCCAACAATTCTTCTGGCAATTATTGCAGGATAGGCCTCAACAATTACTTTGGTACTATCCAGACGACGGACAGGGACAATATCGGCATCAGTCGCCAGCAAGCGTTTTGCACCTTCGTAGAACATTTTTCCCACCGGCACACCATATAATTTTTGTGGGCTGATAGATGATGCCAACTCATCAATTTTTCTGCGATGTTCTTTATCACCGGTCGCACGATGTTTTTTGTAGTCATCAAGCAATTGACAAAATTGGTTTCTATCCATTTTGCTTACAATACCGACATAATCTTGCCAGACATTCGGCCAGCCCAGGTTATTGATCAGTGTTTGCGACTGACCAAAGGGAAAATCCAAACCGGCCACATAGGGACCGGCATCACCTAATACTGCCTCGAATTTTATAAAATCAGTGACTTCTTCAACTGAAAATATTTTCAAAACTTTTTCATCCAGTTCTCCATAAGCGAATGTGATCGGCTTTTTTCTGGACGGAGAACTTGTAAAGTCGGCGCCGATGATTTTCATATATATTTTTTACAGTAACGTCCTATTCTATTTATAAGTTTACATTTTATCTGCGATTTACACTCACAATCATAATGCAGTATCAGGTCTATTTTTGTTTATCCAGAATCACATCAATTAAAGGTTTACATGCCAGCCATGTATTGGCGATACTTTCGACGATTTTCGGCGATTTAACGGATGGGCAGTTGGCATAGGAAAATACTGCACCAACACCCAACTGAGTGTTTCCTTTTTTGTTAGCCAATAATTCGTAGGCAGATTCCAGCCATATTGGTTGGTGTTTCACATCAGAGTTTTTTGACGGAAATGCAGTATCAAGTGAAAATGTCTGCCTTGCATCAACGGTTGGTTGTGATTTTTGGGTGCGATAGTGACGTTGTAGCACATCAACATATGATTCGACACCCTTCACCTTGCCTACGGTTTTATTAATATTACGATGTACCTGTCGAAAAAGTTCTTCAAACCCTTCATACCCATCCTGAAAGAGCCGGTTTCGAAGACTACGTTTAATACTATTTGGCACAATAATAATAGCAACAACACGTTCTGACTGAATACCGACTGTCAGATGCACGGTTTTAACAAAATCTTTTTCATGATCAAATGCTTTCAATCGCAGGCAGTCCCAAACCAGACTGGCGTTTTTACCAGTGATCATGCCTCTGCCCGGTGCGACCGGGTCCATACCCAGTTGTTTATTTAATGCGGTATGGCTTCGTAACTCTGCCATGATCAATTTGATCAATCGCTTGGCTTCCAGATAACTGTATGGATTGTCATTATCAAAGGGTATGCCCGAGAATTTAGTCAATGTCCCCTCCTTTAAATAGTTGTCATCCGGCCATTTGGATTCGGCCACATCCATATATTCACACACCTTGCCCGCCCAATAGGACCAGCCTGATTGTTTATACAACCACTCATAAATATCCGGCCAACTTTTGAATATTGACCCTTTGGGCAGTTTAAACTTTGGCTCAGCCACATCCACGACCAACAGGGTCACTTTGGTGAAACCACGTCGATTGGCGGTGGCAAGATGTCGGTTTAATTGATCTCTGGTCAGAGTTGCAGAGACCTTGTTTTCGATGATCAAAGACCAGTCATCATCACTATAGATCCAGGCATCCGGCAGGCCTTGCCGGGAATAGTCAGTTTCGTTGCTTTCAGGATCACCGGGCAGGCGTTGTTCGACGATATTGATTGATTTGGCTGGAGGTGCCATACCGGTAACCCAGCGGACAAATTTACCCAGCAGTTTGCGATCTTCATGCAGGGCCGTCACCAGCGCATGGGTGAGCTTGTTTTCAGGTTGGCTGTATTGATCGAAGATGTTTCGCATTATAATTATTTAATCTTGCCGCGTCAGACTACGTGCCAGTTAACACTTTCTGGTTATCTCATATGCTGCGGAGATAACAGATTTAATTTCATCAAAGTAGTCTGTATTTGTAATTTCAATTGCCGCACATGCGCTATTATAAAAGCCTTGCACACTATCTGACAAAGCGGATACATTATGATGCGCAACCACACGCCTTATCTCTTCTTCCGGCAACATAACAAGCAGTTTGATTTTCTTTTTCCGTATTTGTATATAAGCAATGTTTTTCGTTGATTTTATTGAAATGTAGTATTTTTGAGGATTAAGGATTAAATTGACATCAATACTTTTTATCACTGCCTTGATTTTTTCATAGATTTGTTTAATATTATCTGTCACATCATCCAAATGATAATTTTCTGATATTTCTGGTGTTGTCTCTGTTACTTCATCTACCCGTATATAATCCAATGCCTCGTATTCCGGCTCCATGGCATATATAACATTCTGGGCATCAATAAACTTCTTTATCACCAATACTTTAACCATCTTTCCCCATGTGTCCGTATAGGTGTCCAGTATTTCCGGCAATTCTTTCTTTTCGCCATCTATGACGAGTAAAATATTCTGACTGTTGTCAATCAGATCCGTTAAATATTTATATATCTCACTTGTGCCTGTCAGCTTCTTGAATTCATTTTTAATTTCGTTATCTTCATTAATTAACGTAAACAGCTTCTCCACCAATGTTTTTTGTTGTTTGTGGTTTTTAAAAAAGGCGAAAAACTTTGTTATTTGCGGGAATATATGACTAAAGAAGCTATGAGAAGCAAGTTCTACCTCGACCAGAAAAAACTGGGGGTCGGTACTATCTGAGAAATCGAAGAAAAACCCGTCAGGAATGGTGCCACCCAGTGTTTTTGATTCTATTTTTCTTTTCGCATCAATATAAATTGTTTTTTCACCAAAGAAGCTTTTTGACAAGCCAACTATTTCCTGCTCAAACTCGTCTTCGGTGGCATAGCTATAAATAGCGTATTTTTTATTGTTGTGAAACACATTCATACTTCTGCCTCTTTATGGCTTCATTTATGATTTATATAGACAAATCATGTTAAACACCCAGCTTTATTAGCGCCTGATTCCAACTATCTTCCAACAACATGGTAAAACTAATCTGTTCTGACTCATCGCCCAAATTCAACTCGCCAGCTTTGATCGCAGTATTTGCATGCTGTGTCAGCAATTCAAATAGCTCTCTCTTATATTCAGTATCATCATTCCCTTTTAGGTGCTCGCCTTTTGTTTCCAATACCTTAAATTGATATTTACCATTTCCATCAGCATGAACACAGGCTAACAAATCAGGAAATACTTTATTTCTCTGCCATCCCTGCAAACTGTATGAACGTTGATTGACTGCAATTCTGTGCCACCAATAAACACATTCCTTATCATCCAAATACCAGGCGGTATTCTTTTCCAAGGTATTTAATTCCTTCAAATACACTTTCTCAAACAAATTTCGTTCTAAAGGCTCGCCGTTCTTTTTATATAAAACAGGATCAGTGTCACTTACATCGATCTCTAATTCTTCAGCCAGTTTCCAGTTAATTTCAGGATCGTTTGAAGCAACTAATCTAAGCGTTAGATCACCAGATTTCAGCTTTTCTTTGAATAGGTTCTCTGCCGCCCCGTTCACCTGCTGTTTGAGATCCTTTTTCATTTCCTTCAGCAAATCCAGACGACCCGCATACAAACGTTCTTCACTAATACCCCTTTCACGCAGCAAATCCAGCGACTCTGACAATATGCGCATGCCCTGCCAGGGGTTAGGAATCACATCCAACAATTGACGCACCAAAAAGGGTACGTCTAATTCCTCATCGTACTGTCTCTCTCGAACCATCTGGCTCGTAATGTAATCAAATTGTCCGCGCTCTTTGCCTTTTTTCTTAATATCAATTTTCGCAATTGTCCGATTGAGCTTTTCGTCTTCTTCCATACTCACTGTACCGGCCTGCAAAAAACGAAAGCTTTCCCAATCCAGTTCACCTAAAATATCTCGGTCATAGTCCAGTACACGATACCCATCAGGGCCAATATCCTTATGCAATACTCTAGGTAAGAAAATTGGTGGTATATTTTTGTATTTATCTTGTCTTTTTATTGTTTTCCTTTTTGAAACAGGTGTTGCGGTCACACTGCCGCTAGCGGCGTTGACACTCGATGCGAGATCGGCCATCCCCTCATCTTCAAGTCCACGTCGTACACCAGTGACCGCTTCCGTCACATCCTGATCAAATGTGAACACATAGCACTCATCAAGTGCCTGTCGTTTTGTTAACGTTGCATGTGGTTGTCTCAGTACACGACCTATCATTTGGGTTAACGCAGTATTTGCCGTGGTTTTTGAAAGAATAGCCAGCACGTACGCAAATGGACAATCCCAGCCTTCTCGCAAAGCATCTTTAGTGATGATATATCGAACTTGACAAGTATCGACTAACAAATCATCATCCCCCAATTCATCTTTTTCAGATGTCTTAAGACGTATCTCATCTTCTTTAGCACCGAGCTTTTCCAGTAAGTATTCGCGAACATCTTCTGCGTGTATAAAAGCTGAATCTCGCTGCTCTTTTCCAGTGCGTTCGACTCGGATCAACATTATTGGCCGTATATAGCGGCCTGTATCAGATTGAAAGTCGAATGACTCTTTTGCCAGTTCTGCAAGCTTTGCGTGCGCCACTGATAATGTATGTTTCCAGCCACCCTTGTCTTCGTTAATAATATTAATGGGGAGCTTGATCATTTCCTCATCTTTTAAATCTGAGCCAGGCACGTTCACTAAAACATTGGACTGGTGTCGACCATTGGTATTCGGTGTTGCTGACAACTCCAACATAAAGCAAGGGTTAAAACCACATAGTGTATCTCGTGCCGTGTCAGAATAGGCTTTATGGCCTTCATCAATAATAATGACTGGTCTGACCAGTCTAAGCACATTACCCAGGCTATGCTTGATCGAAATCGATCCGGGGACAACCCCATCAGCCCAACCCATATCCGCAAGGTCATTTTGATCCAGATTGGGCACAGCATTGAGAAGTTCATCATTCGCGTCACTGTCATCTTCAACCGGGAAAAATGACACAAAACGACCACTGTCACGGAATAGGCGTAGTGTCTCTTTAGATTTGCGTGCCGCTGACGGTAGCATCAACAACATGACACAGAGTTGCTCGTCAACATCGCGCCGTGTGAAGGCATCGTCTTTTTCCAGCATTTTCACCCGGCCACCAGAGGCACGTTCCAGCATTTGGCGGTATGGATGCTCACGATCGGCCAAATGCTTCCAGGTCTGTTTGTAGATGGCATCAGAAGGTACAACCCACAAAGCAAGACCTGTTTGGCGTTTGAAATGATCTGCATGGATTCTTTCCAGAGCAGCAGTGGCCAAAAGGGTTTTTCCCCCTCCTGTTGGAACTTTTAGGCAGACATTAGGTATCGATCGTTGAAATCCATCATGTCGTGATAAATAAGGCGCCACAATGGCATTACCATCCGCATCATGCAAATAAGGTAATCTGCGCTCATTATTCAACTGCTCCCAGGCATCACGTGGGTAATCGGTTATAGGTACTGTTTTACCTTTGCTTTTGTGAAAAGCCACATAATCTTCTGCATCTTCCTGCTTTTCTGATAATACGCTCAGGTATTTATCAATTTTCTGTAACACACCCCGTTGATATTCTTTTAACTCCATAGTTAATCACCCAAGATCCGATGCACCGCATACGGAAGCTGGCAAAATTCAATACGCTGCTTCGTAAGCTCTTTTTGACTCATAAACTTTGCGACAGCAAATACGATTGCGCGTTTACCCGTTTTATTACTATTAGTTATCGCTTTCACCTTATCCGCATTTAATGCGGCCTCATTGGATCGTAACCACACCTTGTCTGGCTGATATATGAGGTGAATACGGAAAAGGTCTGTTTCACCAATAAACCCATCAATTGAAGGTTTGGCGACTTTTTCTAGTGATTGCCCTGTGGCGGTATAGAACACATATTGAGCTAAAGTTTCATAATTAGGTAATCCTTCACCAGTAAGGAGGCTCTCTATATCGATCGGGTTTCCTAATGTGCAATAGGTAAAACTACCACCAAGTGCTGGCACCTTCTTTGTTATCTTCCGTTCACCTATTACCGAAAGCATTCCATCTTTTATTTCTTTCTTTATATTGTCGTACTCTGATGCTTGCAGGTTCTCAATAGCATTCACTTGGTCAATGACTTTCTGATATTTCTTTTCAAATATACTCCATGTTATTTTTTCAGAATAAAGCTCTTCTTTCTGTATCCCCTTAAATTCATACCCATTAATAATACGCTTCAATCTTTCGGCTGTTAAATCATCGGCATAATCTTCACACTCTATCAGTATAAATTTGCGATCACCCTTATCTTTTTTATTTGCCGCCAGAACTGCTTGACCAGTAGCACCACTACCAGCAAATGAATCTAACACTATGGAGTGTTCGTTGGTTGAAATATCAATTATTCGCCGAACCAAATCAGTTGGCTTGGGAGTAATAAATAGGTCAGCATCGCTCTTTGTTGCCATAATTTTAGATAATTCTTGTTTAGCATTCCTTGTACTACCTACCTCCTTCCATGACCATAGCGTTTGAGGAACAACGCCACTTCTAACCTCTGACAAAAATCTTTTAATACCTGGTCTATTATCACCAGATTCACCCCACCAAATGCGATTATCTTTCTCCAACTCTGAAAATTTCTCTTTACTAATACGCCAATAGCTACCTGCTGGTGGGCCTTTAATTAAGCGGCCTGATGGAGTTTTTATTTCGTACAATCCTTGACTGTAGTGATTTCTTGCCGCCATATCACTTAACAACCATGCTCCTCTAGGATCGTTATCAGGATTCTTATATCGAGCCAACATCTCTTCACTTCTCTCAAGCAGGTTCGGCCTCCAACTTTCAGAATTTTTTGCATACACAAGAATATAATCATGATCTTCACTAAAATGTATTGCCGTATTCTTTGGGCTATCCATTTTGTGCCAAATACAGCATGTAACAAAATTATTTTCACCAAATAACTCATCAAGAATAACTTTGCATCGTTGTGCCTCATTGTCATCCAACGTTATCCAAATAGTGCCATTTTCTGACAGCAATTCTCTTAACAAAGATAGTCTCGGCCACATCATACAAAGCCATTTATCGTGTCTTTCTAAATCATCTTTATCCACCGGGTTCGCAGACTTTTTCAACCACTCCTTCATGAGCGGTGAGCGTACATTATCGTTATAACACCAGCCTTCATTGCCCGTGTTGTAGGGTGGATCGATAAAAATGCAATCTACTTTCCCTGCATGGGTAGGCAATAATGCTTTTAGCGCTTCCAGATTATCGCCATGAATGATCAGATTATCATCCAGCGATGGCTTCTTGCCTTTTTCAGGCAGTGATTTTTTTGCATCGATCTTCAACTCCCTGAATGGAACACTCAGATGGTGCGAGTATACAAATTGCTTTCCTTTAAACTCTAATGTCGGCATATTAATAACCTGTTTGTATTTATCTAAATTGTTCTGTTTCGATACAATTAATTTTTAAATTAAATAACTTTCTTACCTTCACAAATATTCAATAACTCAGGAAAGGCATATCTTGCCGGCCTGCGCCCTGCACTTTGGCGCAAGGTGATGATGACTTTTTCCTCTTCCAGCGTTGCGAGGATTTTGTGTGCGGTGGGTTTTGGTATATCTGACCGTTCACAAAAATCGCTGACGCGAAAAATGGGTTGGGCAAACAGGGCATCCACGGCCTGGGCACAGTGTTGTGAATGGGTTGCTTCGCGTACCTGTTCTTTCATTTTTTCATAGAGCTTCATTATTTTGTCCAACCGTTCATTGTTGACTTTTGACTGTTCTACGACGGCTCTTAGGAAAAAGGCGATCCAGCCCGTCCAGTCTCGTTGCTGTGAGATGGCCCTTAAGCGGTCATAGTACTCATCTCGATTCTCTTCGAGATAGGCCGAGAGATAAAACATGGGGCTGCTTAGTCGGCCTTTACTATACAGGAATAAGGGAATGAGCAGGCGGCCAATTCGGCCATTCCCATCTTTAAATGGGTGCAGTAATTCAAACTGGGCATGGACAATGGCGGTTTGTGCGATGACATCAAAATCGGTGCCGGCCAGATAGGTTTCCCAGGCCTGTAAGTGATCCAGTAGTTGCATAGGGTTAGGAGGCACAAAGGTCGCTTGTTCCATGGTGCAGCCGGGTCGGCCTATCCAGTTTTGGTCTTTTCTGAATTCACCGGGGGTTTTGTCCTGCCCACGTACACTGTCCATTAATATCTGGTGTAATTGTCTGATCAGGCTAAGCCGAATAGGTTGATCGGCCACTTCTTCTCTGGCCTGTAACAAGGCACGACGGTAATTGATAATCTCCTTGATGTCTTTTGTCTTTGTTTCGTCATACTCTTGTCCGGCATCATGTTCCAGTACCTCCTCGATGGTGGCCTGGGTGCCTTCGATTTTGGATGACAACACCGCCTCTTGGGATGTGAGCGGGGATAGCATGATGCTTGGATTGATCATCGCCTGGAGCAGGCCGGCATAACGGGCCAGCCCCGCATTCGCCTCACCGACCAGAGTGATGAGCTGGGTATGGTCAATATCTTTTATCGGTAGCGTTTCTGGATGATAGGGTTCCATGCTCCCCCTGCCCTATTTTATTGTTTTGAGGTTTGGCATCATGACTTTTTTTGTATCAGTAATCAACAAATAAGATACACAAATTAACTTGTAGACTTTATGTGAAACACAATGTTGAAACCAGAAAGTACATCATAAACTCTGACCGGAATGCATGTAAGTCACTGTTTTAATGTGAATTTTCTTACACCTGTCAGATTTAGGTATGCTCCATCTTTGCTGCTAAAAAGATTTTCCACCTTCTAACCAGTCCCGCTGTTAAACTAAGGGATTACTCCGTAGCTGTTATAGTCTGAAATCCCTGTGCTCCAGCAGGTAATATCCCTGGGTGGAGATGGATACCCGGTAGTCATCCCCGGCTTTGTCGCGTATCTCATCTTCTTCGTATGCGCTGTAGGGGATCATACCCAGCAGTGAGGGAGTACCCGCCGGGTTGTTGAAGATATAGGGGATGGTCTTGTCCGGTGCGATAGGTGTGAAGGGCTGTTCAAAGGTGCCGAATCCGCCTTGCGATTTAGCATTGACGGCAACTGTGGTGATAAATCGTAAATAGCTGTTGATTTCATCTTCGGCAATGAGTCTGTCGAGAACTTTATCGGATATGTCCATGAAGCAATTCAGGTACCGGTCGTTACAATTACCCATCAGCAGGTATATCGTGTACTCGGGACAGGTGTATTCAACGGCAAGACCTTTCCAGTCTTTCAGTTCCGGTTGGCATTCGCTGATTTCCTTGCCGATGATTTCAAATTTTTCGTTTTCCTCAAAGACGTCGCGTTCATCCAGCTCGACCTTGTAGATGCTGCCGCTTTTTCTGAAACCAATGTCTTTCACCTGTGCATCGATCTTCAACATCAATTCGTTGAGTGGTTGTATCGGTCCGACAAGGACAAAGGTGAAATCCATTGACATCGTTTATTCTCCCGGTCTGTATTCAGATAACTATCTCTACTTCAAAGCCGCGTCTTTCGTATATTGCTTTACTGTCAGCCACATCATCCAGCGAACCAGCTATTTTTGCCAGTGGTTTTTTGTTGGGATCGTGGTATTGGGAGAGACACGCCCGACATGTGATATCCGGTCGTATTTGGTTACATTTTCTCCACTCTTGTATTTCAAAATCTTGCTATCCGGTATTGGAAGTTACAGGGGTTATCAGCATGTGGGAAATTGCCTGGTCTTGCCACCGGGTTAGGTGTTTTGCTATGTATGTGGATATACTCTGTAAATTGAGATTCTACGGTGCCCGTTTTATGTCTGAGCTTACTTTTAAGGATATTTCTTATATCAGAGCGGCCTTGCAGTACCAGCTACAGGGGCTGGAACATGAGATTGCGGCGGATAATGCCGGTGAACTTGACCCGCCTCTGACGGATGATGAGCGTGTGGATATGCAGGAAGATATTATTTATTACGACAGGCTGGTTTATATGTTTGAGAAAGCGGAAAAACAATCTGTTGAGTTGCGGGAAGTGCAGAGCATTGAACTGCCGGATAGAAAATAATCGTCTTTGATGGCGTCCATTGTTCCCCTCAACATTGCCTGTTGATTCGCCACGACCTGTGGCTCACCCTGCGGACAACCACCATAACGGTGTTCAAACTGTTTCTGTCAGTATTGTCCCTGTGGAAGAAGGATGGGCGGTTGGTCGCTTTTTGCGACAGATGTTTAACCTAAAAGCAGGCTGATTTTTTATTTGCTGCTATTCTTCATAAGCTAAAGAAATGTTGTTTATATAGCATTCGACTGATTGAACGGTTTACAGAGGCTGCCCGGCCATGAAAAACACTATTTTATTACTCATCTTCTTCGGTTTCGTTACGCTGACAGGCCAGGCCTGTGCTGATAACGCCTGCAAGTATGGAAAGGAATTCGTCAAAGAACGAGATATCAAGGCAAAAGATATTTCTCATCAATATTGGAGATATAATCTCGATCCTGACAGCGGTGAACACTTTAAAACCCTGCATCTTTTCTACACAAATGGCGACCAGGCGGTAATCGAGCATAAATATTGTTCGATGTATAATTTTGAGTTGGTATATTTTTTGGGCAAGTCCTCAAATCCATCGCTAGATCAGATTGGCAGTATTGTTGGTGATCATGTCAATAAGTATTCATCTATGCTGAATCAATCTGCTGAGAAGATCAGTAATCGTGTTAAGTCGACATTGTCGGCACACAAGTTTTCTTCCAATAGTGCATTTAGCCGGGGGTTTGATGGAAATTTACCCGGCACAGAGTTATCCATCAGCTTTATGCCTTTCGACAACATTGGCAGCATGTATAGCGGTATTATTGGATTTTACCTGGGGGTTGGTGGTGAATAAAATTCCCGGCTGGTTGCGATGTCCAGGATGAATTCATCTATATTATCCTTATCCACACTGAGTGAGTGTTCCCAATAATGGAAAACAGCCTGTGATACATAAACCCGGTACTTTGCTGATTATGATTTTATTCTGCTCTTGCCTTGCACCGGCTGTGTATGCCGAGGGCGGTGGTTTCAGGATCAATTACAATGATTTCAACCTGTATCTTGAGTTTAACGATAACATTTCAGAACATAATGATGCTGTGACCGGTATGGGGTATATCAGGGAACCGGCCGGGATTTTTTTCGATATTCTGAGTCTTATTCAGGCCAACCGGGAAGTCATCGCAAAATCCAGGCAGCATATTGTGATTTATCCTGATAATGAAAATGGTTCGATATCTATTGATGTGTCACAACAGGGTGATCAGGCTTCCACTCAAATTCTGGATTTGCAAAATCAGAAGCACTTTGATGCAGCGATGATATTAAAGCATGTTTGCAAAGCCATGAAACTGGAAAAGTGTCAACCGGCGGAGGCCACCTGGATATATGTGAGTGAAAAACCACTGGTCGGTTTTCAGTCTGATATGATCGAGTTTGGTTGTTTTCCCTGCAACAATGCTATTATTTATACGTTGACAGACCATTTGGTTGCCACCGATCCCGGTGACAAGTTGCCCAGATTGAAAAAAACAATCATTGACCGAAAATCAATCAACAACTATTTTACCAAAGTAGACTAATCATCATGAACAGGTTTCCCCTTACCCGTTTTATCCCGCCTTTATCTGCCTGTCTTGTTCTGTTGTTGGGCGTTAATGCCGGTCACGCTGCCGGTAATATGCTTATCGGTCAATGGCTGGTGACCGGCGTAAAGACCAATACCAGTACCATGCGTACCACACGTTATCACTATGATGATGCCCGTTTGTTTGGCCGTGTGTTCAATTTTTCCACTGACCGTATTTCGGATAATACGCCGGAAAATGAAACATGTACCTCGCCGGTCTTGAAACATTCCCGGATGCAGGCGGCTGAGTTGTGGGGCAAGAGTATGGCGGTCACCTTTGATGATCCCCCTCCTTCCCCAACACACTATGAATTGCCTGTTGCTCATCATTCCAGTGTTGATGTGATCTTTATTACTTGTAAAGAAGGCTTGTACGGTGGTTCGCTGGGGATGCCCAAGGGGATAGAAGGTGCCTGGTTGTTGCGTCTTGGCGACAATCAACTCGCTTTGCGCTGGTATGACGAGACTATTCTGGTATTGACGAAAGTCACGCCGGCGCAAAAGCCGGCGGCTTCGTTTAATTGTGCGAAGGCCGGTACAGAAACAGAGAAGGCGATTTGCGGTTCGATTGCTCTCGCCGCTTATGACAGGAGCTTGGCCGGGGCATATAAGCTGAGACTGGATTTTTTGAAAGAAGAAGGTGAGGCGGGACCGCTGCAACAATTTAAGCAGGCGCAAAAGGCGTGGCTGGCCAAAAGGGATGCGTGCAGGTCTGATGCTGAATGTCTGGAAAAGAGTATGCAGGATCGTTTGAATGAGTTGTTAGAGAGGTAGTGTATTTAGATCACCGCCGCCTCACCCTTCGACAGGCTCAGGGTGAACGGGATGTGAGGTTATCCGTTCCATCCTTCCCAAGCCTGCTGAATGCCGTTCGCCCTGAGCCTGTCGAAGGGTGAACGGGATGTCAGGTGCCTATTGCCCGGTTGCATTGTGTATGCTGACAGCCGGGTGGTTTTTTTGGTATTTACCGTTGATCAGCAGTGTTTCCACGCTATATCCATCGCCGTTAATGTGTGCAATTTTTAATGACAGATCATCGATGCCGTCCTTGTTTTGATCTTTAAGTTGGTAGTCAATCAATATCGGGGTGGCGATCTGTTCGTATGCTTTACCGGTCCAGCCACTGTAAGCCAGGTAGTGGTTGTGCCGATTTTTCCATGCTACACGCAGGACGTAAGTGTTTTTTGCTGCATTGGCTGTCAGCAGGATGTTTTCTATTTGACTGTTTGTTGTGGCGGGCAGCAGCAGCATGACTTCAGGTTGCAAATCCATTTTTGGCAGGTTTGTGGTTCTGAACTTTTCAAACGATAAATTCAGGACTTTCAGGTCCTGTATGGTTATGTTGTTGTTCGGGTTATTTTGCAGAAGGCCAAGAAACGGCTGTATAAAGATACCGTGGGTCTTTACAGGTTTATCCGATACGTTTGCGCTAAAGACCAGATCCAGCGGGGTGGCCCAACCGCGGTGTGAAGCGGACTTTATTTCCAGTTCCGGTAATTCATAGGGTGACAGGTCGGCGGGGAGCAGGTTACCCCGTCCCTGAGTCTCGAGTATCGCCGGGTTCACATGAAAGGTTTGGCCTGTTGCCCCGAGCAGTTTCCAGTCTTGCCGGGATTCAATTGTCTGCCAATGATGTTCGCCGTTTGCCAACTGTTCTGTTGACTGTTTTGTCAGTTCAATTCGTTTCTCACGCTGCCCGACTTTAACAAGTCCCAGTGCCTTGACATCACCATTAATCCAGGCGGTTTGACCATTCACCGCCATGATCTGAAACCAGTTGTTCCCTTTTTGAGCGATGATGATTGCCGGGTTGGCTTTTATGGTCACTTTCTTGCTGTTGCCCGGATGACGATAGAATGTATATTCATCCGTTGCGATGATTTTACCCGCTTGATCGGTTGCATTGGCACAACTGGTGACGAATAACACACCCAACAATGCAGAAAGCAGTGACAAGGATAATCCAGTCATAATCCTACCCCGGCTTGCGATCAAGTTCAGCATCGGTATTCCAGCCGTTTTTTCTTAATTCGGTCTCTGAATGGCCAATCAATTCCATCTCATCCTGTGAAGTTGATAAAAAGCAGGTTAATTGAATCCCCGCCCTGTGGGTGGAGGAAATATATCCAGCGAAATATTGTTATTGCCCCCAGTATCTTTCATTGCGGGGTATCTGCCTGTAACGGCACATAGTTGATGTTAATTTCTTTTTTTGTTTTGTCCCAGTCTATTTCAATGCGCAATTTATCTTCTTCGGAGTGGAGGGCATAGCTCCACCAGCTGTTGGCCTTGAGCAGTTGTGCGTATAGCTCGTGGTAGTAACTTGTTGTTGCCGATGTTTGTGGATCATAGGTCAACTTGACGTAAAAGACCGGGTAGGTTTTGTTTTTGAGTAATACGACTTTGTTGATCTGAATTTTATGCCGGGCAAAAACTTTTTTCACCGGGTGGTGCCAGTTGGCGATATCGGTGATCACGGTTGGTGTTTCGTTGTCCGCCTGTACAACAGGTGCATTAACTGACATGGTTATCAACATGACGGCGCAAATTGTTATCCAGCCTTGTTTGATTTTGTTTGTAGATGGTCTTGAACCGGGCATTGTCTTGGCCTCTTGTACAATTAACTGTTTTTCTTCATCCACTCCACCACCCCCTGCCCTGCCACATAACCGCTTGCGATGCAGGCCGTGAGCAGGTAGCCGCCGGTGGGGGCATCCCAGTCGAGCATTTCTCCGGCGCAGAAGGTGCCGGGCTGTTGTTTGAGCATGAGGTATTGGTCCAGGGCGTCGAAGGCGATGCCGCCTGAGGTGCTGATGGCTTCGTCCATGGGGCGCGGGCGTTGGCAGGTGACAGGCAGTGCCTTGAGTGTTTGCGCCAGTTGTTGGGGGTTGTTGAGTGTGGTCTTGTCGGTGGTTTCATAAATGAGCGCGGTTTTGATGCCGCTGATGCCGAGTGTGCGGCGCAAGTGTTCGCTGAGGGAGCGTTTGCCGCGGGGTTGGCTCAGTTTTGCGATGATCTGTGCTGTGTCGAGATCTGGCAGGAGATCGAGATAGAGGGTTGCGCTGCCGTGTTGTTCGATGAGCCGGACGATGGCCGAGGCAAAGGGATAGATGAGGCTGCCTTCGATGCCATAACGGCTGATCACAAACTCGCCCTGCTTTTCTTGTCGTGTGCCGTGTTGATCGGTGAATGCGACCATCACCGATTTGACCGGTTGTCCGGCATGGCGGCTTTGCATGTGGTCGGACCAGTTGACCTCGAAGCCGCAGTTGGCGGGTTTGAGTGGGGTGATCGGGATGCCCTGTGCGGTCAGTATGTCGACCCAGGCGCCGGTGGAACCCAGGCGTGCCCAACTGCCGCCACCCAGGGCCAGTACGGTTGCAGCTGATCGCATGGTGGTTTCGCCGTTCGGTGTCATAAAGCGCAGTGTGCCGTCATTGGCAAAGCCCAGCCATTGATGACGCATGTGAAAGCGCACGCCTTGTGTGCGCAGGCGATGTAACCAGCGGCGTAATAATGGGGCGGCTTTCATCTCTTCAGGGAAGACGCGCCCGGAGCTGCCGACGAAGGTGTTGATGCCCAGTGCATGTACCCAGTCGCGCAATTGTTGCGGTGTGAATGCCTGCAGGAGGGGTTCGATATGTGTGCGACTTTCCCCATAACGCTGGAGAAAGTCCGGCAAGGCGTCGGCATGGGTGATATTCAGGCCGCTCTTGCCCGCCATGAGAAATTTGCGTCCCACTGAGGGCATGGCATCGTAGAGATCAACCGCGATGCCCTGTTGGCTGATGACCTCGGCGGCCATGAGTCCGGCAGGCCCGCCGCCGATGATGGCGACCGGGAGTGAAGTGGTGATGGGCATGGTCATGTTATTCGTTTGGGAGCGCGCTGGATAATGTTGCCGGCGCGTCAGATGAACTGAATACCCGCCGGATGATTAACGCAAGACAGTATGTCATGCCGGTGTTCCTCCACACAGTTTCCATAACTCGATGAGATAGGCCACATCATAGTCGGCGCGGTGCTGGATTTTGACTTTATCTCTGGCGATGCGTTTGCTGTTTTCGATGTGGTCGATGATGTCGTCCTGTTCTTCCAGAGTGAGGGAGAGTTCGGCAATCAACAGTTCGTGGATGTCCCTGATCTGGAATTGGGGCTGTGGCAGTTGTCCCCCTTCGAACAGGGTGTAGAGCCAGTAGCCATCAAAGCGCGGGGCATCGGAGTAGACGATTTTGTTGTTCAGTCCGGCATAGACCTTTTCGCAAACCTCGGCCGGTGGCAGGCCCTTGTTGAGCAGTTCATGGCGGGGAATACCGTGGACTTCCTGGGCGACAACACTCCAGTCGGTCCATGCCGGTACGGCTGCCGGTGAGATGAGACAGCTGGTGATGTTGTCCGTGTTGCTGCCCCAGGCGATTTCGATGGGCCAGGAATCGTGCGAAAGGCTGGATGCTTCAAAGTCGATGAAATAGGGTGTGTCATGCATGGTGCAAGTATAACCCGTTCGGCATGTTTCGCCCGATTTTTCTTCAGGGAGCGATCAACTGGACTTTTTTATCCGGCAAACAGCCTTGCAACCGCTTTACCGTTGACGCGATTCGCTGCTTGTCACTGCTCGCCATGGCCAGTATGGCCTTGCTCTTGATGGACGGTACGTGTTGTTTGGGGTCGAGGATAAGCGTCATGCCCTCCAGACAGTCAATATATTTTGTTTGATACTCTGCCGCTGCAGTGATGCTGTTGAAGGGATGAATCGCAACATAGTATAACGGTATCGCGGTGGAATTCTGTTTACGAAGTTTTTTGTCTGCCGGATCATACTGCCATGTACTGACTTTGTGACTGTCATACATTTCATCACCGGCCATGCCTCCTGCCTGAACTCCGCTGAAATGCCGAATCAATTCTGTACCATTCGAAATTCGATGCAGCGTAACGGTGGACCAGGTCGGCCCGTTTCCTTCTTCTTTCGACCAGAGATGTTGAAGTTTGTCATTGCTGCTCATGTAGAGGTCATGCCGGCGTTTGGTATGTTCAACACCGGTGGACTGTATAACCAGCAGTCCCTCCGTGTTTTCATCGAGGCGAACTGTACGGGTAATGAGGGTGACATAATCATTTTCGGTGCCCACAATGACATAATCGTATTGGCTTTCCTTTTCCAGGGGATCACCGATCCCGTACCATTGCCCCGCCTTGTCGCTGGAGAACTCATCACTGCCGGCCGTCCAGTCCAGCTGTTTTGTATCGAGTATGCGCTGTTGTTCCAGCAATTGAATATCAATCTTGCATATTGATGTTTGACACGGATTTACCTGGAGTCGATATGTCCGGTGTTTGTTTATTAATGAGGGGATGACCTCCGGCACACCGCCGCCTTTGTGGGGTTGCCCCGCCTGGGCTGCCGTCAATGCAAGGAACAGGCTCAGAGACGTCAGGCATTGTGCGATGTACGACATAAAATAGTCCTTAATATATAAACCTGAAAATTATAGTTAACTATTAGAAGTGGTCGCAAAATATCACGAGCGCAGGTGATACAAGGCAAATTTGAACGAAAAACAGCGTTTTGTACAGGGATTGTACTTATTTCGCGAAGCCCATGGATGGGCGAGAGCGAAGCTTGTACAGGGATTGTACTTATTTCGCGAAGCCCATGGATGGGCGAGAGCGAAGCTTGTACAGGGATTGTACTTATTTCGCGAAGCCCATGGATGGGCGAGAGCGAAGCTTGTACAGGGATTGTACTTATTTCGCGAAGCCCATGGATGGGCGAGAGCGAAGCTTGTACAGGGATTGTACTTATTTCGCGAAGCCCATGGATGGGCGAGAGCGAAGCTTGTACAGGGATTGTACTTATTTCGCGAAGCC
>Ga0224511_10000021_pt1 | contig 82425 bp, 31 predicted proteins | sample SF_May12_sed_USG_2_FD_169988 | JGI IMG/M metagenome (GOLD analysis project Ga0224511, IMG submission 169988) | Sediment microbial communities from San Francisco Bay, California, United States - SF_May12_sed_USGS_8_1 | ecosystem: Environmental > Aquatic > Marine > Sediment | place: USA...
ATACTGCCACTTACCCTTGAAGTCAATGACACTCTGGCGCGTGTCCGGATAACACGGACCGTTATTCATTGTAAAACATGGTTTGGTTCCCTAAACTACTGTCCGGTTCCGGAAACACGGATTTCCTGATAAATGGAGCGATTTTACGTTGCGTTTTTTCGTTCCCGAGACAAACTGTCCGGATAGCGGTGTTTCCGGATAACTGGAGCCCGGATAAACGAGGCTTCACTGTATAAATAATCTAAAACTTCGCTGAAATGCTTCTTTTTACTTTCAGTTACTGTTGCCAATTGGCTTTTAACAAATTGCTTTAATGATATGCTAGTAATTTAAACTTTGATTTCTTTTTTTCAGAATTTTTTTAATGACCATTATTACAACTTGGTTAAGAAATTATGTAATATCAGATGGTGTTAAAATACAATTAAATTCTTTCTGGGCCAAAAAACATAGTTTTGGTAAAATCTAGTAAGGCCCTGTAAAATTCAAAATTTACAGGACCCCTTGTTTTAAACAAATTGTGTACCCTGATGTTAGAGTTGAGTAGTTTGTAGGTCCAGATGATGACATTCTTGTAGATGACCAAGGAGTTTTGTTTGAATCTTGCACTGTTGTAGATGTATCAGATTCCATGTACATGTAGGAATCACCTGATGTCTGGTCTTTATCTCCAGCTGGTGTCTCCAATAAACCCAAATCTGTTCAGTTTTAAAATGTAAAAAATATACACAATGAGTCGTTTACATAATAAAGTAGCAAAGCATTTAATTAGTTTAGTTCTAAAACTATAATAGGTATGTTTCATGTATTGGTAACCTGATCCTTCTGTGAAAATGACAGCAACCCTACAGTTATTTTGGTTTCCAGACTTTCTTAAATTAAATTGGGTACAGTATTAGTTTTTAGACTTAAATTCTTAGAATGGATACCCAATTATATGTTTTACAATTGCATTTCACTCTCAAAGCCGATGTTGATTACGTAGTTGCACAACTCCATAGCTGGCTCTGTCTCAGCTGAGAGATATTATGTTATCTACATTGTACATATTACATTATATCTCTCAGTTCTTATCGAACATTAGAGTTAAGACGTAAGCCTATTAACAAACACAACCAAATGGCTCCATTTAAGATGCAAAATGATGGAAAAGAAATCACACCATGTGCATGTCGGAAGTGGGGCCGCAGGGGCTGCGCTCGCGGCCCCAATATTTGGGCTAGTTGCCGTTTTGGGGCCGCGGTTTTTAAATACGCAAGTTGTTTGTTTTATTACCCAGACACAGAAAATCGCATATCGTGTCGTTCACGTGTCATCAAAATTCCAATAGTTTGATAACTCTTATCTATTGACCCGTGTAGCTAGCTATTGATCCTTGAGGGCGATTTTATTGCTCCAGTTTATTGATCTGCAATGCTTTATTGATTGCTACAGATTGCTAAAACAACAGTGTGGTCTTGTTGTAAGGTGTGAAAGCATGACAAATTGTCCATGTGGAGGTGAGGCCACCGTTGGGATGATTCAACTGCGCCGCCAACAAGTTTGTTGGAAACAGATACGGCAGGCTGTCTACAATTCATTTGGAACTTGTTATGTCCATAAGTGAAAATGGAATTTGCAAATAAGAGACAATTTAACATCTTCGTTATATAAGGACGTGCTTGTAATTTGCTGTTCAGTTCAAATGACTTACCTACTATTATATGCTTACTTATATTGTGTTCTTAGACATATTTGATCATATTTGCCATATTTATTTTATTGCCGTTTTATTTCATATGGCATAAACTGAATTATTTCGTAAGCAAGCCTCAATATTCACATTAAAATGTACAGTTGTCATCAAGAAACACGGCTAACTTGACAAAATTATAAAGAAACATACATCACTAATTTTTCGCGCGCTCGCTTCGCTCGCGCACATTTTTTTGTCTATTTATCATTATTAAAACTAAAAATGGATTGCTGAAATCGAAATATTGTACACTTTCAATCTAACAATTACGCGGTTTTGCAATGAGGAGAACGGGTTTCACTCTCATACATTATGTTCTTTATGTATTTTATACGGACATGAATTATGCAAAAAGGTATGATATATTTAATGCGTTAAAATTCGCGGCCCCAATATCGAAATGCTTCCGACGCCCCTGATGTGGAAACTTCTAAAGTGTTTGTGTATATTATTAGATTTACCCCCCCCCCCACATACTAAATCATAGGTCTAGAGTCATTAAATGTATAGAATATAGGTGTAAAAGTATAATGCAGCTAGGTTGTAGTCAGCACAACTTGCAAGAATGGCCTCCTGGATGAGAACCCAGCTCTGGGCTACTTGATTCACTCTTGTAAACCGGTTTATTAACCAAACTTCACTATACTTCTTTTGAATTAATGGTCTGATTGACTTTTATTTGATAAACCAGCTAAGGCAGCTTAATTGTTCTTCGAACTACAAATGTTTTAAACAATCCAACAAATGCTTTCTTTTAACCATGGGTTGAATAATGTAAAAGAATGATCGTTTAAAAACTGGTTGAGGAAGAAAGGGAGAAAACTGATACCAAATAGAGTGAAATGCAATGAAAAACTTAAAATTGGTTATCAGTCCTGAGACTATAACGTTAACTGTTATAGAATAATTAAATATTAAAGTTTTTTAACTGCTTTTATTTCTAATTTTAGCAAGAAACTTACTATATTTGGCTTGGATATTGTTGCCAATGGCAATGCTTGATTTTGCCATGGCTTCAAGTTGTTCAACTTCAAGAACTTGAAGTGGTCCCGAAAACGTATGATAAAATGCAATAACGAACGTAATCCAGAACACAAAGTGTGTATTTCACGAAAAGTCCCTCAAGAACAAAATATTTTACGCAGAATGCCCAGATAAAACATAATTTGTCTTACAAACATTAACCAACTATTAAATTACTTGTTTTTTTGCTTATTGCAGACGAATTGCGAATTAATTTGAAAGTTGTAAAAACCGCAATTGGTTAGAGTGTGACATAACTTCAACTTCAACTTTATACTGCCAAAAGTCAATACTGACTACATGAGGCATAATAAAACCGTAATGAATTTTATCGGTGATCTCCCTTGAATTATACCAATCTGAAGCATTGCTCAGTTCATTATTACTAGGGAAGGTGGGTAAATAATAAAAAGCTATTTGATCTTTCCATCATTTATCGCATATTGTTAGTTATTCTGACGACTTAAATCTACCTCAGTTGAACTAATTATATGTTTATACTTCTTTCAAGTCTATACTGCTTACATATACATGCATATATCTGGGCATCGTTACAGAACAACAATATGTCTGACACTAGGGCAGCACATCACCACTAAAACGAAAATCAAAACATATTTATTCACATTCATCACAACCGACATCAGTACGCACAATTATTAAATTATACATACATTACTCTCAGTAAAGAGTAGCAGTAATATATTATCCAGGGCTATACAATTTTAGTAGAGGACTACCAAGGGACCATTCCTGTTGAGTTTGGTAAAATTCCCATTAGCGGTTCAAGATAAGAAGTCATTTGAAGTTTTCCTTAAATAAATTCAAAGTAAAATTGTGACCCCGAAGCGTGGTCAATTTTGACCCCAGGGGCATAATTTGAACAACTTTGGTAGAGGACCTCTTGATGATGTTATATACCAAATATAAAAGCTCTAAGCCTTGTAGTTTCAGAGATTTTTTTTGAAGATTGCCTTTTGAAAACCTATTTGTTGACCCCGCGACCTACATATGCAATAAATCAGAACCATTTGAACAAGTTGTGTAGGGGACCACCCAGGCACCATTCCTGTTGAGTTTGGTCAAATTCCCATTAGCGGTTCAAAAGAAGATGTTGTTTGAACTTTTCCTTGTATAATTCAATGTAAAATTGTGACCCCGGGGCGGGGTCAATTTTGACCGAAGGGGCATAATTTGTACAACTTTGGTAGAGGACCTCTAGATGATGCTATATACTAAATATGAAAGCTCTGGGCCTTGTAGTTTCAGACAAGAAGATTTTTGAAAATTGCATTTTGAAAACCTATTTTTGACCCCGTGAACTACCTATGCAACCAACTGGAACGGTTTGAACAACTTTGGTAGAGGAACACCTAGGGATCATTCCTGTGAAGTTTGGTCAAAATCCGATGAGCGGTTTCAGAGGAGAAGATGTTTAAGTAAAAAGGTTGACGGACGACGCACGAACACGAGGGACGACGACGGACGACGGACAAAGGCCGGTCACAATAGCTCACCCTGTGCACTAAAATGTGCTCAGGTGAGCTAAAAACACTCACAAACACAAATAATAATAAATAAATAACAATTATATTTGTCAAAGTTGATTAAAAAATTAATCTCAGGTACAATGTTTGTTTCTAAACTGAACCTTAAATTAAACAGAAAACTAAACAGTGATGTCCACTGCCCATCACTTAACATTAATTTTAAATTCACACATACTGTACTTTTTAGCTACACTAGTTACAGCTACATTTTTGAAACCAAAATTGTTATACTATATCTATTTACCCTTTCCACACTTATTTAAAATAAAGATACAAGGGAAGTAATTAAATTTGGTATTTTTCAATTCATGTAGTAAGAGTTGCTTCCCTTACATTTTATATGTTTCTCGAAGGTGAAAATATAAAACTGTCATTTCACATATCTTTATTTATCTTCGAGAGTCTAAAAGAAGGTTTCGTCTAATGTTCTTGTTTAAAAGACACCAACTACCTTTTTAATATGAATAGCAACCATGCTGACGGCGGAATCTGCAACTATGTTGATGAATCAATATCGACTAAACCAGTGTTTTTTCTATCAAAACCTTTAAAGCTTTTCATAAATCATTTTTGTCTCATTCTTAAATCGGCGCCTTAAGATGATGTAAATAACTTCACAACAAATGGTTTGAAAAACGAAGGTGCCGGCACCTATAAAGAATATGAGATCATAGGACCCCGTGACGTCAAAACTCAGTCCACCCACGTATCCACCAAGTATTTCTCCTATCCCGTTCAAGAAAAATGTAAGTGAGGCGAGCACCGGGAACTCGTTTGGTCCTCTCAGCGCGAGCTGCATAGCAGGAAGTGACGCAATCACCATGCTGTTGCTGGCGCCACGTACGAACATGATCAGCATCATGCCCCAGTAGTATGGCGTCAAGATTATCAGTATATGCGCCAGACCCCAGACCAATAGGCCCAGCGCGAGGATGTGCTCCGCACGTCTGCTAGGGTTACGTTGTATGTAGACCGTCATCAAAAGCCGCGTCACTATCGCAGAGACGCCGTTCAGGGACAATATCTCGGTGCCTTGCTCGCGGCTGTAGCCCTTTAGGATCGCTAAGTCCACCACAAACCACGTCTCCAAAGGACCCAAACAGGGAAATAGAAATGCAATCAACAGAAATAATAAAATTGCAGGGTCTTTTAACATACTAGTCAACATTGACGTTCCACTTTTGTTAGATATCACATTCTGTCTATGGAAAAATGTTTTTGAAAAATGAATGAGCAGTCCTCCAACTACTGTATTCAAGTACAGTCCGCCAATAATCAGTAGACAACCTCTCCATCCAAACTGGTTAATCAGGGCGTCTGTTACATAAGGCATGACGACCTGTGCTGCCGCAGCTCCCATGGTGAGAGCGCTCAGCGCCGCCTTCCGACTTCCCGTGAATGTCCAGTTGACGACCATGGCCGCCGCGATGATGGCCACACTGGCCGCCAGCCCGCCCACTACTCCCACGAGCGCCACCACCGTCCATATGTTCGTGGCTGTCATGCACAGCCCGAACGCCAGGCAGCACGTGATGTTACTTATCACCAGGATGTACCCCGCGTCCCACCGCATGATAGCTCGGGCAAACAACACCGTCCCTCCTGAAGAATGTACATAAATTATAAAGAAGGAGTTTATGCTACTAAATAGTGTCCACAAAATACAGCAGTAAAAACCCTTTTTATATAAAACAACAACAAAGATAACATTAAATATTTGATCACATACGTGTTTAGGATACTATTTGATGCAATGTCCCAATTCACAATGTAGAGGTTCCTTGTATACTTTAACGTTTGCTTAACTTCACTGATTATATCTAGTAAAACCTAATTCTACCGAGGGAGAGTCCGAGGTAGAGGCTCTGCACGAGGGCGGCCTCAGAGCGGAGGGAGCCGAGGTCGTCGATCAGCTCCACGTAAACGACGCCCAGCGCGATCACGGCGCCAGAATTGAGGAACTGCATGTAGAGGCATGCGCACATCAAGGCCGCCTTTCGACACCTTTAGTACAAATATGAGTATTTTATATTGTGTTACATTGTGCCATTTAATGTAAAACACGTACAGTGAACTCGATAATTTCGGGTCATCGACAGTTCCGGGTCAACTTTAGAAAAATATATTTGTTTTTCCCGAATGGTTTAGTATTTCGTTATTTTAATTATCCAGTCATATTTTCTGATCTCTTAGCTGCTTGAAATGTGATGTTGGCTGTAGAAACTTGACTAATTGAAGTCTTGATCACAACATGCTTGATTGCACAGCTTCACGGGAAAGTGAAAGTACCAGCAAATTATTAACACGTCTCTGCTAAAACTTCAATTTGAAGCAGCAATTTCAGCAAAACATGTATAAATCACATATACACTTGTAGATAATTTACCACTGACTAAGATTTAGAAAAGATTTTTGTACTTTTGCAACTTTTTAATGACACACTTGCTGATAATTATACCTTGTTTACGGACGACAGTTCCGGGTCAGCCGTTGACACTTCCCCAAAAGTATAGATGTTTGGGAAAACGATTTTGATAGAACATCATTTATAATATTTGTTTATACTGTGGTGTGGTATTGTGTCAAAAACTACAAAATGAAGTAGTTTAAAACCTTTTTTGCATTTCTTTATTTCTTTTGTTTAGTTTTATATTCAGTAGATAATTGAATGCGTTATGGTTTAGTTAGTTCTTTTACATAATTTTCTTTTATTTTGAAGCAGAAGAGTGTAATAAATGTTATGTATTAAAATGACAGCTATTTTGTTTGATTATAACATTGTTAAGATGACATCTGATAACAGAAAATAAACACTTGTCACGTGACCAGCAACTGTCGAGTGTGACCCGCAACTGTCAAATTTACAGCATGCAGTTGGATACTCTAAATACTGTGATTTTTCAAAGTAAAAAAATTCCTGAATTTTATTATAGTAAGGCGGAATAATTTGTTGAACAATTAATGCAGATAAGTTTCTCCAAACTTTCGTTTCAAAGAAACACGCGTCGTTAATTTCGTTACTGACCCGGAACTGTCGAGTCCACTGTATCACCTATTTCATAATAGATCAAGATGTTAAGAAAGCATGTATCCAATGTGTTGGCTTATTTGCCCCAAGTTTGACAAGCTTATTTATACTAAGCACATACAAAGGTGAAATGAGAACATGTACAATAACCTATTTCTATGACGACACGTATATGCCATACTGGTGTACACAGTTTGTATATGAAACGGTGTAAAATATCTAATTCAATGATGTCGACATCGAATTTATTTCTCCATGTTTTGTCTTTCTCTCCCGCGTGATACCGATTGTTAGCACAAACATCTACAGTGTAGGTAGGTTTTTTTTGTTACTTGAAAAATCATCTAAAACAGTGGCACCGCTGGAATTAATGTTGCACAACTAATTGTACGCACATCAAAATCACACACAAGCTCAACATTTCTTAATGTGAATAGCATTTACCTTGACGGCTCTGTCCCATGTTGTGGGGGAACAAGGGGCGTCTGGGAGGATTCTGTCTGCGAGTGCTGGTCATCACTGTCAGGCGACATCGCGTACACGTCAGTAGAGGCGCCGGCGAGAAGTCGCTGTATGGCGCCATCTTTTTCAAATGATCTAAAATAACGAATCTTCAATCTTCACTGAAAGTTATGTCAGTCAGATAACAAACTATATACTAGTATTGCATTTAAATTTCATTTTTGTCTGTTATGTATAATTATTTATAAGGCCTTTTCTTTAACATTTACAAACCGAAAATACCAATAAATAAATCAAAGTTCTGGGAATACAGAACGTTATCATTTTACCTGTAGGTGACAGAGTGAGAGCTGTCATCTTGGAAGTCGAGCACTGACTGTGGCATGTTGGAAACAACTGGTAATGTAGACCCTTAAATAAGAATTAAATCCTTATTATAATAAAACCATAATTTATGTCAGTCTTAAACTAACTAGGTATACCCTCTTCCACAAATTATCAATCAATGACACATACTGATACGGTTTACTTCAGAGTACACACTGAACCTCAGTGAAGATGTTCTTAATTATTGTCATAACTATATGCAAGGACATGTTTAATGTACTCAGTTCGTGACGGTTGAATGTCATATATAAAATGATGTAATGTGTGTCCTAGGATGTCCATAATTCCTTGCACAAAAGCATGAGGATCAATTGCAATTGTCTAGAATAAAACATACAAATTCACAACAGAAATTAGCTATTACTTATAAACAGAAATTAAACGATATCTTCAGGAATCAACACATCAATAATTAAAGACATACTGACATTTTATATAATTTTGATGAAATCTTGTAAATTTAACATAAAAAATAACTAGCCACGCCAACCTTTGATGGGTACTTACAACATTTAAAATATAGAATAAAAATGAATCGCATTGATGAATGTTACATACCCAAAATGTGAACTGAAATAAAAATCCGTTTTGTTAAAATTACCGAAAAGTTCTCTATACACACTACCTTTTTTCTTCCACATTTTTATGCTCTAATCCCATAATTATGTTAAAGGTCATATTTTTTGTCTCAATTTCTTTTTATTTTTAATATGAATATTCGTCTAAACATACATGTTTTGGAAAAAACAACAACAAAACAACAAAAATCTAACGTCAAAATCCTTGCCAGAGCCGGGAATTGAACGCGGGACCTCTTGTAAATATTTTAAAAAAATAATGTCAAGTTACAATATAATCCAAACTTCACGTACTTATTGTGATTAGCTTTATTCACAAGTTCAAATGCACAACATTCTTTACATGCATAATTATGAATAGTGTTTATGGTGTGCCTGCAATATATTTATGCCTTTATTCAGCACAGTATTCGAGTACTGTAAACATGAATACTAGTATTAGACTATTACCAGATACTTATTTGCTGGGACATTCAGACCTCGACATCCTGAGTTTTTTTCCTGATAATCTGGGTTATTGAGCTGTGTACTTCTTTTTGGGTGGAAATAGAGTTTCGCTCATGCGCAAGGAGTCTTCGATATATATAGTGGGCATCTTTCATTACCAACGATGAACAGCTTTAATAAAACCCAGGCTGCTATCTTGCCCGTGCAAGATAAGCGTATGCTTCCATAGTAACGTCTCTTTGGTTGAAATGACAGTACCATGGGAAGAGAGAATTGAGGAGAGCTTCGAAAGAAAACTCACAAAGTACCAGGCTCTCACATAGAGTTGTGTTGAAAGAGGTTGGAAGGCATGGTGTTTTCCAGTGGAAGTAGGCTGCAGAGGATTTCCAGCCCAGTCACTGTGGCGCACTTTTAGCCGACTTGGGATTACTGGACAATCCCGGAAGAGAGCCTTATCGGCTATTGCCCGAGAAACAGAAGGCGCCTCACTGTGGATTTGGCGAAAAAGGGAGGAACAGTGGGTTGGAGGCCACAGTGCAGAGAAGTAGTCAGCCACCAAAATTTGGCAGACGAGTCAGAGAAGCTAAAGCATACTATCTCCAGGCCCGAATTTGATCGACTCCGGTCGGCACACCATAGGAGGACGTTGTGGGTTGTGCCTAAACGTCCGATGAATATGGCACCCACCTGATGATGGAGATAGTAGCAGCATTTAATGCTGTATCTTACAACTTCGCAGATTGTTTTAGTCGGTTTGAACGTCGCGCTACTTACAGCGAGCGGTCAACCAACTTAGCAAACCTTTGCTAGTAGCTGTTATCTCCCCTAGACTAATTGTTGGTGAAAGAACGCTCGGTTGATGCAATATGTACACTTTCCTGTAGTGACTGTCATTTCTTTATCAATTGTGTTTTAGTGCTCAAATTATCCCAAAATGTTATGCACATATTGATCTAACAACTTATGTTATAAACATAGAACAAGCTCATTTTCAACAATCGGTCAATGTAATTTGGGCCATATATTGCGTTGAACTAAACAGACGCCATATCTTTGGTTTAACTAAACAGACGCCATATCTTTGGTTTAACTAAACATACGACATATCTTTGGATTAACTAAACATATGCCATATCTTTGGTTTTACCAAACAGACGCCATATACTTCGTTTAACTAAACAGACGCCATATCGTTGGTTTAACTAACCAGACGCCATATCTTTGGTTTAACTAAACATACGCCATATCTTTGGTTTAACTAAATATATGCCATATCTTTGGTTTAACCAAACAGACGCATAATCTTTTTGTTTAACTAAACAGACGCCATATCTTTGGTTCAACTAAATATATATACAACATAATCGTTTGGACGAGTCCATCTTTTAAAAATATGAACAACTATGCGTTGAGCCTTTGCCCAAGTACATAATATCTGTGTTTGTTTTTACCTTTCTCACTCAGATTTTGATCTGTATTGGATGTACTTATTTATTTATATTTTTATGTTGGCGTCTGGCATGTACTTAAAAACAAACATAAAACGTATTAATAAAAGATTTATATTATCTGACATGTAGAAACTTGGTTTTAGTTGCGTGTAGAAATGATGTATGTGATACATGTACGTACACATAACAGAAGAGACATGGTAATAGTTATTCTAATATTTAACTCTCTAGTAGTGAACTCAACATATTTTACCATTAAGTTTTTTGTAACTTTAAATTCATCAAGTTGAGCTGTATTATTACACGTATATTAGGCATTCGTCACACTAATCCCGTTTTCTTGCAACACATTCTCGTCTTTAATTTCTAGTCTGAGACTTTCGGTGATTGGAAAACAAACTGATTATTTGCTTATTATAAGTCAATATATGGGAGATGAGAACGTGGCGGCCCGGCGTAGTGTATGAGATGAATTCACGCGATGTTATATCTGGAATCTAGTTCGGCCAACACGACTCCTCCAGCCTGATCCACAAACCCGGCGTCGGTCGCCATCAACGAGGTCCCCTGCACCACTCGGAAAACAAGCACGCCTCGTTTATGTAGATTTTCTCAGACTCACGGAATTAACTAACGTTAGAGCTATATTCAACACGAACCTATATATTTTCATGACAAGGTCGAAATCAAAGATTATTTCGAGCATGGCAATTTGTAAGAACAATATCAGTTTTGAAGAGCAATATATGTACCTAAACTCATTTTTTCCATATGTTTTGCATAATTTTAAAATATTTTTCACTTGAGATTCAACATAGCTTTGAGTTTTCTTTTCTGAGGTACAGTATTTGGTATTTTTTAAAGCAGCTGTCCTCCAGAATATACTTAAAATATTAGTTACAAATATTTCAAAATATCTCTTCAAATATATATATAATAGATGTAAAAAATAAAAAATCTACATATGTTCACTTTTTGCTTTGAAAACAGACAATTCGCTTTTCTGCCATCGGAACATTCCTACTATACATAACGGCTACTGCGTTAGTAACGCAGTAGATTATGCAAAGAAAAACGATGTTTTACCAACGATTTTGTCAACTGAATTTGTAGTCAGTAATAATAGTTTCCTCCACTGAACATAACTTGACCTGTATTTACCGTTAATATTATTATTATTATTTTTTTCATTTATTTTTATTTTTTGAACATCTGGAGGACAGATGCTTTAAACGTTTTCTCTATTTTAAAAATATTTTACCAAACGATAATAGTCATTAAAACAGTTTACAAGAGAGTGACCTGATTATGTGATTCGATGATTTTCATAATACAAAGTAAAAATAGTATTTCAAATAAAAATAACATCAATCGTCAATGTAACAAAATTTATTTCATAAAACTTCTGACAAGTCGACAGACATTGGCCTATGAGTATACATATACAGATCATAACAGTATCAAAATGTCACAAGAATCAATTAAACATAGTCATATCTCTTAAGTGAGATACAAATAAAATAAAATGTAATATCATAGCTGTATGATATCTCTATATATCTGATAAACGTATTTACATTTATAGCATGTATAATTTAGCACTTTTGGTGTGTAAGTCTTTGAAACATAGGGAACCTTTCTATTTACAATATTGCTTATTATTTTATTTGTTTTCCAACAGTTTTGATTTATCTCTATCAATGGCACGAGTAGAATGGAGTCGTGGAAGCCTGTAGTTACGTTAAACTCCACACCGAAGTACGTGTAAGTTGTGACACTACAACAACAGTATAGGCAAGATGGCAGCTTACTGGTCTCCCGCTCTTTACATCACACAACACACTGCCAGATCCACCGCCGGGTTAAAACGAAAGTACACACTTCAACATCATAGAATTATGCCATAGACGATTAAATAACAGATAAAAAATGGAGTAAACATAGAAAAACGTAAGTCATGTACTGAGTATGACACAGTTTTCAGATCAGATTTACACGTAAGCGAGCACACTGTCATGGTGAAGGACCCCCGTGTCATGGGGCTGAGTAACTGACCGTTCAGATATTGCAGTAGGACATAGGAGCTCTGAGATCAAGTATTGAAACACTTTCCGAGATAAAAAAGAACCATGTAAACAGAGAGGTTGGTTAGCCTACACGTGTTTGTTAGAGTTCTGGTAATGGAGGCTGTCATGAAGTGACGAAGTTTGCTATGAGATGTACATCAAGTATTGCACTAATTACAATCATGTCGGTCAGAGGTCATTATGCAAATTTACAAGCATGGTAATGATTCTACAAAAAAGACGTGCTAAAAGTTTAAACCATAGCATATATAATTAGTTAAAAAACAAACGATGTGTCAATCGGGTAGCGTTCCTTTCGTGTTTGACACTGCACCATGTTACAACAAATGAAATATTTATCAGGAAAACTGATATTATAGTTGACATTTTTCAGTTTAGAAGCAAGAAAAACGATATGTGAAATTAACATCAGAATACTGGCTAGTGCCACGTGTATCAAACGTCCATGCATAATGGGGTAAGGTGTGGAGTTGTGTAAATGTACAGGAATGAGATGGCATGTATGTCCGGGTATGGCGACCACACATGCTGGACACTCACTGACCAGTTAGTCATACACGAAGCTGGCTGGCATTCCAAGGGGAAGCTGAGTGAAAAAATACAGTTGCAATAAAACACACGTGGTGCACTCGCGCAATCAAGCGTGACAACATGGGTAACGTCTGTAGATACACATATATGCTCACAGTAAGTTCCTGTAGATAAAAGTGAACATACTTTCACACATTCATTCAAACACTCAAATGTCTTATAATAATAATAATAATCTAGTAATTCGTATTGTAGATCTTCCATTCTTGCAATCTTATACATTCACAGACATACAAATTACACAGCTACCCTGCCAAACTAAACAAATCTCAACAAATATTATGTCTATAAACTGAGTATGTGTCGGTACTTTATAATTGCATCAAGTGCAAATAAAACAAAATTTAGACAATACAAAAAAGTATAAATTCATATTATTATAGATCTATGTACACTTTAGACAGATAAAAAACTTTAAAACATACAAAATAGTAACAAATAAAATTCTGAGCATGGTCATGACAACAATGTGATATGATTTTGTCTAAGCTACCTAGAAGATGAGAGTGTCATGATTGCAATGTCAGATGTGTGGACCACGTGATCGTCAGACCGTGACGTGACCATGCACTAGTTCGCGTCCATCGACACACTGGGGCTCCACTGGGCGAGGACCATTCCCGTCACCCCCGCCCCCTTAGTTCCACGCTCAGGAGACACGGGCGATGATTTTGAGAAGCGTCTAATTGTTCAAGACTGTTAAGTATGTGCAACGTGTCACCAAAACGGTGCAGAGTCACAATAGTGTCTGAACAGCTTTATTGAATCCTCCCACAGTTCGATGTATCACGAGACCACCACTGAATATATGAAATGACCGTATACAAACCGGAAGAAAGCAAGCAAGGCTTCTTAGTTCAGTGTAAGTTTGACAACTGTTCACTCTGGTCTAAGATGTATTGCGTAATGGAAGCTGTCGTTGGCTCTTTACACAAGTTCATTGATCCAATGACGTCATTTTGGTGACGTCATCATATGGCACGTGGCGTTTTGTGACACTACTGTCGGCCATGTTTTAAGACTTTTCCGGACTAGCTGGAACCCCGACGGCCTGTTCCCGACCCCCTGAAAGCGCCGCGCCTGGCTGGTAGTAGTACTCCGGGTCTGAAAAGGTGAGCAAAAATGTTTATAAATGCACAGGTAAACAGGTAGGACATTGGATTTTTGACATGAAATTAAAATTGCTTTTAAGGTAGATCTATTTAAAAGTTATTATTACGAGTACTATCCAATAGCAATTTCTGTACCTATAACAAGAGTTTGCAAAGAAAAACGTCAACTAAAACACTTGAAAACTAGTTCTTGTAAAAGCGACATGCAGATGGTGTTTTTTATGATTGAATATTTAAAATACGACAGTGGTGAAGTTCATGAAACAAATTATTATCATTATTTCATAAATAAATTGTTATTATTTCCTATGAATGTGAGGGTGGCAGCGATGTGGCTTTTTGCGTGTCAGTGGCAGGCGCCGTCGCCATTAACCATGGAAAACAGAGGGAAAACTTAGAAATGTGATCCAGTGGTCATAAAGCGTGAACAATCCATTTACGCAGTTTGTAGCCCATAAAACCATGACAACCGAGTGAACACCAAGGCATGGTCGCCGCTTCTTGCTTTACAAGAGGGTCTAAAGATTCGGGCAAACCAAATAGTTCTTATGCAGATTGATGTAATTTTATGTCGTCTGCTAGGATTATTTATTGTTTCCAGTTCCGGAGAAATCTCATATGTCACTGGATTCATATCTGGCCAGAAATGATCTCTTTTGTCTTGAGCTATTTATTTTGATTTCTTCGTCATGGTTTGTAGGTGCTTTGGAATGTAATTTGGTTAGTTGGCACTCTATTAGCAATAATCCGTGTTCGTGTAACTATAACGGCAAACATCCAATTAAGGTTCGTTTCTATATCATTCTCGTGACGGACAACGCTTGGATTTAGGATTTGGACGCAAATATTTATATACGTCGCCGTAAAAAGAACAAGCGCGAATTTAACTTCGATTTTACCAAAAAGGGGGTGATTTTAAAGTTCTATCACGTTTGAGATTAATTGATGTTAGGTACAGCATATGTTTCGGGAAATCGTAAAACCACAATATTAAACGATAAAGCATTATAAGAACACGTCGTTTGCTCTATTGTCCTGACTCTGTATGGCCGCGTGGTCTTGTGTGTATACGTGTGTGTATGTGTGTGCAGTGTGTAGCGGTACGGTCCCTGGCCGTCAATGGCACCCAGTCTCGTGCAGCGGCCCGCGAGGCTGCCGCCCAGATAGCCCGGCCACTGACGCGGACACTGAGCACAAATAGCCTCACGTCATAAAATCATGCCATGCTCAATGGGTAAATTGTTGTCGTTGTATTGTTGCATAACTGATTCTCGTTATATGGCTATACATTTTCTTTTTAATTGCCATTTAAATTGAAATTCATTCAGTTTTAACTGTGCCTTTGAAGACACCAAACCAACATTTTCAGTATGATCAAGGATTTATAACCGTTTATATTTCCAAATATTACTGGCGGAGTACCTTTTCTCGTAAGAAACATAAACCTATCTACAATGTGTCAAACTTTTGTTTGCGCGTTTAAAGATGTCAGAAACAAATTTAGACTGGACATGGAACTGACTTTTGACCTCCAAGTGTGACAATGACCTTCAATTTAGGGGCGTCAAATACACAGAAACGCAAGTTAACACGCTGATAAGTATTCATTTATAATTTTATATGGCGTTTGCACGTCTACTCTTGGGATTACACCCAACCCAAACTTTAGGATACGGACACCCGAACAAGCGGACAAAACAAAACGTATCGCAGTGGTGAGGGGCATACATAGGATATATTGTTCTATATAAATGTAAATACTATATAAGGCCGTGTGGAGAGTGCTATACTCACTGATGATGCCGGAGGGCCCGTATCTGACTGCCCACTGCGCGTTGTTGTAGGCGGGGGCGGCCTGGTACTGGGGGTAGGCCGTCGTCGACTGGTAGTACTCGCTCGTCGTGCCCACTGGAACACGAGCACGTGACACGGTTACAACTGGCGCATTGACAAGAGATATATTTTTAAAATTTTGTGGTCTATTTTATTCATTTAAAATAACGTTTAACTAACATGAGCCTCCAAACAGAATTTGCAGAAATACTTAGAATGTCAAAAAGGTCTAGTCATTTTAGTTTTGTTTTTCTACAAGAATACTGATCGTTTTCTTCACAAAGGTACGATTTTCATTACTTTGGCGTTCGACTATTTTATTAAAATAAAACGTTCATTGTCACAATTGTTTCTTTGACTTTCATATCTAAGCCAAAACGTAAACACGATATCTTTCAAATCATGTGTCAACCAGAAATTGAAAGTTTTGTTTTGTCTAAATGGCACAAAGAAAAGTGATCATATTGCAGTTTTAAAACGTGTAACAATGTGCCTAAAACAAAGGCCTACATTTCAACAACAGAAGACAAGTCAAACATTCATTGTTTGCCAATTACAAGGACTGTACATAGAAGGGTGCGCTTCTCTTTGAGGTCGAAATTCAATATAACTAGAAAACAAAAGATATTTGCCTACTTTTCAAGCGTGAATAAAAAAAATTGATAACCATTATCAATTCTAGGTGTCAATGTCTTTAAGCAATTTCTAATTTATTTACTGAACTTTGTGTCAACCGATTTGCTTGCCAAATCCTTCAAAACTCAAATTTTGAACATTTATGTTCTTCTATGAAACAATTGTTAGTTATGTGGATTTTTGAAAAGAAAGAAAAGAAAGGAGTTTACTGTGACAAATGCATGCGACAAGCTAACCCTATAGTTTCTATTGGCCATATATTCATCTTTATTTGCATTTAAGGCTTCTCTACGTTAATTAGTTTCATTTCTTACAAATTGACATTAATTGAAGCAGCCGTCTTCTTGTAAAAGGATCTCCATTTTCTAATTATCGCCCGTCGTGAAAGCCGGCGTTCAAAGCACACAGCTAACCTAATGGCATTGTATTATTAACAAATCATCCCTATCATAACGTTGTTATTGTCGCTTCTACGAGTCTCTCTCTGGCCTCGTATTATCTGTGGAACATCATTTGATTAATGTGCTGAATATTAATTTAGCAATTTGTTTTTCTTCCTTCTATGTTTGCCTTTGTCGGGCAATAAATAATACATTCTATACTATTATCGACTATGTTTAGGCAATATGGGCTTATCACATGCTTTTTATACGGCGATTGATTTTAGTTCATCCAAGACAGCAAAACTTTCATTGATCACACTTCGCTACGACCGATAGATAAACCCCTTAAGAGAATGTTCAAAGAAACAAACAGGCGACACGATGGGGCTGCGAGAAAGATAAAAACTTGGGGGAAAGTTACGCCAAGAAGTAGTAGAATAAACTAGTGTTGCGTGTGACGGTGCGCGCGGTGACGCCTCTGACATGATGCTAGTTGTGCTCGATCACGCGCACCGAGTGTAGAATGAAAACAGAAGAAATCGCTGGCGATATTGTTTAATCGTACCAGTGAGATATACAAATTCGATTAGCTAGTATAAAACATACATATAAAAAGTTAAAACTCAACAAAACCACTACAAACATGTTTTCGTTTGTCATTGCCGAGTAGTTTATAGGTGAGCAGCAGAGATTTATAGCTCCATTCACGTCGACAAAGTCTTAATCCGCACCCACTCGGAGATTTCAACTCGATATCGGCGCATAAAATCTTACTAACTTTCACATCAAACGCTTTTCCAGAAGCGAAATCGCGCAATCTGACGCGAGTGACGACAGAAGCACGCGGTTGTGATACGTCACGGCTCTTGCGTTATGACATCCCTGTAATGCTCGTCCCGCGCGGGGCTACTGGAGCCCGTTTACACATCACAGGGCCAGCTGTGGGCCGAACCACCCCTCGGACATAGCGGCCGAATCATTGCACCAGTCTTAGATGTATAATCAAAGGTCGCCACATAACGGTATTCTGTTAAAAGTTATTTTTCGATTTGAATCGTCTTCAATTATTTATACCAGTAAGGTAACTTTATAATACGTGAGCAAAATTTAATATTTTCTTGCTTGACGCCCATGATGCGTCTCTTGTGACCATGAAAAATAGATGCTCGTTTTCCGCCTCGTTAAGGGAGAGGGTAATCTCTGTTACCCTTAAGGAACAAACGGAATACAAATATGAAACAACTGGTTAATTTAATGCTGAGTTTTTATTTGTCCCCTAAGTTGTAAAAATTCCAAACGGATTCTCGTATGAAATGAATACTAAATGACCTCTTGAAGCAATCTTAACACACCGGAACCGTTTACCCGTGGCGTTTAGTGCGGTTTTCTCGATAAGGGCGAGTTGTTCATTTAAAATTTAAAGTAACTTTAGTTTAAAAAGTAATCAGGAATTCTCATTCGTTACGGTTGTCGTTTTCTTGTCCCAAGAAACCGTAAACTCGATATCATGTCTGTTTTTTAAAACTAACTCGAGTGGACCCACTTTGTGCATATTGATTATCCATTAACCCCACCCACTAACGCTTAATTACTATTCCATAAATCTCTCGAAGATTTTGTCGAGAGCCATCTTCTGAAATTGCATTGCAAAACAAATATGTTCTGGTCAGTGATTAGAATGGTTCCAATTATGGTGTAAAATCAAGAATGTTGACTGGTAATTTTTTCTCTACGGGAAACTCGCCTAACCAGAACAAATTGAGGCTCTGGTTGGTTATAAATAGATTATTTAAAACTAACCCTTTCAATGTAATCCTACGTAGTTATTATATTGTCATACTTTATTGGGAACATATCAAGGATCTAGGGCTCCTCTGAGAACAGTTAACTATGCAACAAGACAAGCATTAAGACTAATATTTCAAACTTTGGAAACAACCAAATTAAAGAGAAACAATCTCCAAGAATTATTCCCATAAACAGTAACCAATCTCCCACAGCGTCCACAGTGGTCAATCAAAATCAAATGAAATTGCCGGCAGACATATTTCCATCATTGTCTCTTGGAAGACACAGGGTTTCTGCATAAGCGATGTCCAGTTACCTAAGATGGAATCTAAAGCAACTATAGTTGCAGTTTAAAATTGTAATGCTAATGTCGAACCGTCTAAGCACAAAAAACTACACGAGGCACAAATGCCCGGATCTTACCTGGCATGGAGCCCGTGTATTGAGCGGCGGAAGTGACCTGGGGGAGGACTATGGAGGGGACGGCCGTACCGGCCTGGTTGGTGTACACGGCGCCCGTGAAACCCGTGCTGGCCTGGCCTGCAATGGACGAGAAAAGACTTACTACATGGACAACAGCTCCATAGGATGCAGTTTAATGTTTATAGTAAAACGAGAATAAAATAAAAATGCAATATTGAAGTAATTATATTGTAATATATATAATTATATCATATATATTTTTCTAAGAGTTTAAGTGTTTATTTTAGTAAACAAGTGCTTAGAATACTTCGCGGTAACTATCAAAGTTAGCAAACAGTGTCAATAAAATATTTAAGCCAAAAATTGCTTTTATATATTAAATTAAGCTATTGTCTAGCCAGATCAAAATATTTGCAGAAAAAATTGAAATATCAAGTATTTCTGAGGCGCTAGTCCACTAAACTTACTATAACCTGCTTGGTTTATAGAAGGGAAAAACAATATAAAAAAATGAATACAATTGATACTATCAGTAAATATTGAAAGGTTGGCCTAAGATTCAAATTCCACTTCCGAAAATCGAAATATGCTCGGGTTTGCAAACAGATTCGCGCTTTATCAAATCAGGAACAAGACACGCCTGCCAATACAGGTATTGTATTCTACAATTTATTCACTTGTGTTAGTATTGAGGCTCCATTATCAAGACGTGCATCTATTTATTACTCCAAGACACACGGTCTTGAAAGCGAAATAAAGAACGTTTTTCATTAAACTAATTGTCAGGAAATAGTGAGAGCAATTTAGTCACACTGGCAGTAATTTATGTCAGTAACGGTAACTCGCGGACACCACAGGGAACATACACAACTCGGTGGTTATTGCTGCATGCGACAGCCACACAAAACACAACATGCAGCCCCAGACAATAACTCATTCAAGATTAACATCTACAAAACAAACGTGTTTAAATAAAACTTGATATAAACAACAAAGAAAACACACTGTAAGGGCTGACGCCTACACATTAAAAATGTTAGAAACGGAGCGAATTTCCTGCTTTCTTCGGTTCCAATCTTTTGATCAAACTTTTGCCGTTATTTCTTTCTGCAAATATTTTTCCTGAAGCACTGACTTATATTTTTGCTATCGATTCGCGACCCAAGAACGTGTGCTTACTTGAGAATTGAGCGGGAAATGATGGTAAAGGCGTGTATGTCTGACTTAAAGCCGGTTGAACGGGTGTCAACTCAGTTAAGCTGCCGGGATTGGGGGTCCCGGGCTTGGGGGAAGGTGTGTGCCCGGGGGTGGGGATATTGGTCATGGAGGAGCCGTTACCAGACACGCCGTCCCTACTATTCGATGCTGAAAAGGCGGAAAGAAAAAAGGATAGTTGCAACGAATTTAAAAAAAAACACGTTATAGAACGTATAATGTAAGACGAAAAACGTGATATTTCAGGTAGACAACGTCTGTAGCGAGATATATGTGTGTTTGCACAACAACCATGCGTGTACAACAGTGTAGAGATAGGCGAACATGTCTAGGACAAGACAGATCGTGATGACCAAGTCAAGGTATGGAACGGTATCTCGAGGATGCGAGGTACGACAGTGATGAGAAAGGCGGGTGTAGATGGTCGCAGTGTTGATGAGAGGTCAGAGCTGTTTATTTAGAGATATATGGTTGGTAATTCCATTTTTGCAAGAAAAAAAGTGCCAAGGTGATCAGCTGACTGACACCGGGTAGTTAGCGACATAAATTACGCCCCTGAATCTTCATTGGTAAGGAAGAATAGTTTTATCTCGCGGGATCAGGCCTGAATTCTGCGTTATCTCCAAATTAATACGCGCGATTTTAGATGGTGCGATGATTCCATGACAAGCGGCATGGCCAGTAATTACTTTTGCAGAGGCGGCCAGTAAATAACGTCTCGTTTGAGGTATGTAGGAGACTTTGATACAGTCAGATATGTCTTCACATTTGATAAATTGACGGACGATTTGGCAGAAAAATGAATGCGGCAACGATACTCGGCACTTGTTGTATTTTATCATGTTCGTGTGGATATCTAATCACTGTCGCGGATTCGGGTTTCATTGATAGTTATTTTACATGTTCATCAGTTGTTAAAACGTAACTTATCAACTTGTAAAATTCTGATATATTTGTTCGTAGAATAGAATTATGGATTAAACATATGAGAAAGATTCAGAGTATTGTTGGTTAGAGAAAAACCGGGGAATGCGATGGGAATATCAAAATCCATTTAGAAATAAAATTTGCCAAAATCAATAAAAACTAAGGAATATAAAAATCAAATTATTAATGTTCAATGTTCGATGTGAATAGCTTGTCACTTCTTAGACTGAATTGTTAGAATCAAGATTGAGCTTAGTTACTGCAAACATCTAAGGTTACGGTAGTGTACCTGTCCCTACGGGCAATTAGCAGAAGCCTTAAATGTTTAAGGGCCAATTTCCCTGGCAGCGGGGAGCCAGATATTGCAGGCCGGGACTCTGACAATGGGTGCGCGTGGATGAAAGTGACGACCTGGTGCGGGCTAGAGAGGTGACAATCGTAAGCTTGGTTTCACTCTGGCCATATAAAGCAGCTAGCTGAGATAGGCAAAGTCAGGCTTTATGGTTGCTTTCTATGAGCTTACAGGTACAAATACCGCCACTTCCTGTGCCGGAATTCCAGCTTCTGTCAACGGAAACGAGAGCGTTCGAGATAAGCGATGGTGATGAGCTACGTGTCGAGCCATAGGTTAGTAGACGGGTAGGAACGACAGTAAGACATGAATAGTTAGGTAATGTACATGGTTGTAAGCGAGCGGTTAGAAGCAGTAGCGGATATGGTGAGAATAGGAGTTAGAAACATGAGAACGGCAAACACAGAAATGGCGGGATGCAATGAACATGTAATTGTCATGTTAAAACACAGAATCAGAAGGTCTTGAACATACGCCTTCAATAAACAAGTATGAACATAATATGCTATCGTTGTATAAAAAACGTGCTGCTTAAAATTGCAATCAATCAGGTTAATTGATGGCTGCCATGTCTCCAGCCGAGGAACTGTACCTTCGTATTCGGCGGACGGCGTTTCCGGCTGCGTGTTGTGTCCGTCTGCCGGTGAAGGGCCGCGGGGCGCTGTGACGACAACAACATAAGGTTCACAACACGCGCACACACACATTGACGGCCAACCAGTAACTTGGACTCTAGGGGATTACGTTGTGAAATTTTGCATGCAATATGTTTTTTATAAGAAAAATACATCAGATATTTGTCTGCAGATTTATTGGTGTTTAACAACCGATGATCAAATTGCCCTCTGTCCATATTACTGGAGCCCTAGCCAAAAATAAATAGAAAAACACGTGCTTAACAAAGTTCAAAGTTAATTTTACTAAACTATTCTTATTGTTATATTTGAAACGAAAACGCTTAATCTTTGTTTCGGTATTTTAAATAGTTTCTAAAACGCTCAAGGATAACAGTCCTTTGCGGAAAAAACGTAAAATAAAAATGACATCATGCACAATTTCGTAAACTACACACATAAAAGTATCCATATCATAAATACAGCAATACCATAAACAAAAACAAGCACAAGAAGCGATGCAACATAACACATCCAAAGGCCGGTGTGGACACCTACCTATATTGCGGTTGTGAGCGAGGTTGTGAGAGTCTGTGTTTCCCGAGCGTGGCTGGTCCTCGAGCCCGGGAGACGGAGCGTACTCCTGCTTGATGGTCGGCTGGCCTGCGCTGACGTAGTAGGGCGGCGGGTGGAGGCCATGGGCCGAATACAGCTGGCCGTTCGACATGACGATGGCCTGGCCCGGGTCCGCCATGAGTACGCCGTTCTCCGTCCGTCCGGTCTTGGACGGCGGCTGGGCGTAGTAGAGCTGCAATGGCGGACACACATGAACACATGTGAACACACGTGGATACACCTGGACACGCGTGACTGTGCATGTTATAGTGCCAGACATGCGGAAACTCGACATATTCTGATTTTTGCCGGTGTAAAAGTCGACAACATTGTTTTCTTGTTATTGTTCTTCTTGCCATTTTTTCCACAGTCAGCAAATACATTTATATAATTCAAATTACATTTTAATATAATAATATTTTGTATACAATTACACAAAACAAACAAGTTCTAAACACGATTTAATTTTTGAACTTACATGAAAACCTAAATAGCTGCGTGACGTATTTAATTATCGGATAATTATATCCATTCATTTGCTGAACATCAAGAACATGGATAAAATATTATGCCTCCTAGCTTTTTTGTGGTAACATACACTTTACGGTTATAACATGTGTGGTGATGCTCTTGAATAGTTTATAGGTGTGAAATGTATTTAAATACAAAATATATGTGTCAATGTATGTTTTTCTCACAAAAAAATAAATATTGGGCGGCAAAAGTCAAATAACTTGTATTCCGCCATAAAAATGAAAGGTTGTTTCTATCGTAAATCGTAAAAATTGGAGTCATTAAGATTTAAATGTTATAAACGTCGATAGAAATTGCTATGTAAAGCAATCAAAATGAAACTTTCATAATGTTGTTAATGCAGTTTATATATAAATCAAGAAGCCAAAGCTAAATGGAAAGTTGTTGACAATTACAGTAAGTTTAGACACCCAACCGACAAAATCTTAATTTGAAAATAATCACTAAAATAAAATACTTTTTATATAATTTTTTTGATATAAGACATTAGTCGAACAACTTAAAGTAGTTCGACTAATGTTGTCGTTAACATAGATAATTTGTGAACTAACAATGAAAAGTAAATCTTATAAACCTTTCTTTCAACAAAACGTTTGATTTCTGTTTTCTTCCATTTTGAATGAACTGCCACATTTTTAACAAGTACAGGTATTGTCTATTTTTTAAGCTTGCAGTACAGTGATAGATTGACAGAATGAAATGGCAATAGCATGCTATAACATTGTTTTTGGCTGATACGTGTCGTTTATAAATATAAAAATAGTCATTGATGCCATTCTAGCAAATACTTACGTCCATGTTGTTGTTGTTCAGTATCTGTTGGTCTGCTTTTAAATCTGAATCGTGTCCGTTAGTGGCTGAAAAAAGAAAAACAAAACAATATTGAGTGCGAGTCTATTGGAATTGTCAAAATATGGGAAGGAAAACGCGAATGTTTGTGAATGGTTAGGGAAAGATTCGTGCCACGAGAGGATATTCCGTTATCCAATACGTCAATTTCCTGTCGCGCGCGTGCATTCTGTTATCACGTGACGTTAGCACGGCGCTGGCAGACGAGAAAATCACCGCAAACATCCGGGCGTTTATTACCGACTGGAATGAACAATCAATTGTTCCGGATACCAATAACAGACTACATGTAAAATGCCCCGTAAAACAACCTCTCGGCTTCAACATTTTCAAAGAAACTGTGAAGTCTTTTGTAATGTAAGGCCACACAGACAAGAACGCATGATTTACATTTTTGATGACATTAAGTAGAAGTGCTATTCATTTGATTATGAGCTGTTGTCAAAACATAATTAATAGTTTCCTAACAAGGGGTTTTCGGAATCAGAATACGTCCTTGTTAATTTAAGAGAACCTTTGTTCGTGTCAGCACCCATCTCTCTACCAATGATACGAACATGCAGATCGGCCAGTTCAATGTAAGACAAAACAACGCAACGTAATGCACGAACAGATATAAACAAAACATGATCTACTGTACGAACATCCGATACGGTTGCAGATAAGGTACATGAAGTCCATAAATGAAAGGAACCCGTCTATTCATTCCAAACCAACTTAACTTATACTTTCTTTTTCAATCGTACACGATTTAAATATTTCAGAACAGCATAGAAACTTATTGTAAAGCATCCAAAGAGATAAAACTTGCCATTCAATGTTTTAATTTAGAATGCATAGAAAGTATACCAGAAAATGTAATTTATTCACGAAATCCACCGGATTAGCCCCGGTACCTTAATACTTCAGGGAAGTTACCATTTTTTCAATTAAAGGATTTCAAGTGACTAAAATAATGGCCGGACTACGGAATCAGTGCAGTGTTGAAAGGGCTCCAGTCGGGACCCACTGTTCGTGTAATTGGCGTGATTCTGCCACTGAGGGGATTAGCGGCACTGACATCGCTCGCCTTTCACTCCGGGCCTGTGCAACCTTTTATGAAATGTGCCGCTTTGTATACGATTCTATACAGGTTAGGCGGCACATCCTATTAAAATGTGAATTATTCACTACCCGACTTTCCAAGGCCGGCAAAGCCGTACTCCTGTAGCTGATCAATGCGGTCCCGCTGAGGAAGCTTTTGAATATGAAGCATTAATATCAAAACTCATATCGAACCTCGCATCCTAATATGTCTCGCCCAGTTCGATGTGACGTCACGATAGAATAAGTCTTCAACTTTAATATAAACAAATGATACCATCTTAACTATAAAGTTTGTAAAAGTACAAATGATACCATCTTAACTATAAAGTTTGTAAAAGTAGTTTCTCGTTCTTGATTTCACATCAATAAAGGCAAAACGATAATTATGGGCGTAAGGTTTTAGTTCAAATGTAAAAGTGTAGGAAGCAATTTTAAAATAATTACATTATTACATTAAACATTGCTTTCATCCATCTTATGTTATTGATAAATCAAATCCTATTTTAACCCAAACTCAGATTAATACTTACAAGTAAGATTTGGCAAAATATTAACGCCACACCATATTTATGATACACAAAGATTATACTTTTAATAAAGGAGTCGTCGATGTAAGAGACAAAGCCATACCACATAAATCTTGCTTACAAACAGTGAAAAGAACAAGTTTACATTGAAATGTTGCCCGTCATTACCTGTGTCGTCAATCTTGCGTTTGGTGCCAGTGTTGCCGTTGTGGTCAGTGAGGGGCGGGGTGGTGCCCGGAAGTCCCATGATGGCCTGGATGGTGTAGGCTCCCTGACCACCGGGGCTGCCGTGCGGCGTCACGCCCTCCGACACCGGTGATCCGCCGTCCTTGTTTGACCGTGCGTTGTCCGAGGCCCGATTACGGACGATTCTGTAAGAAAAAATATACTTGTAAAAACAACCATGTACACCTCTAACAATGGACCTTTGGCATATATAACAGATGCTTCTTTTACGTGAATCACATTTAAGTGATCAAAATAGGATATCAACATAATCTGCAAAAGCCATTTACATAGTAAGAATGTCATGTGCGTAACAGTCATATTTAATGCCCTATATTTTACATTCTATTTCATTGTCCGCTGTGCAACAGAAAATATGGTACTTTTTAACATTTATGGAAATGCATTGGGGATACAGATTACACATTAATGGCCAAATTTAAATGGAAGCTTGTCTTTTTATCAATTAAAGTCGACTGGAGTAACTACTGAGAAACATCACACGGTCACATTTCTAGAAATGTGGACATAAATTTGACAAGATTTTCAAGGCACATATTATTTACGTTGTGTCATGGACGAAGATGACAGTTTAACTTCAAAGATGCGTTTGAAAAAGGGCACAGAATGCCAACCAAAAGTCGTTATAAATTACTCCTGGAATTATTTTTGGTCACCAACAAAAGAGCGGTATTTTTTGGCCTCGGTCGCGAGTGCAGCGTCAACAGGGCTGGTATTGTGGCGGCGACAGATGTCAGCGTCTTCCCTTTTGGCCCGGTAACTTGCCCGTCACTTCGTCGCAATCGTCCGCTAAATTACAACAAACGCACGTCGCCCGTACTAACAACTTATGTCATATTAACAAAATTTATGCTGGCAGTCGTCAATAAACTTTTAGGAGTCAGAAACGTTCAACAAGGCTGTGATTAATAGCCGCAATGCAGTTTCTTGGTGGCACGAAAGCACTTGTTGAGGTATGCTGTACCCATTAACGATCAAGTAATTGTTGTTTACAAAAATAATGCCTGATGTTCCGTTACAAATACCAAACATAACTTCTTCCATGTGTGGTGTAAACATTAGTTGAGGGTTCCTGCGAATTTACTTGCTGTAATTTACGGCTGTATTTCCTCCTGTTACCTATTGTACTCGGTGGATACCAGCAATTAAACAGCGCTCGAGTGTCATCTGGTCCACCCCCAGTGTTACCGAGCCAGAATAGAGCCACGTGCGGGCCTCGTACCGCACAAGGTTTTACCATCGTCTAGGCAGTCAATGGCGAAAACACAAGCCGCCTCTTAACATTTCTTTTCTCTAAATTGTTGAGAGGAATACAGTTTCAAGATTGTGTTACTGGTGTCTGAGGAAGTCTTTGGGCCCAGCAGCGAGTGTTAATGTGTTGTCCATGTCGGGCACAGCGGGGCACCACAGACAGGAAATGCCGCACCGGCCGTGCCAAACAGCCTCGATACACCACCAGTCCCCACTCAATAGCTCGTAATGCCGAGCTCAGGTGGAACTGGCTTAAATGAAGTCAAGAAAGACCCATGGTGGGGCAACCATTTCTTTTGATGATAATGCGCGTTGAAATCAATAGAATTTCAGGTTAACAAAATCATAATACATGTACGTGTGCCACATAGCCTTAGCCGTTAATGCTTTGATGTATTTTTGTTTTGTATATCCTTGCATTATTTTCTGTGTCCTCGTGTTTGTTTAAATACCACGTATGACTTTCTTGTCTTGTTCAGGATCAGCTCTTTCTTAAACCCATTCAAAGAGCGGAAAATCATTCTGAAAAAGGTATCTCATAATCTTCGTTTTTTTTCATGACTAGCGTTTACAGAATGCGACACCTCCAATTAAGAAGGCACACTAACGATATTTGTACAAAAGAAAATATTCCCTTTTGTTTTATAATGTTTTCTCACATCTGACTGGATGGAAATGGATACCTGTGTTTGACTTTGGGGTCACCGCCGTTTATTATTTAAAGGAGATTACTGATCGGATAAAACCTGAGTTGTGGCACGTTAGGAAATGCTTGTCCCCTTAAAATGCTTTATTGCAATAGAGCAATTCAGTAAAAAGACATTATATATTGTCAAGACTAAAAACCCTTTGAAAACACTATGCCTGTAGAAATTGCGTGTTTTTTTTATAAAATGGCACTCAAATTGAGTCCCACGACTCCTTTTAGTTCTACCTATTATTTGAAAAAAAATCATACCGACAGTTTTTTTTTAATTTTCCAAATTCAAATATGTAAGAATTGGCAATTGCACCCTACAACATTGTCATCATTTGTTTGGAAAAAATCTTTCTAAAATGTGTAAAAGCTGTGAATGAATTGGTAAATGAACACCCTTAAAAAGGTGCAGCGAGCCAGGTACGATGTTATCTGTGATGTACCTGGATGGCCCAGTGCGGACGGTTGAGTAACCCGGCAACGGAGCGCACCGAGCTGGACCGAAGAACGCGTCACGTGACTATGGCCGCATTACACGGCCCGTCAGCCTCGAATCGGCGTCTATGGACGCGCCCGTGCACGGTCGCCCGTGTAGGTTTTCATTCATAAAAACCGTACAAGTTAATGTTTCAGAAAATGAAAGTGACGGTATTAGGTTGTGTTTAGTTGTGCTTCTTCTCGTGTTAAATTACTTGAATTTCATTTACATATCTTTTGCACTGATAATATCATTGCTTCATTTGATATGTATCAAAACATTCCTACTATATTGGTTAGACACGAACGTAAAAATTCCATTTCTATTTGTAAGCCATTGTGTTAATGCGCTGAACGTAAGGACGCGGGCCCCATCTGATGGACCTTAGATAATGTAAGATAAATAATTTATTATTTGCAAATCTACGATTCTATCAATCATTGGAGAAGGATCTTGATTAACAAGTCGGAATATTGTAAATTTTGTCGGGCATTTTTTTCTACTGATACCGATCGCAGCGATGTTTTGATAGCATCTTTATTTTGTGTAAATTTCCAGCAGCAACTGTCAAAGTGCTTCTATCAACATAAAGTGACTATGCAAGACTTTAATAATATTATGTAAAGTAGTCGTTTAAATTTAAGGGAAGATCGTCAAACCATAAATCAACGTTTTATTCCATGCACGCGCAATAAATCCGCACGCTAGAATGTGCAGCAAACTCCTTTCTCATCATTGCGATGCTGCATTGGGTATAATATCTGGGCTGGATCTGATAAGAGGTGAAATAAAGAGACCTAAAACTCTTATCACTTCAGTTTATTAACGCCAATAGCCCTTTGAACATATCATAATGCATATTTTACACGAGTCATTATTTAAATTCACAGTCCATTTGTGGTATATATGAGCTAATAGTGAAATGTCACGGGACGACCGTCAAGCAAGTAATGGAAACATTAGTATGCCAGCGTATAACTCCTCTCATAAACACACAGGCACCCACTACCGTGGAAACACAGTCGCATGAAAAACCGTCAAATTATGGTGTACAGTAAAATGTAAGTTATTACAAAACATCACCTAATAGGCAATAAATATTAAGAAATTGAGATCGGAAAAATCAACGTTTTGTATCGTACGGTAGCATGTTATTTGCAAGGAATCTGGATTTAAATGAACTAGCATGATCAACAATATTTCAAGATGGCAATTAAAGCTACTTGATTATTTCATTTAAGGGGCATATTCAAGAATATACGCTTGCCTCTTCCACCTAAAACTGAACATGAAACATGTGCCCAGGTGTCGGTTAACGCAGCGTCACGCCAACCATGACGTAGGGTCCAGAGGCCCCTTCCGGCCGACTGGGCGCCAAATCATCCCTGCGCCTAGACGCGGTGTGATCTAATTGAAGCTGAGACATGTCCCGTCAGCACAATGGCCACACTTCTGGTGCAAGATATAATTAAACATCAAGCCCATTGCTTGCCAATAACGGCGTTGTTAACGCGTAATTTGGACAGACGGCGGTCCCGTGAAATCGTCTAAATTTGACGCTTATTTACATCGAGTGGCCTAACAATCGCTAATTTACCAAGCTTTTCTTGAATTCATGCATTTGTCGCTTACCGGAATTGTTGAAAAGTTAACGTGCCACGAGATTGAAATTAAAATTTGTCACAGAATTTCCTTCATTTTCCCGATAAGCTTCGTGTTCACGAATACGCCAACGATCTGGTATTCTAATTTGCCGAAACCTGATTGCTAAAACACAGTTGTACCGTTTTAAGTGGTTTAGAAGTGTCTTAAAGAAATTAAGAAGTATCAATTGCAAATAATGAGTATGTTTTCTGCGTAATTTGTAACTGTTATTAGTAATTGTAGAGTTCACAGCTTGGTGCACGGTGTAAATTAGAGGTCTACAATAATGAATTTTCCTGCAGGATGTTCATTTTTAACCCTGCACACGCCTCTTGAGTGTACAAACAAAATCCATGATTTTTTATTTCATTGTGCTTTTTTCCTTCTACAGTTGTGCAAGTTGTTGAGAGAAAAATGAAGTAATGAACAACAATTGCTACCAAAAATTGAGCCATCAAACTTACAAAAACATATTTGACTAATTGGAATGTTTTGATACAGATATTGGAATTGTCCAACATGTTAACATGTGTATATAAAGCTCGGTACAGTAAAGCCCCGTGGTTCAGTAAGAGGAGCATGCAGGCTGGCGGACGGCCTCATCCTGCAGCTGTTGTTCCCAGTAGAGGCTCGACCCCCGACCCTCGTAATCCGTCTCGGCACTGTCACGTTTGGCATTAATGTGATAGCCGGCTTTAATGGAGTCTTAAAAGTCTGGAAGCAGCTTCATTAAAATGGCAATTAGCGATATATTTGAATCTGCCATTCTAGTGAAGGATGTAACGTGCCGCTGATATAAAACGTCATATTGCAAGTAGTGCGTTTGTCCCGAGACGGTAACGTCAAAACTTAGTGGTGTCAACGTCAGTGACACCCGACCAATTGCAACCCGCAAAACATGGACTGGCTTGTCAGACGATTTCAAGAAAAAATCAACATTCTTAGACAGATTGACTGAAAAGTACACATTAGGATTTCTTTAAAAACGTTAAAGCTTTTAATGCACATGACACAAGTAACAAAGACGTAACAGTTATTGGATGGGTGTTTGCCAGATTAAGACACCACTTTTCGTCATACAGTCGTTGGTGTCAACTTAAGAGGTGATTAAAATTGGGAGGAAATAAACATGGGGCAACAGTTAATTGACAACAAATGCTGTTGTTTTGACAAAAACTAATGTTCTACAAATTTCAAAGTGAAATAGAATTTAATGGACAATGATTTTAACAAAGCTGAGTTTTGTTTTGTGCTGCTCTGCAAAAACATAATGCTTAATTGCACATTAATGACATTATACAAACGCCAATAATGTGAAGGATGAAAGGTCGAACTTCCTTTCTCTTGTATTTACAAATAAGTTTTGTTTCTTAAATTGACTCTCAAATTGTAGTAAAATATTATGTTCTTCTTCTTCTATAATGAAGCCTTGTTTTTGGTCGACATATTTCGATGACCCGATAATTTAGTCAGTAGTATTAACAACTTTACAAAGACACCTGTAACGAAACGTGCACGTGCACGGTGACGTCACTGACGTACCTGTTGATGGAGCTGACGCTTGGCACGTTGTCGTTGGTGCAGACGTTCTCGGCAAGCAGGCGGTCGCGGATTTCCCACGCAAACATGGTGGGGTTCTCGGCCTTGTAGCGCGTGATGGCGTCCACGACGGCCGGGGTGGCCACCTTGGGCTTGGAGCCGCCGATCACGCCCGGCTTGATGGAACCAGTCTCGTAGTACCTGCGGAGAAACAACACTGGTACATGGATGCGTTAACATAAACGACACTAGTACAGGAATGCGTTAACATAAACAACACTGGTACATGGATGCGTTAACATAAACGACACTGGTACAGGGATGCGTTAACATAAACGACACTGGTACAGGGATGCGTTAACATAAACGACACTGGTACAGGGATGCGTTAACTTAAACGAAAAGTAACGAGATGAAAGAAAAACAGTTAACCTACTCTCTTTTAAATTTTTCTTAAGGTGTTTTTATTTTTAATTTCCATCAATAACGAGTATTTATACTGTTACAAATGATTTGTTTCACTTAAATGAAAAAGACAAAAGACAACAGTTGTTTTTAACTGGTCAATACAAAAAGCTCGTTAATTATTATTATTATTATTATTATTATTATTATTATTATTATTATTATTAGTATTAATGAATTGTAAAATGTTGTTTCGTTAAATACTTATTTAAAGGAAGACAACATACCGTAATATTTCTTGATTGATAGAAATGATTTTTAAATTTCAAAAATATAAAAATCGTAGAAAGCCATGGTATTGCATTAGTTTGTTTAAAAAAATAACGTTTATATTTATAGAGGCAATTACCAGACATTTTACGACATATTGGAAATAAACAGCGTGAAAGGCTACGAAAGAAAGCATCGCTTCGATGACAAACAGTTAATAATTCATGTAAATTACCTTTCTAGAAAACGAGTTTGACTTAATAGCTATTAAAAACATGAAACGTTTCTTGTAGACTACTGAGAATTCTCGGACATGAAATATTCATTCGTGTCATATTCTTTGATCAGTTGCAATCTAGCAGGTAACTATTATTCAGAATTGAACATGACTTATACAAGCGATGGTGAGTGTTGATAACGGTAGCGAGGAATATCGCCTTGGTGGGCAGGGACCATATATCGCCCGTGTCTTCATCTAAACCATTTGGGGATGCTTTGTATGCCCCATTGTCGTCAGATTATATCAAACCATGCTTTAATATTCTGTCAAATGTTGTGTTAACATCATTGTGTCACTTGGAAAGAAAATTACTTGTACCAGCCGTGATAAACACAAAGTAGAACATTGACTCTGCGACAAAAATGCTCCAGGAAAAATGCATAATTTATTATCAAGATGGAATAGGCAAATACACTTTTTTCATTTGACAATCTGCAAAATAATTATCAACTTAAAAAAATATACGTGTTTTACTTAAAATTCAATTATGTTGGTGATTAAGACGTAATGTCTTTTTCAAACAAATATTTCTACATGAAGCTTTTAACCACCGCGGTCCCATGCAACCTTTGACCTGCGTCATGTGTCCATTAGGTCTGCTATTGTTTTAATGCAATGCCAGAGAAAATCACTGAAGGAATCTCCTGATGAAGGGCCATGATTGACCCCTGCGTGCGACGTTAAACGTCCTCGATAACCTTTACCAATAATTGAAGTCAATTACATTCCTCGCAATTTCGATAGAAAAGATATTTGTTAAACAGAGAAAAGGACAATCAAATCGAAACCAATATGCCTAATTAATGAAACACAAGCGAATCTCGCAACGGTCGCTTCCCAGCCCTAGATTGGGCTGAAGAGGCCATTTACAGATGTATTCTTTACGGAAAATTGGCAGGCATCGCGCTTGGCGGTTACAATGTTCTGTGAAAGAGACCCTTCATCCTGACAAGCGGTATTTTGTGGGGTAAAACAAGCAGAAGTAACCCGAGAAAACATAGAGTTCAATAATTTCAATAATTACTGGTTTCGGGATAAATTCATCCCGTTGCTGACAAAGCCGGTTGTGGCGGGCACTGGGTGCACCGAAGGTCGGGTCGGGCCCTCCGCGCGAGACCGTCCCCTCGGCCGCCGTCACTGGGCCTCCGCACGCGAGCCAGGCGGACACCTGAGTCCGCGCTTGTTATATGTTATGTCCGTTTTACGGCATCGCTTACGGTTGTTTGGCGTTTATTGCGGTAATTCACGGGCAGGGTAACATTGGATCATTCAGTAGTGTGTACATACAACGTTCAATCATTCCGGGCTGATTTTTAAATAATGATTATCACAATCGACCAATGACACAACACGTCGTTTAGGGTTGCAATGTTAGATCTAAAAGAGCCTACGGTGCAATTATGTAACCACATGGTAGAAAGTGAATACTATGATAACACATGGCCATCTTTGTAAATAAAACTGTCATTTTGTTAACTTAAATGAGAGGCGACTAGAATTTTTCATTTGGTTCCATAAAATAATTACAATGATATTGTAGATTTAAGATTTTATAAGTAAATAGTGTTCACTCCTATAGCTTTATATACACGTACTCTTAAAATTAATTCATCCGCCCAAAATAAATTAGTTGGTTACATTTGACAAATAGTTAATGTACGATCTAATAATTTATCAGATAAAAACAACTATGCGAAAATTCTTGCAAAAATAAATGATTTTTATTTCAAATAAATTTACATATAACTTCTGTGATATGACATTTGTTTTATTTTGATTAAAGCAAAACTAAGGTTTCGTCAAGTCACAGTATCAATAACGAATTTGCGTTGTTTTTATTATAATATATCGCTTAACTATATATTAGCTTATCATCTAATTAAATTACATTATCAACAAATATACTAAAATGAAATTTTACGATCGCATTAAAAATTAGCATAATTTACGTTTAGAACTATATACGTAGAAATCACATAGTAGTTTGAGCATATGAAACATTTCGGTGAATAGATGTTGGTATCTATTATTTAAATGTTGAATCGTTCACTACATCAACTGATCCACACTGTTCCTCCAACAACAATGGATGGACATCAAAGCGAAATTAATTAACTGTTGCAAATCCACAATTATGATATATGTCTTCAAGTTAGCGAACCTTCCAGCTGGCTAATTTGGCAGCTAATGGTTGTATGTAGCCTAATTTATTGCTTTGGTGAACTTGATCAATTTGTGGCGCGCTAAATAACGATACATTATGAAAAGGCTTCTTTTTCTTCTTATTCGGAATGATTCGTCATGTGACAAAGTCGAAATTAAATGTATAATATATTGTTTTCTCAAAAATGTGTAAACATAATAATTAATCTTAATAGTATTTCATAATTATTTTTATTTAAAAAAGCTTTGGTTTTAGACAAAATATTGTAACAAATCGCATACGCGTATTTATAAGAACTAGTTAATCCGCATTTTAAACAGCGTACGTGCTTCTTAACAAATAAAGAATAATTGATCTGAAATCGATCATTTTGATTCTATTTTTTGTTACAACATATAAAAAATTAAAATATACTACTGGTATCTATAGGTTGTTGAGATGAATGTGTTTTGAAGCGTTTGGAATATGAATAATAAATATAAATGGCTATTCGGAGGACAACTGTTTTGCTTTACTGCTAAATATGTGTTTTGCATAATAGCTAATTGGGTGTTCTCTTCACTCCAAGTTTGAGAGCAGCAGTCGATTATGAGTTACATAGGGAAAGGTAAAGTAATGTATTCTAGATGTAAAATAAAAATGTAAAGAGATAACTATCCGTGTTTATATAAGCCATTAGTATTTTATGATATACTGTAATGTTAGTACAAGCCATGAAACTGGCCATAAAATAAAAACGAACGTACAGAGAGATATATTACCGAAATGGAGGAACAGTTTGGGGCACATTAAAACTTTATTCGAGTTCTATATGTTTTAAAGCTACAGGCTGATAAAAAGTTCGAAAGTCACACAGAAGTTAGAAAAAAGTGAAGCAATATTCAATAACAACAAGTCATATCATTTAATTGTTATTAATATAAAGCTCGTGGAAGCAATATATAAGTTTTTTTCTTCCTTAAAATACGTCACGCTTTAAATAAAATATATTTCAATACCAGTTAATATAATTGGTGTGTTATGGAGCATGAAACATTTCAACACAAACACAATCAAACATGTCGAATAAAACAATATACGAGGGGGATATGAATCGATTTCAATATGTGTTCTTCTGTCACTTTTGTAATCAAGAAATAGATCCTCTTTTTAAATATGCCCCTTATTTCGTTTAATTACGCATGTATGCAGTATCCACATTTAGTTTTTTCATTACTATGTAAAAAAATAAGAAACTGAAAGTCTGCTATAAGTATAACATGTTCCGAGCCAATAACATGTTCAACATTGTTTAAACGCGTTTCTACGTCACCGTGTCATCTATTTCTCAGTCTCTTTCTCCATAAAAGATCCCAAGTTAGATTGACACAAACATAACCGCTTCATTAATTGATTCGTTCCAGCGTTTGTTAAACAAACGATTGTACTAACACCATTCCCGTAAAACAATTGTTGTGTTTTAATCAATTAATGCGAGAGTAACACGCCATCTCTAACGCTTGCTCGTGTTCAGCCCAACAAAACACATTATCTGATGCATCTAACGCAGTTGTTCATTTTTAATTTACATTTGATATGTATGACTCTGTTAGAAATATCTCATGAGTATGTATACTAGCTAGTGATAGCAGACATAACGTAGACAAATCTCCCATTTATAAAACTGTTATTTAGATACTACCAAATTAATCTTGAGTTCTTCATTATAAAAATAATGCTTAACAGCCTAATGCAAATCTATTACATTTTTAAATATCAGAAAAAAATGCCGAAAATATATTAAAACCGGTGTCTTGGTCTACTAAACTACGCACATATAAAACATACACCTGCCTTTCCTACCTAATTTGAGGTAAACAAACAAAGTAAAACAAACACAAGTAAAACAACAACACTAACACTAGCACGGAAATAAAGGAATAAAAAGTGCACGCACTTGTTGGGTCCATACCTTCCCAGAATTTTGCTGACACAGCCGTGCGAGACGCGCAGTTGTCGCGAGATGTCGCACGGACGGACGCCGGTGTGCGCCAGCTCCACTATCCGCTGCCGGACCACATCCGGTAGAGGCCGCCCGTTTACAAACACCCCGCCCAGCTGGTTCACACCCCCGTGACCTGCAGACAGAAAAATGGCACGTGATATAGACTCAGAACAATGGCACGTGCTACAAATTGTACATGGACTCGCAGTGACATGTTGTTAACATATAAAATAAATACTCACAAAAATAACACAAAGCAAAACAATCACAGATAATGTTAAAATAAGAATTAAAAGATTTTTGTCTAAACGGTATTGTAGAATTTACAAAACATAGTAAAATCTACATGCATGTAATATTAGTTTTTCTCTATTACACAATCATCATTCAATATTAATAATTAAAAAATCACTTTTCCTATGTGTATAATAAAAACAATTTACAAACGGCATTTATCAATTATTAACTTTCTTTTAAAAAGAATACGTTTGAACAATTTTAGATAATTATATCACCATACAAAGACACCACACAGTCGAGTCACAGGCTAAACAATTGTGTGTTAATTTTTTAGCCCTACTATCTGGCTTCACTGTGCAGAAATTACAACGTATGTAAATAATAAATGGTACTTTTCATCAAATATTTCGTTAAAAACAGACTGATCACTCGGAAGACCATTTGTACTGTGTTTGGCACATCCAAGATGAACGTCATCAACACCGGCATCGACAGAGATATCACAGATGATTTGGCACAAGTTCAGACATTAACATATGGATATATTGATTACTGACCCCAGTACAAAAACATGACATTGGGAGTTCCAAACACATTTTTTCTCACAGTTTGTCCTACATTGTAAACACATAAGATGTCTTTATTTTGTTTAATAATATTTACAAATGTTTCCATAACATTCCTTTTGTCCACTATCATCACAGCACTCTGTACGTGTCTTGGATGGGCATGTTGACAATTACGGAATATATCGCAACGTTCCCCGATCTAGCCAACTGCGATATGTTCAATGGTTTTGAGTTTTTTTTCTCTCAAAATATTGACAATAATGTGTATGCATATATTTGTAAACACTAGAATGATAATACAGTATCAGCTTCTTATTGACAGCCAAAAATTCCATATACAAAAATCTACATGTATGTACTAGATGTATTTCAAATGTGTCCGTTTGGTAATGTTGAGAGTTGATGGCATCAGGGGCAATACAAGCATGTGATTTCAAAATGCAAGTCATTTCTTTAGCCTTGTTTTACAGATAAAAACTTGGCTTGTATAATGTATCCACAAACTGAATAGCATCGTTAGGATATGACAAATCGTATGTGATGCATTAATTCAATTTCAACGAACTTTGTCACCATGCAGAGATAAAATTGGTGAACAAATTGACACGATTCATTTCTGTAATCACCTAAAACATAACAAATCCCTCATACATAATGATGAAAGTGTAAGCGGCCTTTGAAGGACGAACCTGAGCGCGTTATGAACGCCGCAAATCGCGCTCGATCATCCTAACACGATTCACGGAGACCCAGGAAACGTATACACCAGCAATTGATCACTTAATTAAAATATGAATCAAATTGTGAGATTGGAATAACATCATTTAATGGCATCAAAAACATGAAATACGGATTATTGTGCAAAACAACACCATCTGCAGGTGTCCAGGTCTTTAGGGACCACCGATTGTAGAATTGAACACATTGTACATGCTCAGAGAACACAGAATGTGTCCCAGTTTGATTGATGCATCAACTTCCATCAATAATATAGACTGTGCTATATCACCGTATATGTTGTTGTTACAACATCACCGTAGATGCTGCTGTAATAATGTTGCAATGCAAGGACAACGTACCATCCATAAAGTTTCCCTGGAACATGTCGAAGCCCCGGGGGTAAGGGTGGTAGGGTGCGAACGATGTTGGGGCGGGATAGGCAGGCCAGGGCTGCTGCATGAACCGCTGGTCCATGGGCTGCCCCTGAGGGTAGCCGCCCATGTGAGCCGGCACGTGGCCCGACATGTCAAACACCTTCTCCATAGTGTCACGTGGCCACGTTCTATCACAGTTCCAGTCACTGTCTATTTTCACATCAGTTCAGCAAACACTCAATGTCAGCAGTCAGCCCTTTTTGTAACACGAATACTTTTTTAAAGTCAAATGTCCAACACTAGTAATCCTATTTGAAGTCTATTCCGTTTTTTCTCTAACTGTAAAGCACCACCATAAACTCAAACACGGAACCGTAATCCTTGCTCACATATGAAGGTACGAGCCAAGAGTTCCGGTGTGACTCGGGTAGCCGGGTTCAATGGGCGGACCGCGGCTCCTCGGGACTGATTGGCAGATCACAATCGCTGCCTGTTTAATACCCTTGTGTTTTAGTTTAACAATCGGCTAGTCTTTACAGCCCTGAATGGCATGCGTAAACGCTCCAAACAAGTCGCATTCAATGAGCTGTCCCGCAAATTACTGATAGGCAGCAAGTAGAGTTTAAGACCTCTGAAATTGACACCCGACTTCAACTGATACAAGGCGATCGAGCCGATGAACAAACCATGACTTGTCATAAGTAGATTAAAACGTCAATAACAAGATGATCTGAAACTACCGCATTACCACTCCTTTCAACCGTGTCACCATTTCCTAATTATTATTTCAATTAATAACTACATGTGAGTCAGGTAAACAAAGTGTTAAGCCAGTGGATCACATGGCCACAGTCTTACAACTCCAGTACGCCGGGTTCCCGATCACGGCAGTGTCTCAGGACCGCTGTGAAGAGATGGAACGGATCACCAGTGGCCGACCAAAACACCGTGACGGCCAAATGCTGTTACGTTTTTCTCCAACGAGACTCACTCGGGTAGGTGATTGGAAAACTAACAACGGTTACAGTTCCTTGTGATCTCGTAAATACTGCCACTTAATTATAGTCCATCAACGGAACACAAGCACGCTTTCTGACCTGTGATGTCAAATGCCTTTTAAAAAAAGCAGGCTTTCAAAACATAAAGACAGTTGACTTTAAATAATTTAATAGTATATTTTTATGTTGCGCTATTGAATTGAGTTAGTATCCACTATGAGCTCTACCCAATGGAATTGCGTCGGTCAGGCTACGTTTATCATTAACGAATCGGAGTGCAACACTAGTGACAAGAATTCAATCAAAACGTTGATGCAGAACCCAAACAAAGCAGATTTCTCTTGAACTATAGGCCTGTCAACTACAAATAAGGTGGTGTATGCGTTTCACAGGTTCCACATACAACAGCAGTGAATGTTAAAGGCGAGAACATCCCGATGTCAATTAAGGTGAAAGTAGAAATGAGTGATGGTGGTCGATACCATCTCACTTTCCCCCATTATCGTCCACAAAATATTAAAACACCTTTGCAGGTTGGGACTTCAAAGGCTTCCCGGGACAATCGCTACGAACAGAATGTTACCAACGAAAACTTATCATAAAATATGATGAATCATATAAAATTGGTGTGTAAATAAAATGATATTCTTTTGTACACTTTTCAGAATGCCTTTCATGAGTCGTACATTTTCGTACAGCGTTTTATATCAAAGACGCTATCAAACACGTTCCCTGCGAATTACGGGTAATCGTTCAATAAACAAGACGACGAAATTGTACAAACCGAAATCGCGAGTAATTTTGGTAGTTTTATTTATTACTATTCGCCCCAAAAGTTATTAACTTTTGTGACAAAATGTATTTCTACAATATATTTTACACTCGAAAAAGGTGAAGACATTTAAAAATGTCAGTGACAAATGAAATAAAAAGCGGGTCACCATGGTTATCTTGCGTACTGAGCATAAGTTCGAAGGAGGTTGACTCCATAATGGCAATAAACAAAAGTGGTTTTAATGTCATTTATAGATATGCGACAAACCCCCAAGTCCACGTTTGATATCGTTTGTTTATGACTTCAGACTAGACATGGGCCATTGTTCAAAATCGCGATGGTCAAAAGAATAAAATTATTAAAAATGATGCTGACAAAACCGGTGTGATTGATAACACTGAAAGTGATGAAAACTTCGTCAACTGCCCTCACAAGATTGATGGTTCAGCCAGAGTATGTGGGAACGGGTAAACGCGCTCGAAACGCGAATAAAAGCTGAGATACTACTGATGTAAATGACATCACTTAGTCAGGTGAAAACTCGTAAAAGTGAAAAGTTGTAATAAATATTACGAGAAAGTGAGAATATTTGTACAAAATGATAAAATGATGTTCCTAATTAGCAATTTAAATAAAGCTATACGCGCTAACCTTTACATCACATATATGTCACAACACTTATATTTAATGAAGCAATGTGGTCCAAGAGCAAGTTTTGTCATTCATCTCAGTGCTATTTCTTTGCCTTCTTTATTTATATACAACGGTTTTGACTGCTTGATAGTTTCGAATACCAAAAAAAATGCAACATCGCTTTTTCTGATTCAAGTTGACAAAATCAACGTCTGCAACGACCTTTCATCACTCAAATCTCGTATTACAAACCGTTATATTCTATCAATGCTATTTGTTTCTATTAAATAAAACGAGGCGTATCGCACGCCGGGCGTTTGGCGGTGAAATGTTGCATGCCGTTGCGCAAGAATTGAACTGGCTTCAGGAACCAGGAGGTCGATTATGGGACATTTGATACCGGAGGAGGAGTTACTAGTCACGGCCCGCGTGCTTCATAGGCCTTGATCAAACTCCGACCTTACAGAGACAGGGATGAACGTGAACGCTGACCGCGGTTATACAGAGACGCGAATTATCAATACCATAACGTCTTTTTTTATATATTAATTAACATTCTTTTCGATGTTTTTCTGACGCTTAAATATTTTCCGTCATGTTTTGACGATGCGATTAAAATGAAGAAGAAAATGTTAATTGTAAAAAAGCATTTGCATCCGTTGAATATTTTACTCACTTTTGCAGGACTGGTAATAGTCTGCGACGTTGAAGTTTGGAGGAGGAGGGTAGCGATACGGAGCCGAATAGTCCATCATGACTGAAGTCTCAGTTGTACCTAGTTCCGTATTCCGTATAAAAGAAAGTGCTTAAAATCCTGATAATTTTACGCGAAAACTGGTTAACACGTTTGAAAATACTCTCTAAAAAGAATATACTAGTTTGTTTTTCTTGCTTCTGAAACAACCTTACAACAAAATGATGATATCCTTCAATGCGCACATTGGCTTCTAAATCATAAACCGTCTTTAAAAGGTAGTCAAGCGGAGCACTTTCAATTACTTGTTCAAAGTGGGAATTTTCGATAAATCATATGAATTATTATCGAGGTAGATGCTATGGAGGAACATGAGGGGCATGATTGGTCCAGGCGACGAGCGATCGCTAATCTCGCACTTGATCGATCATTGCGGCCCAGCCTCATTCGACGCGTAATCAGGTCGCTTGTCGCGCCCCCTGACAAACTGCTGCATCAGACTCCGCGAGGACGACACAGCCACCCGGTAGATCGGAGGACGTGCTCATTCTCAGAGAGACGCGCGGCTCGCGGTGTTGAAGAGATGCGCATGCATGCTCTGCTTCAAGAACCATAACGAAACGCAAAACTAGACGCTAACCTTACGATACACACGAGACCCTTCTGTCTTTATGTCATTTGATTGAATGTGGACAATGATTAATATCGTATACTAAGTGTACCATGCTCATATATTGTGAAACATAAAAATAAAGATCCATATTCAGTGTTTCATTAAGTTATAAAAACACATCTAGAAATCATAGACAAATCATAATTACTTCGTTAAGTTGCGCTGGTGCGACATACCGTATGTCGATATATGTATATGTACATAAGAAACATGAATTCGCAGTTCTAGCTCTCAGTACCATTCATTGAATCGCCAAGTAAAAACCACAACCCCTCTGTAATGCCAACTCATGTTTGAAGAAATACCATTATTTTCTAGCTTACTCACATAATTGGACCATGACGTCTGTTAATGGGTTCATGAAGTATTATTTTGTGATTCAGTCTCAATAATTAGCAATGTATGCAGCAGAATAGGGCTAATGGTGCGTTGTGACCCAACGTCTAAGTATGCGACCTCGACTGGTAGCACCTTTAGCAATGAAGTCTTCCAATGATAGACCCGAGGCATAACTCCCGTTACATCAACTTGGCACCGAGTGCATGGATCTCCCCAACCCGCGATTGTGGAGCAATGATGCGCTACGATGGACACATAGTTCACACAAAGATAGATTCACCCGAATTTGGCAACAAACATAAATATATTGCAATATATTAATACACATTTGTTCATTATATTTCAGTTCATCTTAAGCAGTTGCCATAAAGAGATATGAATTTTAATAGAATTATTGTTTTATAAGATATATGAAGGTGACGCAACATTGATAAGTGTTTAAAAAGTGAAAGGAAAAGGAAATAAAAGAATAAGCAACAAATAAAGAAACTGAGAGAGTAAAATACTTTTTGGGGGATTTTAGTCAATCGATAGAGAAATATGTGTGCATGTTATATGAGAAGAGTTTGCAAGTCGAGAGAACCACAGCAAGACACGACCGTACTGATCAGGCGTGAAACCACACATCATCACAAAACCGGGTCCCGCACCTTCCTTACTTCACTTGACGTCAACGCCGGTTTGGTTGTTAATAAAACATGAACGGAACATTGTTTGCAGTCAACAAGTGCGAGGAGTCAACAACAAAGGCTGAATGCAAATAGAATATAACTGTCTATTTCAACAGACACGATACTTCATAATGGTTATATTTATGTCTATTTATTTCCAAAGAATATTGACGTTATAAAAATACTAGAAATATTTATTCTAATTCATGGTAATCATTCGACATATTTCATTAAAATGTTGTATTTACGGCAAATATGAAAAATAATATTAGAATATTTTCAATGCACTTCATTTGGGCATTTAATATGAGACCATCTGGGTTCTCAAGTCGAATGTAAGGGAAGGGAGCCCAGTGTCATAGCCAGCGCAGGGCTCCTGCATGGCAGCTATAGAGTCGCCAACCCGGGCTCAATACCCGCGCGCCGGGGACACTCATTTATATGATAATTATTGACTCGCCGTTGAAGATGTATAAACGCTCACAGACAACATTCCTATATTAAAAGTGAAAAAGTCATTAAAGATGAGGTCTTTATAAATATTCATGCTGATTTTGGTAATTTTGTCTCTAAAGAAAGGGTCATCGTTGGTATATTGAAAAGTGCATGATATCTTTGATGTATTTAGAATTTTTGAAGAGTATTTTCCTTACAAATTTATTATTCTATCATTGAGTGTTTGTGGTATAGAGTTTCCCACGTGCGTTAGTTGATCAGGTGGACAGTGAAGGGGACATCTAAGGTGCGGGGAGGCGGGCACATCAAACACGCCGTCATGACAACGGGGTCGGGGAGTCATGTTCTGGGGTCGCTGTCTCCCGGGAGGGTCCGCGGCGTCCCCGAGGACAGGGGACATCAGAGGCAGGGACATGTCCGTTAAGGGTCAAACAACGCCACACGTGCATATATTGACCATTTATATACATGTTTATCTAAACAACAGTATCGCGGTGACGAAAATCAAGAATCGTTTAAAAGCGTTTCGGCTTTCTTTTCGAAAACCAAATCTATAACAACACAACTTCAAACCATTGCAATCAATGACTACAGTTACCCTTACATGGAAAGTAAAATAAATGGTGCAACTAAAAGCGATTCAGCGAAATTCTGGGTTTCCTGTTGGACGTGATAATTACTTCTCACAAAACAGAAATGAAACTTTAATTACTAAAGAAGCGGAAAGTCTTGCAGCGAAAGAAACGGAAACAGAGGATGGCTGTGATCGGTGATTGCATGTTAGATTTTGTTCCTATTTTATATAAAACCGGTTGGCATAATCAACTTGCGAAATCTGAGTGTTACGTTTAAAAGATCGATTGATCTTACAAAACCAAGTTGTCGCAATATCCGATCTACGTTATTAAATCTTATTTCAGATGCAACAAACAGCGATTGCATATGAAGGGCGATCTAATATCCCCATTTAGCAGTTTACATTCAAAAACCTATGAATGGATTGTCGATGACTAAACACAAGGTTCATAAAACAAAAGATGAACTCGAGTCTCGACATCTTAAGGGTTTTGTCCATGTACATAAACAACCACCAAATCGTTATCTCCAATCGTTTTATAGGTTGGAAACAATAGAACTCAAAACTAGTGATTTCCTATCTACGATCAATTTAATACGGGAAAACAAAAGGCTGCCATTTGACAGAAGATTGAGGAATTGTCTAGGCTGATACTAGTGCCGTTTTGAATGTTACAATCAAAGCTCACAGCGCAAACGGGCCACACAACTTCCAAAGCGCACCGAGTGCCTCCTCGACTCATGGTAAATGCATCCTGGCACGAAAGCCGTCCATTATTCGCGCATAACCTGATCCGCCACGGCCATGCGATATGTCCGACCATTCCACAGGCGTGCACGGCCAGAGTTGGGTCTTTGTGGGCCAAGTGCCCCTTGATCAACGACAGTTTCCGTTCACTGGCAGCCGCGACATGGCATCCACATTACCTCTAGTGAGGGCAATATGTAAAACTGTCTTCTACCACTTTCTCTGTCTTTTACCTTTACTTTAGACGTGTGACAAGTAACAAAACGACATGAAAGCTCGTCCCCACTGTGCCTCTGTATTGGAGGTGCGATGCATTTCCGTTCGAAAGAATGAATTTACCATCCTGACATCATAAGGCATGTGCAGCGAAGCTGATACATGTAATTGCAACTTAAGCCTGTTACACAAATGTTACGTTTTTATTTACGTTATTTTGATAAAATCATTTGCAACTTCCCCTGGCAGTCTGTGCAGGTCATATGTTCTGAGAAGTCTGTCCTCTCCTTGTGTTAGGCTCATCATGGCATCAATTTGGTGTTTTAACATAGGGGCAAGGGCGATTCTATTTGATTAACCAAAACCAAAAAGAATATGGACAAAAAATGGAGTGGCAATGACTTATAAATGAATTTTATTTGTGTCAAGCCATTAAGCCAAACGACAAAATGAAATCGTTGCTCAATTTCCAGTCCCATGCCATTACTGTGATTCCCACGATTGTACCACTGATACAGTTCGGGTCACCGTTCAGATGTGCTGGATATAAACAAGCCAGCGAGACGTTCGAGCCAACAGCCTGCCTCTGCTGAACCAAGCTCAGGAGTTCGTGTAATTGCCTTGCCTTAGTTGGGGCTCATTTAATATTGATACTAACGGAACGGAGAAACATTAGCGAGAGAACCAGTCAAGTAATAACTACGACAGGTATTATTTATTAATCAAAACAATAAAAAGCATTTTAAAGCCCACAGCTGATGTGATGTGATGTGGTTTGTAGATTGACACAGAGCCGGTCGTCTACAAGGTGTTCGAATAAAGTAATAATAAACATGGATGACTAAGACCAGTGGCCGAGAACAAAACAGAAGTAGGTACGGGCCGAAAACAATAAACTGCGCAGGTAAGACGGTACATGGTTTCAAGCTGGTACCCTCGTGTTGAGACATGTCAAGTCAGCAGATGGTTCATGCCAGGGGTAAGGCCAGGAGTACCGGAATGGGTGATATACATGAATCACTGTGAGAAAACAAAGGGCTCTTTGATAAAGACAAAACAGGTATAGTTGTACGGTTTGTAGCACATGTAAAGGATGGACCTAAATGGTCGTTATCGGGGATTAGCATGTCTGGTCTTACATTTCCTTATGCGGTGCTGTGTGTTTGAGTGTTCCGCTAGTTAACGTTTCCCTATCTCGCCATAGAGAGGCCGCGGAGCCCGTAACCCCACACAAGGAGACTTGTGAGCATCGCTGCAATTCCGTGCCACCCGATATGTGCTCATGTAACCCTATCCTCTCAATGAGTGCCGCTCGTCCAACGTGTGAGAACGCGGTCACTGAGCCGGCTCGAGGACTCGGTGCACCAACCATTGTCCGTGCTGGTAAATAAAGATGTCAACCCGCAACCACTCATTAGCTACCCCTCTATCACCTAATTTACAAAGTAAAACTGAAAGCTGATACAAATATTAAAAAATATTCGAAAAGGTAACATCAGAATGACTTGAGCGTTTTATTTCAAACGGGAACAACAGCGGCGACAAAAAGGATGTCAAGTGGACGTCAGGACGACCATTAAAGGACACTTCGTGCAGTTTGGGGTCCGAAAGGTGTGTTTGAAGTCGTTGAAATGAAACTGGATATGAGAATTAATCGTCATAGAGCCGGCAAAACACATGGAAACATGACAGACGAACAGTGGTCACCGCTCATACTGCAGCGTGCCCACTTAGGCACCTGACAACATAGTTAGGCCGAGTTTAATACCAGTGATGACCAGTGGCTGGACATTGTTCAGAGAAACTTTTATTGTCCACTAATGGTTTAAATAATATAAGTTAATGACCTTTCATAACCTGCAGATATCTGGCAGAGATGTCAAGTAAATTTTATTGCAATAATTTACTTTCTAATCATATTGCTTTGAAAATAATAAATATACCAAGGGACTTTTTCTAAATGAAATACCGGTGATGCCCATAATTTATTTGACCTAATATAACCTCACGTATTGGTGACCTTTATGTGTAAGTGTACATAATTAAGGAGGATAACGTGCCTTCGATCCTTCTAGCATCAATTAAACAAATACATGTTGACGCAAATGTGAACAGCGACAATAACGTGGAATCTCATCTCGTTATGTACTAATTGATTGCATTAAAGAGCCATGAATTGATTAGGGGCCCTAGGGTGGGTAAACGACCCCACAAGGGTCCACCCCGGCCCTCGGGCCTGGCTAAGATGCACGTTAAAACAATTATTGCCCTGCGACTTAATCTAATACGTTTCCGGGAATGCGTTTCAATACTAGGAATTAGACCACCATTTGTTTAAGTAATTATGAAATTGAGTTATTTGCCGTACGGTATGAATGCAAGCGTAGAAAAATTGAAACCTCGGGGCCTTACTGAACCGTGGTGCTATTTGAAAGGCTGGAAATTCTGGATCGGAATGTAATGATAATGAAGTGACATTGAAAGCATTTGAACACCGATTGAGACATACAAACTATCGAGTCAGCACTTTGGTGACTGAGTTCCAGGAATGCGCGTGCAGGGTCATAGTGCACGGGCGCGTGACGTGCCACGTGTGATGTCACGTTGGTAAAGTGATCTCGTGACAACGTGCACTTGTGCCATTCTATCAGAATACTTGTACCGGCATTCTGCAGTCAAGTGCTAAATGTAATTTGTCAACAACAACACTGTGTCTGCTTTACCAAAAAACAACACAAAATGCAAGCTCCGCGCATTCGGGTTTTAAATGAAGCCAGTGCCAAAATTCGTACATACAATTTAAGTGGTTGATTTTTATTTCATTTATTCATACTATTAATTCATAATTCATAAAATAAGACTTGATTTCAAACAACATGTTTGAAAAGTACTAAATAATGACACCCAGATGAACTTATTTTAATGCTTATTTCTACTTTAAATGTTATTTAACTCATTTGTAAATACTTTAGGTTTTATAAACCTATAAAAGGAACACAGTAACATATCTGGCACGTCAACGCGACTATTTATGTTATCTTGCGATGTTGTCTACAGGGCCATTATGGACATATTCGGTTGACTATCGCGAAATGCAACTAATTACTAAACGCTAAACATAACATTAAAACATTAACATTAATGATAGTCTGTTTGAGTTTTCCCCATTTGTAAAATAAAACAGATATTTGATAATAAATATTCATAATTTAAAACTCTGCCTTTAATGAATTTAGATTAAGTAAAACAATTATTGCTGCTAAAAACCAAATGCAAATGCATTTAAAAATATAAACTTTAATGTCATATTGTAACGAAATTATTATATTTGAAATTGTCTTGAAAAATGTTAATAGTTATTTAAAACTGAATTTGGTAGATCAATTTAAAAATGTTACTGAAAGAATATCAAAACATATTAATATTTAAAAATTAAATTGAAAACACAATTGTTTATTTTTTATTAAAAGTGAAGATTTAACAACAAAAAAACAGTTTATAGATATTATAGAATATTAAAATACCTAGCTTGTTATGTCAGCTCATATAAAATATATTAAAACCGTTTTTATTAAAAATCATTAAATAATATACTTAATATAATCTAGAAAAAATATCTAAAGTAGTATGGTATAGTTTTTAAGAATCAGTGTTTTATTTTTATTTAACTTGTTTATTTAATTTCCATCGAACATGTTAAATGCATCAGCACAATATAATCAATGTTGAAATATTCATTTAAAAATAAATATAAACCATTTGCTATTGGGCAGAAATTATGTTAATGTACTTTTTCAACAAAATTAACAACACACAACGATAGAATGCGAAAGATAAAACTGAAAACACATATAAACGTAAAACGCTCATTTGAACATTGCACATTAAATAAATACCCCATTATAGAGGAAGCTTTATCGCCACGGATTGAACATTATACGAGGATGTGTCTCAGCCCAGTTATTGTCAAGCCCGTCAATATACGGGTGGGGGATATTGTTCGCCGGAATATCAACCAGCTAGTGACGTCTATATTAGAATAACAAAATACATTCTACTGTTTATGGATCGACTAATGGAAGGAAAATCATTTATCAGTTATCTAGATGCATCTAAAAAACAAAAATGCGAACATAATTAACTTTTCCTTTTAAAAACAATTTATGATATGTTATTGACTTATTTTATTTGTTGAGTCTACATCATTAAACAATATAAAAAACTTGTTTTGCAAAAAGGAATATTTCGCATACAATATATTAAAATACTCTGATATCTGGGCTTGATTCTATTTTCACTTGGTGTTTCTGTGTTTTAACATTGACCGAAAAAGCGCTTATTGTTAATTATTGGCGTTACAGTATACACCGTAAAAAGTGCATGCGACATTCAGGTGACGACGTTTGCGTACATGCCATGCACGCGCCATTGACGCTGACGTTACCTTTGATCCTGCCGGCCTTGCGGGCGAAGATGTTGGCACAGTTGGCCTGCTGGAAGGCGTACATGCCGTACGACGACATGGCCGGCAGGGAACTGTAGCGGCACGCGGCCATGTCGCCAAGCCCCGGCACCCCCGGCACGCCCTGGTACGCGCACGAGCTTCCGAACTCGCCACCGTACCCAGGCAACCCTTGTTTGTACGGCCCTTGGTACGGATACGACATCGAGTCGCCAAAATACAGCATGTCCATTGTGGTCCGCAATGTCCGTGGTATGAATGCACTAGCACGTGGACCGGTAAAAATACCCCGTCAGGAAGTGTATTCCACTGTCTTGCAGACAATCGTTTGTCTTTTGCAGAAGCAATATATTGACGGTAGTTTATTCCTAATAAATCCAATATGTACGGTTAATTGCCGTCACTCGGTTGAGAAAGTTAAAAAGGAATCATTTTAACTGGTCATATAAAACACTCTCACGAGCACCTTGTGTTTCATGGTTATGTAAAACTTGCACAAGTATAACATATTAACATGAAACTTTAATGTAATGTTTCTTACAAGTTATTCTCCGTGGAACTTTAAGTATTCAGAAAACGTCGTTGAATTCCGTTAAAAAGACGTGTGTACGGTTCACTCAGGCGTCAACCGCAATGTTAGTCAATTATGCATGTTTAACATGAGAAAGTGTTTAATATAACGGTGATCCCCTCGAAAGTCAAAAGCAAATTAGCATTAACTATTTATCACATTACGGGAGGTACGTTTTTCTGTAAATTATATCTTTATTAAATGGTTTATGTTTTTGTCATCTAGAATGGTAACGCTTTTGCCACGGTGGAATAGTTATCATACAATAATCGTAGTTGTCTTCGCGCGTAACGGCTTATTTAATAAACGTTGATTCCCCTCATTTGCATCCTCTTGTAATTATTGTGGCAGATATTTTACTCCAAACTAATGGTAAGATACAAATCAAAGTCATTTATGTCAGAAAACATAGAAAACAAGACTTTTATTCGCCATCTGTAATCTTCGCCGTCTTTAACTATTAATATTTAGAATCAAATGGCTTATGAAATTCACTCAATCACAAATCAGTGTTCTATATCAGCGAGCGACAGTATTCCGGTTGTCTTATAAAGGTATCCGATCAATATTGTGAGTGTTGACGACAGGGCGACAGGCACGGCGACATCGGCCGACTGCAGCGTCCTCCACATCCGCGTATTGATGAAGCAGCGCCAGTTAGAGCACTTATGTAAATCACATCCACATTTCTATGTACATCTGAGAGCGAACACAAGGCCTAAATTGGCTCAAAGATGTCCCGTTTACGTTTGCACAAGCCTAGATCTCAGTGACGTTCGGTTACGGCCCCGCGGAGGAGTTGCTGTTTCGGCGCGGACGTGCTAGAGCGCACCGTGCGGCTGTGACGTGACGGGGGAGGCGGCGGCGGGTCGGCCCGTGAATCTGGTAGCCACTCGTGGAGCCCGATCTAATATGCTAATAGAGTCATTGACACCCACTTTCTGACTGCCAGCTCTCCCAAATTCCATTTCTCGGTAGCAGAGAATTCGGGGGAAAATCTGCTATTTGCGCTGAAATAAAGCGCAGGCCGTCATATGATCAGAACAACACTGCCACCGCTTCAGTAGTTAAACTATCTGGACCAATTTTTCAAGTTGTCATATCAGTCACTTTAGCACCCCAGCCCTATTCGGCCACAACGGGAATTTATTGCTGAATGTGACCATAATGAATGAGTTTTTTCGTCTTTTTTATTTTACATAGAAATTAAAAGTTGAGCAACCGGAAACTCTAGAAATGTGCGCTATGACACATGTAGACCAGTTTTAATCTTTAATCTTTACTCATTTATCTTTAAACTTTCAGGGCTATCATTTGTATTTTGCCTTCACTTGCATTTGATAGTTCTTGCAAATATTATGGGAATACATTATTTTGAATTAAGTCAGGGGAGGAGGTATTTTTAGGTCCAGATGACTTTGTAAACTAGAGGGGGTGCGCAATCTGGGAACATGAAAGTGTTAATCCCAAGCAAAGAAAAGGTAAAAAATTTCATTGAGGCAAGTGAACTTTTTTTCAGGAATCTTTTTTTGCACGTTCAACCGTTAAGATTTGTTGCATATTTGGTAACATAATTTTTGTAAATAAAAATAAAGCTAAACAATTGTTTGCGTCCAATTTATGATATATCCAAAGAATATAGTGTGTTTTGCTATCTAACGCGTTGGACCAAATAATATAAACGTTTGGTTCAATTTTAGGCACCTTCTTTTATCTAGTAAGACAATGTAACACTATAATATGCGCACATGTAGTTGATTATATTTATTTACACTACGGTTAAATAACGGTATCATTTAGGGCAAACATGTGCATGTTCACAGTTAAAGACTACTTTTCTAATGGTGCTCTAGAAGCATACAAAATGAACCTGTGTCGTCCTTCTGGCGAAAAATAAAGAGCAAAAGTAAGAACACGTTTGCAACGTTAAAGGGTAGAGAGCTGACATTAGCTGGGGACCATTCTGTTTTTATATAGTTTTTTACTAAAATAAGAACAGTTATATAATAAAAATATTGTTAAGGAACGCAATATGTCGTTTTACGTGTAATATGTTTGTGGTACGAAGCGAATGGTTTGCTGTCCAGTAGCTTCATGTTGTCAGTTTAATCAAACATGCCATTGTGTAAGCAAATAAATATAGAAAGTCACACAATAATATTATATCCATAAAACATACAATTTTTTTTTAATTCAAGCACGCAACCTAGATTTTTAAAAACAATTTGCTCTTTTTATGAAAACTTAATTTAACCGCTCTTTTTGGAAAATACATAGTTTGGTCCAAAGTTTACCAATCTCGTCTAGTTTACACAATATTTTTACTCCAAAAGTATCAGATCCCCTCCTTTTAAAATTAATGCCATGCAAACATTATCTAACGCATAAAAATGTAGTAGTTCTACAGAACAAAAAGTGTTACAAAGTAACAACTCAGAGGCAATTAAGGTTCGTGTATTTCACGTCTCTTTAGAAATTCATTATGGATGATATCACTTTGACCCTACAATCTTTCATTATTTATAAACAATTCTAAGGCAAGCTTTTCTCTATTGTTGCATAGAAATGAGATGCGCTCGTAAAATTTGATATTTGATTAGCCGATAGTGAAAATATTGCTACATCGACTAGAGTATCAATAATTAATTACAATTCTAATTGTTTTAACCCGTGAGATAGCAGCAATGCACGGTGATAAATATTTACGCACATGCGTGGAGTGCGTTTCGTCCTCAGGTAGGCTCGCCCCAAAGGAGCCATGAAAATACGCCGGTGCAAGACGGCCCATGGGGTCTCGACACGTTCTTGTGGTATCTAGACCGGGGTCTTATACCTTATTGGTCACAGAGTGGATTGGAGCCCGGAATGGAAATGAATATGATTATTTAAGCATACAGTGAATATGACACTTAAATGCATCTTGGTGTACCTAAGTATGGTAACATCTCATTGCATAAACATATATTCGGTCCCTAACGAATATGGTTAATTATTTAAAAATTGCTATACTTTTACGCTACGGTAATTTTTAAAAACCCAATAAGAACAACTGTAAATGTATCTGGTGTAATAGATCAACGGGTACTTTTCGTACGGAATGTTAAAAAGGAGACATGAAGACATGACTTCTTTCTATAGAAAATAAATGTATAATTACACACTGATGTGACGCAACTCGCAGTAAACAAAGGTTCCTGGTTTGCCCTACTCTCAGACGACATGTCAGTTTACGAGAACCGAAGCACGCTCACAAGCAAGTTCTCGTAAAACCTCGCGTGGATAAATGTAACCCTCTTCTACAGGGAGATAAAATGACAGTACATAAGGCAAACTACCTGAATTTTTGTATTAATGAATCTCAATAGTCAACAAGTTGTTTTCAACGTAATGTTAGAGAGGAAATTGGAGAGTCTGCACGTATATCGCAGCATTCTATAAACAGACACAAAACAAACTGAAGATTTATGTTCCAACTGGGACGATAATTTACACAAATCCTTCTAAATTGATACATTAAGTGATTCTCTTATCACATGTAGTAGAAATGATCCTTAAGAGAGTTGGTGAAAATCACAGTATTAACACCCCCATTAGTCAATCAAGGGATCTAATTGTTATACAGCGATTCCCAGCAATTACGGCGCACGTCTTGGGAGAGGTTAGAAGGCGGCACAAACCGGGATAAGTAGCCAGCGGGGACGGCACTTCAATCAGGGCCACCGTCAACTCGCACCATTGCAACATCGCCACATCTCTGGTGTGGTATGGCACTCGTGACATTAGCCACAAGACTCAGTCTTAGAATGGTACATGGCAGCAAACAGGGATGGTATTTTTCTGATTGTGTAATACCTGAAGACGTGACAAAATTTGGCAAAGGTAAGCACACGTACCATCAATATCTGTTTACAACAGATATCTGACGTGACAGAGATGAAATCAACAGAAACATACAAGACTTGCTGCATAGGTCTAGGACCAAGTGTGTGCGGGCGTTTGTTACTGCCATTCTGAGAGTCCACCGGCATCAAGGTTATACAGATGCCTGTCCCAAGCCGCTCCGGCTCCAATAAACACACCATAAAGACTGATGATGATCAAAAACTCACAAATAAATCAGCGCCTTTATGGCATCAATATCTAAACGTAATTACACTATCTCTGATATCAAAAATCATTTTACAAATAGTTCGAATAAATATTGTCGAGATGAATTTCCATCCAGTGGACCGGAGGGAAGGCGATGGGTAGGGGACCGACGCGACCCGGTGAAGGTGATATCTGTGCGCCGTTAGAACACCAGGCGTAATATTAGCGATCGATACAGAACTAATAAAGGCAATTCCAAACAGAAATTTCATAGAGTATGGGCTCTTTCAGAAAGTGTACCACTATGTGAAACTTCCAGAAGAAGATGCCTCTGACCAATTACGTGAACAAAGTGGCCGGTCTGGCACGGTCGGGCGAGCTGAAGAGGCCACAGGAAGTCTGCGGCGAGCCGGGGAGACCGCATTAGTTTCTGATAGCTCGAGCAGCGCACCACTGAGCTGGTAAATTACATTATTTAATGCAGCAGCTCAGCGGAAGGAGAACGCGGATCTTCGCTGCCCCCGGCCACAGAGTGGCGGTAAGGTTTAATTGGATTGAGCTTCTCAGAAAACAATAGAAATACAAACTAATCTAATAAAATACACCGATTCCATCCCGACATGACAAACAATGATATTGTGTTCAGTTGTTGATGGGCTCTTACCCTGGATTAAACTAAACCAGGAGGCTGTAATTGTGTTTCTACCATACGTGCAATGCGTTGTCACTCGCTGGCAATAACTTCGGTGTCATTAAGACAGTCGGTTACTTTAATAACGAGCATGAAACATTATACGTAATAAAATTATGTTCAAATAGCTTCATGCACAGATGAAAGCAACACAACCAATTTGTTTGGCGTATAAAATAAACGTATATGTATGTGTTAACTATTAATATTTATTTGATTTCAGTTTTCATAAAAATATAAAGGTAGAGTTGCAGGGACTTAATTGCACAAATTGCAAAAAAACAATGTTTGCAAATGTCTACAATAAGACACTAGTCTCCATTCTTCCAGAGAACTGGGAGTTATCCGTGATAACGTTGCCCCGCCCCCACGGTCCGCCCTTCGCGCAGTACCGCCTGGGTATTGGCTACCAATATCACTGGCGATAACTTTCAACGGGCGGAGACCTGGCTCAATACGCCAGGGCAAATCCGCACACGAACTCGGGAGAGGAAAGAAGCTACTCGTGGAAGAGAGGCTCGGTTTGAACCAGCACGACTCAAGAGCGGGTCGAGGTGTGATAGCACGGTTGGGTCAGTGTTCCGAGTCGATACCCAAGTTCGATCTTCAATGTACCAAACAAGGCATTTGATTGTTAAAGCCGCAGAATCTTTAGTTAATGTTCATACGACAAATAAACACATACTATTTTTGATCATTTGCCAGAGTTGTTAACACATAACGGTGAATGGCCACCCGAGATGACACGTGATGACCGCTACATTTCCGGGAGACTGACGACGGTATGCCGGTATATCTACATCAAAATGGAAACGTTAGCAACTGTTTACTGCCAAAAGTCAACACTGACTGCAGAAGGCAATAAAATACAGCAATAAGCAAACTTTACCACCCTTGATATTCAATAAATATTTATTCTTTTTTTTTAATGGTATTGTTTTTTTTTAAATACTGTATTCTATTAATGTTGCCTAACAAGTTTAAACTCACAGATCATACGTGACGTATGAGTAACAAGATGGGTGGACGTGCATGTTGTAAAATATTTATTATACTGAAGATACAAAATGGTGGGGAACAGAGAATAGTGTGATGACTTTTTTATCTGACATATTGTAAACGAGCGAAAGTATTCTCTCAGACATTAAAATGGAAAACGTGATTTAGATCGCCACCTGGATGCTGGTATCGCTCTATCTACACATTTAACTTAAAACTACAACTTTAACGTTGCCATATAAGCGAAAAGAAAATTTTACAACCAACTGTAAATGACAAACAAAACTGAATAAGTCAATGAAAGCGAAAGCTCCCTTGCTTTATAGCATATTTATGGGAGTGAATTAGCATAATTTGGTAGTTGTAGGTAGAGAGCGCTCTTTGATTTTCACATTAAATATTTGATGACAAAGTAGATAAAGACTGTTTTCCCAATTTATATCAACTTAGTTTGTTGATTTATTACAAATTTTATTTAAAATGTTAATCGCAGAATCATCGCCATCTTTAACGTAAATCCAATTCGGTAGCCACAGAATCTACTTAATGGATTTGAAATTGAAGTAAAAATGAAACGTGGTAAATTATGAGGGTATTTAATTGCTTAATTGTTTAATAAAGAACACTTTAGGTGGGAGCCCGAAAGTGCAAGTCGACATTTTTTTCGACAATTCATGAACGATTTTTCATTCAAAAACATGTTTCTGTCAATGCAGATGTTTGCCTGTTTTTACAATTGCACATTCATTTAGCCTGTCGTGGAAGGGCAAGGGAGACAAGAATGTGTCTGTTACCATCGCGACCACGGCTTTAGTTGTGTCCCATTGCAAATTCAAACCTGGCTTATTATACTTTAAGTAATGGTTTGTGATCTATTAAATACAAAAACATTTTTAAAGCCTACTGTTTCTTGTGAAATAAAGTAACAACATCATTTTCTTTTCTTTGTCCCCTTAGTTTTGGAGCAAGAGTACTAATTGTAAGGACAGTTAAAGGAGAGCAACTCTGCGGTCCGTGTAGCAATCCTGCACCAGTTACTTCCCTTATAGGTAAAAACGTTTTCGAGCACGGAAGACTGCTGGTGGACCAATAATGCTGTTTCCTGCGGCCCATCTTACCGGTAGTTCAGCTCGTCACATGACAATTTAAATCCAAATCAAGTGTTTTGTTATAAGTAATTTAACAAGTAAACGACAACACATTCTCGTGTAAACGCAATTGTATAAACCCATAAATTATTAAAATAACTACGTGTAGCTGTTACACAGCGTAGTAATTGTCCTCAATACGTGCAATGTTCGTGCAGATTATTGTGGACCTTATGTATATACTTTACTAACTGTGGCGAATGTAGGTCAGTGTCTAATGAAGAGTGACAACCGGGACATGTGATTGATTCATGGGCCGACCGCGCACACACGAGCTTCACTCGGGGTCGTCTGAGGTGGACCAACAGCCACCAACACTCCACGGACCATACTGTAGGATTGTCCATCATCATTGACAACAGTAGTAACCTGTTATAACGTTAACGCTTCCTGTATGCACGGACTGATGGTCCACCTCAGACGACGTCGAAAAAGAACCGCTTTAAGAAGAATGCTAGGGCTGTAAAAGATGATCTGACCATACTATTAAACATCGTGTTTTAACTGTTTCAGCAAAACACGAACTCTAAATATGAAAAGACGCATATCATCTTATAATATGATCACATCATCACTTAAAAATAATAATGTGCAAACTATTAATCAAAGGACAATGGTCCAAGACTCACCGTATAGAGCCAAATACATTTCGAACATGTTTACTAGCATACAATAAATGGAAACAAAATGCATGATGAGAGATTGTTTGAACCGGTACAATGTATAAAAACACGGAAAGAAATAATATGATATTTCGCCACAAGACAATAAAATCCCACGATGGGTTAGTGATGTAGGGTAATGGATGCGATTTTCAAGTCATTAGTTACTGTGCGAGGCCTACCAATGCATCAGAGGAGACTGCACCTAACCAATGTGTTCATATTCTGATAAACATCGGCCCGCTAACCACATGTTCCCCAGATAAACAATTGTCCATTTAGAGCGATTTTAATTGAATGTGAAAAGCTACCAGAAAGGGTGGATGTCGTTTATATCTCGGCCTCGGGGTACAGTTAACACCGCCATTGACACAGGAAAGGGAGATGGTGGACAATGATAGACACTAGAAAAGAAAACACGAATGTTTCACCGACAATTATACATGGACGCAAAAACCAGATTCCCTTGGCAATGACATTTTGATCTGTATCTATATACGAAGGCAATTTGGCAACCCCCATTCCGTTAAATATCGAACAGGTAAATCCAGAGACGCTTCATGTCAGAAGAGACGCGACGCTAGAACAGGTGGCGTATTACTGCGCGTTAGGTGACAATTGCATGTCGTTGTGTATTCACGACGACACTCTTAATGTAAGTTTAATGGAACCTATCTGTAGCTTGTCTGTAGTTATTAAAAACATGCCAATAACTGTTGCAACAGTTAAATAATTAAATGGCTAAGAAGAGACTTTTAATGGAAATGGACACGTTCCTCAGTCCCCCTTTTGGTAAATAATATTTACTCTGGGTGTTTACATTAAAACAGCATCAATAAACATCATCGCAGGTAACAATGGCGGTATACAATGAAACATAAGTAAGCGAAAGCCACGGGTCTACCCTACAATTACACTGGTCAAATTTCGGGACGTTTTTGTGTCACATAGCAGTACCGGTAAACTACATTCAATAAACACGTCCCCTTGGCAACCAATTGAATGAAATATAAAAACTGCAATTTAAGGTAACAAAAAGACACGAAAGTAATTTGCCTGCTGAAAACCTCCATGTATCTGTATGTATCTAATTTAGCCAATGTTCATTCCAAAACCGCTCGAATTGCTTTAAGTCCTAGCAGTTTCTAAGTGTCTGTATTTAAATTTGAACTTAAGAATGGGTGACTCGTTTAAATCAAATCAAATGTGTTAATTGTGAAAATAAACAACCATTTGATTATATTATAAAACTGCCAATACTATCGTTTGATATCCTAAGATATGTTGCATAAAGCCGGCAATAATTAAGAGACGAAGAGATAAATAGAAGTTTAAAGATGCCACATGGCTCTAGCGTATATTTCGGCCATGGTTAACTGACATCATGAATGCCAAATATTTGACAATAGGCTTTAAAATCCATAAATAATTAAATGCAAACATAAATATCACATTTCAATTCCAACCTTAAAATATTCTTTTCCATAGTGGCTGCATAATGAGAAGACTGCCTTATATTCAAACAAATGACCTTTATAGCAAAGGACTCTAAATCGATTTCATTCATATGGGCGTCTTTCAAGCAAAACAAAACATTTCCGTTAAACAAGCCAGCGTACAAAAAGTTGTAAAAACAGTAAGTGAAGCAGAGAGCGTAAGAAAAGAGGCGAGCACATATTGACATTTTCAAGGTCTAGTAGAAGCCAACCCAAACAGCGGCGTCGGCGGACGTGCTAGAGTAACTCGTCACAGTGGGCCGGCAGCATGGCGTAACAGGCCACATCTGACGCTCCAGTTCCGCCGCGTTACTGGGTCACACATTGAAACGCTGCCACAGGCAGCACCAAGTCAACCCTGGCCAATTGTTGCTGCTAACTACCATGAACATAATACTTGACTTGCAACGGAAGGTTGGTCATTTGTTACTATTAGAGTGGTAACGCAGCATTTGTATTGTGGAATGCGTGCAAAGATAAAGCCGAATCGTTTACATCGTAAGAATATATAAGATTGTGCGTGTTTTTTTTTGATATTATGTATGTTTATGGAATAAAACACGGCGGCTAACGTCAATGTCCGACGTACGCGGTGTACTTGTGACGAGATCCAGGCGTTGGATTTTTCAATGACAGTTTATTGTGAATGTGATGGATTGTAATATTATGAGATTCGTCAGCGTTCAGAGTAGGATGGACAGAGAGAATAGATGAATTTGTCTCATAAATGGCGGCAGGTGGTTTTTAGTTTTCAATCAACCATTGTGAAACAGTACAGTCTTTGTTTTTGTCACCGCAAACTCATATTATACAGCGGTTTAAACGTTTATGGCGTTCGGTGAGTATCGTGAAAGACAGAACCAGAGCTTATGTCACCGGGACGACAAAGCTGGTCGGACTTTAAAACAATATACAATAAATCACTTATGTTGTTAAAGTTGTTGTGTTGCTTACTTTAAATTATTATTCTTTTATAAATGGTGTATGAAAAGCTATAATAAAACACTGTTAGAATGAATACTAAAATGACCGTATGTGAAACAGGTTTCTAAAGTTTGTCACTAAACATCAAGTTTCTTTACAAAACGAGTTGCGTTTATTTCATAACTGCAAAACTCGATTGAAATTAACATTTTAATCATCCACTTTATCATCCATCAACAAAAAGATGGAAGAAAAGTAAATATCTTCTCCGTGACAAAATCAGCCGGGCGGTCTTGAAAGCAAATGTCGCCGAAATAGAAGGTTACTTAAACTCACAGCACAGACGACAACTTATTAACATTCCAGGTTTGCATTTAAAGCAATTAAACTTTTCGTTTATGAATAATTGCATTTTGGGTTTTGAATACAAGACTATTTATAGAGCTAATATGAGTAGGACTTTAATGACAAGCTAGAGAATATATGGACAAATTATAGCGTCAGAAATAAATAGTCAAGTATTTGAGAATCTTTGACCAGTTGGCTTTTTTTATAAATGACACATGTATACATAACATTGTAAAAACTATGACATACGATTGCCTATCACCGCAAGAACCCCTCTAAAATGACCCTTGATGTTGATCCCTAATTTATAGTCTTAGTACAAGCCCTAAAACACCTTCCTGTCCGACATGCGATGCAAGCGGAACGCCAGATGGACGCGTGAGGACCCGGTAACCGGAACCGCCATTTTATGACGCGCGGTGATTGTCGTCTGGGAAGGTAATGACAACGGTGTCCGCTTTCACGTTGCCATGGTCGTGTTTCATTCTGAACCCGGGACCTTCTCTTTAAGAAAAATTGCCACGGTGCTATTAAAATAATGGCTCATTAAAGCACTGGTCATATTTCTTTAAATTTTGTTGGTGTAATGTTATATTTATGGCATTATTATGCAAACGTATTCACATTTATAATTTGTGTCATCAAGGAGGCGAGCTATTGCGACGACTTACAAACTTCAATCATTTCAAAAATATGCACACATATATGCTCATCAAATAGCGAGGAGACAGGATAGGAAGAAATGTCTATTTAATATCAATGAAAGCTGCATCCCAAGCTACACTTAAAACACCTACCCAACGTCGTCAACTCACGATGTAACCATAAAAGCAAGAGTCGGAGTTATCATGCATCTCACATCTCGATCCTTACATAGAAAAATAACCTCATCATACAAAAATATTTCAATTTATGCATCGCCCAGCTTCAATAAAACATTCGATATTGCCAAAACCACACCGGCCTTTCAAATACAAGACACTACCTATCCTTTCATCAAACTATCAATTTTGTTTTCATCTTTCAAGAAAGTCAATTAAATACCAACAAAAGTCACTGCAGTTTTCAAACAGCGAAGTTGATTTTGGTGTCACTCAAGTGTGCAAACAGGACAACCGCTCTACGAGAGAAAGGGTAACTTTTGTCTTACAATATAGAGCCAGATTGCTCCATAATGACATTTAGTACGTTTGTATACATTATTATAGTGCATGAATCATACTGCGGCATTATTCTTTTAAATAAATAAAATTGTCAAATAGACAAATGGTGAGTGTAACAAATAGAAGAGCGTTGTTAGTAGGTGCAGGATGTTTCTAATTGGTTTCCTTCTCCGAGACGGTCTTTCTTCTTAGAAAACGTTCTCACGAACAGGATCAACAATTATCAGCCACGCATTCAACGAAATGCATTAACGCGCTTCAAAGAGTGTCTAATACGCTCGTTCATTTAAGCTAATTCATGCGTTTTTACTTTCACATGTCTTATTAATATTTCAAAACTAAGCGTCGTGATCCAAAATGAAAATGTTTTCATTACGTATGTATTCATTCCGCTCGTCTTTATAACTTCGGGGAGATAAAAATCTAAAAGCTCGGTTGTTGGCTGAAAGAGCATATACCTTATTACAAATTCAACTTTTTATATGGTAACATTAACCGAACCCGGCTTAGATCCGTGCATGCGAAACACCATTAGCAGTCATGTGCGAAAATTGGAAATTGGCGATCTTTGTCCAGGATAGGTGTCAGTTCTACCCAAACATGTTGAAGCCGGAGGACTCTGAATGCCAGTCTGGGGTGACTTTAGTGTAAGTCTTCAAGTTTGACGTGACACATCTAGGAGTTCAGTTCAAGCAGTATGTGACACAACTAGGACTTCAGTTCAAGTCTAATGTGACACATCTATGACTTCAGTTCAAGTCTAATGTGACACATCTAGGAGTTCAGTTCAAGCAGTATGTGACACATATAGGACTTCAGTTCAAGTCTTATGTGACACATCTAGAACTTCAGTTCAAGTCTTATGTGACACATCTATGACTTCAGTTCAATTCTTATGCGACACATCTATGACTTAAGTTCAATTCTTATGCGACACATCTATGACTTCAGCTCAAGTCTAATGTGACACCTCTATGACTTCAGTTCAAGTCTTATGTGACACATATAGGAGTTCAGTTCAAGCAGTATGTGACACATCTATGACTTCAGTTCAAGTCTAATGTGACACATCTATGACTTCAGTTCAAGTTTAATGTTACACGGACTTCAGTTCAAGTCCAATTTTGACACATGTATGACTTCAGTTCAAGTCTTATGTGACACATATAGGTCTTCATTGTAAGTCTTCAAGTCTGACGTGACGCATGTAGGACTTCAGTGCAAGTCTGATGTGGCAGATCATGGACATTCAGCCTAGTCCAGGTCTAGGGTGACACATACTTGCGGTCAAGACAATATGCCCGTTATGTTGCCGCGTCCAGTAGCCGCGGGTGATCGCTGAGGTCTTATATTACAATGGTCCTTCTTCACGCTGTATTTATTCTACGTTTAAATAATCCGTTCAAATACTCCACAATTGCATGGATATTCTCAACCAATGTTTTCATATAGCCTAAAGCTCATTATCGAGGTATTAAAAGCTCGGTATTCGGAAGGACCAAAGTGTTTTATTGTTCAAAATCGCAATTGTGCCTGTGGAATGTCTCGGTTCTGGTATTTATAATTTTAAACACAGGTCCATGTGGGTCATCTACATCAAGCCAAAACCTTCAAGATCTGAAGTTCCAATCGATAAACCAACGTTTATGTTCTATTATTCGCCTGGTAGAAAATATGATTGTTAATAAATCTGAATGAATTAGCGCTTAATGTTGTTACACGCACCGTGCGATAAGATGCTGTAGATGGTTGCGATGTCTCCGGAACACAGATGACCCGTCCCGCGACTGGAGCGGCCTTGTGACGTTTACGGCCTCCGACCGCCTCCGGCAAGCCGTCCATTACTGGACACGGATCCCGGTCGCCGCTACCCAGTCATTATCGGTAAATCTAACACCTCTACCCTTCGGGCCTCAATACACAGACGATGCCATAGGAGCGTAAATAGCCATGCTGTTTAACATATATAGAGCACTTTGCCGTTAGCAGACTTGTCAAAATTACCTTACGAAATCGTAGCTCTGTTATTTGCGACGATTAAACAGAATTACTGGTGTTAAGTGGCCGCTTTTGCTTTGAAAAAGTCGAATATGTGGGAACTTTTCCGCATCTCAGACATAACGATACTAGACACAGTAACAATGGGAACAGCCATAACCTTGAGACTTCTAATTAAAATTACGACAACCAAACAACTCAAAGGCTTAATAAGGAACAACTAAAATAACATCAAAGGTTTTTTGAAGGAAATCGGAAAATACTAACAAATACTACAACAAGTATAATACATTTGAAAACATACACCATATGCATAACGAAATATGACCAAGATAAAGTAGAACATACTTTTAGAATTACATAACAAACGATCCGGTATAAAACTCCACATTTGATACCGGTAATATTTCCAAAATGCCTATTTCTATACATGTACATGTATATTGTTCATAATAGTGTCAGTGTAAATAAGGCCATTTTCACATGCAAGCCAATGTCTAGTATAGAAGAAAGAAAGTGTTTCGTTTTGATGTGGTAAGGCATCAGCTACCACAATGATAACTGCAAAATTCACCGCCACAGGTTCAACTGTATAGAGTACATCTGATTGGGGACGAACGATAGAGGTACGAATAAAATAAAATGTTCCCAAAAGGAATGTAGCTAATGGACAGACACTGTTGTCAATTGTAGGTTGTTATCGTCAATATCTGTCACCTGCGCAACAAAACACTCAACGAAACCGGAAAAGTATATTCCATACTTAGAAGCAATCAATATTATATTATTGTTTTAATATCGTTATTTGATAAATATGCTTGCATCATTCTGATAGAGAATTTTATCACAACCGCTTCAAGAATAATGCAATAAAATTATATTGAAAAACAATATGCTTCCCAAAAACAGATTGCAAATGAAGATGTGACATAGAACATAATTATGACACATGAGCTACGTTCCCCTCTATACCATATATGAATGGCATGCATACAAAAACGCGACAAAAGTTAAGGTTTGAAAATTGTGTGTGCCATCTCTTTCAACCACGGGGGCTCATTATGTCTAAAGGTTTAATTATAAATTCATGTAATTCATCTCTGGGCCGACATTACAGATGTATTTTGAACATTATGAATCATAGGACATACGAGAACAATCCACAGTTATACAGTTTTATGAGAACCTTTAGATGCCTTCTCAACTTGTTATACACACCAAGCCCATACAAACGGTGGGTTTGGATATCTGTGTATATATTATTAAATGACTATATCTGTGAGTCTATTGGACCATTCGAAGTTCTATGACAAAACAATCCGCTTAGCACCAAAAACCAAGGTTTTAAACAACATTATTCACTTTAATATACCCCATATACTTAATAAAATGTCAACATCATTAGAAACGTCTTTTGTGAAATGATTTGAAATATTTTATAATACCCTTTATACAAAGTTTGGTCATATATTTTACAGACAATAAACTATAACTACTAAATGAGATGTAATTTGCTTGTAACCGACTGCAAATGTGCCAACAACTAAACAGTAAATCCTAATATCAACTACAAATTCTTGTTATTTCGCAACACTTTATGATCAAAACTGTGATCAACAGATATGTATGGATGAGTGGACGAAATCATGTGCACACAATTTGTTAAAATAACCTTTTTTATGTTTGAAGTAAACATTTTAATGGATTGTAGAGATACCATCACGTATAGTGATACCCAAGTTTTATAACCACAAGTTTTAATATATATTAGGCGGAATACAGCAGCCTCCAAGAAAGTACAGCATATGTGTTACACGTTTTAAGAAGTTTCAATGTATTTAGTTTTGTTCAAACGAATCCATATTTAAGTCCTTCAACCCCAGTGAGAGATAGACTTTTGTAAATGCAGTGTTCTTTCGAAACAAAAAAAACCATACTGTCACTGTTTAGAGTGATCAACCTAATATGTCATTATAACTTAGCGCTTAATTGTTCTTTAGATGTTATCCGACTTTCTACCGCGCAATTACATTTTTTCTTCCATTAAAATGCCCTTCTCATCTGTCATTATCTAAAACGAACACAAACTAGTTAATTTTCGTCTTAAAGCAAATTTTAATCTTGATTACTGCCATATAACATTTGTATTAAATGTCTTGATCCCGACATGATCCAGTGGTCTGGTTGAAAGCGGCGTTTCAGTCGTTCACTGATCGCTTGGAAGACTTGACAGACTCTGCTGGTTCACTACAATTCCTCAACCTGGCCGTACGCACCGCTAGTCAACAATATCTTTGTCATGCTTCGAATCATCGCAAAACTTAATCCATTTTACACTCCAAGAAGCACACGTTCATGTATAACCATACAAATAGAGAAGACTGTCGTCCCTGTTTGCGAAGTACATATTCACTAGGTTGAAGTATGTATTCGTAACGACGGATAATGCATGTCTACTGTATACGATACGACATAAAAACCATTTTAATAGATGTGGATTTGTTAATCTACTCATGGAATACAGTGGCAAAGTGCTACAATGATTGGGCCGACTTGCCCGTCAACGACGGTGGATCAAGTGGGCCATGATGGACGGTCGGGGTCGGGAGTCAACGACGCTGCACTAGTGTACCAGGTCGGACATGTTGTTCTCGTGTCGTACAAGCACTCTAACATGGCTTTCATTCCCCGTCGACACGACGAGACCTTGTAACCAAATACCGGGCGGGCAGAGGCAGCGACAGGTTGGGCCGGTGTAGAAGGGTGTCAATACGTCTCAACATTCTATCAGCCACAGTGTTATTACAATGCAATAAAATTGGGGAAAGCTTTGCTAGTGATCAATCGTGTCCCTTAATAGTCTAACGTTTTATTTGCACTTGTTGAGAAATGGATTCCGTACAACTTGACGGCTTGCTTTGTTATAGGTGTTAGTGGTGTCTAGTGTGTGTTAGTAGGAGTGTTAGGGTGCGACTAACGTTACCTCCAGAGTTGTTGGACCCGGAACCATCAGTCTGCGACTTGGCCTTGGATCCTTTCCCGGTCTTCGGCGACGTCTGCTCCTGCTGCTGCTGATGTTGCTGTTGAAGTTCCATTTGTTGTTGTTGTTCCCGCTGGTACAGAACCAGTTGGTCGTGCTGCAGTTGCAGCTGCTGCTGTTGCTGCTGCAGTCGTTGCTGGTGCTCAATCAGACTCTGTGGTATCATCTCGAGTATTGTGTGAGCCGGAAGTAGTGCTGCTGCCTGGAGCTGATGGGGCTGCAGAGTAACTTGCTGTATGTGGTATGGCGATTCCAGGGGAGGTGTTTCAGATTTGATGTGTACATTGTCTTCTGACCCCTGCTCTATGATCACAGTTGGTTGTTGAGCGTCGCCGTTCTCGTCAGAAGGATCCTGACTTCCGGTCTGGTCAGTGTTGTCGTCATCATCTTGACAGTCGTTGCTGTGGATGGTGGCCTCGGCGGCCGCTGCTGCCACGATGTCTGTGTGCTGCATGGACGTCAGAGTGGTTACACATGGGATCATAGACACTGGCATTGCCGTCAACGCTATTGAGTCCGTCATGGACTGCGTCAGGCTGACAGTGGCGAACGACCCTGCCGTCGAGAAGCCTGCTGTCGACGGAATCAGCACCAAACCTCCCTCGACGCTCATTGCGATGTACAATTAAATTTTCTTCAAACTAACGTCTTAAATCCCCACAAAAATGTTTCAACAACACGACACACTTGTCACTCAATTCTTTCCTTATTCACAAATGACACACTTTAAGTCCAGTAATGTCACAGATTATCACACAAAAAGAGTCAAAAGATCACAAGAACACATGTTCCGCCGGCATGTTATTGTATATATTCCGAATTGTTCAAGTCTGACGAAGCTGATTGACAAGAAAACCAAGAACAAGAGTCAGCGCAGCGGAACATGAAGTGGAGCGTGTTCTCCTACCTGTCCTACTGCAGTCAGTCAGCCGTAATGTCGCTCAGGTAGCAGAGCGGCCCGTGTCGTCACCGCTAGCCCCGCCCAGGCGACACTTGACAAACTTTATAATCGGACTTCTCTCCAGGTGCGCAGAACATGCTTTGCATCAGTCTGAAAATTTAAGTGTATGAAATATATTGCTTATATAAATTTGCATAAAAATATAATTAAACCAGGTGTCAAGCACGTCTGGAAAGAACATATTTGCACAACTATTTTACCTGCCATATTTGTTTACAAGTGGATGCTGAAATTTGATTGGACGAGAGAGTCATTCCCGCCATTGAGCTTGTCAGCGGCCATTTTTTGCCCCAGGTAATATTATACGATGATGGTAAAACTGATATACAGCATTCCTTTCAGTCATTGCTATCACAATAGTGCTGAAATAATATTTTTAAATACCACATGGGTTATGTTTACTTGTTTTCCAAAATTGAGTGCAGTATTCATTGGAATCTGTGACACGAAAGACGGCCCGTCACAATGATCTTAATATGCATGCTTCGGTTGGAATGTTTATAATTGTCGCTAGCTGGTACATTCAAGCAAGGCCGCCATTGATTTTCAATAAAGATCAATAGTAGTAGAATAGTTTTACTTTAATACTGTAGATCATACACTTTGAATAATAAGGTTTGTTTAATCGATTGTACAAAACAAGGATGTTGGGCTTATTCGGAACAGAAGGCGTTTAAAGTCGACTTTAATGTAAAGAGTGTTTTCTTCAGAAGAAACACAACTGTTGCATTCGAAAATTAAATCAAATTTCAGGTTAAGGACGACGGTTGAAGGTAAGTTTACTGGGTTTGTCTGTGAACCCAGAAATGGTCAATGTCAAGGTCACTAATTTGTAATTCCGGACAATGGTTTGAGTACGGATTTCTTTCTCTTAAATTTTAGGCGTAAGTGTTGATAAATAATAATAATAATAATAATAATAATAATAATAATAATAAATTCATTTAATGAATGTTAAAGGTTACATTATTAATTAGTTTTAATACATTGGTAAACCTATAAAAATTCCTAGCCAAACAATTGAAGAAGATTGAATTACAAGTATAAGGTAGTTTTATTTCAAACCAAGGTCGCCGTTGTAAGTTGGCATTTGCCGCCACATAGTCGTGAAAACCCGTGCATGTCAAAAAGTTAAATTATTCAGAAATAATGCTTTAAATGCATTTATAATTTAGTTACTCGGATTCCATTGTTCTCAACTTAATTTGAGCGGACACATGCATTGGTGCCAATAAAATACGTCACACTAATGAACAAAACACCCCAACACACAGTGTCTTACAACTGTTTTTGCTATATTATGTAGTAATGCATGAAAAAATATTCTCAAGAGTTCAATAAATGATATTCAGAATGCATCGTCACGACAAGGATAAAACTGTTTCTATTAAGTTTGGTTGCTACCGTAACTGCGATCATCCCCAAGGTCCATACATCACGTAGGATAAACACAGTTTGGGTTTACAGTATGTATTATGCATAGTAATATGTGACTTTTGTCATTTGTTAATACTTTTTTAAACCAATTACATCGACTGACATGTTAATTTATGAATATTTCTCAAAGACGTTCTTAATATTTTATGACACTTTCGTATAAATACAGATAACTTGACAGTTGTTGAAATGCGACATTAAACGATGCAGAGAAAACACTCAAATGCAAATGACACTGGTGTTCATTATTCTGCAGTGGTCTTAGCGAAGCTTTTGTCTTACATAAGGGGGCACTCAAATTCAATAGGTTTCAACCGGTTTAATACCAAATGAATACATAAATGAATAATATCTTCGTCAAGTGGATTAGACGTTTCAGTATACACGCAATCACGACATCTATAAAATGTACTCGATTTTAAATAGCTAAAGAGCGACCATCAAAAACAAAATCTTTTCAAAAGGTGTACTTTTGATTTAGTTACTTTGGAATAATCAGCCTCCTCGATCTTAACATAATATTTCTGATCGGGTTTGAATGGCGCCCCAGTCACGCATTGTGCTTATTAATGAAATCCGCTTTCATCTCACCGGGGATCGATCCGAGAAGAACATTTAATGAAAGTTTGGACAGGGAAAAGCTTATGTGAGAGTTCGCACATCTTGAAAACGGGTACTTTAATGAAAGGCAAACATTCAGTTGTGTTTTTGGACACTATGCCCGCACATTCACACTGCTTTTAGCCTCGATATATAGAAGTCATACAGTTACCCCTTGAATTAATATAGCAATGTTTGTTTCAGTTTTAAAAACGTGCTTGTTTATTAAAGTAGCTTTAGCGGACATTGTTTTACACTCAACTTTGCCAAAATAGGGCCGTGAACAACGAAAGTGTTCCCTTGGTCTAATTGTGCTGGTCCTTAGCTGTGTTAATCGGGTGTGGTATTTCAACCTCAAGAGACTGAAAACAGCTTTTGTATGGCCAGCCATTGAAATTCAATCGGTATTTTCGGGGTGTAAAATTTAGCTTCTCCCTTTTATGACTCCCCCATAAATCTGGAGCATATTAAGAAACTATCCGGTTACCTGCTGGTGTTGAAAAAGCTGAATGTGATTTAACTGCCAAAACAGCGTCTGTGCATATGGACACGGTGTTTACGCGAAATTAAATCATTTTTACGTGGTTATAGTGTCACGGGTAAATCATAAACTGCTGCTATATAGTATATGGAATTATTTTTTTGGACATTCGACAAAAACAATGCAAACTCCTATATTATTAAGTTTTAGCAAATTAACTATATTGCTGGTACCGTAAATGTTTGGAGAGATATGATCCTCAAATACATAACAAATACATTGTACAAGTTAAAAAGAGCTTCTACTGAAACGTATTAATATTAACCCATACATAGCTTCAACTAGCACCTGGGTCGGTCAAGCATGAACGTCATGACCAGCAGCGTGACAACGGTGGGCTTCCTTTAAACTTATACATTTCGGTTTTCCCGGCAGCTATAAATAGATCTGACAGCGTTCCCTGCTTGGTTAGCCACGGGGGTCAATAATTGCATGAGATAGCACCCTGTATGCAGTTCGCATGCTGCCGAGACATCATTGGCTGTTGTAATTGTTTTTGCCATATACGCTAATTGGGTTGGTTTCTTATTAGGACAATAAAGTAAAGGTTGGCTCTCAGAGACCATAAGGCACCGTCCTACCTACAGCATTATTTCAAAATTGGAAACAAAATATATTTAAAAGCGTAGTTTCCAAGCATGGCTTTGTTCTTACTATTTGCGAAGCCCGCTTGTTTTCGTCAGCAGGCGGTCACGGCCTCCCCATGCAAAGTTGTCAACAACTGGACCCGTCTCCCGTCAACACGTGTGGGGTCGCCAACCCACTCCACCTGGGTAAAACAAACACAATGTAACAATTTTCAATGAAAATATTTGCATTTTATTATAAATGTTTGTATTTTTTCTGGAATCGCGTCAGTTATCTCACTATTACCCCGTCCATAAAACGTTTGACTGATTTGAAAGTTCTTTAAATAGAGAATTATGTAAACTACAGAAAATACAAATAATTTGTTTCTGGATAAAATGAGAGGGGGAAAGGCGGTGCACAAATGGGTTGGAACTTGGAACCATACCATGCATCAATTTTCGGTTATATCGTCCGTTTTAATCAAATTAAGTTTACTTTTTAATAATGGTAATAATTTATAATAAACTTTAATTATATAGTTTTATACGTACACGTTTTATTTTTTATTTAAAACTGCTATTTCTGTTTTAATGCAAAACCACAACAGCATGTCTAATGAAACTACACTACACCTAAAATCCCACCACTCTCTTAAAACGAGTATGTTAAGGAAAAACTTACAATGTTACCCGACTAGATCTAGAACCCAAACAATAATGTGTCCATAAAGGTAGATTTTTTTATAAAGTAAAACGTATAAATTGTTTTTTATTTATAGTTTTTGACAAAGTATAGAAACCACGACCAAAATGTTGAAATAATGTTTCGACGACATTTGTATATTTAATATTACTCAAAAAGCAATCATTTATAATTTATAATAATTAAAAATAGTTTCTATAAATGCTTTTTGTTATGCAAAGTTTTTTTTGTAAAATACGTAAAAACAAACGAATTGCTATTGGGAGGTAACATTATTTTAGAGTAAGTGTAAGGGGCATAACCCAAAACTAATTGTAAATAAGTGTATAAAGAGTTACGTTTAAAATAGATAATTGATAACCTAATGATCAAACACGTTTATATAACGTATATACTCAGTAATACTCTAACTTTCTAATGCAGAGTAATGGCAATTACATGTCAGTTAACTCAAACATAATCCAACATAAAACACTTAGCAGCAATCATTTCTATATTATTTAATTAAGATACGAGAGCTCTGAGAACCCTGGATCGCTCACGTCAAACCCATTGACATAGTAACATTAATTTAGTATTTAGCCGAGAACAACCATTTGAGCTATTTAACTATTTGTTAGAGCGTCACACACGCACCATTCCTTGAAGTTTCATCACATCAGGCAAACGGTGAAGAAGAATGAGCTGTTAACATTTAATGCAAAGTTGTAACATATATCTACATTAGGGTAAATTATTTTGGACCCAAGGGATACGCGTTTAGCAATCCACTGTGTATATAGAGGACCTCTAGACAATGCTACACACGGCATGTAAGATTATATGCCTTGTACAGTTTAGTTGATAAGAATATTTTTTAAGTTCAAAATCCTATTTTGACATCATGGCCTATTTTTTTTAGAAAAGCACAACCATTTAAGCTGTTTTGGTAAGGGGGATCTTAATGAAATTCCTGTAAAGTTTCATTAATTATGACAAAACGGGTTACGAGAAACAGTCGTTTAAAGATTTCCCTGTGAATGTTTTCTCACTGCAGGCGGAATGTCCTGCTGCAGTTTATCGCCAACGCTTCTTGCTCCACGTGTCTTCTTCTTAGGCGGCCCTGCAAGGTTGGATACTGTTTGAATATCTCTTATTTATTTATTTATTAATTTATTAATTATTATTATTATTATTATTATTATTATTATTATTATTATTATTATTATTTTCGGTTCTAGATCTAGCATGTCCTGACAACAGTGTAGAACAGGGTACCACTAGCGCTAATTAAAGAACAGTACATGTGTATTGTGGGATTAAAAAACTGTCTTGTACCAGTACGTGAAAGGGGGATCACCTTCATAACGTGTCATTCTATTTCTGATCATATTTTTCTGGTCGTAATGATTCTGACGAAAGAATCCTGTTTCACCAAGCCGTATATTAGCTTGCTTGCAAATGAACATGCTAACCAGAAACATTTCAATACTAGTCATGTTGTTATACATTGTCTTACAAGCAAGAGTATTCATTTTAATACATAAAGCAAAATTTTATCTGTAGACTATCAATGCATATTTTAAACATTTTACATTATTTTTTCTTCGTGGATGATCAAACTACATGTATGTTATCATTTTGTGCCACAGAATGTTCATGTATACGGATTTATATGTCATGATGGGAACTACCCGGAAATCATTTTAACCCCCTCGAGACAATTGTAAAACCTTATCGGAGGTCCCACCATCGTAACTGCAAATAATCAGTGTACAACAATCAACACAGAAATGGCAACCATTTTGTAAACAATAGCATTTTCATGAGTTCAATTCAAGTAGGAAAGTGAAGCAATGCGCCATTATGACCACTTCGGCTATATATACCCGACATCATGGATGGGTAACCTGTCATGGATCATCACTCATGCAAGCGCTTGTAAACAACAACCCTCCCACAGAATGTCTCCAACTTCCAGACTTGTTATTGTTCAGTTCCGAGTCGTTTAAACGGCAAAACTTTAATATTTAAAAACAAAACAAACAAAATAACAAAATAACTTACATGCATGAATAATCCCGCCTTGTTTACAACACTCTGATTGTACATATGTGTCCCTTTGAAAATTCTCGCCTGCTCAGGAAAAACACGTGGTCGTGTAATGAGGTCATGGGAACGCTCCCTATAATAAATCCCGGGCAATCGAGAGCAGACGATCAGCGGCGTCAGGGAACGCTCGTATATAGTGAATAAAACCCCGAATGTCTCAGAAAGTCTTCAAACGTTTTATAATTATTTTCGTAATTAAAATAACATTTAATGCATTTTTCTATATATAATCAAAGTGATTTCAACATGTTCACAAAACAGTCATACGTTAATAAATTAGAAAGTTAGCATCTTCATAGTTCGTAACGAGATACGTATACCGGTAGAATATTTTTCAACACTGTTCAACTTAAAACAAAAATGACGTAGGGTAACCACAACATCATAATTTTGTATTTTATTTCTTGCTAAATATGTTTTTATAAACATTAAAAACCAAGTGCAAACATAAACTAGTTTGGTTTTAATCATGACAACAAGCATGTGCATTTTACAAAGGATAATTCATAGATCCATAGCTGGCTATTAATCCCTAAAATCTGTTTTTTATTACAACAGATTAAAGTAAGAATTTCACCACAAGCTAGGTATCAATAGGACACTTGTCAATGATTGAGGTTAAATCTACTGTTATTCAAATGAATGGTTTGGGTTAGGGATCTATCAATTCAGTAATGATTGCTTCAACTTGCTTGTACACCACCAACTATCATTACAAAACATAAAGCGCAGTTTTAAAAGTTATTTGGTGCCATATTTAAGACTCACAAATCATCTGCGGGCACCGTACGGCGTCTATTCCACCAAAATAGTACGATTCTATGGCGCCCTGCCGGTGGCAGAAAGAATCGTACGATTTTTCAGACATCGTACGGTGCCCGGCCGATGTCTGAAAAGCGCCAAGAACTTCCGAAAATCTTAAATATCGGCCAATGCCCGTCCGGGCCCCGGGCGATGCCCGTCCGCGCACCGGCCGATGTTTTATGAATCTAAATGCCACCAGTGAGAAGCGACGTGTATTTGCAGAAGTACACATTGCATCTACATAGATATTTTACGCTGAAGAGCAAAAAATACAAATACAAAAATATATGTTTTACTTGAACAGCTGAGGATAAATAACAATAAATAACAAGCGACGAACAAGTGCTATTGTTTTTTTTTTGCAGTCTTAAGCAAGTGTGGTTTTTCGTTCTTAATTTTTATTTCATTGAAATCACTATATATTCAAAGCAAAATATGCATTCAACATAGTACATGCGTATATGAAACAATGTTTCGTGAAGATATACAAAATGAATATAGTTGATTTTAAAAGTGTTTTTTTTAAGATGGAAAATGGAAGCTGTAGAGAAGTAGGAAGTAGTGATGAAGGAGGTGTTATAGTTCTTAGTGTAGAAGGATAGGAACGTAGTTGCTAAGGAGTAGACGTTAAAGTTACTCAAATCAATTATGATAACCTTTAAATTTGGTTTGGGCTTGCCATTTGGCGAATAAGCGTTTAGTTTATTATTCATGGTAGCTATGCAAGTGTGGTTTTCACCTTCATCACTGTCAGAGTCAGCCTCAGTCTTTCTTATTTTAACAACCTGTTTCTCTGGAGGAATGACGGCGAAATTTGATATTAATTTATACATCATTGCACGTGAAAATTGGTTTCATCCTTGTAAAATCGGCCGGGCACCGTACTGATCTATTACAACGCCGGCCGAACATCGTATGATTATACGATGTCGTACGGTGCCCGGCCGCGCATCGGCCGATGTTATCATATACAGACGCTGGTTGGCGTCAGTACGATATGTGACAACGCAAGAGAAAATTCTTAAAAATCGTCCTGTCCCGGGCGATTCTTAAATTCGCCGGTGATTTGCAAATCGGCGTCAGTTTTTTTTTGTGACCATAGCATAAGAGATGAGCTATATTGTTTTAAACACTAAGGCAATAACATTCATTTTAAAACACCCAACGGAAATGTAACAACTGGGGTCAAAACCGGATGGCCACGGCCAAAAGTTTACACAATCAGTGAGTTATCTATATCACAATGAACTCGCGCAGTCATGGTTAGATACCTAAATATAACGTTGAACGTCATATTTTAGTAACTCCAGATTGCATTCGTTCGTCATACCGTTTATCGCAATTTTAATCACATACCGAGAAACAACATAAGAAAATGAGACAACATAACGCTTATTTTGCGAGGTATAGCATTACCATGCACAACATCATTATATCCTGACCACGCGCAATATTACTTGTACATATACATGTATTTCTATATATCACACCAACAAGTTTCTAGCTTTCCCATTGGTTAAAAGGACGTCACGTGACTGCCCAATTTTCTATATCGGGTCAGCTATAAAAATATGGGGTTGGTAAAATTCAAAATCGATTCCTACTTTATTACATTTTACAAAGTTAACTGACATAGACTTTCTTTACACATTAATGAATATTTTTTTTAATCAATCTGTAGTGTTTTCATAGTTAAAGTTGTGAAATGAACTGCATTTTCTGTTCAAATCTCCAATCGTTCGTTTGACCAACTGTTCAACTACGTTAGATTCTACTGTATACTGAGTACAGTGTTATTAGCGGTACACGTTGAGTTTATGTATTTTATTTGTAATTCTTCAGAACAATAGTTATTTATTAAAATAATTACATCAAAGCTCTTCTGAAGAAACTGTTTGCCAATGAAGAAGTCTTCTCAAACGATGGATAAGGGAATGAATATTCTTTGGTGTAGATCTAACTGAAAAGCTTTTTTGTTTAGAAGTTTACAGTATTTTTTAGATACAGTTCTTAAAAAGTTGTCGGTGGGATATAAACGATACAGGGTGTTTTTCTACCCAATACATCCTTAATCTTATGATATAACCAATAACCTTTTTATTACATACGTTTTACAATCACAAAAGGCTTTACCGGTTTAACATTCATTTTATGATTCCCTGTAATAAAATGTCAAAATAATATCTAAATAAAGCAAACAAAAATTGAAATTCAAAACAAAAGAAAAGCGGTTGTAGTCACTTTCGTTTCTAAGGATGTCACATGAGTTTTAAAAGGCATTTCATTCACACACTTGACAGCACAGGTCTGCAAATTTCCATACGTATTGTGTGCGTTTAAATAGAGGTTTTGAATAAAATACGCAACGTAAAGGATTTCCAGTTCGGTTTTCAGGGATAAGTATATATTAGTAGCATGATCGTGTAAAATCAACGTCAAACTCATTTTAATGATAAAGTTCAAATTTATGAAAATATTATGACAGTTGGTTTATTGCTTTTGTTTAGCGACGCACTCGGGCTTTGTCCATTCGGCGTCGGGGCGTACAGATAGTTAGTTTCTATTAGTGGCCCATAGTGCAAGATACTGGAGGACCCACCACACATGACAAACCAGGTTCTTTAACGTGCTCAGTGTAAAGCACTGCTACACGGGAGCACTTTTCCTGGGAAGAACCAGTACATATCTCCTTTTAGTAATTTTAGTTGGAGTGAGAGGGGATCGAACTCGCAATCCCTGGGTCGGCAGTCGAGTGTTTTACCACTCAGCCAAATCCCCTCGCTAATATTATGACATAATGAAAACGTGGAAATTATAAGATTGCAGGTGCATTACGTCATGAATCTAAACAATAACAGTTTTGTTTACATCCCCGATATCACTTCACGAGCATCTTTATACACCCGACATTTATAGAAACATTAAAAGCTTAATAACATTTATTATACAATTTTCATTTAGAAAATGTAAATGATAACATTTTATTTAGACAAGCAAAATTGAAAATCAAAACGAAAGTAAACAAAGTGTTGCCACTTCCGTTTCTAAGGCTGTCACGTAATATGAGGCGTGTCGTGCGAGTTTCGCCCTTATGGTCAAATGACGTTATCGGAGAAAATGAGCGTAAAAAGTTGACGTGGTAAAAGCGGCGCATATAGCGCCTGACGCATAAACGGTTTCAAATCCATTTATGCGTTGCGATCGGTCGGTCGGTCGGTCGGTATGTGGCAATATGTAGATTTTGCACGTATTTTGTTTTAGTTCAACTGAGCACTCATGATGAGCTAATGTGGTGGGTGGCTGTTCGTCGTACGTCGTCAATGTTTTGAGTGTGGACACTCTAGAGAACCCGATTGTGATGATGTCAAAATGTTTGTCTAGACAATATCTAGGCAAAGTTCGAATCTGGCTCTTGACGGGTCAAAATCTAGGTCACCAAAGTTTAATCTTAGATTAGCCTTGGTTACTCTCCAGATGCCATATTTGTGATCAATTTTGTATTTTGAAACGTAGTCAAGGTGTTCTTTAGGTTAATTATCTAGACCAAGTTCGAATGTAGGTTATGTCGGTATAATTACTAGGTCACAAGGTCCAAAGAAAATCTTTGTTTACACTGTAGGCCACATTAATTTGTGATCAATTTTGTGATCAAAATTGCTATATGATTCCATGGCATACTACATGTATAATATTCCATAATACCAATACTAAATATACTTTAGTCATGGTTATATACTTAAGTTGTGCGATACAGTCTTGACCAAACGCAATGTTCTTCAGGTGAGCGATATAGGGCAATCATGGTCCTCTTGTATCCATTGAATCAAAATTGTTGTTGCTACGGTTAAGGAAATATTGCCAAACATTTAGATTAAAAAATGAAATTTAGGTACTGGTGGGGTTCATAACCTTAAAAAGCTATACAGGAGTAATATTTGGTGGCATAATAGGAGCAGTCTTACAGAGGACACTAGATGCTGTTATGTGCGCCCTAGCCATTGTGACCTTTAACGAAAATATGTTTTCCCTATATAACTCAACGTAAAACTGATGAGACCCCTGTTGTGGCCCCTTTTGACCCTAGGGGTAGAATTTGAATTATCTTTGTAGAGATTATAGAGATGATATCACATATTAAATATCAAGGTTTAAGCATTGCACGGTTTTTGACATGATTTTTCAAGATGAAAACAAATATCAATCCCTTCAATGACCAAAGCGACACAATTGTAACAATGCAGTCTGAAAGAAGGTCTGGACATGAAATTCAAGACTCAAACCTTTGACCTTAAAGTGTTACCTTGACCTTGAGCTGGTGCGGCTGGCACTTGCGTTCTACACATCGTCTCTAGGTTGACTTTTGACCAGAGTATCATCAAAATATAAATATAAATTGAAGAGATGTTCAAATCAAGAATGTTGTAAACAATGTAGATATGTCAAGTTTAAGGGCACCATGACAAAATGGCCCGTACAAAAACTAACACACAGAACGACACAAAAACACGTACAACATCATGACGCAACAGATATTTAGAAAAACTATATTTTTGTGTTTTTTCGGATTTTTCTTTTTTATTTTCTTTTTATTTATAATTTCTTTAATGAATTCTCCAAGAAATGTTGAGTTACCGCCTTAGGACGGTCAATGACTTTCATTGGGAGTTTAAACCAGTTTTAAGCTATAGCAAAACCTTCAAGGGGCTTAGGACACGCAATTCAAGGAAGTTATGACTTTAAAGTGTGACAACGAACTTGAGCCGGCAAGACTGGCCACCCTGCCACCCTGTTCTGCACATCGTCTTGATGAGCTGAACATTTGACCCATGTTTCATGTTAATATTTCAAGGGGTGTGGGAGATATGGAGCGGACACATAATTTAAGGCTCAGACCTTTGACCTCCAAGTGTGACTTTGACTTTTGGCTGACAAGGCCAGTACATGGGTTCTACACATGTGTTTGATGAGATGAACATTCGACCTAAGTTTCATGAAAATCATTCAGGGGTATAGGAGATGTGGCTCAGACAAGATTTCAAGTTCTTTCCTTTGTTCTTAAAGTGTAATCTTAACGTTGAGTTGGCCCACATGGCTCATGGGATTACGCGCGTTGTAATGAGAAAAGCATTAGTTTCAAGTTTCAAAAACATCATGAAAAAGGGGTATATAATATATAAAGTGGACACGAAGTGTTACGGACGGACAGACGGACGGGCACTGTAGATAAAACTTATAAAACCACTAGATGATGTTACATGCCAAATATCAAAGCTCTATGCGATGTAGTTTTTGAGATGCGAATGAAAAAAAAATATATTTCGGTTGCCATGGCAATCATAGCTCTCCGCTGAATAGAATTCTTTCAGCGATTTTGTAGAGCTTCATGCAAGGAACATTCTAATTTTCAGTCAATTGACCTATCGACAGCCCGCCTTCATGTCCTGGTCTTCATGGTTTACGCATCGCTTGCCTGAATACTTATTACAATATAAAAGCCATATCTCTCCATTATAATATTACTGACCAATTATCGGACTAGGTGATAGTGATAGCGCTTTGCATAGGCATGATTGACAAGTGCATACAATAGATGGTCCGACAAAGCTGGTCCGTCAAGACGCCATTTTGGGCGGGCTGTCGATAGGTCAATTTGGCTAAGTGGGTAAGAGAAAGATGTTTAAGCAAATGTATGACGCACGCTGGACATTGAGCGTCACAATAGCTCACGTTATAGTGGTATACAGGGTCGTCTAATACCTTGGCTGTCCTACTACCTTCACGACAGGCATCAACGGGTTGTTTTATCTGCGCTATGTCTGATAATGTGTCAATTTCTGCTGGTGTACCGCAGGGTTTCATCCTCGGGCCTCTGTTATTTCTGGTTTACATTAATGATATTGTGACTTATATAAGTTATATTTCATCCTCGGGCCTCTGTTATTTCTGGTTTACATTAATGATATTGTGACTTATATAATTTAGTTCTCCAATACGACTTTTTGCTGACGATACCACCGTGTACGTTGTAGTCGATGACCCACAACAGGCTGCCGACCGTTTAAACTCAGACCTTGAAAAAACTCACACTTAAGCAAAACAATGGTTGGTCAATTTTAATCCCTCTAAAACAGAATCTCTCCTATTTTCTCGCAGGTCCAGCTCCCAGGTTTAACCTGCTGTAACAATGAACAACATTCTGATCCTTGGGGTGACATCCCACAAACATCTTGGTGTTGTATTTTCAAATAACTGCTCCTGGCATGATCATATTCCCTCCATAAAAAAGAAAGCTGGCAAAGGGTTCACATAATGCACTCTTTCAAGGTTGTATTAGATCCTAAATAGCTCGAGGTGTTCTATATTTCTTTCATCCGACCAGTTTTGGAGTATGCAGATGTTGTCTGGAACAACCTGTCACAGACAGACGAAGACGATCTTGAAAAGATTCAATTAGAAGCGACTAGAATCATTTCTGGTGGCACCAGACTTGTTTCTATCATAAACCTATTTACAGAAACTGGATTAGAGCTATTAAAGGGGAGACGCAGAAAACACAAGCTCAATGTTTTATTAAATGTACCATTCTCTTGTAAGTTATCTGTCTTATACCCAAGCATGTTAGTGATATGACCATGTACAATCTTCGCAACTCCTCTAGCTTGCAAAACATTTCCTGTCGTACGCAATTGTTGTCTAAATCTTTCCTTCCGTCTAGTATCAGCTCATGGAACTCTCTACCAGATACCATACGCAATGCGCCATCTTTGTCTTCATTTAAACAACGCCTGAACATAAGCACCACATGTATTCCGTTTTTTTACTATGAATGAGATCGTAATTCGTGTGTACAGCACGCAAGGATCCGAATGCACTGCAGCCACTGAAATGAACATCTGTTTTCCAAGAACCTAAGACAGTAGGACGTAAACAAAATGTTTTTGAACATGACAAATGACTATTTTGGGCTGCTTTTGGCTATTTCGCATTAATTAACAACGGTTTTTGCTGTATGTTTTTTTGTTCCGATATACTCGTGAATGCACGCATCTTGAAGCGGCCCGGTCAAGTCCGGAGTTGTACAACGACCAACCGGTTTTAACAGAAAGGCATCAATCAAGTCGATATCTAACAATGGTATCATACTACGTCACGAGCACCTGCCAAAAAGATCCATCTGGGACTTTTTTGTTACAAAAACACGTCGCTTAAAAGGTAAAATTTAATTTTTCTGTTTGAAATCTTCGTAGCTGAAACT